>WNGQ01005424.1_pt1 | contig 12837 bp, 7 predicted proteins | sample 5407661 | NCBI WGS metagenome assembly WNGQ01 (sample SAMN13153382, study PRJNA577476) | soil metagenome | isolation source: 60 cm soil or saprolite under Garry oak tree replicate 2 | place: USA:California | collected 2016-06-15
TGGGTGCTGGCCAGGATCTCGCTGTATAACTGGGGGCTGGCGGCCTCGGTGGTGTTCGTGCTGCTGGCGTGTTCCAGCTTGGCCGCGCTGCGGTTGCTGCGGACGTTGTTCGGTGACCGGCCGGTGATCCTGGTCCCGCTGGCGGTTTACCTGCTGACGCCGCTGACGGTGCCGGACCTGGGCTGGTGGTCGGCGGCGATGGAGTCGGTGCCGTTGCAGCTCGCGATCTTCATGGCGCTCAACGCTCATGTCTGGTACGTGCGGACTGGCCGGGCGTGGCATCTGGTGGCGGCTGTGGCGTGGGTGGGCTTCGGCCTGGCCTTCTTCGAGAAGGCGCTGGTGCTGCCGGTGGTGCTGTTCGCGGTGACGGCTGCCTTCTTCGCGGGTGGCACGTCGTGGCTGGCGGGTGCGCGGCTGGTGCTGGTGCGGTACTGGCGGGCGTGGCTGGTCTATGCGGTGCTGGCAGCGGGGTATGTCGTGCTGCTGGCGGTGTCGCTGCGGACCTCGACGGCTCGGTTGGCTCGGCGCTGACGTTCGCCTGGGCGCTGGTGAAGGAGGCCCTGCTGCCGGGGGCCATCGGCGGCCCGTGGCAGTGGCTGCCGAATTTTGGCGGCTTGCCGTCGCTGGCCGCACCGCCTGCCGGCCTGACATGGCTGGCGCTGGTCATAGCCACGCTGGTGGTCGGCGCGAGCATCGTGCGGCGCAAGATCGCGTGGCGATCGTGGGCGATCCTGGCCGGCTGGGTCGTTGCCGCGGACATGCTCCCGGTCATCTTCGGCCGCCTCAAGGGCTGGAACCCGATGCTGTACGCGCTTGAAACGCACTACCTAGCTGATGCGGCACCGATCCTGGCCATCTGCTTGGGCTTGGCCATCACGCCGCTGACCAGGCAGGCTGACGACTCGGTCAGAGTGAGTCAGCGGCGGCCGGAAGCTGCCGCACCGCAGGCATGGCGAGCAGCGGCCATGGCCGTGTTCGGGGTGTTCGTCTTCGGATCGATCTGGTCGGCCCAGGCCTACGAGAATGTCACGACCGGCGACGTGGCCAAGAGCTTTGTCTCGAACGCCGAGCAGGCCCTCCAGCTAGCGCCGCCAGGCACGCCGGTGTTCGACTGGCCGGTGCCGGACGGAATCGTGAGCCCCTTGTTCGGCAGGTACTCGAGGGCGTCCACCCTGATCGGCGATATGGCGCGCGGCGATCTCAAGGGCAAGCTGCACTGGATCACTCGCCCGGCCGGGACTATCGACGGGCTGCGGATGTTCGGCACCGACGGCAACCTGTACCAGGCGAAGGTGCACGGGGCAGTGTCGCAGGCCCGGTCGGCGGAACAAGGGTGCTGGCCGGAACGGTACGGGCAGATCGTGGTCAGATTCGCGGCACGCACGTCGAGCGACTCGTGGGAACTGCGCATCGGCTATCTCTGGTATCCGACGGCCCCAGGGTTCCTGACGGTGCAGTACGGGAACAACACAGTGCAGGCGCTCAAGGTCACCCACGGCCTGCACTCCGCTTACCTGCCGGTCAGCGGCGGCGCCAGTCGCATCGTGGTCTCGGGTCTCAGCGGTCCTGATATGTGCATCGGTGACGTTGAGGCTGGCGCGCTGGAGCCGTACTGACCGGGGCCGGCCCCGCCAGCGCCCGCCGGCCTCAGCCTGAGCCTGCGCGGTCAGCGTCGCGGCTGGCGATCACCAGCGCGTCTGCAGCAACCGCCCCGGACGCGTCGCAGATCAGCGGGTTGATGTCGAGCGCGTCGATATGCTGGCCGAGCTCGCTGGCGAGCTCGGCCAGGCCGGCGACGGCACGGGCGATCGCGCCGAGGTCGGCCGGCGCGGCGCCGCGGGCACCGGCCAGCAGCCTGTTCACCTTCAGCTCGCCGACCAGGCGGGCGGCCTGGTCGGCAGACAGGGGCGGCAGCGCGACGGCCCGGTCGGCGATCAGCTCGACGAGGACACCGCCGGCCCCGACGACGATCAGCGGGCCGAGGTCGGGGTCGCGGACGAGGCCGAGCGCCAGCTCGGTGCCGGGCGGGATGGTCTCGCAGACCAGGGCCGCCGGCCCGAGCCTGGCGGCCAGGTCCGCGTAGCCCGCCCGCAGCTCCGCCTCGTCGCGGATGCCGAGCAGCACGCCGCGGGCGTCGGACTTGTGGGCGATGCCCGGCTCGTCGGTCTTGAGCACCACGGGGTAGCCGATCCGGCGGGCGGCGGCGGCCGCCGCGGCGGCGCCGGTGACCCGCTCGGCGCGGGCCGCCGCGATGCCGTACTCGCGGAGCAGGCCGAGTTGCGCGGCGCCGGACTCGTGGCAGGCGGCGAGCAGCCTCCTGGCGCGTTCGGCCCTGGCCGGGATCACCGGGGGCGGCGCCGGCGGCGGCGCGGGCCGGTGACCGGCGTGGTCAAGCAGGTGCCGCAGGGCCAGAAGTCCGGTCCTGGTGCCTTCCAGCACCGGGACGCCGCCGCCGCGCAGCAGCGCGGCCGCCTCGCGGTCGACCGTGCTGGCCAGGTTGCTGAGCACGACGACCGGCTTGTCGGTTGACCCGGCCGCGTCCAGCACGGCGAGCTGGTAGGCGGTGTCGCCGTCCAGCTCGGGGATCAGGTCGACGGCGAGCGCTACCGCGTCGACGGACTCGTCGTCGGCCAGGGTCTGCAGGCATGAGGCGAACAGCTCGCGGGTGCCGGTGCCGGTTCCCCAGACGTCGAGCGGGTTCGCGGGGAGCAGGCCGGGGTCGAGCAGTCCGGCCAGGCGGGCCATGGTCGGCGCGCCGATCGGCGCGAACGGGACGCCGACCTCGTCGGCGACGTCGGCGACGTGCGCGCGCTCGAGTCCGGAGTCGTGCACGGTCGCGATGCCGCCGCGGCGGGGGCGGCGCCTGGTACGCAGCGCGAACAGCTCCAGGGTGTCGGCCATCTCGGCCAGGTCGGCGACCCGGTGGATGCCGTACGCGCGGGCCAGCGCCTCCCACCCGCCGTCCGACCCGGCCAGCGCTCCCGAGTGCGCGGCCACCATGGCCCGGCCGCTGGCGGACCGGCCCGCGGTCAGCAGCACGACGGGCAGGTCGCGTTCGGCCGCGCGGGCGAGTACCTGCCTGAGCCGGTCCGGCTGGCGCATCGCCTCGAGCACCAGCGCGAGAACCGTCGTCTCCGGCTGGTCGAGCGCGTAGGACAGGTAAGAAGGCGCCGCGGTGACGAGTTCCTGGCCGGAGGAGACGGCGAGCGTGAAGCCGAACCCGCGGCGCGTGCGCAGCAGCGCGGAGAACACCGAGCCCGAGTGCGTGACCAGGGCGACCGGCCCGGCGGGCAGCGGGTCGGGCTCGACGTAGCCCATCGCGCGCAGGCCGTGGCGCACGTTGGCGAAGCCCATGCAGCCGGCGCCGCACAGCTCCATCCCGGCGGACAGCGCGATCGAGGCGAGCCGCTGCCGCAGGCTCCGCGCCTGGCCACCCCCCCAAGCCGGGGCCGGATCCGGGGGCGGCGGGTTTTCGTGCGCGTTGCCGAAGATGACCGCGGACCGGCAGCCGAGCGTCGCAGCGAGCGCCAGTTGCTCCTCCAGCGCCGTGTCGGGCACGCCGAGCAGGACGAGGTCGGCCGGGGTGGGCAGGTCGGCCAGGGACGGGTAGCAGCTTCGGCCCTCGATCTCCGGGTAGCGCGGGTTCACCGGGTAGACGGCTGGACTGGCCGCGGACTTGGCAACCTCGGCGAGCATCCGCGCGCCGAAGCTGCCTGGCCGTCTTGACGCGCCGACCAGCGCCACCGACCTGGCCTCCAGCATCGCGCGCAGCGCACCGGCCTGCGGGCCGGGGTGGTCCCGGGCGAGCTGTGGCAAGGAAAATCCGGTCGTCATCGCTAGGCTGATCGCGCCTGCGGCTGGCGCCTGCCGGACCTGCTGACCTTGCGGTCGGCCAGGGCCGCGCGGGCCGCCTGCCAGCCGGGGATACCGCAGACGCCGCCGCCCGCGTGGGTCGCCGAGCTGCCGTAGTACAGGCCGGCGACCGGCGTCCGGTAGTCCGCGTAGCCGGGAGCAGGCCGCATGTGGAAGAGCTGCTCGAGGGACAGCTCGCCGTGGAAGATGTTGCCGCCGACCAGGCCGTAGTCGCGCTCCATCTGACAGGGCCCGACGATGTCGCGGTGCAGGATCGAGGCCTTGAAGTTCGGCGCCACCTCGTCGTAGAGCCCGATCATCCGGTCCGCGTACGCCTCGAGTTCCGCGGTGTGCGGCTCGAGGTTCCAGTCGGACGGGACCCACTGGGTGAACAGCGACATGATGTGCGTGCCCTCGGGGCACAGGGTCTTGTCGAACGAGGTCGGGATCACCCCGTCGCTGAACGGGCGCACGGACGGCTTGCCGTTACGGGCATCTTGGAACGCGCGCTCGATGAACTCCATCGACGGCGCCATCTCCACCGAGCCGGTGTGGTGCTCGCCCAGGTCGCTGCCCGGGTCGGCGGTGAAGTTCGGCAGCTCGGACAGCGCCAGGTTGATCTTGACGACGCCGCTCCGGGTCTTCCAGGTCTTGATGTCCCTGGCGAAGTCGGCGGGCAGGTTCTCCTCGCCCACCTGGTCGAGGAACGCGGTGCGCGGGTGCAGCGTGCTGACGACGGTTCCGGCCCTGATCTCGTCGCCGTTCTCCAGCGCGACACCGACCGCGCGGCCGCCGGAGACCAGCACCCGGCCGACCTTAGCGTTCAGCCTGATCTCCACGCCGAAGCTGCTAGCGGCCGCGGCGACCGCGTCGGCGACCGCGCCCATGCCGCCCTCGGGGAAGCCCCAGCTTCCGAGATGCCCGTCGCCCACGTCCCCGATCGAGTGGTGCGCCATCACGTACGCGGTGCCCGGCTCGTAGGGCCCGGCCCAGGTCCCGATCACGCCGTTGACCGCGAGAGCGCCCTTGACTTGCGAGGACTCGAACCAGTCGTCGAGCAGGTCGGCGATCGACATGGTCATCAGCCGGGTCGCGTCGGCGACCGTCCGCACGTCGAGACCCCGGTGCCGCCAGGCCAGCCGCAGCGTCCCGATCAGGTCGCGCGGCTTGCGCGAGCCGATGTTCGGCGGCACGGTCAGCAGCATCGGGCCGAGCACGTCGGCCAGGCCCTCCAGCCACGCATCCCACCGCGGCATGGTATCGGCGTCCCGCTTCGACCACCGCCCGACCGACTCGTAGTTGCGCTTGGCGTCGTCGGCGTACAGCTTGATCGAGCCACCCTCGGGAAATGCCTGGTAGTACGGTCCCATCGGGTAGACCTTGTAGCCGTGACTCGCTAGCTTGAGATCGTTGATAATGGTTGGCGGCATCAGGCTCATCACATAGGAGAGCCGCGTCACCTTGAACTCGGGAGCGTCTGGCCATGGGGACTCTGTGGTCGCGGCGCCGCCCGTCTTGTGCCGGCCTTCGAGCACGACCGTCCGCGCGCCGGCTCGGGCCAGGTAAGCGGCGGCCACGAGGCCGTTATGCCCTCCGCCGATGACGATGGCATCGTATGTTGCGGCCATGGCTGTGCTTTCCTTTCGTGGTCTTCCGGCCCGTCGCGCCGGGCTGGCACCCGCAGAGGACTGACTGAATGTTCAGTCTAGAAATTTGCTACGGTTACGACAAGTGGTGCGGAGGATTTACGGAATGAGCGAACAGGCTGAGCAGGCACCCGCCGGGCCTGGCATCGCCGACCAGCGGCGCGGGCAGATGCTGCATGCCGCCCTCGACGTGATCTCCGAACGCGGGTACGGCGACACCAGGATCGCCGACATCGCCGAGCGGATCGGGATCAGCCCGGCCCTTGTCATCTACTACTTCAAGACCAAGGAACAGCTGCTGACCGAGGCGATGAGGCACTACGAGGACAGCTGGTACGCCGAGGGCACGCGGCGGATGGACAAGCTCCCCACCGCCGCCGAGCGGCTGGAGGAGCTGGTGGCGATGACCCTGCTGCCTGATAGCGAACCCGAGCTCGAGGGCAACTGGCAGCTCTGGCTGGACTTCTGGGCTCAGGCCGCGCGGAACGGCGACGTGGCCGGGGTCAGGCGAGAGTCCGACGAGCGCTGGCGCGAGGTCATCGTGTCGCTCGTTCACGCTGGCCAGGAGGCGGGGGAGTTCGCCGACATCGACCCGCGGCCGTTCGCCATCTTCGTGTCCGCGCTGCTGGACGGGATGACTATTCAGATTGCCCTGGATGATCCGGTAGTAGATCCAGTGAGCGCATATGAACTATGCATGCGATATATAGCCGATCGCCTGGGCTTCCAGTGGACCCCGGGCGGCCGCGAGCGGGGCACCGCCCCGGCGGTCAGGGCTGGAGCAGGAAGCTAGCCGACTCACGGCTGGTGGGCAGATCGCGCTGGTCCCGCTGAGCCGCGAGTTCGCTTGATCATCATGGACAACCTGAACCGATCGCGCGATGATGCCGTGGGCATTCTTAGTACCATTCCCGATCCTTTTCGGAGGCTCCGGATGCATAAGAAATCGCTTATCTGGGTCACTGCCACGTCCGCCGCTCTGCTCGCCGCAGGGGGCTTCGCGGTGGCCGCCCCCGCGCTCGCCAGCGGCCCGTCAGCGGGGGCGAACGTCCGCGTCACGGTCGACCAGGCCAGCACGTACGTCAGCGCCGACCAGCTTTCCGGCGGCACCTACTCTGACGCTGTCCTGACCCGGTGCGGTGTCGACCGCAGGATGCAGAACGAGCCGACGCTCGCGATCGACCCGCGCAATACCGCGATCTGGGCTGCGGGCTCGAACGACTACTGCACGGTTCCGACCGCGGGCGACGCCTGGGCCGGCTTCTACCGCAGCACCGACAGCGGATCGGCCTGGACCGACAGCCTGCTGCCCGCTTACAACGGCGACACGTCATCTCAGGGCACGAGCTCACCGCTGGCCCCGCTGGTAGCGGGCGGCGCGCATGCCGCGGGTGATCCGCAGATGTCGTGGGACGGTCAAGGTGACCTGTTCTACATGGGCAACAACTTCAACCGCGGCACCGAGAACGGAGCGTCGGGCCTGACCAGGGACAATACCGGCGACATCTGGGTCGCGACATACTCACCAGCCCCTGGCGCGACCGGCACGGGAACTGATGGGTCGCACTACGTACGGACGGTCCTGCTGGCGACGAACAACTTCGGGCTCGGTAACTTCAACGACAAGACCGACCTTGTCGCCGACCCTGCCACCGGCAACGTCTACGCCGCCTGGTCGAACTTCCATGGCGTGACCGGCTGCAACGAGATCCTGTTCAGCCGTTCCACCGATCACGGCGCGACGTTCAGCAAGCCGGTGAAGATCTCCAGCGGGATCTGCGGCAACCAGGGTCCGTCGATCGCCATCGGCCCGGGCGGGCATGTCTTCGTCGCCTGGGAAGGCAACACCGGCGGCGCGCTCGCCAGGGCACCCGGTGCCGTCGACGGCGCCGCGTTCGTGGCGTCCGACGACTTCGGCAAGACGTTCGGGAAGGCCAGCCTCGCGCTGACCTACACCCCGTTCACCTCGGCGCAGTTCTCGGGCAATGGCGCGCGTGAGTGCGGCGACGCCCCCTTCAACTGCCCGACCGGGCAGACGTTCCCGCGCTTCGACCTGGCGGGCCCGAGCCTGGCCGCGGACAACGCGCACGGCACGCTGGTCATGGCGTTCCAGGTCGAGCAGGCCTCGGGGCAGGGCCAGATCGAGTACGTGACCTCAGCGAACGGCGGAACGTCCTGGTCGGCGCCGAAGCTGCTCGCTGCCGCGGCGACCGGGCACCAGTTCTTCCCGTGGGTGACCGCCTCCGGCGGGAAGGTGATGGCCGCCTGGTACGACTCGCAGGGCGACCCGACCTACGCACCCACCCGAGCGCCATGCAACAGCGCCACCGGGGCGACCTCCGCGTGCCTGAACGTGCGGTTCGCCGAGTCAAGCGATGGCGGCATGACCTGGGGATCGAGCACCCAGGTCACCGACACCGCGACCAACCCGAACTACGAGCAGTTCGGCGGCCGGCTCGTGCCGTTCTTCGGTGACTACCTCACGCTCGCCGCGCAGGGCGGCACGGTCGGCGTGACCTGGACCGACCAGCGGAACACCGTCGGCGCGCCCGATCCGGCGGGCGACAACGACGGAGCCGACGTGAAGGGGGACCCGGAGACCGGCGGCACCTGCACGTCGTCGCTGGACACGTGCTTCGACGGGACCGGCGGGCTCGACCAGAACATCTACTCGGCGGTGATCACGCCGTAGCGGAGTGCGCGGCCAGCCAGGCCTGGGCTTCATGAATCGTGGATGATTTTCGGCGATATCGCCGAAAATCATCCACGATCATGGTGAGCGGCGGCGGTCCGCAGGCGGCGGCCTCAGGCGGCGGCCTCAGGCCTCGGCGAGTATGCGCAGGCGCCCCGGGTCGTAGAACGGGGCGATCTGGAGCCGGGCGGGCCAGTCCCGCTCGTCGGTCCGCACGGTGAAGTCGCCCGACTTGAGCCACTCGGCCGTGACGCCGTCCTCGCAGGCCACCTGGGCGAGCGCGACCGGGCCGCCGACCGTGTAGCCGTAAGCAGCGGCCCGGACGTAGCCGACCCAGGCCCCGCCGAGGAACACCGGCTCGTTGCCGAACAGGTCCGCCGCGGCATCCTCGACGATCAGCCCGACGAGCCGGTTCCCTGGCGGGCCCTCCGCCCTGGCCGCGAGCAGCGCATCCCGGCCGACAAAGCCGCCCCGCTTGTCCCAGGCGACGGCAAAGCCGAGACCGGCCTCGATCGGGTTGTCGGTGTTGTCGATGTCGACGCCCATGTCGCGGTAGCCCTTCTCCAGCCGCAGGGACGACATCGCGGACAGGCCGACCGGGAGGATCCCCAGGTCGGACCCGGCCGCCATCAGGTCGTCGTAGACGCCGGCCGCGTACTCTGCGGGCACGTGCAGTTCCCAGCCGAGTTCGCCGACGTAGGTGACCCGCATCGCGAGCACCGGCGCGTAGCCCACATGCACCTGCCGCGCCGACAGGTACGGAAACGCTTCGTTGGACAAATCGGCGTCAGTCAGCCGGGAGATGAGCTCCCTGGATGCCGGGCCCTGCACCGTGAGCAGCGTCGTTCCCGAGGTGACATCGGTGACCGTGACGACCTCGCTGGGCCGGGTCTCGCGGCGGATCAGCGGCTCGATCCTGCGGTGGATGATGTCGCTGGCCACGACGAGGAATTTCTCGTCGCCGAGCCGGGTGACGGTGACGTCGGCGACGATGCCGCCCGCGGAGTTGAGCCACTGGGTGTAGACCACGCGGCCGGTCCCGCGGGCCACGTCGTTGGCGGACAGGCGGCTCAGCACCGCGGCAGCGTCCGGGCCCGCCGCGATCAGCTTGGCCATCAGGGACATGTCGATCACGCCGACGGCCTCGCGGATCGCGCGGTGCTCGCGCCCGACGATCGCGTGGCTGGCCTGACGGCGGTAGTCCATCGTGGCCTCGGGGTGCTCGCCGGCGCCGCCGGGGTCGGCGCTGCCGGCCTGGGGGGACGACCCCCCGGAGCCCCCCGCGAACCACTCGCAGAACTCCCAGCCCGCCGAGACGCCGAAATGAGCGCCGGCCGCGGCCAGCCGGTCGTGCAGCACCGAGCGGCGCACGTTCCGGCCGGTGCTGGGCTGCCAGGCGGGCCAGACGGCGTCGCCGAACAGGACGCCGAGCTGCTCGACGGTGCGTTGCGCCCGGAACTTGCGCGACGTCTCGTAGGTCGCGGTCCTGTCGATCGCGACGGCGGTCGCGTCGACCGGCGGCACCCCGTCCACGATCCAGTGCGCGATCATCGATCCCACTCCGCCGCCGGACAGGATGCCGAGCGAGTTCAGGCCGGCGGCGACCCAGTAGCCGTCGAGTTCGGGGGCGGGGCCGAGCAGCGGCCGGACGTCGGCGGTGAACGACTCCGGTCCGCAGAAGAACGTCCGCACGCCGGTCTCGGCCAGCGACGGGATCCGGTTCATGGCCCCGGCCAGGTACGGCTCCATCCGCTCCCAGTCCGGCGGCAGCTTGCCGAACGCGAACTCCCGCGGCACCCCGTCCAGCGACCACGGCGCCCCTACCGGCTCGAACAGCCCGACCAGCATGCCGTCGCCCTCCGGCCGGTAGTACCCGTAGCCGTCCGGGTCCTCGATCACCGGCAGGTCGGCGTCCATCCCGGCGACCGTGTCGGTGAGCAGGTAGTAGTGCTCGGCGGCCTGGAGCGGGACGTGTACCCCGGCCAGGGCGCCGAACTGGCGCGCCCACATCCCGGCCGCGTTGACCACGACCTCGGTCTCGATCTCGCCGTCCTCGGTGAGCACCGCGGTGACCCGGCCGCGGCTGGTGCGGACCCCGGTGGCCGCGATGCCCTCGATCACCCGCGCGCCGAGCTGCCTGGCGCCCTTGGCCAGCGACGTCGCCACGCCGACCGGGTCGGCACGGCCCTCGTCGGCCACGTAGAACGCGGACAGCACGTCGTCGGTCCTGGCCAGCGGCCACATCTCGGCGAGGTCGCGGGGCGAGATCTCGGTGTCCTCGACGCCGAAGCCGTGCATCCAGGCGGCCTCGCGCCGCAGGGCCGCCTGGCGCTGCGGCGTGGTGGCGACCGAGATGTGGCCGACCGGGCGGAAGCCCGTGGAGTGACCGGTCTCTTTCTCGAGCCTGGCGTACAGGTCGCGGGAGTACCGGCTGAAGAACAGCGCGGTCTCGTCGGTCATCCCGGCGGAGGTGATCAGGCCGGCGGCATGCCAGGTGGTCCCGGCGGTGAGCCTGTTCTGCTCCAGCAGGACGATGTCGGTCCAGCCGAGATGGGCCAGGTGGTAGGCGATGCTGCAGCCGGTGACGCCGCCGCCGACGATGACGGCACGGGCGCGGGTCGGTAGATGCACAGATGTAATGGTGCCATCGATCACCGGGATCGGGCGCCCGAGCAGGGTGGAACGATGGCAAGCCTGGCGCAAGGCCTCCTTACGCCCAGACCACCAGCATGGTCGCGCTCTGGTCACACTCCGGGTCATAGGGTTGCGGAAGCCGGTGCGAAGTACGAAAATTCCCGTTGACTCATCAGTCAGGGCTCGAGGCTCTGGCGCGGTCGAGGCATTCATGAAACGGAGGCGGCGATGGCAAGGCATCCCAAGGAGCGTCCGGCTTCGCACGGGGGGATGACGAGGAGGGAGGTCCTCAAGCGATCCGCGGTGGCTTCTCTCGCGCTGCCGGGGGGAGCGGCGCTGCTCGATGCGTGCTCGAAGCCGGGCACGACCAACGTCAGCGCGCACGCGAACGGCCCTGGAGTGGGCAAGTACTGGCCGGCGCGCTCGCCGTACCCGCTAGCTCGACAGGACTCGCCCGTCAAGTGGAAGCTCTGGCGTCAACCCATAAAGTCGGGCCTCGCGCCGGAGAAGGGGGCAACCCTCCAGATCTACAACTGGGCCGACTACATCTTCCCGAAGGTGGTGAAGCAGTTCTGCGCGGCCTACAACTGCGATTACCAGGTCACCACGTTCAACAACATGGACGAGGCGCTCAATAAGATGCGCTTGGGGCAGTTGCAGTTCGACATCTTCTTCCCGACCCCGGACATTCTCGGCAAGCTCGTCACCGGCCACCTGCTCCAGCCGCTCAACCACAGCTACATTCCGCATCTGGTCTCCGACGGCTGGGAGACCTACCAGAACCCGTTCTACGACCAGGATTGGCATTACACGGTGCCGTACACCGTTTACACGACCGGGATCGGGTATCGACGTGACCTCATCCCCGATGATCAGATCCGCGGCATGCCGGACCCCTATGCGATCCTCTGGGACACCAAGTTCAAGGGCCAGATCGGCATCTACGACGACTACCGCGAAGCCATCTCCATGGCTCTGCTGAAGAACGGCGTCACCGATCTGAACACCGGGAACAAGAAGTACATCAACGAAGCGCAGAAGGCGCTGGTGTCACTGATCAGCGCGGTCGACGTGCGCGCCAACATCAACGGCTCCTACATCGGCATCCCGAAGGGGACCTACGACATCCATCAGTCATGGTCGGGAGACATGGTGGCCGCGTGGTTCTACACGCCGAAGCAGAACATGAAGGCGTGGGAGACGCTCGGCTACTGGTTCCCGTCGGACCGCAAGGGCGCCGTCTTCAACGACACGATCACCATTCCCGCCAGCGCGCAGCATCCGGTGCTCGCCCACCACTTCCTCGACTGGATGATGACATACCACAACGCGATGCTGAACTTCTCCTGGAACGGATACCAGCCACCGCAGCGAAAGGCGGAACCGGCGACGCTCACCACGACCACCGGCTACTACGGAGAGCCGTACGTGTTCCCGTGGATGGCTGATGCGGTCGTGCACGAGAGCGACTTCCACACCGGGTACTTCGAGGAGGAACTCACCCCCCAGGTAGATCAGCTCTGGCACAACGCGTGGCAGGCGTTCAACAGCGGTGTCAGCTGAGAAGTCGGCCTCTCAGCCTCGCCTCCGCCGCAGGCTCCTCCGGCGGAGGCGGCCGCGCGAAGAGGCCACAGGAACCTGGTATCCGCGTTGGTACTGGCCGACGTTCGCGCTGCCCGGTGCGTTGTGGATGGTGGTGCTCTTCGCATTGCCGTTCTACGTGGTCGTTTCGATCGCGTTCGGCACGGTCGATCCGGTCTTCCAGAGTCCGCTGCCCGTCTACGAGCCGTGGTTCTGGACCAAGAAGTACCTGCTGGACGAGTGGCACTTCATCACCGGGGAATTCCGGCCCGTGGAGGTGCGGACGCTCGTCTACGTCGTCCTGGCGACCGCCGTCTGCCTTGTGATCGCCTACGCGGTCGCGTACTACGTGGCCAGGTTCGGAGGGAAGCGAAAGGGGCTCTTCCTGACGCTCCTCATTGCGCCCTTCTTCATCAGCTACCTGATGAGGAT
>WNGQ01015377.1_pt1 | contig 12837 bp, 14 predicted proteins | sample 5407661 | NCBI WGS metagenome assembly WNGQ01 (sample SAMN13153382, study PRJNA577476) | soil metagenome | isolation source: 60 cm soil or saprolite under Garry oak tree replicate 2 | place: USA:California | collected 2016-06-15
TCGTCGCTGCTCATCGCTCGACACCCCGCTCGTCGTGGTATTCGCACGTCATGTGCAGTCAACCTCCTGCTCTGCAGGTTCGTGCCGTCCGTTCGCGGATAGCAGACGCCACCGAGCGGGAATAGTTGATGCATGACGAGCCGAATCGACGCATGGGCATCGGGGGACAGCAAGATGTCGGACTCGGAGGCAGCCCGAGCCGAGATCGAGGCAGCGCATCACGCCGACAATCGTCGCCGCGCCGCGTACGTGGTCGCTGCGTGTGCCACCGACGTTGACGAGTTCCGGATACTCGCCGACATGCTCGGCCTGGACGACGCCGATATCACCGCGGCACGCGCTGAGCGTTCCGCCAAGTCGCGCCGTCGTACCGCCGCGTAGGGGATCGCGGCGGCGCCTCGGATGCCCGTGACGGCAGCGCGGGTTCGGGCGGCGCACGGGGACGCGTGGCAGGCGGAGGGCACGCTGCGGCTGGCGTTAGGCGGTGGCGTCACGACGGTCCGCGGAGCCCGGCTGATGGCGAGCGGCATCGACCATCCACAGTGGAACAACGCAGACGTCGACGACCCTGCCACGGCAGATGTCGAGGCGATGCGCGAGTGGTACGCGGGGATCGGCGTGCCGTGGGGCGTGCGGGTGGCGGCGGGCGCCGCGTGGCCGCATGGGCGATTCCTGTTCCGCAAGCGGCTGATGGGCCTCGCCCTCGACGGCCGAGTGGCCGCATCGCCCGTGCCTGGCGTGGTAGTCCGGCGAGCTGGGTCGGACGACCTCGATGCAGTGCTGCGTATCGACGCCATCGGCTTCGAGGTCGCCGATACCGGGCTCGAGCGGCAGTGGATCGAGCCGCACCTGCACAGCGAGCACATCGACGTCGCGCTGGCCGAACTCGACGGCGAGCCCGTCGGCACGGGCTACGGGCTGCGCAGCGATGGGCGCGCGGGCGCGGCGCTGTATGTCGGCGGCGTGACGGTGCTGCCGGATGCACGTCGGCGCGGCATTGCGAGCGCCATCACCGAGTGGCTGCTCGACCTCGGATCCGCTGCAGGCGCTCAGCTCGCCCACCTGCACCCCGACACGGACGAGGCCGCGCGCATCTACGCCCGGCTGGGCTTCGTCGAGGTCGACGGCCTGGACATCTACGTCTGAGCGGGCGCGAGGCCGGCGAGCGCAGCGCGGATCTCGGGCGGCACCGGCACCGGCCGGCGCGTGACGCGGTCGGCGTAGACGTGAACGAAGCGGCCGACCGCCGCGGGCTGCTCGCCGTCGCCGAAGAGCGCGAGCCGGTACACGACGCTCGACGTGCCCACGTGTTCGAGCGCCAGGCCCGCGGTCACCACCACCGGGAACCGCAGCTCGGCGAAGTACCGGCACGACGTCTCGACGACGAGACCGACCGCGGGCAACTCGCGGATGTCGACGCCGGACGCCTCGATCAGCCAGGCATTCACCGCCGTGTCGAACATCAGGTAGTGCACCGCGTTGTTGACGTGCCCGTACGTGTCGTCGTCGGCCCAGCGGGTCGGGATCTGCCGCAGTACCGGGAAGTCCGCGCGGCGCACTGTTTCGGCAGGTGGCTCCGGGCTGGCGGCCATCGCGTCAGCGTACGAAACCCGGGCTATCCCCGCTCGCAGCCGACGCCGTCATGGTCCGCGTCGAGCCCGAACGGGTCGGGAGCGCGCACCTGGATCGGGCCGTCGACGTAGTTGGGCCCGTTCCCGGAGCCGCCGGCGCAGTCGTAGTCGCCGATGCCGTCGCGCAAGCACACGTCCGGATAGGCCGAATCGCAGTTCGCCCGCGGGGACGAGCGCACGGGCGCAGGCTTGGCCGACGATGTAGCGGGCTTCGGCGTCCGTGCCGGCGCGCTCGTGGTTTTCGGAGCGGCACGATGCGCTGTCGTGGGAGTGGCGTGCTTGCTCGCGGGGCTCGACGTCGAGGTGCGGGGGTGCGACGAACTGCTCGGTCGCGCATGCGACGCACTCGTCGACGTCTGCGGTGCCTGGATCGTGGACGCGCAGCCGGCGACACCGAGCACGGCAACCGCCACGAGCACCAGCCCTCGCACGTTGAGATGCGTATTCACGGCGACCCCCTCCCCGGTCCGGGCGGATGCGCCCGCACGGAGGCTACGGTCGCGGTCGCCTTATGTGATGGGCCGAAAGGCCTCAACCGCGTGGCTTGGTCCAGGCGAGCGAGTAGCGCCACATCAGGTGACGCCGGTAGCGCACGCCGGGAAGCATCTCGCCGGCGAGGCGCCGCACGTCCCGGTAGTTATGAGGCGGCGGCCAGAGCGTCGGAGCCGAATGTCCCCAGTACGGCTTCGTCAGCCGATGCAGCCGATGCGTCATGGCCGCGGCCAGTTCATACGGAAGATCGGCGGGGTAGCTGCCACGCGCGAGACCGACCACGAGCAGTTGGCCACCCGGGCGGACGAGTTCGCGCATCCGATCCAGGGCACGCGCCGCATTCATATGGTGCAGGGCCGCCACCGACACGACGAGATCGAACGAGCCGGGCGGGAACGGATAGCTGAGGAAGTCCCCGACGATGTAGTCGACGTCGGAGCCGGCCTGGCGGGCGAGTTCGATACTCGGCTCGTCGACATCGATCGCCGAGACGTGCGGCACGAGTTGCCGCAACTCGCGCGCCAGGATTCCCTCGCCGCACCCGACATCGAGGGCGCGCTGGCATCCGGACCGAGCAGCGGCTCGCAGGATCAACGGGCGGTAGTGGATGTTGTGGTTCCACCGAGCCGCGTCCACCGCCACGGAGCCATCCTCGCATCGCTGGCTAGGCTTTCCCGACATGGAATATCGGCAGCTTGGCAAATCGGGGTTACGCGTTTCGGCTCTCACGCTCGGCACGATGGGCTACGGCGGAGTCGGCTGGTCGAGCGTGGTCGGCACGATCGACGTCGCCGGTGCGCAGCGCCAGATCGGTATGTGCTTGGACGCCGGCGTCAACCTCATCGACACCGCTGACGTCTACTCCGCGGGTGTGTCGGAGGAGATCGTCGGCAAGGCTCTCGGCGGCAGGCGCGACGACGTGCTGCTGGCAACGAAGGTGCGCATGCCGATGGGCGACGGCCCCAACGACGCCGGCCTGTCGCGGCATCACGTGATCCGGGCCTGCGAGGCGAGCCTGCGACGTCTCGGCACGGATTACGTCGACCTCTATCAGGTGCACGAGTGGGACGGGCAGACGCCGCTGGACGAGACGCTCGGCGCGCTCGACCTGCTCGTGCGGTCGGGCAAGGTGCGCTACGTCGGCGCGTCGAACTACGCGGCGTGGCAGTTGATGAAGGCGCTGGGCATTGCCGATAAAGCCGGCCTGCCGCGGTTCGTCAGCCAGCAGATCCACTACACGCTGCAGGCCCGCGACGCCGAGTACGAGCTAGTGCCGCTCTCGCTCGACCAGGGGCTGGGCATCCTGGTGTGGAGCCCGCTGGCCGGCGGCCTGCTGTCAGGCAAGTACCGCCGTGACGCCGACGTCCCAGCGGGCACGAGAAGGTTCGCCGGATGGGACGAGCCGCCTGTCCGCGACGAGGCCAAGCTCTACGACACGATCGACGTGCTGGTCGGGATCGGCGAAGCGCGCGGCGTCTCGGCGGCGCAGATCGCGTTGGCGTACATCATGGGAAAGCCTGGCGTGAGTTCGGTGATCGTCGGCGCCCGCACCGAGGAACAGCTGGCCGACAACCTCGCCGCCGCGGACGTCACGCTCACCACCGACGAGCTGGCCCGCCTCGACGACGTGAGCGCGATGCCGCTGCTCTACCCGTACTGGCACCAGGCCAACACGTCCAGCGACCGGCTCAGCGCCGCCGACCTCAGCTTGCTGCAGCGACACATCTAGGACGTGCTGCTGCGCTGCCACAGGTCGATGCCGCCCTCGACGGCATAGCGGTCGATCTCGGCGAGCTCCTCGGCGGAGAAGTCGAGCCTGTCCAGCGCGGCGAGGTTCTCCTCCAGCTGCGCGATACTGCTCGCGCCGGCCACGATCGACGTCATGCGCGGATCCCGCAGGCACCACGCGAGCGCCATCTGCGCGAGCGACTGGCCGCGCCCGCGGGCGAGCGCGTCGAGCGCGCGGATGTGCGCCACGTTCTGCTCGGTGAGCAAGTCGCGTGACAGCGACGAGTTCTCGGCCATCCGCGACGCGGCGGGAATGCCGTCCAGGTACTTCGACGTGAGCATCCCCTGCGCCAGCGGCGAGAAGGCGATGCAGCCGGCGCCCGAAGCCTCGAGCGTGTCGAGCAGGCCGCCCTCGATCCATCGGTTCAGCATCGAGTAGGACGGCTGGTGGATGAGCAGCGGCGTCCCCATCTCGCGCAAGAGGCGCGCCGCCTCCGCGGTGCGCTCGGGCGAGTACGACGAGATGCCGGCGTACAGGGCGCGGCCGGACCGTACCGCCGTGTCGAGCGCGCCCATCGTCTCTTCGAGCGGGGTGTCCGGGTCGTAGCGGTGGGAGTAGAAGACGTCGACGTAGTCGAGCCCCATCCGCGACAGCGACTGGTCGAGGCTGGCTAGTAAGTACTTGCGCGAACCCCATTCGCCGTACGGGCCGGGCCACATGTCGTAGCCGGCCTTGGTCGAGATGAACAGCTCGTCGCGATACGGCGCGAGGTCCTCGCGCATGATCCGCCCGAAATTCATCTCGGCGGCGCCGTAGGGCGGTCCGTAGTTATTGGCGAGGTCGAAGTGCGTGACGCCGAGGTCGAACGCCCGGCGCAGGATCGCGCGCTGGGTGTCGATCGGCCTGTCGTTGCCGAAGTTGTGCCACAGGCCCAGCGAGATCAGCGGTAACTGGACACCGCTGCGGCCGCAGCGCCGGTAGGTCGTCGACTGGTAGCGGTCGTCCGCGGCAACGTAGCTCACGGACGGTCAGCCTACGAGCCGCGATCAGGCGCGGGTCAGTCAGCCGGTCATGGCCGACACCGGGTCGACCTGCAGCGGGCAGCCGCGCAGTTCGAGCGGCATGTCGACAGTCTGCGTCTGGCCGGGCGGAGCGACCCGCACGGCGTCGGAGTTCTTGGCGTTGCACGTCGAGAACCCGGTCAGCGTCGTGTCGGCCGCCTTGCCCGGCGCGAGCATGACGACCCGCGCCGGCTTGGCCGACGCGACCGCGGGCTTGCCGAGCACGGTGCCTGCGCGCAGCAGCGTCACCTGCGGTGCGCCCGACATGGCGCACGTCGCGGTTCCGGTGTTGGCGAACGAGATCGACGCGAACTGACGCCCGGCAGCCCCGGATCCGGGGAGCACGTCCACCCGCACGTTCTTGGCCAGGCAGGTCGGCGGCCCAGCCGGCGTCGTGCTGGCCGACGCCGGAGGCGTCAGCGACTCCTCGATGCCGGTGTCGATGTCGGTCGACGGGGTGCTCGACGATGGCGAGGCCGACGTCGCCGGCGGCGCGGACGGCGTCGGGCGCGAGGACGTCTTCGACGAGGTGCAGGCCGTCGCCACCACGAGCGGTAGCGCAACGATCAGCCAGGCGGACCGACGCATCAGTTGATTCGCAGATCGGTCGCGTACGGCAGGCTGCCCTGCGAGGTCCGGGCGTCGGAGCGGATCGCGCTCCACAGGGTGTTCCATGCCGTGTGCCCGCCCAGGCTGCCGCAGCCGCCGGCCTGCTGGCAGGCGGTCAACTCGGTCAGCGGGCCGCCGAACTTCACTCTCGGGTGCTTGCCGACGACCCCGGTCAGCGAGATGTACTTCCACTGCTGGGCCATGGTGTGGTTGTAGATCTGCGGCAGGCTCACGATGCGGCTCGGAGATGCACCGCCGCTGAGGTAGTACATGTCCGCGGCCGTCCAGCCGTTGTTGCAGCGCCCGCGGACTGTCGTCCAGTTGCAGCCGTCCGCCGATCCGTTGAAGACGAACTTGCGGGACGTGGCGTGCAGGTAGCCGCTGAGCCACGCGCGTGAATGCGCGGCGTCGGCACGGAATCCCGGCTCGATGTCGTTCGCTCCGGCGATGGTCATCCCGGAACGCCCCGCAACGTGCGCGGCCACCGGGTTGACGACCTGGTGCGCCCAGATGGCGCCCGTCGAGGAGTTCACGGTCATGTCGTTGTTGGCGCCGATGGCGATCGTGACCGGGGCGCCCAGTCGCTGCGTGCTGCGGTATCCGTCGGTGTAGGCATTGACCGCCTTGACCAGCGCGGCGTCGCTGACGTAACGCGACGTCGCCGACAGCACGACTCCCCACTTGCCGCCGTAGTTGCCCTGCCCGCCGATGTCGAGCAGGACGAGGTAGCGGTGGCCGGCCGGGTTACGCGAGGCGTCGCTGGCACCCTCGGCGCGCATCTTCGTGATGTCGCTGCTGGTGCCGTTGATGTTGCGGACGTAGCGGCTCGTCGCGATCGGCGCCGGCGTGGTCTGCGGCGGCGGCCCCTTCGGCGTCGTGATCGTGTTCGATCGGCCGCGGCGCCCGACACCGGCGACGTTTGTCGCTCTGACTGTGAACTGGTAACGCCGTCCGGGCTTGAGGCCACCGATCACCACGCCCCGGGCGTTGCCGTTGACGGTCTTTGCCATCGTGCCGGTCCGGATGGTGAACCTCGTCGGCGGCGCACCGCCGTCGTTGCCCGCCCGCCAGCTGACCGTCGCCGACCCGTAGCCGGCCTTTGCTCGGACGTACGGCGCCCACGGGACGACCGGATGCTTCGCGTTGACGATCCGGCAGCCGAGCAGCCTGTTGACTGTGCCGGCGTCGGCGTTCATCCCGTACACGCACAGCTTGTGCTCGCCGCCGCTCGCGGGGATGTGGGCCAGGTAGCCGTGCAGCGGTCCGATGTGCCGCGCCGCCGCGACGTCCGGGCGGGAGAGGTTCGCGACGGAGTCGACGGTCGTGCCGTCCAGCATCACATGGACATGGATCGGATCGTCCGTGTCGGGATCGGCCGCCCAGCCTTTGACCGTGATCGTCGTCAGGGCGCCGGGCCGGGTCGCCGAGTCGAAGGCGCCGAACGGGGCGAAGTCCAGTGTGATGGTCCGGCAGGCGAGCGTCTGTTCCAAGCTGCCGGCTTGCTCTTGTTCGCCAGGACCGATCGCACCAGTTGACCGTCGACCAAGACGTGGACCTGGACCGCGCTCGTCGTGTCCGGGTCGACCGCCCAGCCCGCGACGTGGAATCCGCCCGGCGTCTGGCGCAGCGTGTTGATCGATCCGCTCGGCTCGTAGTTGAGCGTGACGGTGCGGCAGGTGAGGCGACGGTTCGTGCCCGCGCTCTGGTTGATCGCGTAGAGGCAGACGAGGTGCGAGCCCTGCGAGAGGGGGCGACGTTCGTCGAAGCCGTGCGCGCCGCCGTAGTACGGGTACGCCTGCGCGACGTCGTCGCGGACGCGGTTCGCGGTCATCCGCAGGAACATCTGGTGGTCGACATACACGTCGACGTAGACGGCGGTTGTCACGTCAGGGTCGAGCGCCCATCCGCTGAACCGGATGTTGTTCGGCACCTGCCCGATCATGCCGACGGCGCCGCGCGGGCTCGAACCGAACGTGATGGTCTTGCAGCCGAGCATGTGATCTGTCCCGGCGCCGACGTTGAGCGCGGTGACGCAGATCTTGTGCGTGCCGGCGGGGCGCAAGTAGGTGTGGTCGAAGCCGTAGTTTCCGACGCTGGAGACGGGGTTGTTCGCGACGAGCGGGATGAACGACGTGCCGTCGGAGCTGACGGCCACCTTGATCGCGGCGGTGGTGTCCGGGTCACGCGCCCAGCCCGCGACATGCAGGCCGTGCGGGGTGAGCTCGAGGGCAGCCAGTTTCCCGGTCGGGCTCGGATCGGGAGAGGCCTGCGCCAATCCACTGTGGACGGTCGAGATGCCGACGAGCGCGACGACGAGCAGAGCAACGCTGAAGACGTGCGCGCCGAGGCGCCCGAGCGCGTTCCGGCTGGGGGTCATGGTCAACTTTCCAGTGCCGCAGCGGCAGCGAGCGCCGCAAGTAGACATGGACGTAGGCCCCGATACGCCCATCTCCGATCCGACTCGAAGACAAGAAGAGCAAACCATTCATGTGCGGCAGAAACCTAGGGACTTTAGACCCTCTGTGCTTGCTACATCACGCTATGCGGTCGGCAGAACATACTCAGCGAACTGATCACGAAGGGTTTTCTTGGAGAACTTGCCGACGCTCGTCTTGGGCACCTCGTCGATGAACACGACGTCGTCGGGCATCTGCCACGGCGTGAACTTGTCGCGCAGGAAGTCGAGGACGTCCGCCTTGTCGAGCTGCTCGCCGGCCTTCACGACGACGCACGCGAGCGGGCGTTCCATCCACTTCGGATGCCGCACCGCGATGACCGCCGCCTCGGCCACCTTTGGGTGGGCCATGATCTCGTTCTCCAGGTCGACCGTGCTGATCCACTCGCCGCCGGACTTGACGAGATCCTTCGTGCGGTCGACCAGGCGGATGTAGCCCAGTTGGGAGATCGCGGCGACGTCGCCGGTGCGCAGCCAGCCGTCCGGCGTGTACTGCTCGCCGGGCTCGTCGGTCCGGTAGTACTGCTTGGCGATCCACGGCCCGCGGCATTCGAGCTCGCCGGCCGACTTGTCGTCCCACGGCAGCGGCACGCGGGTGTCGGGGTCGACGATGCGGACCTCGACGCCAGGTGCCGCGACGCCCGCCGTGGCGCGGATGTCGGCCCTCTCGTCCTCGCTGAGCTCGTCGTACTCCGAGCGAAGGAAGCACACCGAGCCGAGCGGCGAGAGCTCGGTCATCCCCCAGGCCTGCGTGATCGGCAGGCCGATCTTGGCGCGCCAGGCCTCGGACAGCGCCTTCGGCACGGCTGACCCGCCGCAGATGATCGTGCGCAGGCTGGACAGGTCGCGGCCGTCGAGCAACGGCACCATCGCCATCCAGATGGTGGGCACGCCCGCGGCGATGGTGACCTTCTCGGATTCGAGCAACGACACGATGGCCTGCGGTGACAGGTCGGGCCCGGGCATGACGAGCGATGCCCCGGAGAGAACCGCCGTGTACGGGATCCCCCACGCGTTCGCATGGAACATCGGCACCACCGGCAGGATCTTGTCGCGCTCGTGGATGCTGAACACTGCCGAGCTCATCGACGCCAGCGAGTGCAGCCAGGTCGAGCGGTGGCTGTACAGGACGCCCTTCGGCTTGCCGGTGGTGCCGGTCGTGTAACACATGGCGGCAGCCTGGCGCTCGTCGCTGACCCGATCGCTGAAGTCGACCTCGCCGGCCGCGCCGATGAGGTCGTCCCACTGAACGATGCGCGGGTCATCCGGGATCTCGGCCGGCACGCCGTCGTCCATCACGACGACATGCTTGACCGTCGGCACGCTGGACAGGTACTTCGCGAACAGCGGCAGCAGCGAACGGTCGACGAAGAACGCTTCGTCCTCGGCGTGGTTGGCCGTATAGACGAACTGGTCGGGCGAGTAGCGCAGGTTGCCGGTGTGCAGGATCCGCCCGGTGCCCGGGATCGCGAAATACAGCTGCAGGTGCTTGGCGGTGTTCCACGCGAACGTGCCGACCCGCGCGTCGGGCGCGAGCCCGAGGGCGTCCACGGCACCAGCCAGCATGCGCGCTCCGGCGGCCAGCTCGGCGAACGTCATGTGCTCGATGCCGCTCGCCGTGCGGGTCGTGACCGTCTTCGTGGCGAAGTACTGCTCGCCGCGCCCGAGTATCCAGTTGGTGGTCAGCGGCACGTCCTGCATCAGTCCCAACATGGGCGGAATCGTGCTCGCTGCGAACGCCCCGGGCAACCGCTGTCACAGCTAACTCGCTCCTCATCGGTACGTCCGGGTGATCTGGTACGTATGCGTGCGCACCGTCGACGCGGTCAGGAAACCGGCGAGACCCCGGAGGTAGTCGCGCACGGACGGGTCGCCGCTGGCGTCGAGGTCGCGTGCAGCCGCCAGGTACGCCTCGTCGAGGCTGTGGTTCGCGATCACGTCGCCGTGGCCGCGATGTGCCGTCACGGTCGTGACGTTGAGCCGATCCGGGTTCTCGGCGCCGTCCAGGTGCGGCACGACGTCGCCGTCGTTCTCGAGCGCGAGCACGTTGACGCTGGCCGGCACGGTGCCCGCGATCAGCCCGAGCGGTGCGCCCGCCGTGACGACGTGCCGGACGCGGAACTCGCCGCTGGCCGCCGCCCGCCGCGCGGCGTTCACGGCGACCATGCCGCCCTCGCTGTGACCGACCATGAGGACGTCGTCGTCCGGCCCTACGCCCGCCCGCCGCATCGCCTCGAGCACGCCACGCTCGTACGTGGTCACCGCACCACGCAGAGCGCGCAGGTTCGTGGCGATGCTCGTGACGTCGCTGCTCTGCAAGGCGAGCGACCAGTCCTTGGTGCCGGGGATGTCGACGACGACCTTGCGCGTGCGCGCGCTGCCGCCGTCGAGGAAGTGCACGTCGATCTCGCCGGGCCGGCCCTCGTCGCGCCGGGCGAGGCCCGCGAGCAGGTCTTCGAGGCTGCGCGGCGCCCCGAGCCCGTGGTCCACGCCGAGGTCGCTGACTCGTGGCACGCCGTCGGCGAACGGCAACCCGACCAGACGGGCGCCGGCCGCGACCGAGCCCGCGCCCAGAACGTCGCCGGCAACGCCGATGCCGGGGTCGGCGAGCTGCGGGTCGTCGGTGATCAGCTGCTGCAGTGCGCCGCCGGGGTCGCCGCCGGACAGCCGCACGGCGGCGTCGAGTGCGGCCTTCGGCGCCCGCGCGACGGCGTCCAGTTCGGGTTCCAGACGCTCGTCGAGCCGGTCGGCGCCGAGGTAGGTGGCCGCCGCGGCGCGCAGCCCTAGGTCGGTCGCCGCGCACCGCGCAGCCAACCAGGTCAGGCCGCCCGGCCCGTCGAGCGCGGCCATGAGCGTGGCCTCGAACCGAGCCGCCCCCACGGGGTCGAGCGGCGCGGACACGAGGACGTCCGGATCGATCAGGTAGCCGTGCAGGGCAACCGACGCCGCAGCCGTGTCACCGCCGGCCCGGGCAAACAACCGAGCCGCCGCCGTCATGTCGTCGTAGTGAGCGACGACGCCGTTCGTGCCGCCGCGGACCGAGATGGGCCGGCCCACGTCAGAACCCGAGGACGCGCGCGGCGTGCTCGATGCCGTGCACGGCGCAAGCCGCCGCGTGCTGAGCAGCGCCGATCGCGGCCCGGACCTGCCGCAGGGTTGCCGCGTGCCGGCGAAGCGCGTCGGCCGCGTCGTCGACGTTGTCGGCGGCACGGCGAAACCCACCGGCCAGCCCGCGAACGTCACGGCGGAATTCGCCGGCTGCAGTCGAGTGCCACCGCACGCCGTCGGCCGCGGCCGCGAGCCGGCACGCGCGGGCACGCAGGTCGTCGGCGTGGTGGTTGATGCGCCGCGCGGTGGCGTCGAGTGCGGCTGGATCGCCTGGAAATGCCATGCGACGACCGTGGCGCGACGGACCCGCCCCGCGCGAGTACCCGCGGCGATCTGTGGATAACGGCGACCGATATCCACAGCGCGCCGATACCGGCCTCGCGCGACACGCCGTGGTTCACTGAGCGCACGGGATGACTTCGGTCAGGTTCGCTAACGTGAGCGGCGATTGCGGCTCCGGGCAATGGCCGCTCACTGGGGAACGCCGACCGACCCGACGCGACACGAAGGGGAGCGCGCAGCATGGATTTCGCCCACGCGTCTGCCGACGGTGTCGACGTATCGCAGACTCCCGGGGTTGACCTGCCGGACGAGCCTGGCGTAGACGGCCTGACCCGGCGCGACCGCGAGATCCTCATGTTCGAGCGGCAGTGGTGGAAGTACGCCGGCGCGAAGGAGCAGGCGATCCGCGAGCTGTTCGACATGTCGGGCACGCGGTACTACCAGGTGCTCAACGCCCTCATCGACACCCCGGCAGCCCTTGCCGCCGACCCGCTACTCGTCAAGCGGCTCAGACGCTTGCGAGCCAGCAGGCAACGGCAGCGTTCGGCCCGTCGGCTCGGCATAGAGGTCTAAGCCCGGCGGGTTATCCTGCCGCTCAATATGTCCAGCCGCCCGCCAGCCATGCCGCACCGGCGGCAGGCTGATCGCATCGGCGGCATCCTGCTCTCCGTGCTGGGCGTCGTCGTCGCCGTCGTCGCCCTCGTCGCGCTGCGCCACCCGAACGGCCGGCAGGCCAAAGCGGTGCCGCTGGGCACCTCGACGGTCACCGCCACCTCGACGCGTACCCAGACCGCCCAGCCGTCGACGCACGCTCCGACCTCGCCGCACAAGAGTGGTTCGACGTCCGCGGCGGCCCATCCGATCCCGCTCGTCGTCCTCAACAGCACGTCGACCAGCGGTCTGGCCGAAACCGCCAAGCACCGGTTCGAGGCTGCCGGCTGGACGGTCACGTCCACCGGCAACATCCAAAACGACATCCTGTCGACCTGCGCGTACTACGACCCGAACGATCCGGCGAACCAGCAGGCTGCCCTCGAGCTGCAACAGCGCTTCCCGGCCATCAAGCGTGTAAAGGAGAAGTTTCCTGAGCTGCCGGCGGGGCCGATCGTGGTCGTCCTGACAACCGACTACAGCTGACCGTCCGGCCTCGCCGCTTTAGGCGAGATGTCTGGTCAGCGACGGGCCTAACGTACTATTGGACGCACGATCGACGGTTATACGAAATGCGTGCGCATCGCACCTCGGCTCGCCTCGTTTGCTGTACAGAACGGGTCGTATTCGATTGCTACACTCTGTAGCCGACCAGTTTCCCCGGGGGTTAAGTGATCACGATTGTGATCGACCTGCTCTTCGTTCCAGTGCTGTTCCGGGTACTGGTCGCGAACTGGCGTGACCGCGGGCCGATCCAGCGCGACATGCTGTGGATCTTCTGCGCGATGGGCGTCTTCTTCCTGCGCGACCTCAGCCGGC
>WNGQ01005162.1_pt1 | contig 12835 bp, 16 predicted proteins | sample 5407661 | NCBI WGS metagenome assembly WNGQ01 (sample SAMN13153382, study PRJNA577476) | soil metagenome | isolation source: 60 cm soil or saprolite under Garry oak tree replicate 2 | place: USA:California | collected 2016-06-15
TTTTCGGCAATCGGCACTGCTTCCTGGAACTTGCCGGCGTCGCGCAACTGATCGATCTGCTGAACCATATCACGCACCTCGGAGTCGGTCTGAGCTGGAGCGGAAGTGATAAAAACTGCGATTGAGCAAAAACAGACCAGGCGCCACGTCCACCAGGTGGTTCTGCCAAGGGACTGTGAAACTTTTATAGCTAATTCATTCATAGGATGATTTGGTGTGAATTCGTGAAATCGTGTCTCGCATTCTTCGAGATTCCCCGTGCATGACGTGGTCGATCTCTTCCTTCAGTTGTTAAAGCTCCCATTCTTCATCCGGCTGAGTGTCGATTCGTGCCGTTGTGACATCGCAAAGAAATTGGAGCCGATGCCGCTCTTTCTCCGCTGCCGGAAAGAGCGAGACGTAAAACTTCGCCCCTTCGTCTCGACGTTTGATCCAGTTGCGTTGAGCTTCACGCACATTCGGGACCCGTTCGTTATCTGTTTTTGCGATGACTTCAGCGTAGCGCTTGTTCAATTGCCGATCTAACGTGTCGAATCTCATCTTCAATTCGACTAAACTCGGCAACGGATCGACCGGTTCGGCGCAAACGAGCATTTTGGATTTACTCTTGTTTAGCTTCCGCAGGTAATCCGTGATCTCGAACTTCTGCGAGCGTGTATTGAAGTAAATGTGCCGTTGGTTGGTCGAGCGTCGATCTTCGCCGCCAAGCATAACGACCAAAAGCCGTGACGCGTCCAAGCTCCAGCAGCCAAACTGGATCATCGCACACAAACCTTCAGCGGAATAGTTGGTTTTAAAGGCGCCGAGCTTCACCGCATCATTCCATGCTCTGTCGCTAAATGACGGTGTCGCTTCAAAGGCATCGTTATCCTTGCAACGATAAAGATCTCCGCGTTGCAAGCACGAGCCCTGATGTGATTCTACGAACAACCACCGCTCGCCAGGCGCACTGTAGAACGCGGTTGGGAAGGTTATCTCGCTCGAATAAAGCTTGGTCCGCCGGCTCTCATCCCGCGTCGATACGATCCAAAACTCTTGCCCGCTTTGGTCATCCCCAGTGGGTGTAACGTTGAGTTGCACGACTCGAAACGCGCCACTCGGGCTCGTATAAAGAACTTCAGTTTTTTCCTCGGCACTGTTCTTCGCCGAAGAGGACTCTCGAGAAGGAGTCGCCGCGTTAACGCGTTCATCCGCAGCACGAGTGGCAAAGCCAAAGCCGATCGTGCACGCGACGACTACGACGAACCCCGAAAACGATTTCATTATTCGCGTCTCTTTGACCTCTTTTTCGACATCTGATGCGTTTTGACGATTTCAGTCGTCGACGTCGAGTCTTATTCAGTCTCGGTCTCATATTTAATCGTCGATTTCACGGCCTTCGGTTTGCCGGCGCGATTGAACGCGAGCACAACCGTGCGGGTTGCGCTAAGTGGAGTGCCCGATCCCGTTCCATCGGGCGTGATTTTAAAGATCGATTCCCTGTCCACCTCAAAGAGGTTGCCCCTTTATAAAACGCGAAGCTCAACGCGGGCAAGCGCACTAATCGAAAACAAGATTGTTCCGAGACAGGCAAATGCCCGGGCAACGAGTCGGCTTTTCATGAATGTGCGTGAAGAGTCCACATGATTTGGCGTTACGCCGTCTATTCATTAATGTTGTCGAGCGCGACAAATTTCCACCCACCTTTGGTCCATTCAAAGACGAAGCGAATCGGCGCGTTTTCCCATTCGTTAGGCGTTTCCTTGAATGGGCAGTAAACTTCCTGCCGCCGGGCCGATTCTTTTCGCGGTTGGCCGGTTGCGAAACATTGGACGGCATTGGCCTCGCCTTTAAAGATCTCGTTATACCGTCGCAAGAAATCCTCCTTGTTCTTTACGACTTTTACCCCATAGGACATCGACAGTGGGAATTTCGTCATCTCGGCCACCGTCGCTTTTTCGCCAGCGATCACCGCGGATCTAAATTTTTTCCAGAATGTCGAAAAATCGGTCTGCGCAAAAGCGCTTGGAAATAACAACAGAATCAAAAGCCCGGCTAACCAAGTTCGCGCGCTGACCACCCGCGACGGCCGGCAGGCGCGAATAGGCGCGAATGAATTTGATTCCGACGCTTTGACTGTTCCTTTAATCACGGTGTTCTCCTTTCGGTAGGATTTCTTGCGCATTTGAAGGTGAACGATGACTTCATTGTTCTTCCTCGAGCTCCTTTTTCGCCATCTGATGCGTTTTGATGATCTTCCAATTGCCGGCGGCGTCGAATTTCAACGTGAAAAGAAATCCCGCTTCCAACTTGCCCGACGTTCGCCCATAACACGGCGCGTACACGATCGCCGTAGTTGCGTCGGACCATTTGCGCAACTTCATAATGTCCCATTCTGGTGCGCAATGGCGCGGGTCAAAATGCTTTGGCAAATGGCCTTTGCCGAAACTGCACCAACTGCGGACCCTTTGTTTCATCCGCCGGTGAATCCACCGCTACCCATTTATCGCCACGTAGCTGATAAAAAGCGATCGACAGAAACGTCATATGATGCGCGTGCATCGGACTGTAATTGAAGCCAAACCGTTTCGAATCCGGCGCCCAGAGCAATTCCGGATCCTCACCAGCCGGCGCGGTACCCGGATTACATTGCTCGAAGAAATCGATCACAGTTTCGTCTGTGGAGAGTTTAACGAGTTTCGGTGCATCCCCACCGATGTACGCCCATTTTTTGTCTGGAGAAATTGGGGATTGCTCCTCTGCCGGAAATGGGGACTCCTGCGCATTGGAAACACCGTAGCTGATTGCGCACACGATGATGACGCCAAAAGTGCAAAAAGATTTTATTGTTCGTTGGCTTTCTTTTTGTCAGGCCAGACAAGCTGCCGCAATACCTTGATTCTTTCCTCGGTTAGCTTGCTTTTCTCGGCAACGGAGTTGTTGGCGTCCCGCTTCTTTAACCACGCGATTTGGTCCTGCTTGGCCTTTGCAAATTCTGGCGGCGAAAGCACGAAATGAACGGCCTTGTAAACATCATTCATGCGTTCATCCAAATACTTGAATTTGCTTTCTTCGGATCGAAAAAATGATTTCTCGTTGTAAGAAAGTGGTTCCTTGGCGTCCGGGAATTCTTTAAAGGGTTCTGGTGAGACAGCGTACACCTCGAAGCAACAGGAAGCCTCCGACGCGCTTTGCAGCATTTCATTGTCTTTCGCGGTAATCGCTCGCGCCGAGGTCGCCGTCCATTTTTTTGAACGTGGATCGAAGATACCTTGAAATAAGGCATAATACGTCTCAACACCTTCAAGCTGCTTGGGATTATTGCTGGCCTCGGCGAACACGCGAATTTTTGGCCCTGCTTCGATGTAAAATTGTGGATACACATCCGCGTCCACATCGCGCGATTGCTTTTTGATCGTCGCGTCGATCGCCTTGCGAATGTGTTGGCCGATATCCGTCTGTGTGAAACTGTCACCCTTGGGTTCCAAGACGGCCGCCGACGCGAATCCGTACCGCTCCCAATAGGTCGCGATACACAGTTTGGAATCAGGCGTCCACTCCGCGTCCAGGTGAGCGTGATTCTCGCCCTCGACATATTCGAAATTCTTGATCTTGCCGAGCAGCCGATGGTTTTGTAAATCGGCGAAGTAATCGACGAATTCCTCGTCCTTCTCAGGTAGCAGTACTGTCGCACCATCGTCCACGTGTGATGAGGTGGTGACGACGATCCCATAATGCCCATCGGGCGAACGCGATGCTTCGTGAAGCGTGAGATGTTCCGGCCAGTCTGCCGCAATCAGATCAAACGTGCTTAGGACCGGAGCCACTAGCAGTACCCGGATAAGTGTAGCTACGACTTGCGGAATGTAGGATTCAAGCCGCCGGTTCATTCTTCCATGTCGTTTCGGTTTCCCAACCTTCCTCACGGATACCCCATCAACGAAGCTCCCGTGATTAGCTGTTCCTTTTGCATGATTGACCTTGTCTCTGGTTTGGTCGTGAGCAGCGCTTTGATCTTTTCCATATCCAGCTGTGTAGGGAGGCTCGTTTGGACACAGCTGAATAGCTTTGCATGATTCGCCGTTGCGTGCGTTCTGTCATCACAATTTGAATTCTCAGTTCCTCAGCATACGTGTTAGACGTAGGTTTAACGCTGCGCCTTGGCTTCCGATGGCAGCCGCTTGGCTTCTTCAGCATCCAGGTTTCGAGGCACAAGTTTGAACGAGCCGACCAATTCTTTTACCAATGGATCTACCTCCTTTTTGGCTGGCGAAACTGAAAGGACAAAAACCCCATCCTTCGCAGCAAGCCCGATCAAATACGATGACATCTTTGCACCTCGGTCATTGTACACTCTTATCTCAGTCACCTTAACGTCCTTTCCTGTTCCTATTAAGTCTTCTCGGATATTACTTTCAACTCAACTCGCATGTTGATGCCAGTAATTTACTTCCCATTGAGCGTGAGCGCTCAACAAGTCCCTGTTGTTTTGAAGCTCCTTTTTATCGACAAAGGAAACCATCATTCCAACACCCTTTTGTAGCAGGATATGATAAGCGTCTTGAAGTTTTGCGCTGTTCCCTATTATGCGGAATTCAGCGTACTCGTTATCGTGTGCATACGCGGCATTCCACCCGTTGGAAGTTTTCATGTAGATTGGATCTTTGGGAGGTTCTGCCTGGGCACCTTTAACTGCCAGCAGTATGACCGCTCCCAGCAGTAATAATTCAGAAAGGAGTTTCATAAACTCTCCCAGCGTCTAACGAGAATTCGGCGCCAACAATCTGCAATTAAAGGCAGATAAAATCGGTATAATCGGGTTGGGTTCGAGTCGGCCGAGGAGTAACAAGTCGTCCATGCCGGCATCAGTAACCCCCGTCGTTTCATCACTCGGATCCATTCTCCCTAGCGACGTTCCGGGACAACTTTCTGCTTCAACTCCTTCCCTACAGGTGCACGCAGAGTGTTGATAATTGCTTTTCCGTTCGGCTCCGGCGTCCGCGGAGCATCCTGAGCAAGACCCGAATCGCAGGAGGTGATGAGAATAGGGAAGAAAAGGCGACTAATTGTTTGCCACATGATGACACTATTCATTTACCTCTCAATTCCCGGTCCCCATTCTCGATCCTATTAATTTCTTTGCGCTCCTCTGCGTTCAATCCGCCGACTCCTTTCTCCGGCACCTCGAACGTCCTTGTGACTCTCCAGTTGCCGGCAGGATCGAATTTGAGGGTGAAGAAAAAAGACACGCTCACCGCTTCCGTTTCGTCTCCGATTTCGACAGTTTTAACCTTACGGGCATATAAAAGCGCAGTGCTTGAGTCGATCCATTTGCGAACTTGCCAGCTTGTCAAAAACGGCCAGTCCGCCCGCAGTTTCAGCTTTTTTTCCTGCCTTGCCATCGCAGGATCGAGCGGCGCAGTCGTGGCGGCGTTGGATTCTAGCGAATCGAGCTTGCGCCACGTGTTCCCGTCGAATTGATAAAATTGCACCGTTTGATAGGCCTTGCCCGGCTGAAGGTTAAATGCAAAGCGTTTTGAGTCCGGCCCCCAAACGATGTTTGCGTAGCTAGGCGCTCGACCCAGCGCTTCTGCGAGTCCGTCAGCGTATTCTTCTTCGGAGAGCACGAGGGAACTCTCGTCGCTGCCAGCTTTTGCGATAACAAAATCCTCCTGTTCACCGGCCGCGGCAGCGCGAAATTGCCACTTGCCGTCCGGCGAAATAGATCTCGCCGGCGGTTTTTCCTGCTCTTGTGCGAAGGCGGATGTGAGGACAAACAAAAACACCGCACCGAATGTCCATATAATGAGGTGATTGCACGCACCAAGGACTGATTCACTTATTGGGTGGTCCGGTGTGATTTCGCCCGCCCCGCCGTAGCCTGCGCGCAGGCGGGTGAATGCAGCTAAGGGGATCAGCGACATAAAAGGTAAAGCAACGACGGGTAGCGGCGAACGAGCAAGCAAGCGAAGCGAGTTTCAAATCCGCATCTGGAGTCTCGGCTGTTCATTCTTCCACCTCAGTCTTCGTTTTGCCAACCTTTTTGACCGAGGCGTGGTGTTGCTCGTCAAAGGCGAGTGTGAATCGTAGTTCGCCCGTGCAGGTGGCACCGCTGCCACGACAAAGCATCATCAAATCGCTCGATAGCTCCAACTCTCCTGACTTTAACCATCGCAAAGGCGTCGCTGCGCCTCCGTAGTTCTTCACGGCACCGCAGTCCTTTGGGAACTTGATATGCGGAGACGGCAACTCCTCAGGTAAGGCGACCTGCTCGAAACTTGAGCCGTCCCAAAAATAAACGCTTACTTCGCCCCGTTTATAACCACGGTTGCCATAGACTACCCGTTTTGAATCACGCGACCACACCAGAATTTGGCTGACCTGACCTGGGTTGTGCCAGGCCTCCCCTAGATCGACCATGACCTCGCCGGACGCCTTCTCGATCAGCTCAACCTTTTGTTCATCGACAATCCGCAAAGCAAAGCGCCCATCGGGCGATAGATATTTGATCTCTTCCTCTGCCGCTAGCCACTCCCAAGGGTATGCGACATAGCAAGCAACAGCGATCGACAAGAACGCTTTCAGCGCTCTCATTCTTCAAGGTGCACCGAGTCCATGATGTGATCTATCTCTGCCTTTAACTTGGGATCGGTGTTCAAATTTGAGGTGAAGGTGACCTCTAGCAGCTGGCCCTTATAGGAAGTGGTCAGGAAACGGGTGTAAACGGGGCTATGCGAGTAGTCTTTCGTTCCCTTAAGCATTGGGACATAGCGCCAGTCGGCCCATTTACGACCATCGATGGTCACGATGTCTTTCTTTAGCCATTGAAGGTGCGAATCTTTCGGCAGCCAGTTGAAGCCTTTGCTGTATTCGGCTACGCGCATTTTTAGATAACCCTCGAGCTTGTCAGGCGTCAGACCATGCGTACCGCGCAAAACCTCTCCCCACGCTCCATCGGGGCCTGAGAACTTAGCCAGTGTTTTTGGAGTTTTTGGATCGTCAGTGTCACGCGAAAAATCCGATGGGATATCGAGCTTGAGCTTTCCGTCGAGGAGACTAACCGCTGTTCCGGCCGCTCCATTATTCGCGGAACCGCCCCTGCTACTGGAATCGGCCACGGACTCTTCGCTCACCAACTTTGGATCTAGTTGTCGGGCGCGCTTGAAGTCTGCTGCGGCCCCGCTCGCATCGTCCTTGTCCTTCCTGGCGACAGCACGGTTGTAGTAGGCACGTGCGTAATCGGGTTTGAGTTCGGTGGCGCGCGTGTAATCAGCAATCGCACCATCTTTGTCATTGTTCTCGGCTCTGGCGTTACCGCGGTTGTTATAAGCCGCGGGGTTCGTTGAGCCGAGTTCGATGGCTCGGGTATAATTGGTAATGGCGCCAGCCGTGTCGTTCTTCATCCGTCTGGCTTGGGCACGGTTATAGTATGGGGCGTCGTCTTTTGGATTGAGTTCGATTGCACGGTTGAAATCGGCCATGGCGCCATCCAGGTCACCGTTCTTCGCTTTCTCGATCCCGCGGTTAACGAGGTCGCCGTCGGAGGCGTCCGACGCCGCAGGAGCAGGAGGTGATTGCGCCGTCTGTTTCTCATCGGTTTCCCAGCTATAACTGACACTCCCGTCGGGATCGCGGACGAGCTTCGCGCCAACGGCCACGGCTCGTGCGGCGGGCTTCTCGCCGAGTGGAATCACCTCGACATAAAATGAAACTGGTTTGCCTTCGGTGCGACCCAACGCACCCATCTTTTCCAGATCCTCCCAGGCATGTGCACCGCTCACGATCTTTTTGAGAAATCCCAGCTTAACCAAGGCGTCGTGCGGAAATTCGACCACGCCGTAATGATTCGGTGTCGCAGTATCCTTGAGAAAGGCGCGATAAGTGTCCTCGCCAATTTGTTTGGACTCCAAAATTTTCGGAGTCACCTCGAGCCTAACAATTCTACTTTTCCAATCAAACTTGTGTTGCTCGATGTCGTTAAAGCCATATCCCTTATCATCGACTGGTGCCCCGAGTGGTGGTGGCGCGATCTTTTCTTTAGCCGGGGCATAATCGAATGAGCAATACATGACTTCCTTACGCGCTTGCGAGAACATCGGCATCTCGGTGTGGCCGATGTATTGGGCTTGCCCCTGAGAATCGAGGACGAGCCAATATTGCGGCAGTTCTTTCGAGTTGATCTTCTTCTCAGGAACTTTGAGCCGAACGTGCAACCAAGTCTGTCCGTTGCGTTGCTCAGACCCCACTTTCTCAAATGGCGGTAGCTGCCGGTCGGCCATGATTGGCACGTGCGCCCAATTGTAGAGCAATCGATCATCCGGCCGACCGGCGTGCCACGTCTCCCCATCGGAACAGACCCATGCTTTGTCTTTAATCACAATGCCACGCAACGGCACACCTGACTTAACGCCAGGTTCCATGCTTAGATCAAAATCTTCGCCAGAAAGAAGGCCGTGCAGCTTAATAATCTTCTTGAACGTAACGCTGCCGTTCACCGACCACACACCGGTCTCCATGTTTCTCATCGCGGCGTTTACGAGCGGATCCGGATTTAGCTGAATTGACTTGGTGGACTTCTTTTGCGTCCCGGCGAATGCGATCGAAGCGGTGCCGAACAGAGATACTGCAGCAACAGCCAATCTCTGGCCTCTAATAACTGCACCAGTCTTCATAGAATCACCGGAAAGGCACCCCGATGATCCGAGCTTCCCATCCCGCGAGACTAGGAAATTCGAGCGTGCACTGTCAATCGCAGCTTTGCTAAGGTCGTTCCATGAATCGTTGGCGACTGGCGGTAACTGTAATGACCGTCTTGTTTCCGGTGTTGGATTATGCCGCAAATCCATTTCTGGATGCGAACAACGATCAGCCGGTCTCGGCCAGATTTCGCGGAACGGAATGGAGTGACGACATTGGGGAAAAAGACATCGCTCTGACTGCACAAGTAGTCACAACGCGCATCGCGAAGACGGCATGGGGTGCCATCTTCAAGATCGAATTTACCGACCTCAAATCGAGTGCGCCACAGAAACGCGAGATTCGGCCAGACTACTTTATCGTGACTGACAACCGGATCGTCCTGCTAAACGACGAGGACAATGCCACAGCCGCCACAAAGATTTCGGCCATGGACAAACCGCCAGAATTCGAACCGAACGATATTTACGGCATCACCAGCGGGAGCTTCGAACACCAGGAGGAAGAGTGGAAAGCAACAATCAAATTGAAAGCAGACCTCTGCATTTATGATGCGAGTCATCCCTCCGGACATTTCAAAAAAATCGTCTGGAAAAAGGGCGTCGGATTAGTTGAATACGCCAGCGGGTACGGTGCACGCGCCGACGGGTATCGGCTTAAACGTGAAGTAACAAGTCGAAAGCAGTAGATTGGCGGAAACTTTTTAGAGACTTCAACCAATTATGCAATTTCTACTTAATTTGCCGGCACCGGTTTCATTCTTTGTGGTCTCGGCGGTTACCACCTTCCCCACCTTGGTCGGCCTTCACTTCGTGCGAAAGAAGTATTCGGCTGAAGTACTCAAGGAGAACCACGAAGTCGCGGCCATTATTTTCAATGCCTTTGGACTGTTTTACGGAGTGTTGCTCGCCTTTGTCGTGTTTGTTACCTGGGGCGGATACGACGATGCAACAAAAAATCTGCAAATGGAGGCGAGCGAGGCTCTGGATATTTTTCACACTGCCGCAACCTTTCCTGATTCTCCCAAGAAAATCATTCAGCAGGGAGTGAAAGATTACCTTGCCGCGGTTTACAGCGATGAAGTCCCGAAGATGGCAGGGGGAGACCTTCAGCTTTATTCCGGCGGGGCTCACAACAGTCTCAGAATATTATTCGTTCAAGTGGACTCGAGCTCGGTTCCCAACCGGGAGCTGTACGGTGAAACGTTACGATGTTTGAACAACCTGGCTCAGTATCGCCGAATGAGAATATTTGCCGGTAACAATACCGTACCACCGGTCATCTGGTTGGTGTTGCTTGTTGGCGGCATCTTCGCCGTCTCCTACACCTTTTTCTTCGGAATGAAAAACATCGAGGCGCAATACCTCCTTACCACTACACTCACCGTAATGATCTCGTCGATTTTGTTTTTGATCTATGTGCTTGACCATCCCTTTACCGGCACAAGCAGGGTGAGCCTGGAACCTTTGAGAGAGGCTATGGCGGCAATGCAGGGCGACAGCGCGGGAGACTGAAAACCTTCATCTCGTCCCAGTTCTTTTTTCGTCCGGCAGATTCGCCGGCTTGAGTGTGAATCTTCAGCTCGTGCAGCTTTCTGGTCGCCAAATACGAGTTCTACCTCTTCTTGCGTTTGCGTGTGGGCTTGCCCTTGCGCTTGGTCTTCGCCATTCTTCGTAGCTCGCTTTTAGTCATCGACTTCGCCATTTGGCGCGATGCGCCCTTAAGCGACGACTTGGAACGCTTGCCTCGTTTCGCTGCAAGCGCAGCTCCGGCTGCCATTTGCTGTTTCTTTGATTTTGCAGGCATACATAATTGATTCGGGCGCCGAGGCTAAACAGGACTGGTATGTCGCGCGCCGCGCAGACGCCACAGGAAGTAAGCCGGCACGCCGGTCAACACGATCAGAATTCCAATTCCTGACGTCGCGGGCGCGAGCCATGCAAGGTCAATGGTCAACAGTGCCGAGAGCAAGATCGAGATGATCGGCACAATTGGATAACCCCACGTGCGGTATGGCCTCTCAGCATTCGGCTTTTTGCGTCGTAAGAGAATGACAGCGACGACCATCAGGAGGTAAAACACCAGGTCCGCTGAGACGATGTATTCAAGCAGTTGATTGTAAACGTTCCCGTAACCCATCTCGTGTGTCGCAGTGTTGAGTGTGACCGTGCGCGGCAAAACCAGGAGCGCCGTCCAGATTCCCTGCGCCACCAGCGCTGCCGCGGGAACACGATACCGGTTTGTGGTCCCGATTTTTTGAAAAAACAACCCATCGCGCGCCATGGCATAGTAAACGCGCGCCCCGGCGAGAATCAGTCCGTTGTCACAACCGAATGTGGAGATCATGATTGCCCCGGCCATGCACATCGCGCCGGGCTGGCCGAAGAGCGCGCTCATCATTGCCACGGCTACGCGATTTTGTGGCGCGTGTTCGATTTCCGAAAACGGTAGCACCGCCAGATAAGCAACGTTAGCCAGCAAATAAAGTAAGACCACGATCCCGCACCCGCCTACCAGCGCGCGCACCAGGTTCTTACCCGGGTCTCGCACTTCGCTGCCGATGAACGTCACGTTTGTCCAGGCAGTCTGGGCGAAAAGCGGGCCAACCATTGATTTTCCAAAAAGCAGCGCGAGAGCGAATCCACCTGTGACGGTGAGACCAGGTTGCGCCACTTGCGGGTTCCAGCCATTGGCCCACGAGTCCCACCACGCCGAGCTCAGCGCCGCAGAATTGGAGTTCCAGCCTAACGACAACCCGATCACGACCACCGCAGCCAGCGCAACTGTCTTTGCAAAGGTAAATGTGTTCTGGATAATTTTACCGACCTCAAGCCCGCGCGTGTTCGTCCATGTGAGAAAGGCGATCAATGCAATCGCGACCAGTTGTTCGGTGGACAAACTGATCGCGTAACCGCCTAACCGGATTGGCGTAACCAGGTAGTTATCCGGTGAAACTCTTGTGACAAAAACGCCGAGAAACTTCGCAAATGCAATCGCCACGGCCGCGATCGTACCTGTTTGGATCACCAGAAATAACGTCCAGCCATACAAAAATCCCATTGCCGACCCGTACGCTTCGCGCAGAAACACATAAACGCCGCCGGCACGCGGCATCATCGTCGCGAGCTCGGAGCAACAAAGCGCGCCGGTAACGGTAAGCAAACCGGCGAGTGCCCACGAGAGCAACAGCCAGCCGGGCGCACCACTCAACCGCGATGATTCCGCCGACACGATGAAGATCCCAGATCCAATCATCGAGCCGATAACAATCGTGGTCGCGTCAATCGGCCCAAGTGCGCGGACCAGACCGGTCGTGTCGCTTGGAGACGGCCCGCCCTCGGGCCGCAAAGGGCCTGCTGTTCGGCGCGGGGGCGCGCCGGCTCCATTCTCGGACGGCGTTGACTCCATCAGAACATCAAATCATGTATCGTCCCGCTATATGGCCACGCTTCGCGCAGATCGACCAGCCCGGCCCGCACTGCGTTTTGTTCGACGTAATTCCATTTCTCCGAGTAATTTTCGCTGGACCGAAGGTACCTGTCGAAATACTCCGATTGCCAGACGGGCGGCTTAATCAAGAGCACCGCCGCAATGCGTCGTGAACTAACGCTCTTCCATATCTGCACCCAATCTGACATGCGTTGCGCACCGATTTCAGGTCGCGCAAAAAGATGTACGTGATCGGGCATGATAATGTAATTGCCAACCCACCAGCCGTCATGATCGGCAGAGCGTTGCCAGATTTCTCGTAGAATCCTCTCGTATTCGCGTGAGCCAAGAATCTTACGTCGCTGATGAGTGCACGTTGTAACGAAAACAATCGGATTGTCCCGGAACGAAGGTACGTGCGCCAAATGGCGAAATGTAGCTGGTCGTTTTGGAGACGGCCCGCCCTCGGGCCGCAAAGACCCTGTCCTTCGGCGCGGGGGCGCGCCGGCTCCGTTTTCGATCTTGTCGCTCACCGCGAACTCTTCGGCGCGCTGATCTTGACGCCATCGCTCTCAAGTCGAGTACGCAATTCGCGCGCGAACTCGACTGCGCCCGGTGTATCGCCGTGGACACAAATGGTTTCGCCACGTACGGCCACATCGCGGCCTTCGACGGAACGCACCTTGCCTTCGCGCAACATCCGCAGCACCCGCTGAACAGCTTCCTTGGG
>WNGQ01005932.1_pt1 | contig 12832 bp, 15 predicted proteins | sample 5407661 | NCBI WGS metagenome assembly WNGQ01 (sample SAMN13153382, study PRJNA577476) | soil metagenome | isolation source: 60 cm soil or saprolite under Garry oak tree replicate 2 | place: USA:California | collected 2016-06-15
GCGTTCCCATCGCTGCAGGCGTCTTCAGAAGAGCAGATTCGCCCCCGAAACTGTGTTTTGCGCCTGATAGTGAGCTGCCCGACTAGGCAGAATCACCCACCCGCGTACGCAGGAATCCAGCCCCTGTACTGCGAGCGGTCAAATACCAGTCGAGATTACTGTTCTGGAAACTGTAAGGGCATGGTTTGAAACTGCATGAGGTATGCTGAAAATGTGCGGGACGTTTCGAATACAATCGCAGGTGCTCGAGGAGGATCTATGTTGGCCGCTCCATCCCCCCAGGGTATCCTGTCCACGGCGCCAAGGGGTGCGGCGCGTCGGTGGCTCTCGCGCACGGTTGCCATCCTTTACGGTCTCGTCATGTTGGAAGTCATCATCATGATCAGTCCGTTCGCCTTCTACTTCTACGCCGCCTATGGGCCTACGCTGAAGTGGCTTAACCACTCGAGAGCCACTGCGTGGTTGACCGGATTTGTGCTTCCGCACGCGGTGTTTACGACGAGTCCGTTTCTGGAGTTTCTGCGTTGGGACTTGGGCCGTTACGCGTTCGGCTTAGGCCTCGTGGGCTTCTTCTTTTTCGCTGTCCAGATCTACGGCTCGCGGCTGTTCCGGCGAAAAGTGGTGACGTCCGGGGTTTACCGCTATATCCGCCATCCCCAGTACCTTTGTCTGAATATCTCGGCGTTTGGACTCTTTACCATGTGGCCGCGGGTGATCATATTCCTATTGTTTGTGGGCATGCTCTTTGCCTATTACTTCCTTGCTCGGGTGGAAGAGGGGCGAATGCTAATTCTTCATCCTGGATATGCCGAATACATGCTTCGCACGGGCATGTTCCTGCCGGGCAATCCCGGCGGGCGCGTCTACGCGTTGCTATTTGGAGGCATGCGCAATCGGTCGCTCGCCCATCGACTGGCGATTGGAAGCTTGGCGTTGGTGCTCCTTCTGACAGGCATTGGGCTGCGTGCGTATACGCTGGGGCATATCTCGCGCTCGACCGATGCGGCGAACATGGAAGTCATCTCGGTATACCCGATGACCCCTGAAGCGATGCAGCATGTAGTTGCGCTGGCGCTCGCCGATTCCCGCGTGGAGGAGGCGTTGCACCGCGAGCCATACGCAACTTTCGTCGTCCACATTCTCCCCCACAACTACGGCATGATCTGCCTTTCGTTGATGTGCATCAGCGGACTGATCTCATGGGCTCGGAGGGACGGGAATATCGGCTTGTTTTTTCCCGTGTCGATGGACCGGGCGGAAGCCCTGTGCCTCCCGCACGCATTTTTGACCTAAGCGCTAAGATGACGCCGGTATATGTTGCCGATGTGAATTCGGCCTCCGGCCATCTCAGCGAGACTATTGATCCGCCGCGGCGCAGTTTCTGGGGTGATGTGAAGATGCCCATTTTTTGAACTTTGGCAGTCTTCTTCGTAAATGCCCGAGAACGGCCAACCATAGCTGAGTTTTGTCAATGGTGCCTTCCGCCAGCCAAGTGCCGCAACCGCTCCCTCGCGTCTTGTACTCGTTGCACATTGACGATGAAGTCGCTTCTTAGAGCAGACGGAAAGCAGTGTGGCACGCTTACCCTAGCCGAGTTCCTGCCACTGCTCTGGTTGCTAATCACGGTGACTTCTTCAACACCCACACCAGCAAGCCGATCTCTTGTGTAGTGAGGATTCGCGACAACGAGGTGACACTGCCAGTTTACGCAGTGCAAGCAGGGGCGATCTCGAAAACGGGATGGCTGCGAGCGGCGGCGATAAAGTCGGCCAGAGGTGCGTCGGCTGGGACGGAAAAGGTACGTCGGAGAACGAACCCGCGTAGCGGCGATGCCAGGCGAGGGGCTAATACCTCTTTGAGCACGCTGCCGGCAGTCTCTGGAGGCAATTCCACAACAGTGATGGGTCGGTGGCTGCGACCCCTGCTCAGCACGCCTTCGCCCGCCGTACGAAGGTTGCGCACCCAGTTGGAGCTCTCCTGGCGGTGGGTGGAAACTAGATAGCTGCGACCATTGCGCTCGAATAGGTCCACAGGAGTGGTGCGAGGCTTTCCTGACTTGCGACCACGGACCGTGAGCAGCACCATCGGCCCCATGGGGAGACCGGCGCGCAGCAGTCCTTTGAGGATCCAAGTAACAGCGAGAAAGATTCTGTGGGCCAGGGTCGGATCGCGGTGGGGAGACGCGGCCTGGTGCGGGGCGGACATGGTCCTGATCAGATCACGCCATGATACGCCCTGGCGGAGGAGAATCAACAGCAGCTACCCAGAGGATGTAGTTCGGAAAGCGTGGGATGGGTATGCTCGCAGGATTTCCCGCAATAGTCCATGAAACTCATCGTTTGGTGGACGGCAAAGGACTGCCTGTAAAGCTTGGATCTCATCTCTTCTCATGACTAGCTCACTCTCCCCCATCACTCGCTTCGGGCGTACGCCTTACTAGTAGGTTTTTCAAGCTGCTAGGTACGGGACAAACCCTCGGAATCCCCGAGATCCAGTATCTGCAGATTGCGTTATGATTGCCACGAGGTACTTGGATGATTGCAATTGTATTCACACCCGAGATCCAGAAAAAGATTCACGAGATCGTCTACGCCTCCGAGGTCGAAACTGGGGTGACGCTGTTTGGCAAAAAGGAAGGAGTTGTCTTCAGTGTGACGGATGCCTGCGGTCCTAATCCGTTAGCCACTCACGAGGCATGCCATTACTCCGGCGACGATTATGCCTCGTTCGTCTACGAGGAGCTATTGAAAAACAACCCGGAATTGGAACATTTGGGGACGCTGCATACGCACCCCCACAGAATGCGTCATTTATCCAAGGAAGACGGCGAAACCATAAAAGAAGCTTTGAAAACTTCTGAAGCGTTCATTGCGGGTGTGATGTTGAGGTTTGGCGGCGGTATAGAAGCCTACCCGGTATATTTTTCTCGGAAGATTCCGGAAGGAAAGGAGATGCTGGTTCTGTTTGCACATCCCAGTCGTAGGAATTTGTTCCGGCGGAAGCGCTCTCGCTAATACGCTGACGCTTTACGGCTGACCCGATCAAGCCTTACCCGTCAACACCCATTCAATACTCCTGCCAAAGCTTTGGGATATTCGAAGCAGCACCTCCGCGCTGATCTCGCTCTTTCCCTTTTCGTAGCGGGATAACTGCCCCTGGCTGATCCCGATCTGCCGGGCGAACTCCGCCTGGTGCATATCAAACCCCCGGACCTCGCGTAAGCGCTTGCCAACCGATTTCCAGTCGATCGCCGGCTTCTTGGGTGTGGTCATGAAAAATATTTATTGCGCCAGATAATGCCAGTGTGCATATAATATGTATGTGAACATACGTTCGCGCCTTGCCGACCTTGTTTATATGCCCCACCCAAGGACTAGGGCAAGCGAGTGTGTCAGAACGGAGCGGCTTGGGCCATCTACGGTAGTGAACGAGATTTTTCCCGTATGAAGGAGAAAAAGGTGAGCGAAACGAATGGAAGCGCCAACGGTCACGCCAGGAATGCAAACGAAGAGCTACACATTCCTGGCGGAACAGATCTACGTGATAACACCATCGCAAATACAAACCAAGATGTTCCCCATCCACTGGACAGGGTAGTTGCCGACTATCCGGCGAGCGGTGCGATTCTGCAAATGCAGATCGGGCTCGTCGAACACGGCCGCAACCGCGCCCGCTTGAGCGGTGCAACCAAGCCAGTCCCAGAGGACCAGAAGGCCCTTGAGGAGCACGCCCGCGCTATGGCGCGACAGACCTATCGAGATAGCTTCGACCCTAGCAAGCACCCGCACGACAAACTCCGGTATGAGGAGTACCAACACCAACTTGCGCAGCGCGGTGAGGCCCAGCAAGGCGCATCGCATGCCCGTGCGAACCTGCGCGACGCGGATACCAACCTGGCCAAGACTCCCAAGGCCGGTGAAAAACCGGCCCCGAACCCTTGGCTTGTGGCGGCATCCATCATAGCCATTAACATCAGCGTCGCGCCTACGCTACATGACCGCTTCTTCTACACGCTCGGTGACGACCTGCTCGACTGGCTCGTATCTCTCATCGGCGCCGGGTTTGTGGCCGCCCTGCTGACGTTAGCCATTATCACCGGGCGCAGAAGCATTGTTCGGTGGGTCGGCCTTGCCGCGGGTACCGGAGTCGGGATCGCACTTGCGGTGATCAGGCTCTCCACAGCCGAGAACGCCGGAGAATGCATGTTCGCCGTAGGACTCACCATCTTCGAGATTGCAGCGGTGCTGCTTCTCGAATGGGTTGCGAGCGGGCTGCGCGATACGGAGGACAAGTGGATGCAGGCCAAGAAGATTGAGGACGAGGCGGTGCAGCTCCGTGACGTCGCCCAAGCGGACCTCGCTCGGTGGGCATCGCGTTTGGAGGAAATTAGAAAGGCAGTCCGGGACCATATCGCCTACGTGGAGGATCGCGCCACGCGCAACCTTCAAGTGTCGGAATTGGAATCCGTTGCCGTGAGAGCGGTCCTGGACGGCTACAACGCGGGGCTCACGGAGAATCTCGGCCGAATTCTCGGCGTGTGGAGGAGACCAAATGAGCAAACCAACGGTGCTGGTGCTCCTGGCGTTAGTGACGGTGGCTGCCATCGCCCTGTGGCGCGTTCGCGCAATGCGCAGTGATCCGGTCAATCACCGTGCAATCCTGCATGACCCATCGATCTCGTACACCGGCGGTTGCGAGTCGGCGGTCGGCTCCGCCGAGCAGATGCTGCGCGGACCCGGAGTATCGACACGCTCCAAGCTGATACTGCTCGTGCTGGGCGATGGCGCGACTGCGAACGAACCGCGCGAGCTAGGCAAGTACGACCTACCGATCAGCCGCAAGGTCATCGAGGGCCGGAAGGCCAACGAACGGCAGCAAGCAGCTCTTCTCCGGGAAATCTCGAAGACGTGCAACTCGGTTCGGCCAACCTCGATCTCGCCGATCTTCATGGGTGTGAGGCAAGCGATTGCCGACCTCCGAGCCGAGGGTTGCACGGAAGTCTCGCATTGCGAACTGCAGGTCGACTCCGACCTCGAAGAGAACGTCGAAGCCGGGATCAAGAGCAGCCTCGATCGCGCGCGGAAACGGAACCCCCTGCCGTCGGCGCTCGACAACGACGGCATTGACGTGACGTTCTGCGGGTACGCTGCGACCGCCGGCCGGATCACTGATCCCACGGGCAGGGAGGTTCGCAAATTCACTGGCCGCAACCCGGCGCGCGAAGATCGCATGCAGCAGATCTGGCGTTCGCTATTTATGAGCCCGGAACGGGTGAAGTTCGAACCCTATTGCCCAAAGCCGAGCAACCCGAAAGCTTATACATCTGCGCGGTTGTCGAGCAGACACACGGACGCGCGCTGAATCACGACTCCCTGCCGCACGCAGGCACGGGAGTTCCTAAATCTCCAGAAAAGTGAACAGTATGCCCTCAGCGCTGTTCACTTTCTTTTTTCTCCGCAATTTTTTCCTGTTTTCGTTATCAGATTCAGCCTGGTCCAGTCATCTCCAGTATTGAAGGGAACCGCTCGCGCCTTCCCTCCAAGGAGATGACATGGATATCGCAAAGATCGTGGAACGATCGGTGAAGTTCCTGGTGAAAATGTACCTGTTTCTCTTCGCTTTGTGCATTGCGCTCAAACTCATCGGATGCTGGATTGCCTCGGTTCACCTGTCCATAGTGAATGAGATAGAGCTCTGGGGAGCATTGTTGGTGGCAAGCCTCGTTGCCTACCATGTTTGGAAATACCGACGGCCCAAGGTGATTCGAAAACCCGGACGACACGGCGCCGAACGAGTGCCCCTCATGCCGCCGAGCGGAGGTGAAGCATGATCACGCTCTGGATGCGCGATAAGGTTCGAGGCAGGCACCTGCGCCGGCAGACACGCGAGTACTTGGAAGGGTTGGAAAAGGAACCAGAGCTTGCGTCCCGGTGCATGGCTGCGGATCTTCTACGGGGGCTGAAAGCGCATGCCGGACCCAAGGTGGAGTTGGGTAAAACCGACTGGGGTGAACCAGTCAGCGTGCCGCTGGGCGAATTCGTGGGCGCCTGCGGGCTCACGACGGGCGGCATGGGCTCAGGTAAGAGCATGTTTGCCTGTCTCCCAATTGCAACCTTGATTCGATTGCTGCCTGGTCTGAAAAACATGAGTTTCGGAGTGCTTGATGCCAAAGGGGAGCTCTTCGACCGATCTCTCTTCCTCTTGGGTAGGCGGCTGGCGGAGCTGGACGTGCCCGAGCGCGAGGAACTGCGGGAACGCATTGTTGTAATCGATTTCTCGACCCGCGATGCGTTAAGTCCATACAACATCCTGGCACGCTGGCCGTATACGGACATCGACTTCTTCGTCACCAGCCGCTTGGAGACATTGCGGGAACTGTTGCCTGCCGGCGAGAAATTGTCGCTCCGCGGCGGGAACGTGCTTAAGAATGTCCTCACGCTCCTGGCCGAGTTCGGCTTGCCGCCCACTTATCTGGAGGCGGTCCTGGGCGACGATACGTTCCGACAAAAGCTGCTCCTGCGCTCAAAGAATCCTGCCGTGCGGCTTTACTTCCAGCGGCACTTCGCGGCGGAAGGTAAACAGACGATCGCCGCCTTGCGCTCGCGCATGGAAGCACTCTTTGCGTCGGAGAGCGTACGCTTGGCGCTTGCGGCCTCGCGCGCTCCGGACTTCCGGAGTCTGCAGAACGAAGGCAAGATCGTGCTCGTCAACTGTGCGGGACCGACCATCACCCGCGGGGTGCGGCTGCTCCTGCAGGGGCTTGTTCTTGCTGACATCCGCCAGGCTATTTTTGCGCGGCCGAATAATCCGCCGGTGAAATATTTGTGGTGCGCGGACGAGGCGCAGAATTTCTTTTTGACGAAGCAGCAGCAGGACAATATGGCAGATATCCTGACCATGGCCCGGTCGTTCGGTTCCTTCTTCTACTTCCTCTGCCAGAATCTGTCGACGGCGATTCCCGACGCTCGGATTCTTGAACACCTGCACACCAATATCCGCTGGTCCCTGACCCTTCGCGGGAGTCCGCGGGATGCCCAATTCTTGCGCTCTGCACTGCCGGTGACGGGTAGGTTGGAACGGCCGGAAGCGCATCCGTTCCGAGAGCGACGCCTCTATTCCCTCGAGGAGGAACGCGGAATCCTGGCCGACGGCATCGCCCATCTGCCCGATCGGGTGGGCTATTTATGGCTGAAGACCCACTCTCCGCAAGCGCTCAAGCTCCATACCGCAAGCGTTCCGCTGCCGAACGGGGCCGAGTTCCGGGAAGCGGTGGAGCAGCTGCGGCAAGATCCGGCCATTGGCGGTCGGATATCCCGGACGGAATATCTGGCGGAAATTGAGAACCGCGATCGGGAGTGGTTCGGTCCCGAGGAGACTCAAACACAAGAGGACCGGTGGGAAAAGGCGTACCGGCGCCAGGAGGCTGCATGCCAACCTTAAAACACATCTTTTGGAACGTTGTGCTCTTTCTCCTCGCGAGCCCGGTCCTTGCGGTCATGGCACTGCGCCGGGCAGTGCACAAGCTGCGCTTTTTTCTGGTGGCCTCGCGTACCGAGATCCGATGTGAATGCGGTGCGGCGGTTACGCTCTTAGGCCTATGGAAGTGCGGCTGTGGGTTTACGTATAGGGGACATCTCTTGACGCTCTGCCCCGTGTGCGCCTCAGTCCCCTGTGTGATCCGGTGCTATCGCTGCGGGGTCACGACCAAACTGCCCGAGCCATGACGACCATTCGACTTTCCGAGCGTGATCAGCGGGTGATCGTAAAGTGCGCGTTAGGCAAGTGGCTAACCACCACCCAGCTCGCACGACTCTATTTTCCGGGGGTGACATCAGATGCGGTCAGGAAATCCTTGCGGCGGCTCGCCGATGCCGGATATCTGGTGAGTCACCGCGAACACCAATTGGCGGAGTCCCTGCACGGCGTCGGAACCAAGGGCAAGGGCGTACTTGAGGCAAAGGGTCTCTCGGCGGATGTGGTTCGCACTCCGCCGCGGCAGAGCGAACACCTGATCGGCCTGAACGATATCCGAGTCGCCGTGGAGACGGGAAGCTTGCACGTGGCGTATTTCTTCGCCTCCTGGGAGGTGCAGGCGCTTGGCTGGCCCCATCCACTCATTCCGGATGCGGTACTGGGCTTGCGCTTGCCGAATCGGCAGACCTTCTTCCTGGAATATGACCGGGGTACGGAAACCCTCGCAACGTTCACCAAGAAGCTGCGCTTTTATGAAGAGGGACTTTTCGGTATTCGTTTCCGTGCGGTTCTGGTAATTGCTGACGGTTCGGGACGCCTGGAGACGCTCACCAAACAATTGAGAAAGGCAGGCTTTTTCAGGCGGATGCTTGGCGCCCTCAAGGGCGAAATCCTGGAGGCGGGAATCGGCGCTCCGGTGTTCCGGGATCTTGCTCGTACTTTACAACACCGAACGAGTTTGGGTGAAATCAGCGAGTCATAAGCGGTCGTGTCAGGTGTCTTGTCGACAAGAGCAGTCACGGTCGCTTCAGCTTCCTTTTTTCAATCACTTCCAGGTCGGCCCACAGGTACCTATTAGGCTCCTGTCAGGACCCTTCTTGGGGTTAAAGGACTGAAGCTCATGTTTCCGGAGGATTACTGATGACCGTAGACTGCGGCTTGCCTGGAACTGACCGGATTCCTCCCTCTCGATACGATGGCCCGGCCTTCTACGCGCGTTTGGATTAGTACCACGACCGTTGTCAGAACTCTCATGGTGAAGTCATCTGAGTGAACGAGGAGGGCGGTACCGGAAATGGCGAGGAAAGGAAGGTGGGTGTCAATCGCGAGAGCATGCGGGGATAGGCTGGCAAGAACGCCGGCCAGGCTAACCGCACCGGTACCCCCTAAGAAATTCAGAAGAAATCGAACAAGCTTGTCCGGCGTGATACCGAGGGACTGCACACCATCCCCTTCTTCGGGACGCGGGTTTACCCCGGCAATAACGCAGGACATGAATGGAAAGCCAGCCGGTTTCGCTCGCGGACGAATCCCGCAGATATCGCCGGGAGGGATCCCGGTTGGCTCCCTCACTATCGCTCACCCGCCGGGCGCACAACGGCCCGGGTTAATCATTAATCCTTCAACCGATATGGCTTGGCGACCCTATGCAAACCTTATCGATGGAGAACTTAGCAACAGCACGCCGGGGAAGGTCACCGGCTGGATGCGCTTCTTTCGCCGCGGCATGACGCCGCTGCGGGTCACGTTTGACCTCGTGGGCGATTCCGGCTCACGAACCCCCAGCCGTCCGACGAGAACATCGCACTCGATCGGCAGGGTACCTACATGGAGAAGTTCTCACCCGTTCAAAGCGGAGTTGCAGGCGACATCACCGCCGGCCTGCCGCTTGGCACCTGGTCCGAGGAACTCGCCCAGACACTCATGGCGCAAAATGAAGTCGTCTGGAACGAGATCGGTCTTCCAACAGCCAAGCGGGAAGAGCGCCGGAAGATGTGGGCCGAGCGCTACCGCGGACACATTGCTGCGGGTGACCAATACTTTGCCTACGTGGAGTACCCCTACATCGAGTGGTACGCCGAGAACGGCCGCGTGGTGCTTGAGCTGGACCCTTTGCAAGTGGAGGTCTTCGATCAGGAAGGACAGCTTATGAGGCGCGACACCCCCCGCGAGCTTCACCCGGTGAAAAACGAAACAGCCATGATTGAGGCTTTCGAGAACGTGCTGAATGCGGGTCTCCGCCGAGAAGGAGGGAGGCGCGACCAGCGCACATCTCGGAAGAGATGAAGGTTTTGCCGTCGGGGCATCGCGCCCCGGCGGGTGAGCGGCCAAGCTTCAATGAATCGCCAATCCCTGCCCCGTCTCACCGTTTCCCAGGAAAAAAAATATTTTCAAGTTCTTGTCTGAACTGCCGCGGTCGCGACATCCCTCTTGATAGAGGCGAATGGCAGGGAACAGGCTAGTTCCAACTATGCAGACACATGAACAAGTGATCGAGAATTTTTTACGGGAAGGCAAGGCGGGAAACGGAACGTATGTAAAAGCGACTGATGATCTGCTCTACTCGCGGGTCCCGAAGGCTTATCGGCCGTTCGGACAAGAGCCGTGGGGAGAGACCGCCGCGGGCCAGGAAGCTCCACTCGCCGTGAGGCTGGAAGACGGCAGTCTTCTGGCCAACGGTGCGCGGCTTCCCCGGCCTATGGACAATCACCAGTGGAATGTTCTCAAAACCCTCGAACAAAACCACAGCCGGTTTGGGGTGGTGCCTTTCCACTCGGTTGCAGCTGCCTGGACGGACGGCGCAATCGACGATTGGACCCGTGCGCACATCCCTATCTCAAATCTAAGGAAGGAAGTCGCCATTGTCGTCCCGAGCAACGGGGAGCGTTGGCGGCAAGTTACGTATAAGGATGAAGATGGCGACGAACACACTCGGAACATTCATGCGCTCGGAGATTCGGTAGTGCGCGTCAAGGACCGCTTCTACCTCTCCGCAGTGGACGAAACGGGTGTCGGAAACGGCATGTACTTCCTGGCGGAACTGGTCACCGATCGAGCTCCGAAAACGCTTGACGACGCAATGAACTTCCTGAAACCTGAGGTTGTCCGAGAAGGGGAAGCGCGCGGTACAAACGTCCTGCGCCAGGGCGAGTGGTTTGCAATTCCGACGTACTATCGCACGTCCGAACTTATGCGGGACGTGGAACGCGGCTTTGCAGTCTACGGCGAACGGCATATCTTGGGAAAAGACGGACACCATGAACTGGAAGAATCCGTCATCTACAAGGCGGGTCCGCGCAAAGGCGAGGTCTACGCCCGCGGCGTGCTTCGGCACACCAAGGACGAACACGTGGATCTTCGTCTCGGTACCGCTCGTTGGTACTTAATCGTCCATAACGTCGCCGGTGCTGCTTACACCATTTCGGGTAAGGGCACGGCGCAATTTGACTAGCCTCTAACCTCGCCATTCGCCTCAGTTTTGGAGCGTGCGAATTATCCATCGGAACAAACGTTTTGGAGCAATATGAATGTTGAATGGCTCACGACCCAAGAAGCCGCGCAACATCTGAAGGTTAAACCACGCACGCTGCTCGTATGGGTTCGGCGGGGCAAAGTAAAAGCCTTTGCGTTGTCCGGTACCAGGCGTCGCGTATGGCGCTTTCGCCGCGAGGATTTGGATTCCACTCTCAGGCAATCTCCCGTGCTACACTCAAGCCCGCTTTCCGTGCGTTGCTCTGAGGAAGGGAGGATTAATGAAAAGAGCAATGCCGATCGGTAGTGTGACCTTTAACAGACGGTTTGGAACGTGGGTTTATCTTTGGTGGAAAGACGGCAAACGGCATTCCAGAACCATCGGTACTACCAAAGACTTTCCAACCAAGGAGGCCGCTTGGCAAGTGGCGAAAGGTAAACGGGGCGAACCGCCTCCGCCGACAACCGCAGGAAACCTGCGCACTTTAGTTGCGCAATACCGGCAAGAAAGAATGCCTCAGCGACAGAGCACCCGACGTGGGTATAACGCATGGCTGGATAATCACATTCTGCCGAAATGGGGCAGTTCGCCGATCCCCTTTCTGCAGGCTCGTCCGGTTGAACTATGGCTGCAAACTCTGCGGGTTTCTCCGAAAAGCAGATCGCATATTCGCGGCATGCTGAGTATTCTGTGGGATTATGCGATGTGGCGGGGTGATGTTCCCACCCATCGTAATCCGATGGAGCTTGTAACCATAAGGGGCGTGAACAAGAGAGTACGGAAACCGCGGAGCCTAACAGCCCAACAGTTCCATGCTCTCCTCGACGCTTTGGATGACGATGTCTGTTTGCGCACGATGCTGCTCTTGGCGGTCAGCTTTGGCCTTCGGATCTCGGAGGTGCTCGGCCTGAAGTGGAAGGATGTGGATTGGCTCGGTAAGACCCTGCGCATCGAACGCGCCGTGGTGAAGCAGATCGTGGATGACGTGAAAACATCCTGTTCTGCGCGCAGCATGGTGATCGCCGATGAACTGTTGGTAACGCTCAAACAATGGAAGCAAACGACTCAGTTCTCCAACTCGGATGACTGGATCTTTGCCTCCCCCGTGAAGTTGGGACGGCAGCCTTTGGGCTACACCCATATATGGGAGGCCTTGGACCATGCGGCAAAAAAAGCCGGCATGGGTCATGTGAGTTCTCACACCTTCCGCCACACTTACCGAACGTGGCTGGATTCAGTGGGTACTCCGGTGGGCGTTCAGCAAAAGCTCATGCGCCACTCTGATATCCGCACCACCATGAACATCTATGGAGACGCGGTAACGGACGACATTCGGGAGGCGACCCAAAAGGTCGCTCGAATGGCTCTGGCACGCACCTGACGGATTTGCAACGGATTTGCGAATCCGTAAGTGCTTTAGATGGTGGGGTGGGAGATGGGAATCGAACCCACAACGTCCGGAGCCACAGTCCGGTGCTCTGCCAGTTGAGCTACTCCCACCGCATCCGTTGATTATAACAAGCGCTCTGCCAGTGCGGTTGGAGCTGGAGGCTTTTAGAATGCAGATTTAAGAATGAAGATTGCAGAATGATTGCAGAATTTAGAATTCAGAATTCAGATTGCAGATTTCAGATTCTGCTTCGTGAGCGAGAGGCCAAGCTGACGATCCTCATTCCACACTTCTGCGTTCTGCAATCTTCATTCTGAATTCTGCATCCTACTATCCCCTGCCCACGCCCACATACTGGAATCCCATCGCGCGCAGGCGGACGGAGTCGAGCAGGTTCTTAGTGTCCACGATGACTGGCCGTTTTAGCAGGTGCTTGATCTTATCGAAATCAAGGGCACGAAATTCCGGCCAGCCGGTGCCAACTACCAGAGCGTCGA
>WNGQ01005604.1_pt1 | contig 12831 bp, 10 predicted proteins | sample 5407661 | NCBI WGS metagenome assembly WNGQ01 (sample SAMN13153382, study PRJNA577476) | soil metagenome | isolation source: 60 cm soil or saprolite under Garry oak tree replicate 2 | place: USA:California | collected 2016-06-15
GAATAACCTGAAACGACGACGGCTGACGCCGGCCGCGAGCCGATCGAGCTGAACTGGAGACATCGTTTAAGCGGGAATTGCAGATGATCCGGGAGGAAGATCGCACCAGGTCTTGCCGTCCCGATCACACCAGCGAGGTAAATATTCCCTGACTGCTCAAATCTGACCGCTCAAAGCCGAGAACCGGGTTCCGGTCATCACCCGTATCGTCGTCGTTGGCCACGTGTGGGCGCAGCTGAGGTTTCCGGGGCACCTGCCGCCTTGAGGACACAACTGTGGCCCATTGCCACAATATTTCCACGAACTGTCCTAAAAATGAACCATGTTCTGACGTTTTTCGCCACAATCAAGGCAGATCGTTCGGCCACGAAAACATCGGTTATCATTTGGGTTCTAGCGCCGCTGGGGATGGCGGGGCAGCTTCTACCGCCCAGATTTTGACCAGCGAATTGGGGATCGAGCAACCCGCAAACCAGGCGGTTTTCGGGCAGCTTCATATTGGGGGATGCTGGCGATGCTTTCCGTTGATCAATTTCTCAGGCTGATTTGCGTGCCGGCGGTGGTGGTGGCGTTCCTGATCGCCTCGCAGATTTCAAATGCGCTGGCGCCAAGCCCGACCGCGGCGGAAATGGTCCGCGAGTAAGGCGAGCAACTCCTCCCGTCGGCACTGACCGTATCCGGTACTGACCATATTCAGCGGGTCCGCTATTGCTATTCCGCGGCCCGTCAGAGCGAACGGCGCATGGTTGCGACGACGTCGCCGTTGCGCCCTTTGTGCGGAGATCCGCTGTCGGGGCCGGTCCGCAGCTTGCGTGAGTTTGTCGATCAATTGCCTCCTTGGCACAGGCGCCATGCCTTCCACCGCCTGCAGATAAAGCGCGCCGTGCCCAATGCGGACCGTCTGTCAAAGTCGTTCGGCTGTCGCAATCCCAAGCAATAGTTCCCCTCTACAAGCTTGCATTCCTGCAGCGCGGAAGCGGGGTTCTTGATAGCTTTCTTGAACCGCAATCCATCAATTTCCGGAAACGACCTTGACCGAGAACCAGACATTGGGAGCCGCCGGCAACCTGCGCCAAGCCCCACATGGTCGCTTGACCGCACTTGGTCTTTCGGCCCTCGGCATTGTGTTCGGCGACATCGGCACCAGCCCGCTCTACACCTTCAAGACCATTCTCGGGACTGCGGGCAAGTCGCCCGATGCCAACGTGGTGCTTGGCGCGCTTTCGTTGGTGCTCTGGACCCTCTTCATCATCACGAGCGTCAAATATGTCCTGTTCGCGATGCGCGTCGACAATGATGGCGAGGGCGGCATTCTGGCCCTGATGGCCTTGCTCGGCGTGAAGAAGAAAAATCGACCGACCATCGTCGCCGTCGGCCTGTTCGGCGCCGCGTTGATCTACGGCGATGGCGCGATCACACCGGCGATTTCGGTCCTGTCGGCGCTGGAGGGCTTGAATATGGCCACACCGGTGCTGCAGCCCTATGTCGTTCCCTTGGCGGTTGTGATCCTGTTCGCACTGTTTGCGATCCAGTCGCGGGGCACCGCGACCATCGGCCATTTGTTCGGCCCGGTGATGCTGACCTGGTTCGCTGCCGTGGCCATCATGGGGATTGCGGGCATTGCGAAACATCCGTCGGTGTTCGTGGCCCTCAACCCGGCCTATGGGCTTTCCTATCTCTTCTCCAACGGCATCACCGGCTTTCTGGTGTTGGGAGCAGTATTTCTTTGTGTCACCGGTGCGGAGGCGCTCTATGCCGACATGGGGCATTTCGGCGCCCGTCCCATCAAACTTGCATGGTTCGCCATCGTGTTTCCGAGCCTGATCCTGAACTATGCAGGTCAGGCGGGGCTGGTGCTCGAGGGCGCGCCGAGCGACGGCAACATCTTCTTCCGCCTCTGCCCCGACATGCTGCTGCTGCCGCTGATCGTTCTGGCGACGATCGCCACCATCATCGCCAGCCAGTCGATCATCACCGGGGCCTTTTCGATGACGCGGCAGGCGATCCAGCTTGGCTGGTTGCCCCGACTGCGGATCAAGCAAACCTCGTCGCAGGGCTACGGGCAGATCTATGTCGGTGTCGTCAACTGGGTGCTGATGTTGGTGACGCTCGGGCTGACGCTCGGGTTCGGTAAATCCGACAATCTGGCATCCGCCTACGGCATCGCGGTCTCGCTGACCATGCTGATGACGTCGGCGCTGCTCTTTATCGCCATGCGCGAGATCTGGGGCTGGAGCCTGGTCGCCGCGGGCGCTATCGCCGCCTTCTTTCTGGCAATCGACAGCGCCTTTTTCCTCGCCAATCTCACAAAGGTCGCGGAGGGCGGATATGTGCCGCTGTTGCTCGCGATTTCCGTCTATGGCGTGATGTGGATCTGGCATCGCGGTGCCGCCGCGGTTTCGATGCGCATGCGCGAAGCGCTGATCCCGGTTCGCGACTTCATGGCGGAGATCGCCGCCAAGAAGATACCCCGCGTGCCCGGCACGGCGGTATTCATGACCCGGACCGAACGGGATACGCCGCCGGTGATGGCCTGGCACGTCAGGCATAACCGTGCCCTGCACGAACACCTGTTCGTTCTGCGTGTCGACATCCTGTCGGTCCCGTGGGTCTCCCCCCGTGATCGACTTGCGATCGAGGAAGTTGCACCAAATTTCTGGCGTGCCGAAGCGCACTACGGCTTCATGGAGCGGCCGCATGTCCCTGAATTGCTGGCCACCAGCAAGATGCTGGGGTGCACCATCGACCTTGCTGATGTGACCTACTATGTCGGTCACGAAACGGTGGTCCGCCGTCAGGACGGCCAGGGCCTGCCCGCCTGGCAAGAGCGGATATTTGCCGTCATGGAACGTAACGCCGAGCATGTCAGCGACTTCTTCAACCTGCCCAATGACCAGGTTGTCGAAATCGGACGGCAGATCGCGATTTGAGCCGACTGCAAATGTCCGAGCATCGTGCAAAGTGGCTGCTGCAAGTGATGATCAACTTCGGACGGTAGCCCCCGGACCGCGTGATCCCAGGTGAAAAAGTTGCGTCGATCTGATATCCAGACATGCCAGCGAACGGCCACGACGCACCAAGGGCTGGCGGAAACGGCGCAAGAAAATGACAAGAAGCGCTCAAGGAAGCTGAACGTTGGTAATGCGATCGCGGCGCGACGTTCTCGGCATGACGATATCCACGGCGATGGCGCTCGGCTCATCGCCCATTCGTGCGCTCGCGCAAGGCGCCGGCCCCGGGCGCGTCATGGACACGCTCAGCAGCTACATGAGCGCGGCGAGAACCCGGGCGCTGCCCGAGGACGTCGTCGAGCAGGCCAAATTTCACCTGCTCGATACCATCGCGGCGATGATTTCCGGATCAGAATTGCCCCCGGGTCAGGCCGCTCAACGCTATGTTCGTGAACATGGCGGGAATGGCACGATCACGGTCGTAGGCTCGGCGCTTACGGCCGCGCCAATCGATGCCGCGCTCGCCAACGGCGTGATGGCGCAGGCCGATGAAACCGACGACTCGCATAATGAATCCCGCTCGCATCCGGGCTGCGCTGTGGTGCCGGCGGCGCTGGCGTCAGGTGAAGTCCATGGCATCGACGGGGCGGGTCTGTTGCGGGCCGTGACGCTGGGCTACGACATCGGCACCCGCGTAGTGATGGCCATGGGAGGGGCGGCCTTCAGCTACGAAAGCAGCTTCGCCACGCACGGTATCGGCGGGACCTTCGGCGCGGCCGCTGCGGCAGCGTGCGCTGCGGCGCTTGATGCGCGTCAGATGCGCTGGGTGCTCGACTATGCGGCGCAGCAATCGTCGGGGATTGTTGCCTGGCGGCGCGACACCGACCACATCGAGAAGGCCTTTGTGTTCGCTGGTATGACCGCTCGCAACGGCGTGACCGCGGCGCTCTTGGTCAAATCCGGCTGGAACGGCGTCGACGACATCTTCTCCGGCGCTGACAATTTCTTCACCGCTTACGCGCCGAAGGCACAACCCGACCGTCTGGTCGAGCAACTCGGCGAGCGCTACGAGATTACGCGGACCGACATCAAGAAATGGACGGTCGGTTCGCCTATCCAGGGTCCGCTCGATGCGATCGAGGCGATCCGCGCCAAGAGACCCTTCGAAGCCGACCAGGTGAAGCGCGTGACAGTGCGGCTTGCGCCGTCCGTTGCCAATGTCGTGGACAATCGTGACATCCCCGATATCTGCCTGCAGCACATGGTTGCTGTGATGCTGATCGACAAGACGGTTTCTTTCCATGCCGCGCACGACAAGCCGCGGATGCAGGATGCCGAAGTGCTAAAGCAGCGCGGCAAGGTCAATCTGATGCGTGACGAGGAACTGGCGAAATTGCTGCCGGTGCGAGAGACCGTCGTCGAGATCGAGCTGTCAGATGGGAGCAGCCTTTCGGAGCGCGTGGAGGCCGTGCGCGGCACGCCGCGCAATCCGATGGCGCGGGCCGAAGTGATCGAAAAGGCGCGTGACCTGACCGTGCCGGTGCTGGGACGCGACACGTCGGCGCGTCTGATCGAAACGGTGTTCGATATCGAAAACGTGACGGAGATCCGCAGCCTCAGGCGCCTGGTTCAACACGGCTGAGACACCGCTCCGAATGGAAACGGTGGCTCTCGCTGCTTCTTTGACGTGGATTCCCGGGCAGCGAACCGGCGCCCGCCCTCGGGTCAAGCCCGAGGGCATACTTGTCCGGATCATGTTCTAGTAGTGCGGGTCATACATCTGGGACTGAACAAAGCCGATGAGATCGTTCGGCGTCCGGTCGGTTGCCAGACCGCGCTGGAACGCAACACGTGCGACGGCCGCGCCGATCTGTGCCGAGACCTCGCGGATCCTTGGCAGAGCAGGGTAGAGGCTGCCTTGGCCGAGATCGGTTTCGGTCACGCTATGCGCGAGCGTGTGCGCCGCGGCCATGAACATCTCGTCGGTGACGAGCCGGGCTCCGCTTGCGATCACGCCAAGACCGACGCCAGGAAAGATATAGGAGTTGTTTCCCTGGCGGGGCACGAAGGTCTTGCCGTCGAGTTTCACCGGATCGTGGGGGCTGCCGCATGCGAACAGCGCGCGGCCTCCGGTATGACGGTAGGCCTCCTCCGCCGTGCATTCGGCCTTTGATGTCGGGTTCGACAGCGCGAACACGATCGGCCGATCGTTGATCTTTGCCATGGTTTGCAGCACGTCCGGCGTGAAGGCGCCGCCGACCGCGGCAACGCCGATGATCGCCGTGGGCTTGAGCGCGTCCATCGCCGTCAGGAAATCGCCGACCGGCGCCTGGTCGTGTGCGTATCGAAGCTTATGCCCGCTGAGCCCGGGCCGGCCCTTCACCACCAGGCCCTTTGAATCCACCAGCCAGTTGCGCCGAAGGGCATCGGCCTCGGAAAGGCCTTCGGCCATCATGGCCGAGACCACGAGGTCGGCGATGCCCGTCGCCGCCTCGCCGGCGCCCAGGAAGAGCAGCCTTTGTTCCCTCAGTTTACCGCCGTTGACGCGCAGCGCGGAGAACAGGCCAGCGAGCGCGACCGCGGCCGTCCCCTGGATGTCATCGTTGAAGACGCAGGCCTCGTCGCGATATTTGTGCAGCAGGCGGAAGGCCGAGTGGTTCGCGAAATCCTCGAACTGGATCAGCACCCCGGGGAAAGCCGCGCGCGCCGCGGTGATGAATTCGTCGACGAACTCGTCGTAGGCTGCGCCCGTGATGCGCCTCTGGCGAAGGCCGATATAATAGGGGTCGTTGAGGAACTCTTCATTGTTTGTTCCGACATCGAGCATGACCGGCAGGCAGTCTTCCGGATGGATGCCGGCGCAAGCGGAATAAAGCGAGAGCTTTCCGACCGGAATGCCCATGCCATTGGCGCCGAGATCGCCCAATCCCAGGATGCGCTCGCCGTCCGTTACGACAATCAGCTTGGTTCGATACGGCCAGTTGCCGAGGATCTCGGCGATCTGGCCGCGATCGGTGGCCGAAATGAACAGGCCGCGAGGCCGTTGGAAGATCAGCCCGTATTTCTGGCAGGCGAGCCCCACCGTCGGGGTATAGATCAGCGGCTGGATCTCGTCGATGTGGTCGCAAACGATGCGGAAGAACAGCGCCTCATTGCGGTCATGCAGCGAATTGAGCGCCACGTATTTTTCGAGGTCGCTCGGCAGGCTTCGCAGATTGGTCAGAACGCGTTCGACTTGACCCTGCATCGACATCACCGCGGCGGGCAGGAAGCCGCGCAGGCCCAGCGTGTCGCGCTCCTGCTCGGTGAAGGCGATGCCCTTGTTGAGCAGGGGATCGCGCAACAGCGCAAGGCCTTGCGGTGATTGAAAGACCGTGGAGTGAGCGCTTGTCCGATCGGGTTTACTCAAGGCATTTCCCCTAGAAACGTTTATCATTGGTTCCAGCCTCGCTGGTTCGAGTCACGGCTGTCTGATGGAGATCAACGGAGGGCCAGGTACGTCTAGGCGCCCGGTCCGCTGCCGATCATTGCGTCGCGATGTGATGTTAGCACATAAAGCGATGCCGCAGCGCACCAATGACGTTGTGCATGCGCGGCCGGATGCCGTCAGGGGACCAGCGGCCTGCTCCGCCGGGCCGAGGATTTGACTTGGCTTAACGTGCTAGCGGCGGCGCACGCTCATGCGAGGTCGGGTGTACGCTGTTGCTGCAACGCCGTTGCAGCGGATCGCGGGACCCTGGTTACGGACTGCGGCGAGAAAAGACTTTCAGTAATTCGGTCCCGATAGGCAACCAGATTGGCATGCCGTTGCGTCGAAGCGCGAAGCTCAGAGTCAAGTGGCGGCGTCAGGATGGACGTGAGGATGCCGAACACGGAAGCATCCGCAGCGCAGGGCTCATCGCCCATGATGAACGGCTTGTCCCCGAGGATGGCTGCAAGCGCGTCGACGTCGCGAATGGCCAACCCGGCAATCACAGATCGCGGGTGACGGCCGATGCCGTGGCCATGGAGTCGCTTCGCGTTCATCCGGCGCAGCATCGATTTGACGATGGGACGAACGGGCGCGGGAACCGAGCCGAACATGGTGCGGCCTAGGCCGTTGTTGAAGTTGACGGTATCAATCCAGCGCATATCCAGGATGGCGAAGTAAAGATGGTCTTCGCACATCCTCTCAACGGCCCAAGCGGCTGCCCTTTGCTTCGCATCCAGGTTCGCATCAAGATCGAGGCGATATTTCTCCTCGAGATGGAAACGGATGAGGGTGGAATCCGCGACCTTGGTGCCGTCGTCCTCGATGTAGGGCAGGAAGCGGTGCGGGCCGTTGAACGGATTTCCCTGCACTTCCTGGTAGGGCAGCCCGGCGAGCCGCAGCAGCATCATCACCTTGATCACGAAGGGGCTCGAATCCGGCGTGCCGAGAAACGGTCCAAACTTGTAGAGGGTGATCATTTGGGTTTCTCCGGGCGCGTGAACCAGCACATGGCGACCATCGTGGCCCTACCGTAGGCCTGGGTTATTTGATAGAAAGAACAAAATCTGGAAAGACCTTGTTGGATAAATCGACAATGGACGGGGTCACGATTCACCAGCTGCTCTGCTTCGATGCCGTGGTGACCGAGGGCGGCTTTCAGGCCGCGGCGGCAAGGTTACGGCGAAGCCATTCGAGCGTGTTTACGTCGGTCAAGAACCTGGAAGACCAGCTCAAGCTCCGCCTGCTCGACAGGCATGGATATCGCGTGGCCCTGACCGATATCGGCAAGTCGTTTCACGATCGGACGCGTGTCTTTCTGCATGAGCTCAGTCTGTTGCACAATCATGCACAGCAGCTGGCGATGGGCGAGGAAAGCGAGCTTCGGATCGTTATCGGCGACCTCAGTCCGTTACCCGCGGTACTAGAGTTGCTGCGTCAGTTCTTCGAGCGTTGTCCGACGACCCGGCTGCACCTCCAGTTCGAGGCCATTTCGGGTCCCTGGGAGCGGTTGTTCGATGATGAAGCCGATCTGATCATCCATCATATCGACAAGAGCGATCCGCGCCTTGAATTCATCGATCTCTTCGCTGGCTCGATCATCCCCGTGGTTGCGCCGGGTTTCTTGCCGTTTCCGATTTCCGACCGCATCACGCCGGAACGGATGCGCAATCATGTTCAGTGCATTATTCGCGATACGGCGAGGCACTCGGCCGCGCGCGATTACTATCTGATCGAGGGAGCGCGCAGCTGGACGGTGAACGACCAGCTGATGAAGAAGCAGACCATTCTGCAGGGGATGGGGTGGGGCCATATGCCGAACTTTCTGATCGCCGACGAACTGCGCGATGGCCGATTGCTCTCGATAGCGGGAAGGCACTTGCGCGGCGGCGCTGGCGAAATTGTCGCGGCGCGGCGGCGTGACAAGCCGCACGGTCCGGTTGCCAATCGTCTATGGCGATACATTGAGGGTCAGGCACCGGCCCTGAAGGCAGCCGTCGATGGGGTCAGTTCGGTAAAGCCGCGCCACAGCAGCAGCGGCCCGAGCGCGCCAAGGTCGCGACGCAAGAGCAAGGCTGGCGGAAACATCAATCGGAAATCGTCGTCGTCGCGCCGAATGAGGTGACGGGCTTCAGTCGAACCGCACCGGTCGGGTTGGACGCTACTTCACCCGAACGGGCATGATCTCTGCGGATAGCTGCACTTCGTCGCCCATGTGATAGGCGTAATAGGCCGGCAGCGAGACCTGGCGCAGCAATAGGAACAGGCGAAAGCGCAGTCGCTTGAAAAAGCTCATATGCCGCGCGGGGAGCAGGTTCTCGTGGGAGACATGGACGATCCATTGTCCGGGGTGCGCCGGCAGATCGATTTCCTTGTGCCGGGCCAGGCTCTCGAGATAGCGCTCGACGTTCGGCTCTTCCATGAAGCCAAAGCGCAGTTCGACGCTGATGACGCTGCCGCGCTCCTTGTCGCGCTCGAAAACCGTGATGTGATAGCGGTTGTCGTGCACATAGGGGACTTTTGGGTGCGTGACCTCGACCAGGATCAGGTTGCGCGGAAGAATGCCGTAGCGTTCGAGCAACAGGTTGACCAGCGCCGGCGCCCGGTCGTCGGGATGCCGCAGCGGGTTCGGCGCCATGATCAGTGCGTTGCGTTCGATGAAGGTCGTGCCGGATCGGTGAATCCGGACCAGCTCGGCCATGGTCATGCTCGAGTGCGCGGCATAGGCCGCAAACGTCGCCTTGCGGCCCCAGCGCCATGTCGCCATCAGCAGAAAGGCCGCAGCCCCGACCGACAGCGGCACGAAGCCGCCTTCCAGGAATTTGATCGAACTGGCGATGAGGAAGGCGCCGTTGAGCGCGGTCATCGGCCCCCAGACCAGCGTCGTTCGCGTCCAACCCCATTGCCAGTAGCGGCGCGCGATCGCGACCATCACGAGCGAGGTGATGAGCATCACGCCCGCAACGGCAAGGCCATAGGCCGCTGCGAGCGCCGAAGATGAGCCGAACGCGATCACGAGTGCGATACAGCCGATATAAAGACCCCAATTGACGACCGGAATGTAGATCTGTCCGGCGTGCGAACGATGGGTGTGGGCGATATCGAGGCGGGGGAACAGGCCGAGGCCGATCGCCTGCGAGACCAGCGAGAAGGCCCCGGAAATCAGCGCCTGTGAGGCGACAATCGTGGCCATTGTGGCAAGCACGACCAGCGGTGGCACCAGCGGCGCCGGCGCAAGACTGTAGAAAAGCTTGCCGCCTGTGACCTCGGCACCGGAGAGGAGATACGCGCCCTGGCCGAGATAGTTCAGCAGCAGCGCGGGAAACACGACGGAAAACCAGCCTATGCGGATCGGCCGGGCGCCGAAATGGCCGAGATCGGCATACATCGCCTCGCCCCCGGTCACGACAAGGATCAGAACGCTGAGGATCAGGATCGCCTCACGCAAGCCGGCCTGCACGAGAAAGGCTGCGCCATAGGCAGGATTGAATGCAGCCAGAATCGCCGGCTGTTTCGCGATCGCCACCACGCCGAGGCCCGCGATGGTCGCAAACCAGACCAACAGGATGGGCCCGAACACGACGCCAACCCCTGAAGCGCCCTTGAACTGGATGGCGAAAAGTCCCGTGAGCAGGATCGCGGTGACCGGGATGACATACGGTCCGAATGCCGGGGTTATGACCTCGAGCCCTTCGACGGCCGAGAGCACGCTGATCGCCGGCGTGATCATTCCATCGCCCAGCAAGAGACCCGCGCCTAGCATAAGCGACCACAGCAGCACCCGGGTGCCCCGGTTCTTGAATTGATGCAGCAGGCCGTAGAGCGCAAACACGCCGCCTTCACCATCGTTCTCGGCGCGCAAGACCAAAAGCGCATACTTGATCGCGACGATCAGGATGATCGTCCATATTGCCGCCGAGATCGCACCGAGCACGTTGTCCGGCGTCGGCGCGACCCCCGCCGGGCCGAAAAAGATCTGGTCGATCGCATAGAGCGGCGAGGTGCCGATATCGCCGTAGACGACGCCGATGGCGCCGATGGTCAACGCCGCCAGGCCGCCATGCGGCCCGTGCGCGGACGTTTCCCTCTCGATTGCGGCGGAGGAACGGGTTCTGTGCCTGGTGCCGAGAACGTTCATCGCGCCAAGGTCAATCCGAATAATCTTATCACCATTGATGCAGCGGGCGCAGCGCGGTCTTGAGATAGATCAAACCACGGGCGAGGGTTCTGCCGGAGATTTGACACGTCGGGCAAATCACCGGCATAACGACATCATCGCAGGATTTTCAGTGTCCGCCACGGGATCAGCCGCGGGTCCTCAATGCTTTGGTCACCAAAGATGGCTTTGGTCACCTAGCGAACGCTGACGAACGCGCCCCAAATTGCTGCGAGAACGGCGCCGGTCAGGACATAGTGGGGGTTTTCGCAAAACACGCTGCCATATTGGCAGAGCCCCGCGCCGACCGATCCGATTTCATGATGGCCTGCGGAATAGAACAGTCCCGACACGACAAGTAGCGCAGCCGCCAATAGATACATCGACGATCTCCATTTACCGGTGGCTACCGATGCTGTGGCGCGATGCGTGCCCTCGATGTCCTCCGTTGGCGTCGGCGTGCATGATCGAAATTAGGCGCGGTTGACACGTCGGGCAAATCAGGGGCAGATTGACATCATCGCAGAAATCATACGGCCCGCGCCGGAAATCCGGCAGCGGGCTTTTTCGTTCTCGCGGTACAATTCGCAGGATCGGTTTCAATTTGCCGAACCCGATTTGCGGCATTTTCAATAAAGTTTGACACGTCGGGCAAATCACTGGCATCCTGACATCATCGCAAATTCGAAAAGCCCGCGCCGGACAATCCGTCGCGGGTTTTTTGTTTTCCGGAATCGGGCGGCGGCCGCGCGTCACGACGTCACATCTGCCAAACCGCGTCGACCGAGCGTCGCCGGCGTGCCGCTGCCCGAACCTCTTCCAAGATCAGCTTTCGATCGGCCGCACGCGCGAACGTGCAGGCCGGCGGCGTGGTCCAGATGCCACGGCCGCCCGCGGCCCCGTGAGAGTAAGGGATAAGGTTCGTGCCCCAAATGATCGCATGACGCGATCTGCCGCACACCTAATTCGCAAGAAGGAGATCCAATGACCGCTTATCTGATATCGCTGGCGCTGGTCGGCCTCATTGCCATCGCGGCATGGGAGGCATTCATATGAGCGCCGAGATCATCCAGTTCATTCCCCGTCCCAGGCACCCTCGCGAGCAGACCGATTTTCCGACGATCGCGTTTCGCTCGACGCTCCCTGACCCGGCCGGAACGGATCATGTCGATACCGCGCCGAGCGAGTATGTCCAGCCCGACTGGTCCGAAAAGTAGATGTCAAGAACCGTCAACGAGATCCGTTCGCTCGCGCGCAGCCACACCAGGACGGCGATCAACGTTCTGGTCGGCGTCATGCGGTCCAAGGACGCGACCCATACGGCGCGTGTCTCCGCGGCCAATGCGATCCTCGATCGCGGCTGGGGCAAGGCCGCGCAGGCGCTGGAGACCAGCGACAATGGCGCGCTCGAACTAATCCATAGAATAGAGCGTGTCATTGTCCATCCTGAAAATTCCGACCGCTAGAGCGTTCGAGCCGCTGCTCCTGTCCGCCCGGTACAAGGGCGTTTTTGGAGGCCGAGGCTCGGGCAAATCGCATTTTTTTGCTGAGCTTCTCGTGGAAACTTGCCAGGCCGAGCGCGGCACGCTGGCCGTCTGCATCCGCGAAGCGCAGCGCACGCTGACGCAGTCCTCCAAGCGGCTGATCGAGAGCAAGATCGCCGCGCTCGGCCTGGGTCATCGCTTCAAGCTCTACAGCGACAAGATCGCAACGCCGGGCGACGGCCTGATCATCTTCCGCGGCATGCAGGATCACACCGCCGAGTCGATCAAGTCGCTGGAGGGATTCAAGGTCGCCTGGATCGACGAGGCGCAAAATCTGAGCGCGCGCAGCCTCGCGCTGTTGCGTCCGACCATCCGCGCCGAGTACTCCGAACTCTGGGCTTCCTGGAACCCCAGACGCAAATCCGATGCGATCGATGAGTTCTTTCGGCAAAAGACTCCCGCGGGTGCCATCACGGTCAATGCCAACTGGCGCGACAATCCCTGGTTTCCGCGGGTGCTTGACGACGAGCGGCGGCTGGACCTCGCGCTTTATCCCGATCGCTACGGCCATATCTGGGAGGGCGATTACGTGCGGGCCTTCGATGGCGCTTACTTTGCGCAACTGCTCAATGATGCCAAAGCGAAGGGACGCATCGGCAAGGTCGCCGCCGATCCCTTGCTGCCGCTGCGCGCCTTCATCGATATCGGTGGCGCGGGCGCCACGGCCGATGCGTTCACGATCTGGATCGTGCAGTGGGTCGGCAGCGAAAT
>WNGQ01005349.1_pt1 | contig 12828 bp, 9 predicted proteins | sample 5407661 | NCBI WGS metagenome assembly WNGQ01 (sample SAMN13153382, study PRJNA577476) | soil metagenome | isolation source: 60 cm soil or saprolite under Garry oak tree replicate 2 | place: USA:California | collected 2016-06-15
GATTATCTTAATTCTGTTTTACCTGGTTTGCAAGGTCTGGCTTCTATCGCATAGAAGTACCATAAAGAGATTGAACAGATGAGAATGTTAGTACATCTTACCCGGAAGTGAAAGCGGCGTGCAAGCGAGTGGCGGTTAGCATCGTGTCGGTTTGGACGTGCCGGAAATGAAATGTTATCTCGATCTGATTATTAGGGAGTCCAGAACGTATATAACGTAGCTTCTGAGCGCTTTTTTACTACGTCATTGACTGATTATCTCGATTGCAACTGAGAACGTAGCAGATGTTCACAACCAACCTGTATTCTCTTCTTGTTTACGGGAACCGAAATGGGACCAGCTTGATAACAAAAAAGAGCCCCTCCTTTCGTTCCAAGATAAGCTGATGGGCTCTTCCTCGAATTTGGTGATTTTGGAATTGTAGAGCTATTTCTTCTCAACTTGAAATGGCTTCTGGAGCGAAGACACCGTCAGGAATTTTTTTGCTTAAGCTCATCTGTTTCCCAAATGTGAGGATGAGCCCAAAAATGATACCATCCCCCTCGTGTTCTCACGCGTCCTCCCCAAACGAGTATGCTCAACCAGAGCGCACGTATCGCCACCAAAAAGAACTCGGCAGCAGTGAGCTACTGCGGGTTCCCGTAGCAAGTGGACAAAACCCAACGTTAGTGGTGCATCCAACCAAGTCCTGTGCCGTCTCGTCCAGTCCGCCAAGTGCTCATCTGCTTCTTTCTACTGTTTTAGAAGGCGTGCAGGACTTGTCGAATGCACTATCATGGCTTGCAAGATCTCCATTTAGCGAAACCAGCTCCTGCACTCTGATGAGCAGTGAGAACGACGATGAACGAAACTCAGCCACAGAAAGTGGCTTTAGGAGGACCTGTTTTCTTTTTTACCTGAGGGTTTCAGACGAATGTACACTACTCGAAAATAAGGGCCAGGGCAATGCCTGCGGCGAATGCATCCGTCGCTCGCAATCCTACCCCTACTCTTACTGCGTTGGGCAGCTCTATGAAAGGGGCCTCGCTTATCCCGGTATCATTGACTGTAGTCCAGCGCCCGATCCTTGTTTCCGCCTTTGCCTGTGGGCCCATTGCATTCAACATATTCAGTGCTGTGAAGATCAGCACATGTTCTCCGGCCTCCGAAAAGATAAATTCATCTCCTCCTTCAGCCTCACCCTTACTGCCATCTGCTACTAAGAAGAGTGTCTGTACAGTTTTAACGCCCATAGAAGTCCTCACTTTCTTTGTCAGTTTAGATGTGCCAGTTTTTCATTACTAGACAGGACGGTCAGGACTGTGCTTATTTGAGCCTGAAGTCCTATCGGCCTAGTCTCTGATTTGGTTCGTCGTTAAACGAGCGTGTTCAAACCCCAATTCCAGCTCTCAGGAGAAGTATATCAGGTATGAAGCGCAATTTCCACGCACTCCATCACCAATTTCCATCCTGGAGGCGCGATTTCCCACTCTTCAGGTCAGAATCTGCCCACGCGATGCGCAACGAGATGAGGAGAGCAAAGAAGATGGCCTGCTATGCGGTTTGAAGAAGCATTGCTCTCGTTGACCAGAAACAGTCAGATGAGGCTCACAGAGCAGTAAAGAAGCAAGGAAGGGATATCAGAGCCAGAGAGCGAAAAACGGGTGAAAGAACAAGAGAACGAAGGCTTTCTGTTTCATTAAGGCCGAGGTCGAGCCACACTCAGGCGATGTGGAGACCGAGAGAAACGGCAAAGGTATCTGGTATTCCGAAGAGTTTGATCGAGACATCTGGGGCTGCTTTCGGGCGGGCATTGCGTGCCAGGCGCTCAGCCCAGGAGAGCCGCCAATGAGCACGCTCTGCACGGGAAAGCAGTCGAACTGGCGGAGACTGAGCCGGTGGAGCCGTTTCAGCGAGTCGGATATCGACATGCTGGTGACGAAGGAGCTTCACCATTTCCCGCCGGTGGAAGCGACGCTGCCAATCTCCCCAAAGCACAGGATGAGGAACCGGTGGAGGGGAAGATTCCTCTGGTGCGGGAGGGAACTCCCCTGAGATCGATGCACGTGAAGAGATAGGCCAATAGACGGCACTCACCCGTCGCGCTTTGATGGTCGTCGCTGATTCTTGACACTGCTCACGGAGCTGACACGAGCGACAATGGCCGATACGTGCTGCATACAAAACTCGAAGTCGGCCATTGCGTTCTGGTCGGCGCTCTTGCGCATACAAGGGTCGCCCAGCCGGACAGCGCAACGTCCCATCCGGCTGTAAAGAGAAATCTGCTCCGGCAAACCCTTTGGTGTACGATGGGCGTGCCCACTGGGGCGGCCCGTAGGGAACGGGGGCTGGTTCAGGTGGCCGAGAGACAGGATCAGGTGCTGCCTCCGCAGACTCATCCATCTGGGCGGAAGCAAATTCCGTTGTGCGCATGGGTGTGGGATGCAGTGCATGCCCGAGTTCCAGGCGGAGGTTCCAAATCCACTGCGCCAGAATGAGCCAAAACTCTTGGCCCCAGGCGGTATGTGAGCACCAGCGATCAGGCTCTTGCTCCTGATCTTCATCGGAGAGCACGCACTCGAAAGCTCCCCGGTGCAGGTAGAGATCCACCACATCGGCAGGAGTGAACGCTTCTTGTGGCAAGGCTGTGTAGAACAACTCGTAAACCACCTCGCCACGCGTGGTGCCGATCTTGGCTGAGATTTCGGTCGCCGGATGCGTGGCGACGATGACCCGAGTGCGCGGTCCAGTCGGGGTCAGACACAGATCAGGATAGTCAAAGAGCGCACGGCAGGTTCCCGTTTCGGGATGGGTCGTCTGCTGGTCCGGTGGCAGAGCTAGACGGGTCTGGACCTGGGGCAGGTCGAGGAGGCTGTAGTCTTTGCCGCGCATGACGTAGCCCAGTCCAGCCAGATCCGCAAGAATGGCTCCATTGCCATATTGGCCATCGAGTCGCACAACAGCCTGACGAAGTGGGAGAGATTGTGCTTGCACATAGGCACTGATCGCCTTCACAGCCTGCTTGAGTTCTCCGCGATAGTCGCCATTGCCCGCCCCAGATGCCCCAGAGAACGTGCCGAGCCACTGGTGTGTATGTGCTTGGAGAATCGTCGTGCGCGTCCGAACGCACTCTCCCCGCTTGCGTCCCATATAGCCGGGAGCGCAGACTTCATCCAACCGGCGGTGTGCGGGCGGGAGATCAGGAGTACAGGGCAAGGCTCGTTGGCGGGCGGCTTGCCGTGTTCCATCCACGTCGAAGACCACCCAATAGTTTCCCTGTCGATCCCACAATCCGCCTGGCTTCACTTCCTTCTCCAGGGGCCGGGCCAGCAAATCTTCGAGAAACACCGTGCGCAATGCCTCGACAGGAGCTTGCTCCAGAGCAGCAAGGAAGCGACTGAGCGTCGAACGGTGAGGAAGGCGTTCTCTTCCAAAGAGAGCCATGAACGGGGCTGCAAAGGGCAGCAAGCGCTCATAGAACCCTTCGAGGGTGCGTTCGCCACTGGTCGCATAGCCCAGAAGCACGACCACAAAATCAATGAGGTCATACTGGCCGAACCGACGCCGGGCGAAGCGCACGCGCTCCGAAATGTCGGAAAGCACGCCCAGATGCTCAAGGTAATGCGCGATCACAGTCACCTCTCCGAACCAGGACGGCGTTGAAGGAACCGACTGAGAGGAGGTCTGGATGACGGCCGACGAATCTTTGCTCTTCACCAAGTGCTCTCCTTGTTTAGAGACAGATGCCTTCTTTCGACATCGCAAAGATGCACAGGGTCACAGTTGCCACGAGCGCGCGGTGGTTCTTGCTCACATGGCTCTGGAGAGGAGGTGTCATCCCCCGCAGTGCTGCCGCAAGAAGCCCCCTGACCTTCGCGATTCAGGCTTTCCTTCTTCATCAACAGGCTTCTTCAGATGAGCCGAACCTGCTGGAGCACCTCTTGCGCTTTTTTCGCACCTGTTTCTCCTCCGTACTTCTTGAAAATGTCGACGAATGCCTGGGGGGCAGTTGGATCGGATGGAACATTGCACGCTTTTCCACAGAGGGTCTGATCCAGCCAGTGAAAGATGACCGCCTGGGCATAGCTCAAGCCTCCCATCTGGCAATGGCTCGAAGCTCCTTCGCGCCTGGGAAACAGATGAACAGAACGTTCGCATGGTAATGACAAGATGAAATCCAGCAGACCGACCACAATGGCAGAAGTCGAGGCGGCAGCATCTACAATGTCGTCCTCGCTGAACAGGAAGAGCATGGGATTCCTGAAATGGGATTCCAGCCCTTTGAGCGTGAAGGGCGCGTAGACATCGGGCCATTCATGCGGCTTGCGAATGCCCAACGTCCATTGGGCATGCTGAAATCCCCAGCGAGCCGCAGGGCTCAGCCGCATCAGGACGCTGAACAGAAGGTCGATCACCTGGGCATTGTGCAAGCCCTTGAGCCCAGCCCTGGCCGCCTCTCCGCAGTCCACCACCAGCGTGTTAGCGATGCAGGCTTTGATGCGCGGCTCTCCTGCTGCGGCTCTGGACGCGAAATAGCCCCCTGCCGAATATCCAATCAAGGCCACTTTGTCCTGGTCCACGTCAGGGCGGCTGAAGAGATAGTCAACAACCGCGCTGACTGGCTTTTCGTAGTCTGGGCGGAAAATGAGACCGGGATTGGTCTTGAGGGCTGCCCATTGTCCAGGACCCTCGAAAATGAGACAGTGCCAGCCTGACTTCGCCGCCACAGGACCAATCCAGCCATAGATCTCTTCCATGGTTGAGTCGAAGCCCCCCAGAACAATGAGCGTCGGTCGCTTTCCCTCACCGCCGGTAATGAAGTAGGCTGGCAGCTTTGCGCCTTCAAAGTCAATGTCGAATGATTCGATGGGCTGATCCATCAAACGGATCATGTGGTGAAAACAGTCCCGGCTTTGTTGCCACAGCGTGGTGTGTCGTGGGTCAGTAGAGTGGGCATAAAAGACTGCCATGCGATAGTAGTTGCTGGCTTTGAGATAGGCGCCACGGGCTGCGATCTGATCGCCAGCGTGATCTGCATCTTGCGCATAGGCAGCCACCCGGTCAGCCGTCGCGCTCCACTCTTGTATCCAACTTTCGAAGTTGCCATCGTGGATGCGCTCCATGGTCTCCATACATTCTCCAAACTCGGCAGTTCCAGCCTGCTGGGTGGAGATGCCTCGGATGAATTCATAATCAAATCCTCCGACCATTTTTTTGGCGAAGTTGACCTTCATAGGACGATTCCTCTCTTTCAGTTGTGCGTGCTGGAACTAGCTCTCTGGAGGATGCCGGGTCGAAGAGAACCAGGCGTTGAGGGTGGCAACGTCAACGAGCTGTAACGAATGGCCTGGCGCTCCCAGCACCCGCTCGATGGCCTCCGTGTAGACAGCCACGGTCCGTTCGATGGAACTGAACTGCTCAGGTCCGAACTGGCCAGAGAGGAGCAGTTCGGAAAGCCGGTTGCTATGATCATTGAGCAGGGAGACGACCACCTGGCCCACTTCGTCGGGATAGCCGGTCTTCAAGGTCCCCTCCTGGGTACCCTGGCGGATCATGGCAGAAAGCCAGGGTGTGACTCGCTTGATGCGGGCCTCCTGGAGTTTGTGGCGAACCAGCGCGTTCTCATCGGCATACCACACACGCAACAGTCCGAGAAACGTTTCCTTCTGTGCGGTTTTCCATTGAGCCAGTTGGATAAAGAAGCGCTGAAGTTTTTCAAGCGCAGAAAGGGTGGGATCTTGCGTGATAGCAATGAGGAACTGCTCCCCTTCATCCAACATCTGTTCAATGAGCGCTTCCAGCAAGGCTTGTTTGGAGCCGAAGTAGTGGTAGAAGGCGCCTTTGGAGATCTGGAGGTCATCGAGCACATCCTGGATTGCCATCTGGTCATAGCCTTTGGCTTGCACCAGCCGCTTGGCGGCATCGAGAATAGCGTCGCGTTTCACGCGGTATTCTTGCTCTTTGATGGGGCGTGCCATTATTCCTTCTTTCTAGTTAGTAAACCGACCGATGGTTTACTAACTAGATGTAGTATACCTTGCTGACATGAGGGTTGTCAACCGGAAAGGGAGAGAAAATAGACGCTTTGATCTCGCGTCTTTGATCTACTTGCACCTACCTCGTTGCGCATCGCGTGGGATCTGACCACCCAAGAGGCTCATTTACCAGGAAAGCAAGATCATAGATACTGGCGTGCTTCCGGCGAAAGATATCCTGATAAGTAATCGTTATCCGGCAAATGTACCATAGTTCTCCCGCATTAGGAGAAGCTACTGGCTGTTTAGGTGCGTTGAAGGCATACGTGTGCTTGTGGTTCTTCGATTCGATAGACTGGTTTGCCTCTGAGAACGTAAAAGGGCTGAAGACACCGGCAAGAGTATACTGGAGCTTCCCCGGTTCACCCTGGCTCACCACATCGCTTTCCCAGTAGTATCAGTGCTTTTCCCTTTCCACTTGTTCTTGCACGTCGCCCAGATATTGCCAGGTGAAGCCGTTTGGCATAGTTACTGAGTTCCTCGTCTGGCATCGGGATCCACACCACGTTGTCGCAACCTACCTAGATAGGCGCGCTGGTTCCTGGTTCTGACGGATGCCAGCATGCACCGATGGCCAGGGCTCACCTCCTGGTGCGGATCACTTTGTGCTGCTCAGAGCCCCTGCGCACTCCCTGAATGAGATAGTCGAACGCCCCGCTCTTGCCCTGGGCTTCCCGCACGATGAGCTGCACCGTGTCCAGTTCTACCACGTAGAGTTGGAGCCACTCGCCACGAGGCGTGAGCTGAACGGTCAAGCCTGAGGTTTCGGTGACGAGTCCGAAATGCTCCGGCAGTGCCAGCACCGCCTTGCCGCTCTGAAGCTGGCCGCTGCCACGCACATACGTCCCCGCTTCGCCTCCTTCCAGCGCGACATACACGATTTCCGTATTGGGGTCGGTCGGATGCGCCTGCACAAAGGCTTTGGTGCCCGTTACCGAGAAGTTGCCATGCACCTGGACATTGCCCTCAAACTGTCCGGCCAAGCCTCTGACGCTCTCGCCGAAGATGCCGGTGCCGCTGTCGCTGCTACCGCGGACGCCGGTGCCGTTGCTGCTCTCGCCGAGGACGCCGATGCCGCGATTGAAGTGGACGCCGAGGGTGATGCCCCGGACGCCGACGCTGTTGCTCTCGCCTTGGACGCCAGTGCCGCTGCCGCTACTGCCGAGGACGGCGTAGCCGCTGTCACTACTGGCATCCACGCCTTCGGCTCCGTTGGTGCCCTGGGCTTCGACCGCTGCCGTCTCCTTCACGCTGCTGGCAAAGGCACCGGGCCCCTGTGGGGTCATACTCATTGGTTGCTCCTTTCTCTGCATGTTCCCTCTCGGGAAGGGGGTCTTGCTTGCTTGCAGGACCCCCTGCTCAACTCCATCCATGCTGATGACGCTGGGGTCTCCTTTTTCACTCCCCATTGCTTGCGAGAAGGTGAAGGTTCAGGCACCAGCACTTAGTCGTTCTCTGAGTTTGCCGCTTTTATGGGCTGTTGTGGATGAGGACCCCAATCAGATTACACACGACGTGCTGCGTAATAGCTTGGAGCGTGACCGTGTGCCGCATGGTGTAGTAGGTGCCTCCTCCGGTGACTACCTCTACCACATCTTTGAGAATTTCGACTTTTGCGTGATTACCGGCACCGTACGGGTTGACGCTAATCCCAGTGAAGTCGCCAGGTACCACCCCCTCTATATCGAGGACGTGTTCTACAGGTGTATCACCAAGCTCTATCTCGGGGGAGGTGAAAAGCTGTATGTCCATACTCATGATGACTCATCTCCTTGTCTGAGTTTGCCGCTTTTACAAGGTACTGACTTTCGGACTTGAACACAGCACTCTGGAGTCTACTTGCATTCTAAAGAACCTGTTTGAGACGTAAGCTTAGCGAGATACAAGGTCTACATGAAAATGACGATATATGTAAGATCGAGGTATCCATCAGAAAATATACCTGAAAAACACAAGAAATGCAACAAAAGAATATTTTTTTAGTATAATTGCTTACTGACCTTGCCTTCCTTGCGGCAGACGTGAGCACACGAAAGGGAAGAGCGAAGCTACCCCCTTGCGGGGAAACTCAGTCTTTGCTGCTTCGATATGTCTATATCAATGACGTAGAACGAGCGTGAAAAGGGCGAGAAGTCGAGATAAGTTTTATTCTGCGGCGTGGAGCGGGGTTTCGAGGCTAAACCGATGATCTGGGGCCGATAATCCAGAGTTACAGGCACGCAGGTATAAACCCCAAGAGTCGTTAAGCGAACACATACCATGCCTAAAATGCTTGCACCAGCAAGCAATGCTTCTCTTCATTCGTCTCTGATATACGTGGTTTATTCAAGAGGGTGGAGAGGAAGCATAGACCACGAATAGTCTGGTGATTATACAGAAGTGAAAGGAGTTGCACTCTTGCAGATGTCACGTTCCCTATGATAGAGTGGTAGTGTATGAAAAACAACTGCTATAGCGCTTTTTAGAGAAGGAAACTACTACCTATGGGCATCTCTCGCATAAGTGCCTGGCGACTAACGGTTTATAAGAAAAACGGCTAATCCGCTGCTTCCACGTTCAAGCGTCGTGTGTAAGCAGCGGGACGGACGCACCTCTCCCCGGCTCGGATAGGGCACCTATCAACTTGCCCTCTTCCCCTCGAGTGGCGTACCCTCCTGCTCTACCCTCTACATGAGAGAAGGAGTGTTATGGTATGCCTATGCCCCATCGAACCCACATGCAAGTGATTAAACGCCGCCTCATCGGCAAAGAAGGCTCTGAACGTGTGCATGAATTGCGCGCTCTTCTCCAGGAACTCCCTGGCTATCGCAACGGTCCTTATGCAGATATACGTAGATGGGTCCTCGAGCAAATTGAAGAGACGCAGAAGCGCTCTCATGTGATCCAACGCGATTCCATTGCAGTCCGTCGTGAAGGTGTAGCCCAAGTGGCACTCGTAGGCCCACCCAATGTAGGGAAATCGTCACTGCTCCATGCCGTATCGCATGTTCAGATCAAGATCGGCGACTACGCCTTCACGACTCTGCGACCGGTCGCCGCACTCACTCGCATCGGCGGAGTACTCGTCCAGCTTGTAGAGATTCCAGGGTTACTCTCTGGCGCCGCCGAGGGTCGCGGCGGAGGTCGTGCTCTCCTGGGTGTTCTTCGCGGTGCCGATGCCATCGTCTACTGCCTGGATGTAGGTGGGCCCTCTGATGTGCTGCAAGATGTACGAAACGAAGTAGCTCTTGCAGGTATCAACTTGCCATCGATGCTCGCCGCTACCAAGATGGATGAGGCCAATGAGAGAGATCTCGCAGCCGTGCAAGCAGCCGTTCCCGATCTTCCTGTCGTCGGGGTCTCCATCATTGATGACGAGAGCCTGGTTGCATTGAAAGAAGCCATATGGAAGCTCACGGGTTTGATCCGCGTCTACCTGCGCCATAACAAACACGTGGACGAGGAACCACTGGCAATGGAGCCAGGAGCAACCATCATCGATGTTGCCACGAAAGTCCATAAGGAGTTAGGTGCAACCTGTCGTGGTGCCCGCATCTGGGGGCCATCGGCACGCTTTAATGGCCAGCAGGTTGGGCGCGACCATCCGGTGCAAGATGGCGATAGTGTGGAGATTATCACCTAGTATTGATGGAGTTGCCGAAAAAGCAAACACGAGGATGTGTGGCTAATCACCACGTCTCGTGTAGCAACAAGAAGGAAGTGCCTCGAATGGGGTGTTACGGGAACTGACATCCCTTGCTGTGATTTGCAGCATCTGATGACAATGTTGTGGTGCAGATCGTAGCAACGCGACAAGGGTTGCCAGACAACGGTCGAAGGCTATATATTACAAAAGGGTTTACAGTACTGTGACTGAGCTCATCAACGGCGGAGTGAGTTTGCCAACGATTCGTAAGCGGCTTGGGCATAAGAGCCTGCAAACGACCTTGCGCTCTGCCAAGCAGTCGAATAGAACGGCTGATGCGGGGGTACGAGCGTGGCGACGGTAGCATCCGTTCTCCTGGTGAGGAGGACCCGACAGAGACGACCGACGCCTTGCCTGTTGGGAGCAGAACGAACAGGGCGAACGTGACGTGCCACTGCGCAGAGGAGGTGTGAAGATGATCGACCGCGCCGGCCAGCACCTGGGCAACTATCAGCTCATCCAGTTGCTGGGACAGGGGCACTGGGCTTCTGTCTATCTGGGAGAGCATCGGCATTTGCACACCCAGGCGGCCATCAAAGTGCTCCATGGGCCATGGGCCGACAGTGAGGTGGACGGCTTTCTGGGCGAGGCCCGCACGCTGGCCCGCCTCCGGCATCCGCATATCGTGCGGATCCTGGACTTTGGCGTGCAGGAGGGTACCCCGTTTTTGGTCATGGAGTATGCGCCGGGGGGCACCCTGCGGCAGCTCCACCCCAAGGGGACGCGGCTGCCCCTCCAGACCGTCGTCTCCTACGTCAAACAGGTGGCCTCCGCCCTGCAGTATGCCCATGCGCAGCGACTGATTCACCGCGACCTCAAGCCGGAGAATCTGCTGCTCGGACCCGACCAGCAGGTCTGGCTCTCGGATTTTGGTCTGGCCATCGTGGCGCAGAGCGCGTGCTCGCAGTCCTTCCAGCAGACAGCCGGCACGCTGGCCTATATGGCCCCCGAGCAGCTGCAGGGGCATCCCACTGCCGCCAGCGATCAGTATGCCCTGGGCGTGCTGGTCTACGAATGGCTCGCTGGCGAGCGTCCCTTTTCCGGGGCCATTCCCGAGCTGGCTGTCAAACAGGCCCTGACTCCCCCGCCAGCCTTGGCTGAGAAGGTGCCAACCCTCCCAGCGGAGGTGGACCAGATTGTGTTGCAAGCCCTGGCCAAAGACCCGCAGCTCCGCTTTGCCAGTGTGGGGGCCTTTGCCCTGGCGTTGGAAGAGGGAAGCCGCGAAGATGCGTCTGGACAAACGCTCCCGGTTCTGGCCTCGGGAGACCCGGCCGAAGCCGGGCGAAAGGCAGCCTCCATACATCACCTTCCCGGGGGCACCGTGACCCTGCTCTTCACCGACATTGAGGGGTCCACCTCCCTGCTCCAACAGCTGGGCGAGCGCTACACACAGGTACTTGGTGAGTGCCGCCGCCTCCTGCGTGCAGCGTTCCACCGGTGGCACGGGTACGAGGTCGATACGCAAGGGGATAGCTTCTTCGTGGCTTTTGCGCGTGCAACCGATGCCCTCGAAGCTTCGGTTGACGCCCAACGTGCTCTTGCTCGCCATGCCTGGCCCGCTGGGGTGAGCGTGCGTGTGCGCATGGGTTTGCATACGGGCGAGCCGCAGCTTTCCGCTGAGGGCTATGTGGGCCTGGACGTGCATCGCGTCGCGCGCATCATGAGTGCTGGGCACGGGGGGCAGGTGCTGCTCTCGCAGGCGACCCGCGCCCTGGTGGAGCTTGACCTGCCGGAAGGGGTGAGCCTGCGCGATCTGGGAGCGCACCGCCTCAAGGACTTACAGCATCCCAGCCATCTTTTTCAGCTCGTCATCGCGGGTTTGCCCGCTGATTTCCCACCCCTCAAGACCCTCGACACTCACCCGAACAATTTGCCCGTCCAGCCTACGCCGTTCATTGGGCGCGAGCAGGAAGTGGCTGCTGTGGCGCACCTACTGCGTCGTGAAGAGGTGCGCTTGCTCACCTTGACGGGTCCTGGAGGCATTGGCAAAACCCGCATGGCGCTGCAGGTGGCAGCCGAACTCAGTGAGGAGTTCCCCGACGGAGTGTATTTCGTGAACCTGGCTCCCATTCGCGATCCTGGGTTCGTCGTGCCGACCATCGCCCAGGTGCTCGACGTCAAAGAGATCGCTTGGCAACCATTGCTCGACCTGCTGAAAGCGGTTCTCCGCGAGCAGCAGCTCATGCTGCTGCTGGACAACTTCGAGCAGGTGGTCGGCGCAGCCATCCAGGTGGCAGGGCTCCTTGCAGCCTGTCCACAGCTCAAAGTACTGGTGACCAGTCGCATGGTGCTGCATGTGCAAGCCGAACAGGAGTTTACCGTCCCACCGTTAGCCGTACCCGAGCCGAGGCATCTGCCCGACCTAGTGGCGCTGTCGCAGTATGAGGCACTGTCCCTCTTCCTCTCTCGTGCTCAGACGGTCAAGCCCGAGTTCCAACTGAGCAATGCGAACGCAAGGTCCGTCGCGGAGATCTGTAGGCACCTGGATGGGTTGCCCTTGGCGATCGAGTTGGCCGCAGCCCGCCTCAAACTCCTGCCGCCACAGGCCCTCCTCGCACGATTGGGCCAGCGGTTGGCGGTGTTGACGAGTGGGGCACGGGATGCGCCAGCGCGGCAGCAAACCCTACGCAACACTATCGCGTGGAGCTATCACCTGTTAAATGGCGAGGAGCAGCGACTCTTCCGCCGACTCTCCGTCTTTGTCGGTGGTTGTACCCTGCAAGCACTAGAGGCGATCGGTGCGGCTCTTGATGGTGAAGCGGGACGGGTGTTCGAAGGAGTGGCTTCCCTCCTTGACCAGAGCTTGCTGCAACAGACCGAGCAAGACGGAGAGGAGCCACGCCTCGTGATGCTGGAGACGATCCGGGAGTTTGGACTGGAGGTGCTCGAGGCGTCCGGGGAGATGAAGACGACCCAGCACGCTCACGCTGGATACTACCTGGCGCTAGCAGAGGAGTCTGAGCCAGAACTCGGAGGCCCACGGCAAGTGATGTGGTTGGAGCGGTTGGAGCGGGAGCATGACAACCTGCGGGCGGCCATGCAGTGGTCACTGGAGCAAGGGGAGAGGGGGAAGAGTATGGAGTGACCCCTTACGACCAGACCACATCCGAAGTCAACACTTTACATCTT
>WNGQ01010985.1_pt1 | contig 12822 bp, 9 predicted proteins | sample 5407661 | NCBI WGS metagenome assembly WNGQ01 (sample SAMN13153382, study PRJNA577476) | soil metagenome | isolation source: 60 cm soil or saprolite under Garry oak tree replicate 2 | place: USA:California | collected 2016-06-15
CGAGCTACAAATAGCCCTTCCTCTTCTTCGTTATGGGCTTCATGATAAACGATTTTTTCGCCGGAACCCAGCGCCGTCCACAGTTTCTTATCTTTACGCAGGCGGTTGCGCCGCACCACATTTTGGGCGGCATCCAGAATGGTCTGTGTCGAGCGATAGTTCTGTTCCAGCATGATGATCCTGGTGTGCGGAAAATCGCGCTCGAAGCGCAACACATTCTCAGAGCTGGCTCCGCGCCAGGTATAAATCATCTGGTCATCATCACCCACTACGCAGACGTTTCCTAATCCTTCGTGCCTGTCGTCTGTACCGTAGCCAAGCAGTCGTATCAACTTATATTGTGGGAGATTACAGTCCTGGAACTCATCAACGTGGAGGTAGTGCCAGCGCATCTGGTAGTGGTGCAAGACGTCCGGCTCGCGCCGCCACAATTGTTCTGTGAGCAGGAGCAGGTCATCAAAATCGACGCTATTATTGGCGCGCAGGAGTTTTTGATATGCCTTGTAGACTCGCGCCGCCACCTCTTCAATATATTTTGCCGCCTGCTCGGCCATTTGTTCCGGCCCAAGCAGATCATTCTTGGCCCGCGAGATCATTCCCTGTATCGCAGGTGGCCTGTACTGCTTCTCATCCAGATTCAAGCTCCTGATGGCTTGTTTAATAAGGGTAGCTTGATCGTCAGTATCGAGAATAACAAAGGATCGATTGAGTCCCAGGGGGGCGAGATGGTCCGCCTCGACGCGCAGTACACGGGCGCAGATAGCATGAAAGGTGCCAATGGTCATCTCTTTCGACTCATTGATCCCCACCAGCTTTTCCAGCCGCTCGCGCATCTCTTTAGCTGCCTTATTTGTAAATGTGACGGCCAGGATGCGCCACGGAGAGATGTTCTCGTGCTGCACGAGATAGGCAATACGGTGAGTGATGACGCGGGTCTTGCCGCTTCCCGGCCCTGCCAGGATCAGCACCGGTCCCTCAGTCATAGTAACGGCCTTCTTTTGTGGCTCGTTAAGTCCGGCCAATAAATCTTTTTGTTCCAACATCGTATCGTCATCAGCCTCCAAGAGAAATATTATGAGAAGCATCTAGCTTCGTGTTTATTTGCAATTAAATCCTTGCTATTGTATCACAGTAAGACGCGACGGAATAGGAGGCCGCAAATTCTGCAAAAAGGCATTGTATACTACTGTGTACGATGATATGATAGCAGCCACATAATAGACAATCTCAAGGAGACTATCATGGGTACTATCGACTATCAACCACCAGTAGATAAACTGCTCACTTATGGGAGACCTGAGCCCAGTGATGCGCAAAATTGGCCTGACTATCTCGAACTTGGGCTTGGCCCAGAACACATTCCCGATCTGCTGCGTATGACGGCAGATGAAGAATTATGGGAGGCAGGCGAGGACGCCTCAGAAAACTGGGCTCCTGTCCATGCCTGGCGCGCGCTCGGACAGCTCCGTGCTGTGAACGCGGTTGAACCTCTGCTCCACCTTCTCGTGGAAAGGGTTAGAGACGATTGGGCAATGGATGAATTGCCACAAGTTTACGGCTTGATTGGCGCAGCAGCTATTCCAACTATTGAAGCTTATTTAGCTGACAAGTCTCACCAGGAAGCGACTGGCTTGATTGCGGAGAGTCTTGAAATTATGACTAAATTGCATCCCGAAGACAAGCCTGAAGCCGTCGCAGCGCTCATCCGGCTGCTGGAAAATTTTGAAGAGAATGACTACGAATTGAACAGCGCCATCATTAGTTCTCTGGTGGATCTGAAGGTACTAGAGGCATTACCTCTCATCGAACGCGCGTTCGCCGCGGACCGGGTTGATGAATTTATGACAGGCGATTGGGATGATGTGCAGGTTGAGCTGGGCCTGAAGGAGGCTCCACCAGAACCCCCAATGCTCATTGATCCGTTTGAAAGGAGGGGGCAACCTATCTCTCCCGATCAGATTAAGATAATCTCGCCCAGTGTGATGGCAACTCCCAATCCACGCTATTTCTCTTCCGGGATTTCTGGCGAGCGTAAAACTAAAAACAAGAAAGTTAAGCAGTCACGGAAGAAAAATAAAAAGCGGAGATAATCAGCTGCTTTTCCTCAACGTGTAAATTGTTGAGCTAAGCTTCCCTATGAGCAGGTAAAGATGCCAGAGGTCGAGGGCCAGTATCGCATCGTAGGCCTCCTGCCCAAACTCGGCTACAATTCTCCCCTTCAGGCGCCGCATTCTTGCTATATGCAGTAGTTCCTTGGAGGGCCGAGCTTGTTGTTCCTCGGAATATTCTAGCCACTCACTGCCAATGGGTTCGCTAGAGCGTACCTGTAGACCGGCAGCTCTGAAAGCATCTTCAAAGTAAGCAGAATACATATTCGCCGGTACAATACCCAGCGACTCATACAGGCGAATCGCCTCCTTATGCTCCATTAAATTGGTTGCAAATGTGGTATGGATAAGCGCTACCCCGTTGGGCTTGAGCACGCGAGCAAACCCCGAGAAGGCTTGTTGCAAGTCATGTACATGAACGAGCATATCGCGACACCAGACAAGGTCGAACAGGGCATCCTCATAGGGCAGGGACTGGATATTTCCCTGCTGGAAGGTCACAAGTTTGTCTACCCTCTCTTCTTTGGCCCTGGCACGTGCCATCTCCAGGTTGTTCTCTGCGATATCTATGCCCACGACGTGGCAGCCAAACTTACTGGCTAGCCCACCTGAATAGATACCCAGGCCACTGCCAGCATCAAGTACAGTATGGCTGCGGTTGATGCCCAGTCCCTTTACGATAGCGTAGAGCATCTCTGACGAGCGAGGATTGAGGCTCTTATCTAACTGCGCCAACAGTTCTGTGGCACTGGGAGACCACAGATGCCGGTAGATGGTTTCCATGCGTTCTCTGTTGTTGTCGGTGGTCATGGACGTACCTCAAATGTTACATTTACCTGTACTAAAATGGATGAAGTTAGAAACTTCCTGGGCACATCAATTTTAGAGAAGCGTAATGAACGTGTCAAGAATTCTCTTGTCAAACTATAAAGAAAGCCCTTACTATATTATTGACTGAACTACGTGAGGCTCGCAAACTGTTAAGTGTGGCAGTTCTATTGCACCAGGAGCGTTGAGCATGAGCATTGAAATAACCCAGGCAACCATTCCCACTGTGCCGGGGTTACCTCTCATCGGTAACCTGCTGGACTTTCGCTTCAATCGCCTTGATCTTATGCTGCGCATGAGCCGGAAGTCAAGCGATATTGCTGTTTTTCATCTTGGGTCGCGTACCGTTGTTATGCTCAATACCTCTGAACTGGTACATGCTGCCCTGGTGGACCATGCCTCCGACTTTGAAAAGACGCCGGTTTTCCGTATCCATGGACGTCCACTACTCGGCAATGGCTTACTCACCAGCGAGAACGAGTTTCATAAGCGGCAGCGCAGGCTTGTTGCGCCGCCATTTCAGCATCGTCGCATCGCCTCTTACGGCGATATTATGGTCAGCTATAGCGAGCAGATCCAGCAAGAATGGGGTGACGGGGAAACTATTGATATTGCTCGCGAGATGATGCGTTTGACCCTCTGGATCGTCGGCAAGACACTTTTCGATGCGGACGTACTGGGGGAGGCCGAGGAACTGGGTAAGGCGCTAAAGGTAGCCATGCAGCGTTTCAATTCTGAGATGTCAGCGGTTGTACACATTCCCTATACCTGGCCGACACCGGGCAACTGGCGAGTTCGCAAAGCTATTGCTCGCCTGGATGCCATTGTTTACCAGATGATCGAGGAGCGGCGGCGTTCAAAAGAGGACCGGGGTGACCTGCTCTCCATGCTGCTCAGTGCCAGGGACGAGGACGATGGCAGCTTTATGAGCGACAGGCAGGTGCGCGACGAGGCAATGACTATATTACTGGCCGGTCATGAGACCACTGCTGTTGCTCTAACCTGGACCTGGTACCTGCTGGCCCAACATCCCCACGTGTATACGCGCGTGCGCGACGAAGTAGATCGTGTCCTGGCTGGACGCCTACCAACTTTTGCTGATTTACCCAGCCTGCCCTATACCCTGCAAGTTTTTAAGGAGTCTATTCGTCTCTACCCACCTGCTTATGGATTTGCACGTCAGGCAGTACGCCCTGTAACGATTGGAAATTACCACCTGGCAGCGGGAACATTGATAGCCATCAGCCCCTACGCCATGCATCGACGCCCAGACTACTTCCCGGAGCCTGAACGCTTTGATCCTGAACGTTTCACACCCGAGGCGGAGCAGCGCCTGCCCCGTCACGCTTATATTCCCTTCGGTGGCGGCCAGCGCATTTGTATCGGCAATTCCTTTGCCTTAATGGAGGGTCATCTTGTCCTGGCGACTCTGGCTCAGCATGTCAACTTCGCATTAGTCCCTGGGCAGCGAGTCGAGTTGGAGCCTATTGTCACTCTGCGCCCAAAGAATGGTATCAAGATGAAAGTCACTCATCGTTTTTGAGCGTCCATCAAAGATTCTCCCCTCCCCAATATCTCCTCAAAATCCTCTTGCGGTTGCCTCTCTAATGGTGTATTATATGGGAGGTTCGCACTCTCATGATAAGAGTGCTAAAATAAGGAGCGAGGTGATACTCGTCTTCTGAATATAGGAAAAAATAGGGAGGAACTGGTATGGTAACAGTGAGCTTGAAGATTCAGCCGCTGGGTGACCGCGTGGTAGTCAAACCTTTAGATCGTGAAACCGTCACTAAGAGCGGCATTGTGCTACCGGATACCGCTAAAGAGAAGCCCCAGGAGGGTGAGATACTGGCCGTTGGACCTGGTAAAGTATTGGATAACGGCAAGCGCACAACCCTGGAGGTGCAGGTGGGACAGAAAGTGCTCTTTGCGAAATATGCAGGCACCGAAGTCAAAATGGATAACGAGGAGTATTTGATCCTGCGCGAAAGCGACATAATGGGTATTGTCGAGTAATCCGACCTGGATTTCCTTTATGTTTGTTGTTGTGAGTTTCGGGCCTTTTAAACTGATTTAGCCCGGAACTCGAGATGTGATTTTTTTAGGAGTGTGTTTCGTGGCAAAGAGACTACAATTTGATGAGCAAGCGCGCCATTCTCTCAAAAAGGGTATGGATGCGCTGGCGGAGGCTGTCAAAGTAACACTTGGCCCAAAGGGCCGTAACGTTGTGCTGGATAAGAAGTTTGGCGCACCAACGATCACCAATGATGGTGTAACTATTGCTCGCGACATCGACCTGCCCGATCCTTTTGAGAACATGGGTGCACAGCTGCTTAAAGAGGTTGCAACCAAAACCAATGACGTGGCTGGCGATGGGACTACTACTGCAACCGTCCTGGCACAGGCCATTGTGAACGAGGGGCTGAGAAATCTCGCGGCAGGCGCAAACCCGATGATCCTGCGCCGGGGACTGGAGAAAGGTGCCGAGGCTGTCATCGACGAAATTAAGTCGATGAGCAAGCAGGTTGAAACGCGGGAAGAGATTGCCCAGGTCGCTTCGATCTCTGCAGCTGATTCAGAAATTGGTGACCTCATCGCCGAGGTGATGGAGAGAGTCGGCAAAGACGGTGTCATCACTGTCGAAGAGGGCCGCGGCCTCGCCATGGAAAAAGAGTATACCGAAGGTATGCAATTTGATCGCGGTTATCTCTCTCAATATATGACGACGAACAATGAGCATACGCTAGCCGAGCTATCAAATCCCTACATTCTCATTACCGATAAGAAGATCAGCGCCATTGCAGATATCCTGCCCATTTTGGAGCGCGTCCTGCAATCAGGCAATAAAGACATGCTGATTATCGCCGAGGATGTAGACGGTGAGGCCCTGGCGACACTGGTCGTCAACAAGCTGCGCGGTGCTTTTAATGTCGTGGCCGTGAAGGCTCCTGGCTTTGGCGACCGCCGTGAGGCCATGCTGGAAGATATCGCTATTCTCACCGGTGGTAAAGTCATCACCGAGAAGACCGGCCTCAAACTTGAGAATACCAGTCTCCGTGACCTGGGACGGGCCCGCACAGTTATAGTTACCAAAGACAACACGACTATCGTCGAGGGGGCTGGCAAAGAGGAGCAGATCCAGGCTCGTGTGCGCCAGATCCGCGCCTTGATTGAAGAGACGACCAGCGACTATGACCGCGAGAAGCTCCAGGAGCGCCTGGCCAAGCTGGCCGGTGGCGTAGGTGTGATCAAAGTTGGCGCTGCCACTGAAGTGGAACTGAAAGAGAAGAAGCATCGCGTTGAGGATGCTCTTTCCGCTACCCGCGCTGCCATTGAAGAAGGTATCGTAGCCGGTGGTGGTTCTGTGCTCATCGCCGCCATCCCTGCCCTGGACAAGGTGCAGGTTGCCCCAGGTGACGAAGCGACGGGTCTCAGCATCCTGCGCCGTGCTCTTGAGGAGCCCACGCGCCAGATCGCCATCAATGCTGGCCGTGATGGTGCCGTTACGGTTGCTGGTATACGCAGAAGCCCGCATAACTATGGCTTCGATGCTCTGAGCGGTGAGTATGTCGATATGTTCAAGGCAGGTATTATTGATCCTGTGAAGGTGACGCGCTCCGCTCTGCAAAATGCTGCCAGTATTGCTGGCATGGTTCTCACGACCGATACACTCATTACCGATTCTCCTGAGGAGGAGTCCGCTGGTGGTATGCCCGCCGGCATGGGCGGTATGGGTGGCATGGGTGGCATGGGTGGTATGATGTAGTGGTCCTTGACCATAATCTGATCAAAAACAAGACCGAGCATGCGGCTTCGCCGCTGCTCGGTCTTGTTTTTGATCATTCATGCTATCTCAACATCATTTGTGCGGCCTGCTGTGCAAGGTTAACCAGCCAGAACGGGAGCACTGTTCCCATTGCCAGAGTGCCAACGAATGCGATAGCCAGGGCAATCCAGGACATCAGTCCTATATTAAGAACTGGTTCTTTCCCAGTGGCCTTCTGCACCGCGAACGTCGTTCTTGCCTGACCGGCTACTTTCGAGGCCGGTTTCACAGCCAGCGCAGTAGAGCCACCGGGGGAGACCATAGCATCTGCATTACCCGCTTTCGTCGAGACTCGTTTAGTTGCGGGAACGGGCGCAGGAGAAACAGGTGCTGGTGTTGCTACCACTTCCTTCTCCATAAACATAGTGGCGATTACGCGCAGGTAGTAGTACATGCCCAGCACACTGGCCAGTACGCCTATGATAAGTAGTTCTGCGTGACCCCCCAGGAGTGCAGCATAGAAGAGGTAATACTTGGCCGCGAAACCCGCCATGAATGGAAAGCCTGCCAGGGCCAGCATGAAGAAGGCCAGCAGGCCGGCCAGCACAGGCTGACGATACCACAAGCGGCGTATCTCACTATAGTTGCTGCCACTATTATCAGCCCGCTCCAGTACCGAGACAACGCCAAAGGCTCCCAGGTTCATGAAGGTATAGCAGAGCAAGTAGAAAAGGATAGCAGAGAGTCCAATTGTGCCTCCTACAACAACACCTATTAAGAGATAACCAGCATGGGCAATGCTAGAGTATGCCAGCAGGCGCTTGACGCTGCTCTGTACGAGTGCCAGGATGTTTCCACCCACAATAGTCAGAATGGTGATAGCCCAGATTACCGGTACCCAATCTGGCTGTGCCAAACCCAGCACAACATCGAAGACGCGCGCAAAAGCAATAAGGGCAGCCGCTTTAGTGCCTACGGACATAAAGGCCGTCACCGGTGCGGGTGCGCCAACATAGACATCGGGCGTCCACGCCTGGAAGGGTATTGCTGAAACCTTGAAGGCAAAGCCGACGCTAAGCAGGCCCATCGCAACAAGGAGAAGTGTGTGTGTTTGAAATGGCACTACAGGAGCAGGGTGCGAAATTGCCGGGACTACATGTCTAAACAGAAATGTACGCACACCAGCAAAAGATGTGCTTCCTGTTGCTCCATAGGCCAGGGCAATACCATAGAGCAAGAAGGCCGAGGCGAACGAACTGAGCAGGAAATACTTCATGCCCGCTTCTTGGGAAGTCTTGCGACCTGTGACGAAACTACACAGGATGTACAAGGCCAGCGAGAGCATTTCCAGGCCAAGAAAAACCATGAGGAAGCTCACTGCTGCTGCCAGGAGCATCATACCAATGGTAGCCGACAGGAAAAGAGCATAGTATTCTCCCTGGTGGACAAGGTTCAACCGCTTGAGATAGGCAGGAGAGAGCATGATTCCAAGGGCGCTGGCGCTGAGGATGATGATATAGGCGTAGAGCGAGCCGAAATCAGAGCCAATCATCTGATTAAAGGCGGGCTTCTGGTCGCCAGCTACAAATAGCACGATAGTGGCGGCAAAAGCGCCTGCCAGTCCCAGGAGACTCAATAAAGGCAAAAGGATAAAATTTCTGGGACCACTATCTTTTCCCCCTTTTGCTGGTTGTGGCAGCAGGAGGTCCGCAATCATAACCAGAAGCGTCATAGCTGCCAGGATCAACTCTGGTGCGATACGCCCCCAGTCGGCAGCGGTAACTGAATATGTGAATGTCATGGAAAAATACCTCTGGACCTGGCACCCGCTGGCCTGGCACCCACAAGGGGTGCCACTACATTTCTTGTACCAGCCTGGCACCCACAAGGGGTGCCACTACATTTCTTGTACCAGGTGTTATCTTATAAATGCGCTGCTGAGATTTTGCAGCGTGTTTACTACCGATGGCTCCATTAAAAAGGTCAGCGGGGCAGGTTGAATCCCGATATAAAAAATGAGTAGCAATAACGGCGCTAATGGTAAGAACTCGCTGAATTGCAAATCATGCAGCTTCCCTTTACGCTCAAGTGAGCTTACGACCCCTTCTTTTTGGCTTGGACCTTCCATAACTTCCAGGAAGAAGCGGATGAGATACCAGGCCGCGGGGATAACAACGAGGGTACCCAGTACTCCAAAGACGGCATTAGCACGGAAGACACCGAGCAAGGTCAGGAACTCGCCGGCAAAATTGTTCAGTCCCGGTAGACCTAGCGATGACAGTACGGCAATCAACATGACTGTTGCCAGAATAGGAACGCGCCTGGCCATACCGCCAAAGTCGGTGATGTTGCGCGTGCCTGTGCGGGCCTCGATAAAGCCAACTATCAGGAAAAGTGCAGTGATTGTGATACCGTGGTTGATCATCTGCAAGACAGAACCCTCGATACCCTGCGTGTTGAATGCAAATATACCCAGCATAACAACCCCGAGGTGGCTGATACTGGAGTATCCCAGCAGCCGCTTGAGGTCTGTTTGCACCAGGGCCAGCACTGCGCAGTAGAGGATGCTGATAACCGCCAGGGAATTAAAGAGCGGGGCCAGTGTATGTATAGCCTGCGGAAAGAGCGGCAGGCAGAAGCGCAGGAAGCCGTAGGCCCCCGTCTTTGACATTGCTCCCGCCAGCATAGCCGTTACCGGTGCAGGCGCTTCACTGTAAGCATCGGGTAGCCAGCTATGGAATGGCACAAGAGGCACTTTAACGACGAAGGCAGCGGCGAAGGCCAGAAGCAGCCACATTTGCACAGTATTATCAAGTCTGCTGTTGAGCAAGGTCGCCAGGTCCAGTGTGTAGCTGCCACCGGCCGCCTGGTGGTGATAGTAGCTCAGAGCGATGATGCCGGCCAGCATCAAGAGGCTACCTACCGAGGTATACAGCACGAACTTGAATGCCGCGTAGATACGGCGGTCGCCGCCCCAGCCGCCAACCAGGAAATAGGCCGGTATCAACATCACTTCCCAGAAAATATAGAAGAGAAAGAGGTTGGTCGACAGGAAGACGCCAATGATGCCACACTCCAGCAGCAGCATGAAGGCCATATAGTTCTTGACCTTCTGCTCGATGCGGAACGATGCTGCGATACACACGAGTGTAAGGAGGGTGGTGAGCGTAACCAGCAAGAGGCTAATACCATCGACGCCGAGGCTGTAGTTGATGCCAAGCGAGGCAATCCAGGTAAATTGCTCGTTATAGAGAAACGCCCCGTTTGGCGCAGTGCCTACTATTGGCGAGGACGCCGTCACGTCTGCCTGTGAATAGCCGAGGATTAGCACCAGGGCCAGTAATAAATCCATCCATGCCACGGCCAGCGCTGTCCAGCGCATAGCGCTTACGTGTTCTTTAGGAATGAAGAGTATAGCAATCCCCCCTAAAAGAGGGAGAAATGTGATAATCGATAAAATAGGAAACATGCCTCTACCCCCTCACTGCATAGTACAGGATAATCAGTACTACGCCAATCAGAATAGCCAGGGCGTAGTTACGCATATAGCCGGTTTGTAGACGACGCAGACCCGCGCTTGTCCCTCGAAGGAGGAAGGCTACGCCCCGGCTTCCACCATCGAGCGCTCCACCCTCTAACCAGCGTGTCGCGGCACGTCCAAACGAGAGAATAGGCTGAACGATAACAGCTGATAGTATCTCATCCACATAGTACTTGTGGAATACCAACTGGTAGAGAGGATTCTTGTTCTCTTTGTACTGGAAACCCCGCCCATAGAGCCTCCATGCGACCAGGATGCCGAGCAGGCCTAAGATCACGCTAAGGCCCGTTGAGAGCCACTGGACACTTAGCGGCGCCTCTTTCAGCGTTGACACATCGGCAAATACCGGCATAAGGAAGTTTGCAAATGGGTGCCATCTAGATAGTCCAAAGATGGCAAACGAGCCAACGAAGCCGCCAATTACCGATAGGACAGCTAAGATGATAAGCGGTATAGTCATGATGCCGGGCGCTTCATGGATAGTGGAGTGGCCTCCTGTAGTACGACGGGAAGGTTCTTCTTCCACGTCCTCATCCTGCGCATGACTGGCCTGGCCGGTACCCCGGTAGTCGCCCATGAAGATACCAAAGACGAGCCGGAACATATAGAAGGCTGTCAGGCCGGCGGTTATCACGCCTATACCCCATAATACATAGAACAAGCGGCCTCCACCTCCCGTAGCCTGTGCCAGCAATGAACTGAGAATTTCGTCTTTGCTCCAGAAACCTGCCAACGGCGGTATGCCGCTGATGGCTAGCGCCGCTATGACAAATGCCCAGAAGGTAATCTGTAATTTATCCCTCAGCCCGCCCATCCGGCGTATGTCCTGCTCGCCTTTCAATGCATGAATGACTGCGCCCGCGGCCAGGAAGAGCAATGCTTTGAAGTAGGCATGGGTGGTGAGGTGGAAGATAGCCGCGGGATAGTTATGGACGCTTTCGCCCATGAACATATAGCCAAGCTGACTGATGGTCGAATAGGCCAGGACGCGTTTGATGTCAAGCTGGACCATTGCAATTGTTGCGGCGAAAAGGGCGGTTACGCTGCCAATGACACCCACGATAGTCAGTGCCATGGGGGCTATCTCAAAGAGCGCATGGGCACGAGCGACCAGGTAAACACCGGCAGTGACCATCGTGGCCGCGTGAATGAGCGCACTGACCGGCGTTGGGCCTTCCATGGCATCAGGTAGCCACATGTAAAGCGGTAGCTGCGCCGATTTCGCTGCACAGGCCACAAAGAGCAGCAGGGCAATAGTCGTTGCCAGGATATGACCTTTGAGCGAAGGGTCAATCGAATCGAAGACGCCGCCAATGCTAGTTGCATTGGTGTAGTAGTTCAACGCGCTGAACTGTTTGAAGATAAGGAAAATGGCAATCATCAGGCCAAAATCGCCGATGACATTGATGACCAGGGCCTTTTTCGCCGCCGCCACCGCTGAACGTCGTTGATACCAGAAGCCGATGAGGAGGAATGAGGCCAGGCCAACTAATCCCCAACCTACCAGCAGGAAGAGGAAGTTATCTGCGCTGACCAACAACACCATTGCAAAAATAAAGAAATTGAGGAAGGAGAAGAAACGCCAGAAGCCTGGATCGTCTTCCATATATCCTGCTGAATATATATGGATAATCAGCCCGATCCCTGTCACTATCATCAACATCGTTGCCGATAAGGAGTCAAGGAGCAGGCCAAAGCCCAATTGAAAGTCGCCAGAAACTACCCAGGTATAGAGTACCTGGTCACTCCTACGATCCGGTGTGCCGAGCATCGATAAGAAGCTGATGGCGGCAAAAAGAAAGGCCAGTCCACAAGCACCGCACGCTATCGCTACTACGGCTCTGCGCGACAGTGTTCTGCCAGCCAGACCCAGGATGATGAACCCCAGTAAGGGCATCAGCAGCACCAATGCACTAAGATTTGTCATACAACTAGCCTCGTAATAGATTCATGTCATCAACATCAATATCCCGACGAGTGCGGAAGATGGAGACGATAATAGCCAGGCCAACGACTACCTCGGCCGCGGCAACGGTGAGCACGAGAAAGACAAACATCTGACCGTCCGCCGAGTCGAGTTTGCTCGATATGGCCACAAACGATAGGTTGACGGCATTCAACATTAATTCAATGGACATGAAAATAATGAGCGGGTTGCGCCGGATAAGAACCCCGGTGACACCTACTGTAAATAAAATAGCGCTCACTATTAAATATGCTGATAATGGCATAAATCTCCTCACGTGCTGGATAAATCCGCACTCTACGCCTTGCGGCCCAAAACCAATGCCCCCAGGAGAGCCACAACAATGAGCAGGCTTGTCACTTCAAAGGGAAAGGCGAAACCGTGGAACAGTGCCAGGCCAAATGCTTCGATATTCCCCTGCGTGTTTACCACGTGCGAGAGGCTGCCTCCAGTAGCTATTGCACTGCTATCGACGGCGGTGCCAGTAAAGAGCAGGTAGCTGAGCGCCCCCACAAGTACAAGACCTAAGATGCCAGCAACCCAACGCTGCCAGGGGATGCGATCTTGCAATTCTGTATCACTCGCTTCGCTGGCGAACATAGTGACTACGAAG
>WNGQ01025268.1_pt1 | contig 12816 bp, 13 predicted proteins | sample 5407661 | NCBI WGS metagenome assembly WNGQ01 (sample SAMN13153382, study PRJNA577476) | soil metagenome | isolation source: 60 cm soil or saprolite under Garry oak tree replicate 2 | place: USA:California | collected 2016-06-15
TGTTCAATCTGCTGGTCCTCAGCGCCCTGAACTATATGATTGCGCAGCAGCGGCTGCGGCAGACGGCCATCTAATGTGGATCAACCTGGTGAATGACCGCGCACATTGCTCTGGATTCTCAGAGAGCAAACGTTGGGGGAGAAGGAGCAATCCCCTGTGGGTCGAGCCCTTAATGAGTTTGGCTTTGCCATTTGAAGCCTAAACACACCAAAAACGAGCCGTCAGGAGGAAAAACAGTGACACCAAATTTGACACCAAAGCCAGTAGTCAGAGACAGTCAAACATTGACACAGGTAGACAAAAAAGCCCCTCTCCACGCTTAAAAGCACAGCACCTCAAGAACTAGACAACCTCAAAAAAGGGGACTATAGTATGCATATGAAGATACGCATTCGTTACTTTGCCTCATTGCGTGAAATTACGGGACAAAATGAGGAATTATTGATGGTGGATGAACGAACCAGCGTCGCTGATATACGCCCGCTGTTAGTCACTCGTTATCCGCGTTTGCAACGCGGTAAACCATGGTTATGTAGCCAACGAGACAGAACTTCATGAGGGCGACGAGATTGTGTTTATTCCCCCTATGGGCGGTGGAAACATTCAGGAGTAGTGCTAAATGGAACCAATCATTCAACTTACCCGTGAGCCACTGAATAGAGATACTTTGATTAGGGCCGTTAGTCATCCTGGCGTAGGAGGTATTGTCGTTTTCGAAGGGGTTGTACGCGACAATGCACGAGGTAAACAGATACGCTACCTTGAATATGAAGTATATCCAGAGATGGCAGAGCAGCAGATTCGCACGATTGTTGCCGAAGCTGAACGGCGCTGGGGGGTAGAGCGCGTTGCAGTTGCGCACCGTTTCGGTCGATTAGAGATAGGTGAGGCCAGTGTCATTATTGTGGTCGCCGCGCCACATCGAGCCGAAGCTTTTGATGCCTGTCGCTATATCATTGATACCCTGAAGACGACTGTACCCATTTGGAAAAAGGAGGTCGCCTCCAATGGTGAAGAATGGATAGAGGGTTGATTTTGACACCGTTGGAGGCTCACGGACGTGCATCAATAAGAGTCTCAATCCTTGAAGGAGAAAGCAGCAGTGCAGAGGACGCAGTCCTTTGCCGGGGTCTGGGGTGTCCCCAGTTTTTCCACCCCACAATCCCCCTTAAGGATGCAGAGCCATCAATAAAACGAGGTTACGTTGCAGGGTTTTATATGTTATAGTTGTCATAAGCAAACATTGCTATTCTGAAGAAATTCTTCTTCGTTCGCGCCAAGAGACCAATAGGTCCAAGCAAGGAAGGTTGTGAATGAACTTATTCGAGAAGCAATCTCAGCTCAACCAACTCTTCACGCAAAATCCCGTTAATGCCGCCTATCTCGCAGGCTCACTTTCCAGTCGTACCTCATTTGGGCACCTTACTGACGTAGATATCGCGATACTCCTGATGGATCAGATCAAGTCGGACCAGTTCCTTGACTACCAGCTCTACTTCTTTAGTGAGTTGGCGAAGCGATTGGAGTCCGAAAGCATCGATGTGGTGATTTTGAACCAGGCTTCCCTCCTGCTCAAGCTGCAAGTGATTAAGTATGGGCAGATTCTGTTTAGCCGGGATGAGAAACAGCGTGTTTCGTTTGAAACGAAGGCGGTGATGGATTACCTGGATTTCAAGAAGTTTGATGAAATACAGAACCAGGCATTGAGCCGCCGCCTTTATGGCCAGGTATTACCGATTGATAAAGAGCTGGTTCAGCGTCACCTGAAACAACTGCAGGAAGCGATAAGTATTTTGCACAGCCTGGGAGAGTCGAAGCGCGAGGAGTTTACCACGGACTATCGTATCTATGGACTGGCAGAACGCTACCTGCAGCTGGCGATTGAGGCCTGTCTGCACATCTGTGGGATACTGGTATCCTCATTTGGGCTACGCCGTCCAGAGGGTTACCACGAACTACTCAGCATTGTAGCCTCACAAAAGATTATTCCCCAGGCCCTGGCATACCGCCTGGAGGTTCTTACCAACCTGCGTGACTCCCTGTTACATGATCCCAGTACGCTCAACCGCGATGTGCTCTACGACCACATACAACAACGCATCGACGATCTAAAGTTGTTTGCTGATACAGTGGAAGAGAAACTTAGATAACAAAGGCTGTTGTGGAGAGACTTCCTGGGATGAGAAGGTTCTCCACAACAGCCTTTGTTATTATCCTTCACCGCATCCTATACAGTCGCAAGGCTGAGAGCGTTTGCTTGCTCTCGGGCGGCGGCTGCCTCTTCTGGTCTCCCCATCTCCTCATAGATCTGTGCAAGAGTTTCATAAGCCAGTACGAGCGAGAGGTCTAGTGCGACAGCCTGTTGGGCTGCATCTAGAGCTTCGTCATAGCGTTTCACTTCACGGTATGTGTCTGCCAGGTCGTTATAGTAGTCAGCGTTGATCGGGTCGATGTCGATAGCGTTCTGATAGTTTTCAATGGCCTCGTCATAGCGGCCAAGGGCATCATATGCAGTAGCAAGCTGGTAGTAGGCCTCTGGATCATCCTCAAACTCTTCGAGCATTTTTTTACAGATGGCAATGGCTTCGTCATAGCGTCCCAGGGAGTTGTAAGTATCAGCAAGACCGGCATAGGCTGCAGCCAGATCATCCGATTGTAGATCTTCGCTCTGTTCGATCAGGGTCTGATAGACTTGCATGGCCTCTTCATAGCGCTCTGCCTCCAGGTAAGTTTCTGCCAGACTAAAGAGGGCAGTGGTACGATTTGGATCAAGCTGGATTGAATGCTTGTAGGCATCAATTGCCTCGTTGGTATTGCCCTGGAGGGCACGCCAGGTTCCCAGGTGTTCCCAGGCCTCGGCATCTTCCGGCGATATAGCCACGATATTTGTATAGGTCTCAGCTGCCAGGTCACGTTCGCTCATTTGCTCATATACCGCTGCCAGCATGTCATAGCCGGTGCGCCCTGTAGGATCGAGGGCAAGCATCTGGTTGGCAATGGAGAGGGCTTCATCGTAGCGACGCATATCAAGGTAGAGGCTGGCAAGTTCGGCGTAACGTGATGCGTTACTGGGATCCTCGTCTATTCGTCGCTCCTGTTCCATCACGCGACGCAGTTGATCATTTACTCGCTCGCGAACATCACGTAGGTTATCGCTAGCAACTGTATTATCAGGGTTCAAGATAATAGCTTGACGATAGGCTTGAATCGCGTCCTGGTAGAGATTCAAAGCGCGATAGGCGTCCCCGATACTGAGATAGAGGTCATCATTCTCAGGGTCTAGTTCTAGAGCCTGCTGAAAGGTCTCTAGCGAGTCCTCATGCATCCCCAACTCACCATAGAGATTGCCAAGATTGATATAAGCATCGATCAGTTGAGGGTCGAGGTCAATAGCTCTGCGATAGCCAGCAATGGCTTGTTCCGTATCCCTAAGATATTGCTGTGCTAATGCCAGGTTATAGCGTGCCCTGGCATCACTTGGATTTATCGCTACTGCTTGCTCAAAAGCTTCCGCTGCACCCTCGTAGTCTCCCTGCTGAGCAGCGGCATTGCCTTTGTCAGTCCATTCCTGCTCATCAGCATTGCCAGACTGGAGCTTCGCTCCATCCGTATTGTCGTTTGCTAAGCTTTGCATCTCATCCATACTAACTCATTCTCCTCTATTTAGTTTGGTAGCTGTATAACTTGCCACCTGGTACTCGTGCGTTTAAATTGAAAAACAGAATATTTTAAGTCCCTGCGTAGTATAGCACGCTCAGGGTACTTCTACTAGTATCTTCTTGCAAGATTAAAAGCTCTATTTTGTAACTCTCAACGTGACCTGATACTCGTAATGGGTCCCTGGATAAAAGGCTTCGGAATATTCGATAGGTAAACCAGTTTGATCAAAAGTCGTGCAAGTAAGGCGCAAGCCAGGTTCACCAGCTTCAAGGCGCAAAAACTCAGCTTCACGCGACGAGGGCCGATCAGCTTTGAGTTTTTGCTCAGCGATATATGGGCTGAATCCTTCAGTCGCCATGAGGCTATAGAGTGAACCATCAGCTACTTCCTTTGCTCTCTCATAAATCCCTGCGGCACGAGGATAAGGTAAATAATCTACTTCATAAGCGACCATGGTCCCGTCAGCGCTGCGCAGGCGCTCCAAACGGATAGCCTGTTCGGTATCAGTCAAACGTAGTTGTTCACGCACGTTTTCAGAGCCGCGCACAAGCTCACTGACAAGGAGCAAACCGCCTGGGCGTTTTCCGCGCCGCCGTATCTCTTCGCTAAAGCTGCTGAGTTCGCTCAACGTCTGTTGAACTCGCGGTTCACACACAAATGTACCTTTGCCGTGTTGTCGATACAGCAAGCCTTCGTGCACAAGTTCTGTGAGAGCTTGACGTACTGTGGCTCGACTCACATGGTAACTGCTAACAAGTTCCGGCTCCGATGGAATAGCTGTATGAGGGGCAAGATGGCCTGCCCGAATCTGCTGCTTCAGCACTTCTTTGAGCTGATAATAAAGTGGAAGCGGGTTGGAACGTTCTAACGTAGGCATATACGGTTTCCCTTATGTCCAGACAACATTTATTTTATACAACCATGCAACGATACATGGCATCGGAAAGAATATATCACAAAAAGGGGTTACAGTCGAGAGGAAATAGGGAGGCGTCAAATTGTTATGCAGGCACAGGGCAGGTAAAGCCCTGTGCCTGCATAACAATTTGACGCCTCTATGTAGTAATCAAGCAACGTTCGTTTCGGCTACCACGCGATCAATTTCTTTCTTGAGACGTATGCGGTCTGCTCCAACTACACGACCAACCTCTGAACCATTTTTAAAAATGATAAAAGTTGGAATGCCCTGGACACGCAGGCGTGATGGGGTATAGGGATTTGCGTCGGTATCCACCTTAGCAAATACCAGCTTGCCCTGATATTGTTCGCTCAACGTTTCGTAATATGGAGCAATGGATTTACAAGGGCCACACCAATCAGCCCAGAAATCAACAACGATAGGGGTATCCGATTTTAGCACCTTTGACTCGAAATCTTTATCACCAACATAAATCAGGTTGGCATGCGTTCCCATATGTTTCTCACTCTCTTTCACAACAGAATATGTATCTGACCTTTAGCAATGTAGCTCCTGGAGATACTGTGTCTTGCTTAGGAGAACAAAGGCATTACTACTTTTATTCCGTTTATTCTCTCCTGTTATTATACTAGCAATTTGACCGGCAGGAAAATGTGAACAGAAAAAGTATTACCTGCGCCGGTTGCCACCTTGTAGGATAGAGAGCAGCTCCAGGATATACAGGAACAGGTTGAGAACGGTGATGAATATGGAGACGGTCAGGCCAATGGCGTTCGGCATGGTATCGGCCATATACTTGGCACGCTGTATATAGTACAAAACATAGCCAGAGAAAATGGCAATGCCGAAGACGGAGATAACCAGTGCGAACAAAGTGGTATGAAAGATGCCACCAAAGAAGATGCCTATCAGACCGGCCACCAGCAGCAGAATAACACCAAAGAAGAGGTAATCACCGAGACGTGAAAAGTCATGTTTTGTTGTCCAGGCATAGGCTGCCAGTGCAAACGAGGTGATGGTTGTAATCAAGAAAGCTTCACCAAGGATAGTGCTATCGGTATGCAGGTAGTAGCCTGCCAAAGCAACAATCCAGAAGGTGCCAATGCTTGTAATGACAAACGTGCCAACAAAAGTACCAATGGAGGCAAAGAGGAAGGAAAAAGCCAGTAGACCCATAACCTTACTTATGAGGCTACTCGCCTGAGCGCCTTCATAGGGCATGGCTCCATATTGTTGATATTGATATCGAGAGGAACCGAACATTCCAGTATTTCTTCCGAACGGTCCGTTACTTCTGGGATTAAACATCATAAACCTCAATTATGACAGTGAATAATGAACTACCCCTTCAGCCCAGCTGAAGAGGATCTTTGTCTCCTCATTATACGCAAGATAAGGGGCAACGGTTGCATCATCGAGATTATTTCTTTTGATGCTTCCCCCGGGGAGGTTCACTTGGTGGTAGTGGTGATTCATCAGTAGTTTGAACAGCCAAAGGGGGATCAACGACATTGGTAATATCACAGCGCGGGTGATTACTATCGGCGTGCCAGTATAATGAACTCCCTGCAGGTTTAGCCATTAGACCACCGCAGCGCGGACAACGTCGAGGCATGGATTCGCCTTGATCTTGTGACATACTTCGTTCCCCTCTGCAACAACTATAACCACATCATAAGATGAAAGAAATTCTAGAGAACGCTCCACACGCCACATATTTCACAAAAAGCAATACCAACTTCGCCAAAGGTCTTGCTACGTGTGCTCCAGCGATCATAGGCGATAGCGATTGAGCCACAGTTCCAACAGCGAGCACGTCCCCCTGCTTTGCTTTCATTTTCCAGCTGGTTCAGTAACAAGCTGCGAGCCTCATCGGCGCCAGTATAGCCAGGATTATAGGCCAGATGCAATAGGTTCCCTAGCGGCAAAGCGATCTCATGCGTTGGGGGCTGCAAGGATGGCGGCGGCGGAGTAGTTGGAACAGGTGGTGGCTGCGGCGGGCGACGAAAAAGTTCGCCTCGTGCTGTACGCCTGCCACCTTCGATAGGAGGCGTATAATTTTGTTGCTCAGCACCATTTGATGCTTGCGTTTGTGTTGGTGGAACGACAGATGAAAAGGGAGGAGTCACAGTATAATCTGTGACAGGTGCACCCGTACCAGTTTCCCCTTCTACCTGGCCAGTCAAAGGCTGCTCTGTTTTGAGGGCCTCTGCGGCATTCTCTGTTTGTTCTCCAGCATGATTGTTATTTTCCGGTTCATCAGGTGGATTTGCGCGCCTGCGTCGTGTTATTGGCATAGGAGATTGCTCCCTCAGAAGTAGTGTGTGTACTGCGTTCGCAAGGAGCATTATACCACAGCACAATTAGAAAGTCTAAAGACAAATTACAATTGGGTATGCTTTACGTTTTTATGTACAACATCCATGCAGCAAGCCAGCTATTGTACACAAAAACGCCACGCACAAAGTTTATTTGAAGAAGTCCGCATTAATTTTGATGAAATGCCTCCACTCCTCAGGAGTTGCAGACTCCTCAAAAATGGCTGTAACCGGACAGGCGGGCTCGCAAGCACCGCAATCTATACACTCATCCGGGTTGATATAAAGCTGCTCAGCCTCATCAAAGCCTTCCTCATTCTGTGAAGGGTGGATGCAGTCAACAGGGCAGACATCGACGCAAGATGCATCTTTGACGCCAATGCACGGCTGAGTAATCACATACGTCATGGTTTAAATATCCTCCTCTTGGCACACCTTTTGAAAGTATCTGGCGGCAAAGTTATTTGTTCTGGTCAAATCCAGTATAGAGCCTTGAGCAGGCAATGTCAATTCCTTAGAGCAACGATCTTTAGAAAGAAATGCCTTTGGCAACAAGGGTGATTGTGTTGCTTTTCCCGAGAGCCGTCACAAGCGAGGGAGCGGTACCAATTGCAAGTATATTCCAGTGATCATCGCCGTCATAGCGCCAGAATTGGTACTGACCACCAGCCCACGCGGTAACTTCAAAAAGATAGTAACGTGATTGATCGGCCGATCCACGGAAGGCAACTCCATAGTAATCTGCGCCATCGCCTGAGCCATGAATTTCAGATGTAGTGACAACGAGGCGGAAGTTAGAATATTGATGATTGGCATAGAGTGCCAAGGCTACGTTATGCGGAAAATTGTTTTGGATATGATACTGCTCCCCCGAAAAGAAAAAGGTACCCCCAGTAGGCCAATCTTCAATATTTGCCAGGTTATCACCCAATGCATGTGCAGGTAGAGTAATCTGTACGTGCGCGTGTAGGTTGGGAGCATTACTGGCTAGATGCGAACTAATCAATCCTCCTGCGATGGCAGCTCCAAAAGTCAGAGCCAGCAACAATATAATGGCCACGATGAGCCGGGGAAAACTAAAAGAGCGTTGGGTAGCGGGTCTCACACGCACAACAGGTTTAGCCGCAAGGACGGCCCGCAACGAGTTGCTGCTCAAGTCTTGTGCGTATGCAGGCAGTACTATAGGAGATTTACCATCGGGATAAATTTGATATGTCTTGCTAGAATCCTGAAGTGCGACTGCCTGGGCAAAGGCAGCACTGAACTCGTCGGCAGTTTGAAAACGATCCTCTGGTCGTTTGGCAAGCGCCTTCTGAACAACATTATCGATGCCTGGAGAGATATCAGCACGCAACAGGCCAAGCAAAGGCGGAGCTTCATGTATCTGTAAAAGAGCCACGGCAATGGTAGAATCGCCTTTGAAAGGTAACCGCGGTGAAATGTAGACAGGCGTTCCCATCAGCATCTGTGGTGGTTTGCGCTCTGAGGATCCGGTGGCAGACTCTGGATGCATCATATGAATGATACCAAAGTCTGTTAACATGGCATTACCGTCACTGTCGAGGAGAATATTGGCCGGCTTGACATCACAGTGCACATATCCATGCTCTTGATGAGCATAATCTAACGCGGAAGCGATCTGCTCAAGGTACCAGCATGCTTCATCTAAGGAAAGACAGCCATGATTGGTGATGTATTCACCTAAGGTTCCGCCCTCCATATAGGGCATAATAATATACGGTAACCCATCCTGTTCACCATAGGCATGGATGGGCAGGATATTTGGGTGATCGAGTTTACTAACAGCTTCTGCCTCACGAAGAAAGCGGCTATAAAAATCTTTCTGCATCTGTGCGTTCATATAGGAACGCGGCAGAAAGACTTTGATGGCTACCTGCTCCTCTGTCGTGGTTTCTTGGGCCAAGAAAACTGCGCTGGATCCCCCATAACCCAGCAGTTTTTCAATGATGCACGAGCCGAGCACCTTACCAATAAGATGATGTCCCCTGGCTGTGGCCATGCTGGAGATCCTCTCAAACCCCTCTTTGCGAGAGCAAGCAAGTACAATACCCGGGATACAGTTGCAGCAATATAAGAAGAGTCTATTATGATTCTAACAAGAATCATGGCTCACTGTCAATGTTTGAGCCTGGACTTATTTATATCATGAACTCACCATTGCGCATGATGACACGCTCATCCACTTCGATAGTGCAGCAGGTGGGAATGACATCCACATGGATCCGCGCATCCCAATCGGCTCCCGTGAATTGTGGATAGGGATTACCAAAGGCCACATGCAGGCCGGGCATCTTTTCATCCTGCAAGAGGTTGCCAACGAGTTTCTTGAGGCTGGTCAACGTACCAATGGCAAATTCTCCAGCACGATTGCCATTGGGCACCGAGAACAGGTAATCGCGCAGTTCTTTGGCCACTGCTTCATTCTGGCTGGTGACTTCGCTAACATAGCCTTGCTTGACGTTGATAACAACAGGTTGTTCCAGCACCCCATATTTCTCAGAGAAGTAATCACCCAGGACATCACAGACAAGGACGCCATCAACTGTGGCCGGAGCGGTGAAGACTTCACCTTCGGGCAAATTGCCCCATTTTCCCTGTTCGTGGTAGCGTCCATGGCATGGAATCCACTTCCAGTCTTTATGGAACGTCGCTGTTACGTCGCTGCCTTTGGCGGACGTGACATGAATTTTTTGAGCGTTCCGCACAAGATCAAAGACCTGGTTCGTCAAGCTGTACACCTCATCGTAGTCGGCGCACATGCCTTCAGCCATCAATGCTTCGTCGATGCCAATCATATGGCCGTGACGTACTTTCAGTTCCTGTGCTAAGAAGGGTAGAAGGGGAATACGGAAGGCTATTTCCCCTGGCTTGGCAGTTGCAATGTAATAAGTTACTGTTGGCCGCGCTTGAATAAGGTCGTTGCGCAGTTCATCAGAGAAGGTAGTAAGTGGACGTTCGCCGTAGTGTTCAAGGAAACGCACGGTGACATCGGCATGGTGGTCGAGAGCAGCCATGGCTACATGACGAGCAATGCTTTCACGCTCATAGTCGGTCATAATAAAGATGCGATCGTTGGCTGTAACGCCCATGCAGCGCACAGCATTCTCTGCTCCAAGCTGCACTCGCTCTGCAAAAGTGAGTTGCTCAATATCCTGCCTTTGATGGCCAGGAAGAATACTACTTGTTATGCCTGACATTGACTTTCACCTCGATAAGTATAGGTATGAATACAGTGATGTTGAGTGTCCCTGTCTAAAATGGTGTGCAAAGCTTCTCGCCACATTATGTCTATTATTGGTTAGTAAAAAGTACCAGCCAGAAAGAAACCGTTCAGGCTTTTGAGCACCACTCCTATTAGATATACGCGCCACTCTTATTAAATTATACGCATCAAGAAAGATGTGAGTAACGATAAAGCTAAAAAAGGAGATAGGACATAGCCTCTTTGGATGTAGAGTTGGTTTCTTTGATGGTTATGTTTGGCTGTAGCATTGAGGCAGGGAATAGGGTACACTTTTTAGATGAATAATTACGCAAAGGAGACTTGTTAATGGCAGAGAGTACTACGGGGCTCTATAGCTCCATTCACGCGCAACCTCAGGCAGTACGAGAGCTACTGGCAAACTGGGATGGTCCAGCACAAGCAGCCGCGAGGCTGGCAAATACCAACCGCATTTTGCTAGCAGGCATTGGTACAAGCTTTCACGCGGCTACAGTCGGTGAATATTTACTGCGCCTGGCAGGAGCAGATGTCTGGGCTTTACGGTCGTTTGAGTTTGTGAACTATCCTCGACCATTGCGTACGGACGATGGTGTCATTGTTATTAGCCATCGCGGGAGTAAACTACACGGCAATCTGGCCGTACAACGGGCCATGGAAGCAAAAGTATCGACAATCGGGATCACAGGCAAGAACTCGAAGATGCAAGGGCCAGATATTGTTATAGAGACGGTGGAACAAGACCCTTCTTCAACACACTCTATTAGCTATATTGGTGCGTTGACACGCGTGAGTCAGATTGCCGCCCGCCTGGCAGCGCTGCTTGGGCATACGAAGCAGGCGCAACGTCTAGAGCAAGGGTTGGCACAGATACCCTCGCTGATGGAAAACATCCTGGCCCGCGAAGACGAGGTACGCTCAATTGCCCGGGAGGCTGTAGCAGACTCACGGCGCATCTACTTTGTAGGTGCGGGACCCAACGCGGTGACCGCTACTGAAGGTGCCCTCAAAGCCAAAGAAGCGGCGTATGTGACGGCTGAGGGTTTTGAGTTGGAGCAGGCTATTCATGGGCCACAGGTGGCTTTCGAGACGGCAGACCTGCTTATTCCCATTAGTGTGAAAGGACATGGACAGGCACGTATGGCCGATTTTCTCCTGGCTATGAATGAGATTGGTTCGCGCACGTGGTTGATTGGTGAGATTCCTGCTGTCCAGACGGAGGAGTTATTCAAACACGAGGGATGGTCGCGCTTCGCTATCTGTGATGGCGCCGACTTGCCTGAAGAGCTAACTCCTTTACTGGCGGCACTACCTGTGCAACTTCTGGCAGAGTTCCTCGCGGAGGCACGAGGGACAAATGCTGATAGCTTCCGTGCCGATCAAGAGGCGTATAAGAGAGCGGGTTTGAGGTTTCGCATATAGAATGAGTGGAATCATTCCACCACAGCGGTCGGGAGAGGGAGAGAGGGGAGGACACCCGACCGCTTGCGAGAGGGAAAAATAGGAGGGGGTATGGGAGAGCCTATTTAGTTTTAAAACATTTGTTCTAACAAGAGACATATTACCATCAGCGAGGGGGAAAGTCAAGAGTTTTTTGGAACATATTTTCTATATCAAAAAACTTAAAGTTTGTTCAGTGATGGCACACCTACCTGCATCAAGTCTTGCCACTACTAAAGTGATACAATAGGTCACATGATGTTTTTCATCAAACCAGCTTAAAAGAAATGGCACTTTATGTAAGTAGAAAGTGAAATATTTTAAAAGATGGCAGACGTTCAACCTCTACAGGGAATACGCTATTCAAGAGATACAATCGGTAATTTAGCACAGGTGGTTACGCCACCTTACGACGTGATTTCCGAGGAAGACCAGGCAAGATACTACGCACGAAGTCCCTATAACATCATCCGACTTGAACTGGGAAAAGAGGAGCCAGGGGATACTTCACTCAACAACCGTTATACACGGGCAGCCGCCATATTTGGCGAATGGCGCATAAATGATATTTTGCGGCAAGAGGCTACCCCCTGCTACTACCTGTACCAACAGATATTTAACCATGAGGGTCAATCGTATACTCGCACGAGTATGCTGGCACGGGTGCGACTGGAACCATGGAGCGCAAAAGTTGTGCTACCACACGAGACAACACACAGCAAGGCAAAGGATGACCGCTTGAGGCTGTTGCGCGCTTGCGCTGCGAATTTTAGCCCTATTATGAGCATGTATGAGGATCCACAGGGCCGTATACGCCGGTTGCTCGCAGCACAAGCTGCCAATGCCGATGTGCAGTTTACCGACGAGGTAAATGAACAACATCGCCTGCATCTTTTTACCGATCCTACGCAGATTGCACTTATCCAGAATTTCTTTGCCGAACGTCAACTGTACATCGCGGATGGGCATCATCGCTATGAAACAGCTTTGAACTATCGTGAGGAGATACGGGAACAGCGCTGGTACATACACGAGAACGACGCGGTGAATTTTGTGCTCATGGCACTGATCGACGTTGACGATCCCGGTCTCTTGGTACTGCCCACCCATCGCTTACTCATTGGCCTGAGTCCTGAAGCTCTCAGCGCTTTATCAAGCCAGCAGCTTGCAGAGTATTTCACGGTGCAGGAACTGGGAACAAGGGTAACGAGTGAAGCAATATTGGAACAGTTAGCGCA
>WNGQ01007908.1_pt1 | contig 12814 bp, 12 predicted proteins | sample 5407661 | NCBI WGS metagenome assembly WNGQ01 (sample SAMN13153382, study PRJNA577476) | soil metagenome | isolation source: 60 cm soil or saprolite under Garry oak tree replicate 2 | place: USA:California | collected 2016-06-15
TCAAATAATTGCACTACGAGTGAAGGAGTCTTAACGATCTTGTATGGCAATGGCGCGCCTGGAAACACTTCTCCAGGTAGACAATACGCCGAGGGCAGTTCTTTCAGATTGTTCCCGATTCGTTGCTTCTGAAGGGCAGCTGCCCACGGCAGCACAGATGCCCTTTCCGGATTCGGGTCGGGGCTCCCATTCCAGATACCTGATAGATCGGGCTTGCCGTCCGGTGCATGAGGCGCAGGTCCCGATAGCCCAGCATAGCGGTTTCGTAGGGTTAGAAATGTGTCATCTCCAACTGTTCCTAAGTTGATCGGCCACTCCAGCCGGATGTCGGCAGTTAGCGTTTGGCCCGCATCGAGACGAAGGTCTTTCTTGATATACGGTGCAAACGTAAATCCTGTCACAGGCACCGAGAGTTCATACATACCGGGAGGTAACTGCGAGAAGGTGAAAGCACCCGTTCGCGAACTGTCTGTCTTGTAAACCATCGCAGTTGCTACATGTTTCGCCTGAACTTGCACACCGACCACGATGCCTTTATCGGGATCGGTCACTGTTCCTGTAATTGTGCCTCGTTCGTTTTGCGCAAATGCGACGGACGCGAACAGAAACGTCGCGACCGCAAATCCGTTCCGTATCATAGAAGCCTCCATCGGTTTTAGCACAAATTAAGCCGCCGGCTTGTGTGAAGCATCCGGAAAAATCGCGCAATTATTCGGGGCCATGTATCGGATGACGTCAAGGGTGTATACTGCCCCGGTTCCAGTGCCATGAATTAACAACACAGGAGATTGATTATGGGCGAACAAAAAAGTTTGTACGCGCGTCTTGGCGGTTATGATGCTCTTGCCGCGGTCGCAGATAATTTGCTTCCGCGTCTGATGTCGGATCCAAAGCTCGGACGCTTTTGGGCACATCGAGCCGAAGACAGTGTCCGCCGTGAGAAGCAACTCCTCATCGATTTCCTCTGTCAAAGCGCAGGTGGGCCGTTGTTCTACACCGGTCGCAACATGCAAACTTCACATAAAGGGCTGCGAATCGACGAGGAGGACTGGGCAGCCTTCTTGGTGCATCTGAACGCTACTCTGGATGCTTTCCGCGTTCCCGCCGCCGAAAGGTCGGAAATCCTCTCCTTCGTCGAGAGCACGAAAGCCGATATCGTCGAACAAGCCGCGGTTGCTAAGGCCTGAGTTATCGCAACTTCTTCCACGCACTAAGCCCTGGGAGAAGAATTATGAAACGACTCCTGCTCCTTATTGCCTTGCTCAGACCCTTCGCTGGCGTGGCCCAAACCGTTTCATTGGGTTTAAAGGCAGGTATTCCTGTAACAGAGGCCCTCGAGACTGCTAATTTCGATTCCGGTCCCGCTGATATCTTTAGGACACAGATCAACTACACGTCCCGAGCGAAAAGATATACAGTGGGTCCGGCAGTCGAAGTTTCTTTGCCGTTCGGACTGGCGCTCGAATTTGATGCTTTGTACAAGCGTCTCGACTACAACTTCAGTTCGAAAATGCGTGCTGCATCTTTCGGCACGTTTAACCCGCAGCAGCACAACATCGTGAGTCGATGGGACCTGCCGCTCTTGCTGAAATACAGGGTTCGAACCTTTGCCTACCGGACTCCATATATCAGTGCGGGTCTCAATACAAATTACATTGTCAATACGAACCAACTCTCTCGCACCTTTTTTACCCCCTCATCAGGTGCGCCGGCTGCGCAAACACCTCCTGCTAAGCTGCGAAACCCGCCCGCCGAACTGAAATATAAGTCGGCTGAGGGCTTCGTGATTGCCGGCGGATTAGAATTTCGTATCCATGGCCTCCGCGCAGCGCCGGAATTGCGCTACACGCGGTGGGCACATGAGAATTTTCACGAGCTGCTTCCTGCCGGAAAATTACGGTCCTATTTGAACCAGGCTGAAGTGCTGGTCGCCCTGAGTTTCTAAAAATCAACTCAAGGGATCGCTACGCCTTTTTCCCGCTAAGCGCAACGTCTTTTCCGATGAGGGCGTATTCGTTGTTTCTAGACCGAAGTCGGTCTAGAAGTTCTCCTTCAGCCTGGAGCCAATCTTCGACATCATGCCCATCTTCACGTCCCCGAGCCAGGTAGAGAGCATACGCGCGCTGCGCAATAGCATCTTCGGTTATTAAGGGGGATCTGTTTGCTTGTCTCTCGTCTGTCGACGGAATCCTTTGTAATTTTGCTTTTGCCATTCCTAAAAACCTCTCCTTTTCATGTTCGCTGTTGTCTCAGTGTCTTCGAGATCGGGCCGAATCAGGTCCTTCTGGTTAGGCCTGCCAACCGCCTCCGAGTGCTTTGTATAATTGAACGACGCTGAGAAGCTCATTGAGCCGGATTTGCGATAACGTCAGTTCCGCTTGAAACAGATCACGATCGGCATCGAGAGCATTCAGGAGCGTATCGACCCCGCCCTCGTAGCGCACGTATGCCAGCCGCGTCCGATCACGCAGCGCTGTGACCAGACTTTCCTGTTGAACACGGCTCTCTCTCAATTTCGCATGCGCGATCAGCGCGTTGGATACTTCCGTGAAGGCGGTTTCAATCGCCTTCTCGTATTGCGCGAGAGCCGCCTGCTGCTGCGCTTGAGCAAGACGAACGCCGGATTTGATGCGTCCGGCCGTGAAAATCGGCTGCGTGATCTCGGGCCGTTGAAGAGTTCCGCCAGTTGCGTGCTCTGACCACCAAGAGATCCACTGAGACTGATTTGCGGAAAATAAGCGGCCTTCGCCGCTCCGATAATGGCGTTCGTTGCGATCAGATTTTCTTCGGCAGCGCGGATGTCCGGCCGCCGTTCGAGCAGTGAGGAAGGTAGACCGGCTGGCACCTCCGGAAGTTCCTGCTCGGTCAGCCCGCGTCCGCGCACAATGCCGGCGGGATTTCTGGCGAGCAGCAACGTAATCTGGTTTTCTGTTTGTTCGATCCGCTGCTCGAGCGCCGGAATGGTTTCGGATGCGCTGTACACCAATTGCTCGCCCTGCCGAAGGTCGAGCAGCGTGGCGACGCCCCCGCCTTGCCGCGTTTGAATCAGCCGCAGAGATTCTCGCCGCGTGCCCAGCGTACGCTGGGAGATCTCCAACTCGTAATCGAGCTCTCGAAGCGAGAAATAGTTGGCGGCGACATCGGCGACCAGAGTTGTCATCACGGCTTTGCGATTCTCCTCGGCGGCCAGGAGATTCGCCCGCGCGGCCTCCGTGGCCCGGCGGAGCCGGCCCCAGATATCTACTTCAAACGAAAGCAGGCCCAGGAAAGCTTCGCCCCAATTACGGTTCTGTGAGGGCACAAACGTAGGCGGCAAAGCAAACGAACCATCGCGCGAAAGCCGAGTGAAGCGGACGTCACCGATGGCCGCCACATTCGGATACTGGTTCGATTGAGTAACGCCGAGGACCGCGCGCTCGGCCTCAACATTGGCGACAGCAATCCGCAGATCATAGTTCTGTACTAAAGCTGTGCGAATCAGATCCTGCAGCCTGTCGTCTTTGAAGACCTCGAACCACTTGAGGTCGGCAAGAGAGTCTCCTTCGAGCGCCGCGACCGGCTCTGGACCGCGGAACGTGTCCGGGATCTGAACTACGGGCCGATGATAGGTCGGCCCCACTGCGCATGCCGTCAAGAACAGCGTGAGAAGAATGACTGCATATTTCATTTCAAATCTCCTTGTGCCGGAGCAGGGTTCAACTCAACTCCATGCCTGCGGGCTCCAGAGAGTCTTTCAACAAGGTAGAAAATTGCGGGGATGAAGAAGATGCCGATCGCGCTGGCCGCAATCATTCCGCCGATCACCGTGGTTCCCATGATCTGGCGGCCGACGGCTCCGGCACCCGATGCGGTCCATAGCGGAACGCATCCGAGAATAAACGCGAACGATGTCATCAGAATCGGACGCAAGCGGAGCCGCGCTCCTTCGAGCGCCGCGTCCATGAGATCGACACCTGTTTCGTACTTATCCTTGGCGAACTCGACGATCAGGATGGCGTTCTTTGCTGCAAGACCGATCAGCATGACCAGTCCGATTTGCGAGTACACGTCGCCTTCGATCTGGATCATGTACGGCGGAACAAAGTATCCCAGCAGGAATCGGCGCAGCCAGAGAACGAAGAAAGCGCCGAACACAGCGACCGGTGTGCTCAGCAGAACACTGAAGGGAAGTGACCAGCTTTCGTAAAGGGCTGCGAGGATAAGAAACACGAACAGCAGTGAGAACGCGAAGATCACCCATGCGGGCACGCCCTGCTGCGCTTTCTTTTCCTGGAAAGACATGCCCATGTAGTCGTAACCCATCTCGCGGGGCATGTTTTCGGCAAAGGTCTCTTCCAGGGCCTGCATCGCCTGGCTCGAGCTGTACCCGGGCGCTGCGCTACCGACGATCTGCGCGGATCGATACAGGTTATAGCGCATGGTGAATTCGGGACCTGAACGCGGCTCGTACCGGACCAGCGATGACATTGGAACCATGGAACCCTTGTTGTTCCGGACGTAGAAGTCGCCCAGGCTGTCGGGGCCGGTGCGATATTCGCCTTCGGCCTGGACGTAAACCTGCCACTGCCGTCCGAAACGGTTGAAGTAGTTCACGAACACTCCCCCCATGAACATCTGGATAGTGCGATAAACCTCGTTCAGCGGCACGCCTTGTTTGAGCACTTTTTCACGATCGACATCGACGAATTGCTGCGGCACGGCCGGAAGGAATGTGCTCACCATGGCACCTATTTCCTTGCGCTTCTGTGCCGCGGCCATGAACTTGTCCAGGTTATCCGCCAGAAATCGGACGTCTCTTCCAGCACGATCTTCGAGCACGAAAGTGAATCCACCCGATGTTCCGACGCCGGGAATTGCCGGAGGCGGAAAACTGAGCGCGAATCCGTCAGGGAGTTTCGACAATTCCTGGTTTACGTGCTGAAGAATCTCCCGATACTGCTCGTCCCGGCTCTTGCGCTCGTTCCAGTCCTTGAGTGTCACGAAGAAGAATCCATTGTACGTCGTGCGGACGAAGCTGAGCAGGCTGAAGCCTTCTACCGTTGTGGTGTATTGCACGCCGGGTGTGTCGGCCAGGATCTTTTCCACCTTTCGAGCAGCGTCCTCTGTACGCTCGATCGACGCGGCGCTCGGAAGTTGAAGATGGAGGAAGAGGTAACCCTGATCTTCGTCGGGCAGGAAACTGGTTGGTACCTTGTTGGCAAAGAAGGCTGCGGCAGCGCCGAACGCCAACAGCACCACCAGCGCTATAGCGCTTTTTCGAATCAATGTTCCCGACCAACGAACATATTGGTTCGTGGCGCGCCCAAAGACACGATTGAACCAATTGAAAAATTTCTGCAGCGGCCCACGGCGCTCGCTCTTCGGACGCAACAGGAGCGCCGCCAACGCCGGGCTGAGCGAGAGGGCGTTAAACGCGGAAAGAATCACTGAAATCGCGATTGTGACTGCGAACTGCTGGTACAGGCGTCCGGTGATGCCGGGGATGAACGCGGTCGGAATGAATACCGCAGACAACACCAAAGCGATTCCAACGACGGGGCCCGAGATTTCATCCATCGCTTTGATAGCGGCTGCTCTGGGCGCCAGACCTTCTTCGATGTGGCGTTCGACAGCTTCAACAACGACGATGGCGTCATCGACTACGAGTCCGATGGCGAGGACGAGACCGAATAAGGACAAGGTATTGATCGAAAAACCGAATGCAGGGAAGAGAACGAACGTTCCGATCAGCGAGACGGGCACTGCGAGCAGCGGAATCAGCGTCGCACGCCAACCCTGAAGGAACAGATAGACGACGAGTGTCACCAATACGATCGCGATCAGCAGTGTGACCACGATGTCCTTCATGCCTTCCGTGACCGCTCGCGTCGTGTCCAGCGAAATAACGTAATCCATGTCCTGGGGAAAGCGGTTTTTCACTTCCGCCAACAATCTTTTCACGCCGTCCGCTGCCTGCACCGCATTACTGCCGGGAAGCTGGTAGACCGCCACGATCGCGCTCGGTTTTCCGTTCAGCCGTCCGATCACGCTGTAGTCTTGCGAGCCCAGTTCGGTGCGCGCGACATCCTTCACGCGGACGATGCCGCCATCCGGCATTTCCCGCAGCGTGATGTTGCCGAACTCTTCGGGCGTGGTGAGCCGGCCTTGCGCGCGCACCGAATAGGTGTACTCCTGCCCTTTCGGAACCGGCGCGCCGCCGACTTTACCGGCAGGATTGACCGCATTCTGTGACTGGATCGCCGAGAGGATTTCCGGGACCGTGATGCCGAGCTTTGCAAGTTGGTCGGGCTTCACCCAAAGGCGCATTGCATACTGGCCCGCGCCGAAAACCTGCACGTTGCCGATTCCCGGGACGCGGGTGAGCTGATCATTCAGATTGATGTAGGCGTAGTTGGCGAGGAACTGCGCGTCGTAGGTGCCGTGCGGAGAATACAGACCGATAACCATGAGCGGTGCGGTGACTGATTTTTGGACCGTTACTCCATAATTCGTGACGTCGGTTGGCAGTTGCGACGCCGCCTGTGTCTCGCGCATCTGTGTCAGGATCAGATCGGTATTCGGATCCGTTTTGACGTCGAAGTCCACGATCATGGTCATCTGTCCATTCGCGGCATTCAGCGAGTACATATAATTCAGATTGTCCACGCCGCTCATCTGCTGCTCGATGGGCGTCGCGACCGACTGCTCGACCGTTTCGGAGTCGGCACCGACGTAGTTGGCCTGAATCAACACCTCCGGTGGAGCGATGCTCGGGAGTTGCGAGACAGGAAGACTTGCGACGGTGACGGCGCCGACGATAACCATCAGAATCGAGATCACCATCGCCACGATTGGGCGGCTAATGAAGAATTTCGACATGGGCTACCTCTCTTCCGTTTGCACCTGGACACCGGGCCGGACTTTCATCACGCCGTCGGTAATGACGCGTTGACCGGGCTCCAGACCGTCGTTGATCATCCAAAGCGGGCCGATGCGGTCGCCGACCTTCACGTTCTTGATTGCAACTCTGTTGTCGTCGTCAACGACCGCGACCTGATAGTTACCCTGCAATTCCGTCACGGCGCGCTGCGGCACAAGCAAAGCGTTGTGCTCGAGACCAACGACTGTCCGGACTTTGGCGTACTGGCCCGGCCGCAGCACGTTTCCGGGATTCGGAAACTGACCCATGAGTTGAATGGCGCCCGTGCTCTGGTCCACCTGACGGTCGGCAAACAGGAATTTCCCCTTATGCGCATAGGTTGTTCCATCCGCCAGGATGAGCTCGAGTTGCAGGCGCTCGAGCTCGCTTGGGCGGCGCATGAACCTGAGGTATTCCTGCTCGCTGAGGGTAAACTCGGCCTTGATCGGGTCAACCGTTGAGACCGTGGTGACCGGCGCTCCGGCCGGGCTCACCAGGTTCCCGATCTGCACTTGCGCCTTACCCGCGATTCCCGCGATCGGAGAAGTGAGATGCGTGAATCCCAGATTGACGCGGGCCGCCTCGACCGCCGCTTGCGCGGCTTCCACGGCGGCATCGGCCGCCTGGATCTGCGCCTTTGCGGTTTCGATCTGCGCTTTTGCTCCATCTACCTGTGCTTGGGAGGCGAGATTGTTTTGCATCGCGTTGTCGAGATCCTGCTGCGTAATGGCCTGCTGCTTCGCCAATGGGATATAGCGATCCACATCGAGCTGCGTACGACGCTGGTTGGCTTGCGCCTGCAGGAGCTGCGCCTGAGCCTGAACGAGTTGCGCTTTCGCTTGCCCGAGCTGTCCGTTGGCCTGTGAAAGCTGTCCCTGAGCCTGATCCACCGCCGCCTGGAATGGGCGCGGATCGATTTCGAACAGCGAATGGCCTTTGTTCACGAACGAACCCTCGGCGTAGTTTTGCGTCAGCAGATATCCGGTCACTTGCGCTTTAATGGCTGCGTTCACCGTGCCATCCAGAGTCCCGATCCATTCGCGCTGAATGGGAACATCCTTCTGCAGCACTCGGACAACTTCGACTGCCGGTGCCGGCTTCTGCACGCTGTCTGCGGCGCTCGTGCCGGAGCAACCGGATACCGCAAGAATGATCGCGATAAGAGTTCCCGCCTTAATAGTGCGTCTCATTGCTTCCTCCTTTGACGTTGACGTGAAATGCAACGCGTTCGCCAACGCTAAATCATTGAATCTGGTAAGGAACGCTCTGCCGGTAGCCGTGAAATCGCGAAAGGCTTCGCGAAATTGCGAAGGGATTCGCGAAGACCACGGGGTTAGAAATGAAGATGGAGAGGAATTGATCGCTGAGAGGTCATTTATGTCCTCCTTCGGACTGGCCGCCGGCCGCCTTGGGAACGACCGGCGGGTTGGGGAGTGGGAGAGTCAATATCGGAAGTAGAATCCGACGGAGGGTTGTGCGAGGTGAGTTACTTTGTCGAGGTTCAGCGCGTTCAGTGTGAAATCCGGAGCCTTAAAGACCAGACCGCGGTATTCGGCGCGAACACCGAAGTTGCGCGCGACGTCGAAGTTGAAGCCGCCGCCGTAGACGAATGTTCCCTTCGTTTGCCGATCGATCCCATTCGCCAGGAAGTTATCGACTGGATCGAAGATCAGCGCGCCGCCGCCCGCCAGAGCATACGGTCTAACGTGCGCGACTCGTACTGGAATGTGAAACACGAACGATCCCGTGACTTCGTGCATATCCGCCCGTATTCCCGATTGGCCGAACAATCCGAAATAGTTTTGCGTATTGCGGGTGTATCCGTAGTTGCCTTCGACTCCAGCCCATTGGTTGAACTGATACGAATACCCAACGAGCAGGCCACCCGACTGTGTGGCGCCGTGCGTCGCTGAATCTGTGGTGGAATCCTTGGTGATTAGGGCAGTTCCTTGAATATTAATCTGCGATGGCTGCTCCACCTGTGCCATTGCCGTAGTTGCAAAAAGAACCAAGCCCGTCGCTGTTGCCAAAATTGATTTCTGCATCTTTCGAATTCCTCCTGTGTAACGCCTGAAATGCAACACATGCGCCAATCACTAAGTCGGTGAAATCTATGAGAAGCAGCGCGCTGCGGATGTCCAGGTCGCGAAACTGTTCGCGAAATCGCGAGCGGATTCGCGAACAAGTCTCGAGCCTGGTTGCTGCTTCGTGCTCTCGTCAAACTGGGTCTTCGAGGATGGCTTCAGCATCGATTGTGATCTCGACAATGTCGCCAACGACGATTCCGCTTTTCTCAAGGCGGGAATTCCAACTCACGCCGAAAGCATGCCGATTGATCGCCACTGTCGCCATAAATCCGGCGCGCGTCTTGGGACCTTTATCGACGCCATTCTCCCACCAGGGTGTTTGCCACTGCCCCAAATAGCGGACATCCAATCGGACTTGGCGCGTTACTCCTCGGATCGTCAAATCGCCGGTCACTTGGTAATCGTGCTCGCCGATCAACTCCACTCCATGACTGCGGAAAGTTATCCGCGGGTGCTTCTCAACATCAAGAAAGTCGCTGCTTCGCAGGTGGGCATCGCGTGCCGGATCGCCGGTCCAAAGCGTCGTGGCATCGATTACCACTTCAACAACAGACGAGGCTTCCGGTTGCGCCGGATCGAAGTCGAGCGTGCCGTGTACATTTTTGAAGTGTCCGCGGACGTAGGTCACCATCATGTGCCGCACGCAAAATTCTGCGGCAGTATGGCCCGGTTCGAAAGTCCACTTTGCCATGGCTTTGTCCCTTCTCAGATAGTGTGATTATATATTTTTGCAAGTTCCTTAAACTCGTCGAGTGCTCTTGCAAATTGCTCCCTGTAGGGTCAACCTGATGCCTGCATGTACCGGTTTGCCCTATTCTTGTGGTCTCTCGCTTCATTACTTCCATCGGAGTTCCCGAAACTGGAAATCGAAGCGCCAACAGAGCTTGATGCTGTTCGTAAGCGTCTAGAATCGATTCCTGCCGGCCGCTTCGCGGACATCGCAGAAATTTTAGGCCTCATTGATGCAGGCCCAGTAATTCAGGTCAAATTAGCCACCGAGACTTCGGATGTGGCGCGCGGCGTTGCACCCTGGATTTCGGGCTTTGCTATGGGCGAGTCGAACTTAGTCGTCATCTTTCCTGCTCGTTCGCCGGGCTATCCCGACAACACTCTGGAAGATGTGTTACGACATGAAGTCGCTCACATCCTGATTTGGCGCGCGTCCGCCGGCCGGCCGGTACCGCGCTGGTTCGACGAAGGTCTCGCAATGGAAGTGGAACGAGGGCGGCGTTTCCAAGATCAGACTCAACTGCTTTATCAGTTGATCACCAGCGGCCGCACCAATCTGGAACACCTGGATCGTTTGTTCACGGGCGGTCAGAACGATCAGATTCGAGCCTATGCACTAGCCGGCGCATTCATTCGCGACCTGGCGCAGGAGCACGGGCCAACGGTGTTTCGAGAAATCCTTATGCGCGTCCGTCGCGGCGTTCCATTCGACGTTGCGTTTGCCGATGTCGCGGGCGTCACGCCGTCGAGCGCGGAAGCGGAATTCTGGGATCGCCAGCGAATCTGGACCTCCTGGGTACCGATCGTTACGTCATCGACCACGCTTTGGTTGGCAATAACGACGCTTGCACTGGTTGCGATCTACGTGCGCCGGCGGCGGAACCGGAAGATTGAGGACGAATGGGCGAAAGAGGAAGAAAGTGACAGTGAATGACGCGCGTTTTATCGAAAAACCACAACACCAAGACCGACCAGTCCCGTGAGAATCAAGTAGAGCGCCACAAGATAGTTCAGGAATCGGGGAAAAATCAGGATCAGAATCCCAAACAGGATCGACAACAAGGGTCCGACGTGTAGGATCATTCATGCCTCCCGGCTGTCTTCAGTTTTCAAGTCCAGAATAGTGGGTCCAGAAGCAATCTGCACTAGCTTCTGGCGCAGCCGGGCTTTGCCTCAAAAATCGGGTGTGAGCCTCGGAGATTTCGAAATTGGCAAATCCTGTGTCTTCCCTCGTTGCTGAGTCGAGTTGATACCGTCGGCGCCGTCGGCAGCAAGCTCACGGCACGCTAGTCAGTTCTGCAGGAATTTTCTTGCGACTTCCAGATCACATTTCTCGTTCGAGTGCGGCATGTTTGGTCGGTATAACCACTGTCCGGACCATTCTACCGGTTTGGCAAGATAGACGGGATCTTCGATGACGCCGGAATATATCAGGCTTTTGTGATCCGGGCTGAGGCGGAAGCGTTCCGTTAAGCGTTTCTGCGTGCTGCCGGGCAATGCAGCCGAAAGGCCCATGGGATGTTCCTTGAAATTGGTAGTCTCTACTATGAGCGAATCTCCTTCCCATCGTCCTACCGAGTGGCCGTGCAGAAAAGTCTGAGTGGACGCAGGGTGTTTACGGCCGTCCAGGTAAATCGTGCGTTCCGACTCCATCCAATCCACCTTCATAACCACGCGGTCGGGTTGAACGGTGATGGTATCGGCAACGGGATAGAACATCACCGCTGGGGCGCCTATTGGAATACAGTCCTTCTGAGTCGTTGCTTTGGGATCACTGTTGGCTGCCATGGCAGCCTTGCCTTTTTCGGTGATGGGCCAGTTTCTCGTGCCGCCAAGAAAGCCGTTGAATTCGGTGCGAGGAGGGAACCAGGTCCCTGCAATGCTGGAGGCCGTTTCATTGCTGTTGGACGTGTAAATACTCCGCGACGCGATATTCAGCGGAATATAACTGCCATCCTGCTTGTAAAGATCTTTCCCCAATACAAATTTATCGGGATTATCCCGGCCCGGGTTGCCGACAACGGTCACAACATCGCCGGCCGCAAGCGAGTCCTTTTTAAATCCTAACGGATTGAGCACAGACGCGGCGCCCGCCTCAACTTCCACAGAATTGGTCGAGCCGTCTGCCTTCTTTACGTGAAGGATCATATAAACATGCGGATTTCCGAACCGGTATTGCGTGATCGTGCCCGTCAGCCTGACTTCTTTCTGCGTGTCGTAGGCGGCGGCACTATGATGCGCCAGCGCGGGAGAAGCAAGCGCCACCACTAAAAAGCAGCCGGAAATTACTTTGGCGATCTCGTTCATACGGTCTCCTCGAGCTTCACAACTGTAAACGCATACGAACATCAGTACAACCTGTTCGCGTATCCGTTCTGAATGGAGGCTTCAATCGCTTCAGCCGTTTCGCTTGTGACGATCTGGTCTTTAAGGATCTGACCATAGGGCGGCAACTCCACACGATCGATCTTGTAATCGTCTTTCCACAGCCGGGAACGGATCAGGGCCTTACCGCAATGGAGGAACGCCTCCCGAATTGTCACAACCAGTACTGCCCTTGGCCGCTTGCCATTCCGCTGCCAGCGCTCCAGCAATTCAGCGCTCGTGCTGATTTCGGCCGTCCCGTTGATGCGCAGCGTCTCCTCGACGCCGGGAATCAAAAAAAGCAGCCCAACCCGAGGGTTGAAGAGAATGTTTGACAATGAGTCCAATCTGTTGTTGCCGGGCCAATCCGGTATCGCGAGCGTCGTATCATCCAGGACGAGCACGAATCCCGGTTCATCACCCCGAGGCGTGACGTCCGCTCCCCGCTCACTCGAGGTGCCGAGACAGACGAAAGGGGAACGGGCAATGAAGTTCAGGCAATGCTTGTCCAACTTGACTTGTGTCTTCAACCGGGCGCGTTCGACCACGGGGGGATACGCTTTTCGCAACTCGGTTTCATCGGCAACTCGACCTCGGTCTTCCATCACTCCTCCCGCAGTTAAGGATAACCGAGATTGTCCCAGAACTCACCCTTTGCCTTCATAAAGATAGGTACGGTGTCGGACGCCTGAGTGTAGGCTGCGGACTCGACGTGTGAAGCAATGAGAACGACAGC
>WNGQ01014337.1_pt1 | contig 12814 bp, 15 predicted proteins | sample 5407661 | NCBI WGS metagenome assembly WNGQ01 (sample SAMN13153382, study PRJNA577476) | soil metagenome | isolation source: 60 cm soil or saprolite under Garry oak tree replicate 2 | place: USA:California | collected 2016-06-15
TCCCGACTGACGGATCGGTTTACGATCCCGAGCTTGCTCACTGCGGATCGTGCGAACCAGAGCGAGGGGCAGCAATTGCGATTCGGCTGGAAAAAGAAAGGGCCGAAGCCCTAAAAGCCTGTTTCGAGGCAGAGGCGATGGAGTTGGAGCTGCAAAGGCGGCGCATGCTGTTGCAGAAGGGGGAACTGGCGGCGTTCGAGGCACCGTCGACCCCTGCACAGTTGCCCGCACCGACTGGTGGTTAAATAACCAGCTCAATCGGCAGCATGGGAAACGGTGTACCGCGCCCCGATCTCGGTAGACGCGCGGAGCAGAGTATCCAGTGGTTTGAGCGTTAGCAGGAGTGCGCCGCGTTGCTTCAAAGACTCCAGTGCAACCTCGGTCGGGATATTTCCGACGAGAGCATCTTGAGCAAAGGGACAGCCGCCGAGGCCAGCGATGGCCGAATCGAACCGGCGGCAGCCCGCGTCGTAGGCAGCCAGCACTTTCTCGCTTGCCATGTCAGGACGGCTGTGAAGGTGGACCCCGATCTCGAGATATCCGTACTTTTCCATCACCGCCGACACAAGGTCACGAACCTCTACCGGTGACGCCAGACCCACTGTATCGGCCAGCGAAATCACCTTTATTCCGCTGGATTCGAGAATGTCGACCGCATTCACCACTTCGTCCGCATTCCAGTCATCACCATAGGGATTTCCGAATGCCATCGAGACATACACGACGAGGCCCACGCCCGCGTCGTCTGCTTTTTTCTGGATCGCATCCAGTTCGTCCAGCGACTCCTCGGGCGTCTGGCGCTGGTTATTGCGAAGGAAAGTTGGGGAAACGGAATAGGGAAATCCCAGCGTGCTTACCGCTTGCGTGTTGATGGCGCGCTGCGCGCCTTTCTCGTTTACGACGATGCCAATGATCTCGACATCATCCGGCGGGTCGAGTTCCTTGAGCACGGCTTCGGAGTCGGCCATCTGCGGCACCGCTTTAGGAGAGACGAACGATGCCGCATCAATGTGCTTAAAACCAGCGCTTATCAACGCTTTCAGGTAATCAACTTTCAAGTCTGCAGGAATCTGCCCCTGTAGCCCTTGCCAGGCATCGCGTGGGCATTCGATGAGCTTCACTATCTCCGGCATAGGTCGTGCAACCTATGTTAATCCGGTGGAGAGTGGAATTCGAGATAGCGATCACTCACTGGCGGCGTCTCAGATCATCCGCCCTCAGCCATCCGATCGCATTCTGCGCAGAAACTTTCAAACCATTTTGCCAGCATGCTCTTAACGATCTCGCGCACATCACAGCCGTCGACGCAGAACTCGACCCCCATGAGTTCGATCCAGGTCGACACTTTCGTCCCTCCACCGTGATACGGATCGAACAAGACCCACTGTTCCATAGTGAATCCGCGCACGTGGTTAATCCAAGCGACGCAACGCGGAGGATTGCAAACAGTAATGACACGGTCAACAGTAGTACGTACAGGGTTGACGATGTCTATCAACAATCTGCTGCCCGGCTCCCAGGGAGCGCCGCGCCACTCAATACCGCCCTTGCCGTAAACATCAGAAAAGCTCGGCCACAGCTTCCAATCGGAAAATATCCGCCAAGTGAGGCCACAATCCGCCTTGGTAAAGACGGTGTACTCTACGCGCACTATTTCTGGTCTTGGATTGCCGGCGCACAAGTTCGGCGTGGGGCTGCGACGGGGCGGCCGCGATAGGTAGGTCATTTAAAAAGACACCTCTATAGAGAAATCGAAAGGATCAGCGCAGCGGGCACTCCCAAGGCGCAGTCCAGCGGGCCCAAGTAAACCCGGTTTGGCCGCCTGTGGACCTCCAGAGTTCTTTTTCTGGAAAATCCACAGGGGAGGGCTTACAATGATTATGTATACACTGTTATGTTAACGCTGTCAATATAATATTAACATTTTTTAACGCTATTTTGGGAGGCAGCGATGCCGCGTCACAGTGACCCCAACGTTGAAGGGCGGATCCTCGGGGCCGCCCGCAAGCTGTGGCACAAAGGCGGTGAGAAGGCCTTGAGCATGAGGGCCGTTGCCAAGGCAGCAGGCACCAATACCCCGGCGGTGTACCGCCGGTTTCGCACCCGCGAGCAAATCCTTCGGGCGCTGGTGCAGTCCTACCAGGAAGAGTTGTTCTGGTTGGTGGAGCCGTGCCGCTCGCTGCAGGAAGTCGCGCAATGTTATTTGGATTTCGCCCTGCGACGTCCGCGGGAGTATCAACTCATCATGTCGGGACTTTTGGCTCGTATGACCAGGGAGCGTCCGAACCTGGAATTCATCCTGAATCGTGCCGCAGAATGGCTGGGCGGCTCGCCCGAGGACCACAAGAGCGCGGTGTTTGCGATTTGGTCGCTGCTGCACGGCACAGCCATGCTCCGGATCACCGGCACTTTGCGGGACGAAGATTTTCCGCAAGCGCGAGCGGCGTTCGTCAAGTCAGTTGAGGTGCTGGTTGCAAATGGGCAGAAGCTGCGCGCCGATTCGTAGCACCGTGCATTTTGGCCGTTTGGCGCGCGGGAAACGTTCAGCAAGTCGTGTTTGAAGGGCTATCGCCGCAACTTGCCTGTAGCTGCTCAGGCTCTTTGTGTTCCACCCAAGTCATTCAGTGCGCTGACAATCTTCGCCGACCACTCTGCTACCTCATCTTCGCGCAGCGTACGCTCCATCGACTGGAACTTCGCGCGCAAGAGAACGGAATACTTCCCTGCTGGAACGGAACCCCCGCGGAAAATCTCGATGGGAACAAAGCTGCGCAATTCCGGCAGCGCCAGGGAATGAACGGGGGGCTCGATCTTGTCGAATGTGACGTCGTCTTCGAACAAGAAGGAGAAGTCGCGTTCTACGCCGGGGAACCTCGGGAGTGGCCGGTAGAGGATTGCGCGTAGGCTGTGTTGATATAGCCTGTCGGCGAAGATCTCCGCGACAAAGACTTGCTCGCGTAGCTTGCGGCTCACGGCGATCTCAGAATTCAGCTCGCCGAATTGCGCGATCAGTTCACCGTCTATCATCGCGCGCGCGGAACGGTCCGGTTGATAGTAATCCGCGGCTTGCCTATCGAATTCAAGCGATTCGTGATCGAAACCTCGCAGCAAGTTTTCGATATCGCCTTTGAAAGATCGAAACGTCTCAAGCTCCGATGTTCCCCTGCTCTTATCTAGAATTTGCCCTTGCGGAATGTCATGGCGCAAGGCACCGGCAGTAGCTCCCAGGCAAATCCTGCGGTGCTCAAGCGTACTCGCACCCGAAGCCTCGTATACATCTCCCATTTCGAACAGGCGTACGTTCTCGGTCCCGCGATTCAAGTTGTAGGCGAGCATGTTGAGCATGCCCGGGACCAGCGAACTGCGCATGAGTGAGGCTTCTTCGCTGAGAGGGTTCGCCAACTCGATGACCGGAGCGGACGAAAACGTCTCCGCATCTTCGTGGGAGATGAAACTCAGGGACACCGCTTCGTGGTGGCCCAGAGCGAGCAGATAGGAGCGCAGGCGGGCTTCCTTGGCTGCGTTCGGAGCTTCCACCACTGCGCCAGCGAAGGCCGGCAGGGTATTGGAAAATTTGTTGTATCCGTGCAGGCGGGCTATCTCTTCGATCAGATCAATCTCGCGTTCTACGTCCAAGCGCCAGGTTGGAATACGGACAGAGAACTCGGGCGGAGCACCCGGTTCGGGAACCAGTTCGAAACCAAGGCGTTTGAGGATCGCAACAATCTCATGCGTTTCCAGCTTCCTGCCGAGAATGCGATGAACTTGTGAGATGCGCAAGACAACGGGCGCCTGATCGATCTCGCGCGCGACTGTGTCAATCAGACTGCCGTCGAGTTCGCCTCCGCCGTATTCGATAATCCTCTGCGCGACGAGGGAGCACGCAAGCTGAGTGGCTCCATAATCTGCGCCGCGTTCAAAACGGTGCGAGGCCTCGGTGTGCATCCCGTGGCGCTTGGCGGTTTTGCGAACGGCCACCGGATCGAACCACGCCGACTCGATCAAAATGTTCTTTGTCTTTTCCGTGATCATCGTGTCGAACCCACCCATGACTCCGGCCAGGGCGACAGGCTTGTGCGCGTCGGAGATGATCAGGTCTTCCTGCGACAGCTTGCGGTCTATGCCGTCTAGCGTCTTCAACGTCTCGCCACCTCGCGCCCGACGGACAATGATCTTGCCACCTTCCAGCAGGTCAAGATCAAACGCATGCGTGGGATGGCCCATTTCCCAGAGGGTGTAGTTCGACGCATCGGCGGCATTGTTGATTGGGCGCTGGGCGACGAGGGCCAGGCGGCTTGCGATCTCCTCCGGCGATACCTTGATCCTCACGCCTCGGACGATTTGCGCGGTGTACCGGGCGCAACCTTCTTTGGCTTCGATTTCGATGGCAAACGATGTCTCCCCGAAAGGAGTTCCCTTTCCCAATTTCGCTGACGACGGTGCGAGCGAGGAAGTCGCTCTTTGGGAGGGCGATGCTCGGGCGGGCACGACTTCAGTCGTGCCGATAGAGGCTTTTGAAGTCGCGGCTTTAGCCGCTGAGGTCTCGATTGGCTTCAGGTCAACCCCATACAGCGCCGCAGCCTCGCGGGCCACGCCATAATGATTCATCGCGTCCGGCCGGTTCGTGCCGATCTCCATCTCGAAGACAGTATCGGGACCCTCGTCAGAAATGCCCTCAACCGCAATTCCGATCGCGGTCAGTTCTTCGGCGAGACGGCGGTCGTCTACCGTGAGATCAACAAAATCGCGCAGCCATTGTGGAGAGATCTTCATCGTTCTTGGTAGAACGTAATCTGGTATTCGGTAATGTCTTCAGAGTCTTCTTCGAGGAAGTTAACCGTAATCTTCCCACCGGGAAAATCAGAATTGAGTTTGGTTTGCCAAATCTCTTTCATCAATCTTCCTTTGTACAAAATCACATCTCGCGTAGGGGTTTCATGATGAGAACGCGAGAATAAATCGAGAATGTGCTCGTGATTCATCACTGTTTCTACCCGTGTCTTGTCGCCATTGGTCTGCTTCAGAAATGCCCGATAGTTGGCCTCGCCCACGGAATCGCCCAAAAGGATGAACCGTCGTGCTCGACAAAGTCGGACCACAGGATTCGCGCATAGCCAATCAGGTGCTTGTGATCGCCTTCACAGCCGATCCAACCGTCATGTCAATTCCGTTGCCGCCATTCCAATCTTTGAGTTCAGGAATGAGCTCGGGCAAATCGACGTTCTTGTCGAAAGTCGCCATTGTCCTAAGGCTTCCACTCCACGCACGCAAACAGCAGGTTCCTCACCGCTCAAGCGGTCGGAATGACAACCGTTTTTGGTTTTGCTAACCACCAACGACTGCCCCTATCCAAACTGTTCCAAAACCCTGACATCCCCCTGAAAGAACAATTGCAAATCATCCACGCCATACCTCAGCATGGCCATGCGATCCACGCCCATGCCAAAGGCGAAGCCGGAAACTTTCTCGGGGTCGTAGCCGTTTTGCTTCACGAACTCGAACACGTTGGGGTCGACCATGCCGCAGCCGAGAATTTCGATCCATCCGGTCTGTTTGCAGGGGCGGCAGGGGTCAGTCCCACGTTTTCCGCTTCCGCCGCAGATGAAGCAGGAGACAAACATCTCGGCGCTGGGCTCGGTGAAGGGGGATCGTTGCGATGCACCTTTCCCGGGATCAGAATCCGCAACGGCGGCTTAAGCTTCTCCATGGTGCGAATCTGTACCGGAGAGGTGTGCGTGCGCAGCAGCAGACGCTCGCGTGGCGGCTTCGATTCCTGATTGGCGAGGAACAGCGTGTCCTGGGTGTCGCGTGCTGGATGGTTCGATGGAAAATTCAGCGCCTCGAAATTGTAGTAGTCGGTCTCGATCACCGGCCCTTCGGCGACCGAATATCCGAGATTGCGGAAGACCGTGATGATTTCGTTCATGGTGCGGATGATGGGGTGCTCCGCCCCGATGGTGCGGCGAATGCCGGGCAGGGAGATGTCGACCGAACCGACCGTGTCGGACCCGTCGAGAGCATTCGAGACTTCCGCGACCAGCCGATCTTCAACGACCTTGACCGTTTGCTCGGACCGTCCTTTGATAAGGTTCACGCGCTGGCCGACTTCGCGCTTCGCGTCTTTCGGTGCGGCTTTCAACCAGAGCTCGTTGATTTGAGTGAGAATGCCATCTTTGCGCGCCAGCCAGCGGTCACGAAAAGCTTTGTATTCTTTGCCATTTGCGACCGCCGCCGACTCAGTGTCCAGTGCTGACAGGAGCTTTTCCACCGCCTTGTCGAGCGCGGCGGGCGAGAACTCTTTCAGCTTGGGGACGTTATAGGCCAAGTTTCTTTCGCCCCTTCGGGGCTTGGTCATTAACTCGCTTACCCAGGGCTTGCGCCCTGGGCTGCATTCTTGCGCCGCTTCGCGGCTTGCGGCCCGGTCCGGACTAGCCTCACCCGGGCAAAGAGTTTCTTCGCTCCCGGCGAACAGCCGGTTCCTCGACTCCGCAGGATCATACGCAAGCGAATGATCCTGCTCCGCTTGGAATGACAAAAATAAAAGAATGAGAGAAGTATAAGGGAATCGCGTTGCGGCATGGCTGAAGCCATGCCCTGAAACGAACCTCTTCAGTCAAGGCTTTTTGCTGACAGCTGACGGCTGAAAGCTGAGAGCTGGATCCTACGCTGCCCCGCCGAGAGCGCCCTTCGCCTGCTCGGCGAGGCTCTTAAAAGCGGCGGCGTCATTGACCGCCAGATCCGCCAGGATCTTGCGGTCGAGTTCCACACCCGCCGTCTTCAGCCCGTGAATGAACTGGTTGTAGCTCATGCCGTTTAGCTTGGCAGCGGCGCCGATGCGGACGATCCACAACGAGCGGTACTGGCGCTTTTTCTGCTTCCGCCCAGAGTAGGCGAACTTCAGGCCGCGTTCCACGGCCTCTTTGGCCGAGCGGTACAGCTTGGATTTTGTCAGGAAATAACCGCTGGCGCGGTCAAGTATCTTTTTGCGTTTGGCGCGGCGTTTGGTTCCGCGTTTTACACGAGGCATTGTTGCTCCTTTTTAACTTCTATTATTTAGCGGCTGGAGGCAGGATGTGCCTCTTCACTCGCTTTCCCCTGTGAGCTCTGTGTCCTCCGTGGTCAAGAATCAAAATCTTTAACCACAGAGGACACAGAGTTTCACAGAGGAAAATCCCTAATACGGGATCATTCTCTTCACTTTTGGCGTATCCGCATCGCTGACTAGCACAGCGCTGCGAAGGCCGCGCTTGCGCTTCTTGTCCTTCGAAGTCAGGATGTGCCGCAAAAATGCATGCGACCGTTTGACTTTCCCACTCGCGGTCTTCTTGAAGCGCTTGGCGGCGCCTTTATGTGTTTTGAGCTTCGGCACGAGATCTCCTCAACAAGCTGTCAGCTGTCGGCCGTCAGCTCTCGGCAAATCAAAATCTCTAGTGGACTACGCTTGGCGTACGGTCGGCGGTGGCTTCTCCCCCGGCTTCCTTGCATTCGGCGCCAGGATCGCGTGCAGCGTGTTGCCTTCCTGCCGCGGACGAAACTCGACGATCCCGCGATCGCCAATATCTTTAATCAGCCGTTCCAGAATCCCTCGTCCCAGGCCAGTGCGGGTCATCTCGCGTCCACGGAAAAAAATTGTGGCCTTGACCTTGTCTCCTTCGTCCAGAAAACGGAGCACGTGGTTCTTCTTGGTCTCGTAATCGTGATCATCCACGTTGATGCGAAACTTCACCTCTTTGACCGTGATCGTCTTCTGGTGCTTCTTGGCTTCGCGATCTTTTTTTTCCTGCTGATAGAGAAACTTCCCATAATCCATGATGCGGCAAACCGGAGGTTGCGCGGTGGGAGAGATTTCTACCAGGTCCAAATTCTTTTCGCGGGCCATTTTGAGCGCTTCGAAAGGGGGCATGATGCCGATCTGCTCACCTTCATCGCCAATCACACGAATTTCGCGCGCCCGAATACGATCATTTGTGCGGATAAACCGTTTATCGATACAAACCTCCCGTTCACTTTAACGGCGTGGGATGAAGAAATTATAACATCAGCTGTCAGCTATCAGCTATCAGCCGTCAGCAAGAGCTTCGCTTTCCCAGTTCGCCACGTGGCATTCACCACTTCACTTAAGAATGAAAATCGGCATAGGCGGCTAAATGCTAAGTGCTAAGTGCCGACCTAATGATAACGGCACGTTAACGTTGCGCGAAAGCATCTCCCAATATCCACAACTTTTTTCGGTGTGCTCTGGATTACGGGTTGAGCGTGCTCTGCTTGGTTTCTAGAATTCGCTTGTTCCAAAAATTAAATGACGAGGAGACAAACCCTTATGGCACTGCAAGCTCAGGAGCAAGAAACTCTCAATGTAAAACTCGTCCACTTCACTAAACAAAACTCCCCCGATGAGCCAGTGCAAGTTGCTTTTTCGGTAACCGACGAACAAGGAAAAGAAGAGATCATCACCGGCGAGATTCCTTACAGCTATGACCTGTTCCGGGTTTGTCAGGAACAGGGATGGCTAAACCTTCGCCGTGGCGTTTCCTCAATTCGCGAGAGCCGCGGACAGCGTCGCGCGATGTCAGCCTAAACTAGTTAGCATTTAGCAGATGTGCCGGAATCTGCGATTTAAGGGTTCCGGCGTTTCTTTTTGGGCACGGCAGTAGAAGCTGTTTGCTTCCAGCCAGCCATCCAGGCCGATGACCTCAGTACCTTGACCGCTCGCTCGTCCAGGCATTACTTTCGAGTCAGTCTATGCAAATTTCGCATTGCGAGAGGCTGACTTGGCACAACGTCCGATTATCACGCTGACCACCGATTTTGGCTTGAACGACCATTTTGTTGGCACCATCAAGGGCGTTATTCTGAGCATCACGCCTGAAGCTGAGATTGTGGACATCTGCCATTCGGTGCAGGCCTTTGACATTCTTGACGGCGCAATCGCGCTTGCCCAGGCATACAACTACTTCCCCACGCGCACCGTTCATCTGGTTGTGGTTGACCCCGGGGTCGGGAGCGCGCGCCGTCCGATACTCGCCAGCTGTGATAAATACAATTTTGTTGCGCCGGACAACGGTGTGCTGTCGCTGATGTATGCCTGCGAAGAGCGACTCAACGTCCGCCACATCAACGCTGATCACTATTTTCTGCAGCCCCTGAGCAATACTTTTCATGCCCGCGATATTTTTGCGCCGGTCTCCGCCTATCTTGCGAAAGGCGTGGACCAGGAGAAATTCGGCAATGAGATTACTGACTTCGTGCGCTTTAACGCGCCCAAGCCTAAGGCAGTTGACGCGAATACATTGCGCGGGGTCGTTTTGAAAGTTGACCGCTTCGGGAACCTGATCACCAACATCACCCCGCAAGATGCGCCCGTGCTCTTTCAAATGCAACCAGCATCCTTCAAGATTCTGGTGGGCAAAAAGGAGATCACTACGATCAGGACGAACTATGCCGAGGGCGCGCCCGGCGAAGTTTTCGCGATACTCGGAAGCATGGGATATCTGGAAATTGCCGCAAACCGCGCCGCCGCGACTCAATTGTCCGGAGCCGGCAAGGGAGCTGAAGTAAGCATCGTCCTCGAAGGAGCAATTGCTGCAGGAAACGGGCAGTAAGTCACGCCCTCTTCGGCGCGGGGCGGGCGTAGTGCTCCATCTCAGCAGTCCATTTCAAGAAACGCCACAGGTTCCCCCGTTCGCGCCATAAAAATTCCCAGAACTCGAGGAAGCCTATCTGCTGCATTTTGACACCGCAGTAGGTCTCAATTCGCCATAGGAGATACGGGCTGTGCCAGGGAGCAAGCCGGTGGCCACGGGTGGCATTCCACATGAAGCGCAGCATATAGAGCATCAAAAGCATGATAACCACAAAGGTCACGAAGGTGCACGAAGGAAAACCGCAAATGCCTTTATCGGCCTTCTTCGTGTACTTAGTGTCCTTCGTGGTTTCATGACTTTGTTTTGCTAGAATCCAGTCTGCTCATGCCGAATGACTCCCGCCAAAACGCCGAAGATCACTACTATGCTGCCCTCGACCTCTTTGCCGACGGCGATCACGAACGAGCGCTGGAGGAGTACAAAAAGTCTGTCCAGGCCGATCCTTCCTTCACAGAGGCGTTGCACGGCATGGCACGAACATTGCAGGACCTCAATCGATTGGACGAAGCTATTGAGGTTTCAAAACGAATCACCGAAACTGACCCGGACGACGTTCTCGCGCATACCAGCCTGTCTGTCCTGTATCAGAAGAAGGGCATGGTTCCGGAGGCTGAGGCCGAGGCAAATAAAGCGCGGGTTTTGGGTTGGAAACAACAGCTGAAGAAAAGCTAGCTCACAGCTATCAGCTGTCAGCATCAGCCGTCAGCTATTCGCGTACAAGAACTGATAGCCTTCGATGGGTTGGATCTATCTGGAAGGTGATGACTGAGACCTGACAGCTACAGATTGTACTTTTTCATTAAGTGTCTGAACGACCTGTACGAAATCTTCAGCACATCGGCCGCGCGTGCCTGCACGCCATGAGACTGCGCCAGGGCGGACTTGAGGAGCGAGCGCTCGATGTCCGCAACATAGTTTTCCATGTCCATGCCGTCCGGCAGTACCGCTCCCGGAGAGATTGAGTGCCCTTGGCCGCCGATACCAGCGGCCGCTGCGCGCGCACGTCCGCGCTCGACCGGCAGCTCCACATGCAATTCTTCTCCGGTTTCAAGCGCGACCGCCCGTTCTATCGTGTTCTCGAGCTGACGCACATTTCCCGGCCAATCGTAGTCCGCGAGGGATGCAAGTGAGGCAGCATTTACCCGAGTGATGCTCTTCCCTGCTGAAGGCACGTATTTCCGAAGGAAATGATTTACCAGCAACGGCACGTCTTCGCGGCGGTTGCGCAGCGGCGGCACCGTTATCGGGATTACGCTCAGCCGGTAATAGAGATCTTCACGAAACGTGTTCTCGGCAACTTCTTTTTCCAGATCTCGGTTGGTGGCAGCAATCACGCGGACGTCAATTGCAATCTCGTCCGTCCCGCCCACTGGACGTACGCACCGTTCCTGGAGTACCCGCAACAACTTCACTTGCATGGTCAGGCTCATCTCGCCGATTTCGTCCAGGAAGATGGTTCCGCCATCCGCCACTTCAAACAAGCCGCGCTTATTGTGGGCGGCCCCGGTGAATGCGCCTTTGACGTAGCCGAAGAGCTCGCTCTCCAGAAGCGTCTCTGGAAAGGCGCCGCAGTTGATCGAGACAAAAGGCTCGGTAGCGCGGGGAGAGCAGGTATGCACCGCGCGCGCCACCAACTCCTTACCCGTGCCGCTTTCGCCATAAATCAGGACGGTGCTTTGCGTAGAGGCGACCGTGCGGATCGTCTGTTTCAGTTTCTCGATTGCGGGACTGTCCCCAATGATGTTGTCGAGTGAGTTCCTCGTGGCTGCGTCACGCTTCAGGGCAAAGTTCTGACGGCTCAGAGCGACTTTTTCCAGCGCCCGCCGGACTGCGAGTTTGATCTCGTCAACAAGGCCAGGAGACTTGCGAATGTAATCGGCCGCGCCTCCCGCCTTCACGGCCTCAACTGCGGCCTCGTAATCGTCGACTGCAGTGATCAGAATGACCGCAGATTCCGGCAAGAGCTTGTGCGCGTGGCGCAGCACTTCAATGCCATTAATGTTCGGCATCTTGATATCGGTGACGATCACATCGTAGAGGGCCGATTCAAGTTTCTTCTTCGCTGCCTCGCCGGAGTTTACGGTTTCGACTTTGTAGCCTTCGCGGCGCAGGGTAATGTCGAGCATTTCGCAGATCGAACGCTCGTCGTCGCAGATCAGGATATTAGGCATGGGCGCCTTCCCCGATGAGCCGCTCTGCCGTGGCCTGGGTCCGGGACTCTGCGGGACCGGCCGCGATTGCTCCTTCTTCAACCGCCTTCCTGACGCGCAAAATAAAGGTGCAGCCCTGTCCTAGTTTCGACCTGACGAATACCTTACCCTCATGCGCCTGCACGATTTGGTACACGATCGCCAGGCCTAATCCGGTCCCACCTTCGAATTGGGATTGGAAAGGCTCGAAGACTTTTTCAACCATCTGCGGGCTCATTCCAGGGCCGGTGTCGGCGAAACTGAATTGCCAATCATTTTCGTACTCTTCGATACCTATCGTCAGAGTGCCGCCTTTTTTCATAGCGCGCACGGCGTTCTCGCAAAAATTCCAGAAGACCTGCTTCATGCGATCGCCGTCGGCAAGAGCGCAGGCCGTACCGACCGAATAACGGCGTTCGATGCCGATTCCCGTGTTTTGCACTTCCAGACGGTGTCCCAGGAGCGTAAGCGTGTCTTCGAGCAACGGGATCATGTCAACGTTCGCAAAGCGGTATTGTTTATTGCGCGAATAGGCGAGGAAGTCCGTGATAATGCCGTTCAACCGCTCCGACTCGCGGGTCACGATTTGCAGCAGCCGGCGGTGCTCCTCACTGAGGTCGGGCATTTCAGCCAGTAGGCTGGCCGACCCGGCAATTGAGGTCAACGGATTGCGTATTTCGTGAGCGATGGCCGCGGACAGACGGCCTACGGCGGCCAGGCGGTCCTGCATGCGAACCTCGCGCTCCAGGCGCCGAATCTGCGTGAGATCGTCGACCGTATAGACGTGACCGACGACCCCGCGTCCAGGGACAGTCAATTCAGACACCAGCACCCGGAAGGTCTTGCGAAAACTGCTGGGCGCGACGAAACGGACTTCCGCGTCAGCGTGTTCAGCGCCCAGTTCGGGAAGCGGATCTTGAAAGAGCGGCGCGATCGCCTTGCCGAGCAGGTCCTGCTCCGTCTGCTCTAGAAGCTTCTCCG
>WNGQ01007873.1_pt1 | contig 12810 bp, 19 predicted proteins | sample 5407661 | NCBI WGS metagenome assembly WNGQ01 (sample SAMN13153382, study PRJNA577476) | soil metagenome | isolation source: 60 cm soil or saprolite under Garry oak tree replicate 2 | place: USA:California | collected 2016-06-15
GGAGGAGACCGGCAGCACGCCTGTGCAGGTCTTCGTGCCCGATCTCGTGGATGGTGAAATCGAGTTTGACGAGGATGGCCGCGTCTTTCTCGTCGAACAATTCCCCAACGGCGACGGCAGCACTCACGAGCGCAAGATCCTCCTCCTTCAGATATTGAAGAAGGGAGAAGTGCTCGTGGACGGGAAGGTTGTCGATCGCGTGCAGCCATTCCCGATGCGATATGGGTCCGGCACGATCCGTGATGGCAAGCTTGTGTTCAACGACATCCGCCAGCACGCCACCGTGAAACGCTCAACCAGGAACTTGTGCGAGTCGCCAGATGACAGGCGCACGACTTCAGCACAGGGAGAAACTCCAGCGTAAACCAAAAGCCGTCCAGGAGGCTCAATCACAGGGCCTCCTGGGCACCCCGCATATATAAATGATAGGAGAAGAGGAAATGAACAAGATTTTGCTTTCTTTTGTTGCAGTTGCGGCCCTCTCATGGCCTGCCCAGGGCCAAAAAGTGGAAGTGCAGAAGCCGGATCGCGGACAGATCCTCCACGTTCAAACCGCGCTGAATCACCTTACAGTTCTCGAAATGACTGAGGCGGTCAGCACGGTTGCGGTGGGTAGCCCCGTGTTCAAAGTGGAGTGGCGCGAGAACAAGGTCTTTATCCAACCGACAGAGCAAAATGTGGCGACGAATCTCTTTGTCTGGACGGCGTCCGGGCGCTTCAACTACGAGCTCGACCCTGCGGGATCGGTGCCGCAAATGGATTTCGCGATTGACCAACCAGTTGCTGATCCACCAATTGCCCCTCTCTCTGCGAATCGGTCGGCCAAGCCCAGTGGTCCGTCGCCGGCGGAAGTGTTAATCGAAGCTAAGCCAGTCCGTTTGAATGGGTCGATTTCTGACAAGAATCGAGTGGCAGTCTACTTGACGGATTTGCTCGAACATGACGGACAAATCTTCATCCGGTACACGATTAGGAACCGGACCCAGAAGGCTTATGTGCCCGGGGCTCCGCAGGTGGTGGCGCTCAATGCGCCGCGTTATCGCGAGTCGCTTTATGCTCTCTCAAACTCTCAGCTGAGCGCAGACGATGCCGCTCGTTTGAAATGCAGTGGTGAGACGCCTATCGAGGTGGCAAAGGGCGAAATTCGCTCCCCGCAAATCGAGCCGGGCCAGGAAACGAGTGGAATTGTTGCGATCAAGCTGCCTCCGATGCACGCGAAGCCGACCGTGCTTCGATTGACATTCCTTGGAAGTCCCAAAGGGCCGATTAACGCCACGCTGGTGCTTTGAGATGGCACCGCCTGTTGCACCGCGCGACGTCCACGCCTGGATCAAGGAGTTTTTGCGACAACGGCCAGACATCGGTCTTGGCAGCGCAATAAGCGACATGATCTTCGAGCAGCGGAATCCATTCGACTCGACGGCGCGGCGCAAACCCAGGACTGGATTCGTGCTCGGTACGATCCTATTCGCAGTGTCCGTGGTCTGTTTTTGCTATTTCAATTTTGCACGCTAATGGTTGTGACCCTATGAGTTTCTTCGTCCAACTATTGGAGGCGATCGTGGTGCTCGTCCCAGATTTTCTCACACTGGGGTTGGTCACTCTTGCCTTCTTCAATCTCTACTGCATCGCAAGGACGCTTGATGTCGCCGGAACCTTAGACACGGACTCGGCGCTTCAGGTATCCCTGGCCCTCGGGTATTTGGTCACCATCGCGATCAACATCGTTGGATCTTTGCTGACTCCAGCACGATCGACAATAACGACTGTGGTTCAGTCGAAGTCACGTGTCGAGCAAGCAAGACGCGAGTCATCGCAGGCTACGCCGAGGCCACAACCTGTTGGACACAAGAGCGCGGTGATCGAGTCATGAACTCTGCATATTCAGCGCCGCGTGAACATCTTCCTCTTGTCGAAACCTACGAGATTGTCATCACAGTATTCGTACTCGCCGGCGGTTGGTTCGCCTGGTACTTGGCGCGCGAGCGGTACCACATGACGGGCCGCCAAGTCGCTGAGTTGGCATGCTATCTCGCAGTTGTTGTCACCGTTTTGTACTCGACCACATACCTGTTGTTGACGAAACGCTCGCGCCGGGAAAGGGAGTGGCCCCATCCGCCCCTGGTCGTGCGTCCGAGCACAGATGATCGGGCAACCCAGAAGGCTTGGAATCAGAGCGCCGTTGTTCTCGGCTACAACGTGCACGGAGAACCTTGGCTCTGGCCCGACCGTGTTCGAGTGATGCAAGCGATTGTGTTGGGCATGACCGGATCAGGAAAGACGACCCTGCTGCGCAACATCATTACGCAGGATCTGTTTCGGGTCGTTGGCCCTCCGGAAGATCAGCACCGCATTCCCATGATCATTCTCGATGGCAAAGCCGACATGGAGTTCTTCTACAGTCTCCTCCCGCACATCCACCGTGCAGGCCGACTAGGCCAATTACGCGTTATTAACCCAAGCCGTCCAAACCTCTCGGTGCGCTACAACCCGTTTCACTGTAGCGATGACAACTACATGCCGGTGGTCAACGGATCCTTCAACCTGCACGACGAATTCTTTGGCAAACACCAGTTGAATTACCTTGCGGACATCGTTCGTGTCCTCGCCTACACGGGACTGAAATTCAACTTCTACGACGTTCTGGTCATGGCGATCGACGAACGGGTGTTGCGGGAGCAAGTGACAAAAGCCTCTAACCGGTTGGAGCTGGATCGAGACATCAGCACGCAGCGCAAGCTCAACTTTGAGATGTCCGTGAAGAACCTATACCAGTCCTTTCAGGACCGGGAGCGCGTGCCGAAGATTCAGGGATTGCTGAACGAGTGCATGACGTTTCTCGACGACGAACTGAGCGTCATCACCGGCCCGTACGAAGACCTGCTTTCACTCGACGAAGTAATCGAGCAGGAACTCATCCTGTTTGTGACGTTGAACGTGAACAAGAACACGGAGCCGGTACGCGCGCTAGGAAAAATGCTGCTTCAAAATTTACAGCTGGTTGTCGGCAAGAGATATGAGAGTGACGACCAGCGGCGCGTGGCGAACCGGCCGCTCTTCAGCGTCGTGCTCGACGAATTCGCACCCTTTGGATACCGGAACTTTCCGCAGATCTTGCAGACAGCCAGAGGTACCAATACGGCATTTCTTTTCTCGATGCAAAGCCTCCCCCAGCTCATGCCTGTCGGCCGTGGGTTCAAAGAGGATGTTGCCTCCGCCCCAAACACAACAATGACGTTGCGAACCCGCGACGAGGAGACGGCGCGCTATTTTCTGCGGGCCTCGGCGGAACATCAGGTCACACGGCGCAATCTGTCCATGGAGAGATGGAAGTTCTTCGGGCTGGAAAGATATGAGGAGACAGGCCGGGCGATCGATGTCCAAGCCACGGAAACGCGCGCGCGCGACGAGCACATCAAGAATCTGCCGAAAGGTCAAATGGAGATTCTGATGACGGATGATACCCGCGGAACTCTCCATGAGCACTTGCACGTGCGCCCTCCAGCGGACGTCCGGGTGCCCCATTTCGAGCCTGCGCTCTTTCCTCGGCTGAAACAGTCGCGTGCAACATCGGTGGGGGCCAATCTCCGCTTTAAGGGTGCTGAACTCAGGGAAACGCGGTACACGAGACGCGCGCACTGAGAGTAGGAATATGAGACTGGCAATCTGTCGCGGTCTGCTAATGATCGTCTTGACCAATGCTGCGCCAGGTGTACCAGCGCAAACGCTGCCGCCACAGAACAGTGGCCGGGAAACTTGGTACGAATTCATGCTGAAGCAATTCAACCCGGGAAACTTCGACTACGGAACCTGGCTGGAGAAACGGCGTAAGGCTTTCCTCGAGGCGACCGTGAAGGAACCGTACTTTTGGTACAGCGTGTCAGTGACGGCGGGGATGCTGCTCATGATGGCTGCGTGCACCAAATTGTATCTGGACCACCGCCGCAGCATGCGAGTCACCGCTGAGATGATGGCCGACGTCTACAGCCACGATCTCTTATCCCGTCAGGCGGCAACCGAAGCCATCGAGAAATATAACCAGCACATCGAGCAGTGCAACCGCGCCATTGAGGCCTCGGAAGCAGGAGACGCGCGGCCCGGCTGGGGCGAGACGCAGGCCGATAATCTGAAAGCGGAACTCCAGCGCGTCGCGGGTCAACTCGAAGCCACGACGCAGGACCGCAACAAGCTTCAGGAAGAGCTCCGGCAGAAAGCGCTTATCGTTGCCGACCTTTCCATACGGCTCGATGTTTTATTAAAGAAGGTAAATGGGCCGCGAGACACAGGCAGTGGCGCCGCTGAACCGGTGTCAACCAGCCCCAATGGAGATGGCGCCAGGTTTGTCGGTCAGATCAACCGTCTGCAGGAAGAGTTGTATGCCGAGCGACAGAAGAACAAGCGCCTGAAGGGAGCATGACAGAAATGTTCGTTACCGTGACCGGCTTTGGGAGTGTTTGGCGCCGGCGCTTCGGAAAGGACCAGAGCGATCCGAGACGCTTTGCGCGCGCGGCATATTTCAATACAACAGGAGTTCCCGTCGGTGGGCAGATCCGGACACGGCCACGGATTGTCGGTCATGTGCGATTCAATGGCGTCGGAGGCTTCGACCCGAACCATCCTCTGGGAATGATCAATAGCGTCTTTGAGTGCGCGGAGCCATGCGTATGGCAGGGGCAGAATAAAGTGCTCTTCAAGCGCAGGCTCCCGACGCCGCAGCAACCTGACTACTTCCTGGTTGTTGTCCGTTCCTCCGAGGTCGGACACCTCGACGTTGGATCGCCATCATGGAGATCCGAGGGTACGCTCCTGATCTCCTTCAGCGAATGCCGGGACAAACAGGAGGCCATGCTGTTGATGCCAGCTGGCAGTTGGTTGCGCACGGATCTCGGCAACTTCGTCCTCAAGCCCTTCATCTCTTGGCCCTGGAGTGCGCGGCTTCAGTTGGAGTCTGCATAAGGCATGGATGAGCGATGCGGTATCCGAAAGGCTCTATTCAACTCAACCAATCGCGCGACCTGCCACTCTTGCGCCAAATCTTGCGCTCGGAATTCGTGACCCATTCTCAATTGTTCGAGTTCACGCAACTTAACCATTATGAGCGGAGTCGGAACTCGTTCCACTGGAGGATGAGAAGATTAGTTGACCGCGGTCTTGTGCTGCGGCAGACACTCGTGGCCGGAACCGGGGATGCTGTGTATTCGGTCTCAAGCAGCGCGGCAACGTTGCTGCAGAGCATGGGCGAGTACTGCCTGGTTGGGTGTGGCCGAACGGACGCGGAAAAGGCGGACAGAAACGTTTTGCATGCCATCGGACTGAACGAGATCCAGCTCAGCGCGTTGCGCGCCGGGTTGCTCGCCCGCTGGATGGGATCGATGGAGATCCGTTCTCAGAATGAACTCACCGCGTTCGGGTTTGCAAAGGACTACGACGCAATTGTGACGGTCCGCACAGATATTGGGGAGCGTAGGTTTGCACTCGAGTACGAACGAACCCCGAAGCCCGCGAAATGCTACCGAGCAATCGCTTCTTGCATGAGCCAGGAAGTTCACGTGAATCGGCTGCTTTATTTGGTTGCGAACTACGACATTCTTCGATTCGTTTCAGGCTTCTTCACAAAGGCCGTGTACCCGGTCTTCTTTGGCCTGCTTACGGATTGGCATTCCCATCTGCTTGAAATGCCAGTTTTAGAAGGTCTTGGGAAACGCGCGTTTCCATTCCAGCAAGCTTTGAATGGCGGCATGGCGAAAGTCGAGGCCGTGCCGACCGCGACTAGCTACCGTTTGCCCTTCCATTGACCTTTCTATGGACGCTGATTGACTGGCCATTAGCTCTTCTGGGTGTCTACAAGTCATAGAGCTTCCATGACTTAGCTATTTACTATCCTGGAGTTTGGTGGTGTTTGCGGCTCGGCACTGAAGTCTTCGAGTTGCGTGTGGGCTCGATGCCGGTGAGCAGCGGTGCTTGGCATCGAAGAGTGGGAATGTCTCACAGTGATTAGCGGGCTTTCACCTGGACGCGAGTGGGCCCTCCCCGAGAGACTCTGGGCATATGCAATTCGAGGATGCCATTCTTCAGCGTGGCGGTGGTTTGGGATGCATCCACCTCTGCTGGCAATTCGACCGAGCGTAGGATTTCGTCGGAGCATTGCTCGCGGTAGATGGTCTTAGCCTTCTTTTGCTCCTTGTTGATCTCTCTCTTGCCGCTGATCGTGAGTCGCCGCGGCTCGACGTTGATAGTCACATCGTTGCTCTCGAATCCGGGGACCTCGGCGCGAACGGTCAGGGCTCCCTCTGTCTCGTCGACCTCAAGATGAACGGGATGGAGAACTTCTGACTCCGCTTGGAGCCAATCGTCCAGGTCTCGGCCGAATGTTCGCCCTCTGTTATCGAAGATTTCGAAAGCACGCCGGGCAACTGCGTCGAATGTTTCGCTCATGCGGCTCCAGATCTCTTCGAAACCTCCGACTGCAAGTGAAGAAGGCTCTCTTGCTCTCTGAACTGCGGTGGATTGTTCTCTCATGATTCGTCTCCTTATCGAAAGATTGAGAAGAAAAGGTGTGCATCTTGTGTGACGTCTACAGCGGGTTCGCTACCTGATTCGTTGTGGCCGTTAGGCGCTAGTTCGACAAGCTCTTGATGCTCTGGTCTGCCTCTTCAAACGTGAGAGCAGATGACTTGATGGTCGTGATTGGGGGACAAACGTCTCCACCCTGGGTTGCGCACATATCTGGATTAGTCCAGCGAGGAAACTTCAGAGGGAGGCACAAATTGGGCGGCGTACTCACAGGATGCCTGCCGGAAAACGAACTCATTATCGTGCTGGCAGTGGGACCAGTCAAGTACGAGTGAGCCATTGCAAGGGATGGCTTGCATCGGGTGCTCTGCGGATTTGAAGTGCATGAGCTTCGAAAGACGTGCGGCAAAGGCGTGAAAGGGCGGTGGAGCCGGACGCATGCCACGCATGGAAGTTGGACGAGCGCAAAACCGCTGTAGATGGAAGAGAGGAGATAGAAAGATGAAGAAGGTTCAGTTGATTACGGACGGATCATGCATTGGAAATCCAGGTCCAGGAGGTTGGGCTTGCATTCTCCGGTACGAAGGGGAGGAACGCGAGCTTTCAGGAAGTGAAGCGCAGACGACTAACAACCGCATGGAGCTCGCCGCAGCGATCAACGGTCTGAGAGCGCTGCGAGAAAGATGCGAGGTGGAATTAGTGACTGACTCTCAGTACCTCAAGCAAGGGATCACAGAGCACTTGGCGCGGTGGAAGATAAATGGATGGCGAACCTCAAATCGGAAGCCGGTGCAGAATCAAGATCGATGGCGTGAGCTGGATGAATTGGTATCACGACACGTGGTTTGTTGGACTTGGGTTGCGGGCCACGGCGACCACGAGGTCCAGAATCGATGTGATGCCTTGGCTGTGGCCGCTGCTCGAAGGCAGGGTGGTCACTCAGGCTCGACCATGGTTTGCGGTTCTAGTTAGGACTGGAGGGGTCCGCGTGCGCGCGGGACCTTGTGGGCTGCAATCTTTTGCGCCATTGCTAGCAGGAGTTTTCTGTCCCGTTCTGCTGTCCTGGCTAAGTGACGGCGCAACTTTGTCAGAAAACGAGCATCTTTGCCGGTCGTGCCCCATGCAATGTCCGCTGCTGTCTTTCTCTTGGGAAGGTTGGGAAGCTCGGGAGGCTTGTCGCCGTCATAAAACAGTTGGTAGATGGGCACCTCTAAAGCTCGCGCGAATTTCTCAATGGTCTCAACGGCTGGGACCGTATGGCCGTTCTCAACCCGCGAGACGTAGCAGCGGAGCAAGCCTGTGCGCTTCTCAATGTCCCCTTGCGAAAGACTCTTTTCTTCGCGTATGGACCGCAAGCGATCGCTAATTAGCACCTTCGGCCTCCTTGCTTCTAGAGCTTTCAGTTGTCGGAGACTCTAGACGCTAGCATAGCCCTTAAGCAAAACGAAATGTCATTTTAGGCCCTCTGGTTACAGGGTCGGAGGTCTCGTTCGGACTTTCGGTATGCGTAACCCATATCGTTTATTTCTACATCGCATTTGAGAGGAGGAACTCCATGTTTGGAAAGATGAACGTAGTCCCAGTGGTTGATCTTCGGAACACACCGGACGAGGTTGGCAGATGCTCGGATGGAGCGGTGAAGAGACTGCTGGATGTGACTGAGCACCCCAAGATCGAAAGATGGATCCAGTTCCCGAAGGCCCTGTTCGTGTTCCTTGTCGTTCCCCAGGACCCCGAGTCTGGCGCCTTCTATGTCTACGACCGCCGTGCGATGATTTGGTTCTGGTTGGATTTTGACGACGAGAAATTCGGAGGCTATACGGTCAGCGATTTCGACAGGCTGGTGCGGGAGTGCCGATTCCTAGACATCGTGGAGCGGCCGCATATACTTGCGGGCAAGAATCGATGGATCGTTGAGCCGGGTCTTCGACCGCAGCAAAGCGGTGGTGTTGCGGAACCAGTGACCAATAAGCCCGCCTAACGCGAAACGAGCTTAATCCGCGCTCTTTCATCGACACTAATACCAATCGGAGCAAAGACTTAACGCCTAATGCCACTTATTTGACACAGGCTTGTTGTGGGTTTAGGTAGAACGCGAGATTCGTGCGTCGGGCAGTGCGTGGGAAGGAGGAGCCGTGGAGACCGCAGTTAAGGCGAGCCCCCATGTCGTAAGGGACTACAGTCGTCTTTTCGTAAACCGCGGAGCCTATACGCTTCAATCCCTGCGACCCAGTCCAGAGAGCGGGCGCCATTATTACTTTCGACCGAAGGCAAAGGGGAAAAGCGATGAGTTGAGCCTGACCGCAGGCACGATCCGCCGTCACCTGGAAGGCGAACTCACCATCGGCCTGTACGCGATTAACCCCGTGACACAACGCTCGAAGTGGGTCGCGATTGATGCCGATTATGCCGGGGCGATGGAAGACCTTCTCAAGCTCCAGTACTTCCTCCACGAGGACAAGGTGGAGGCCGCCTTGGAGATGAGCAAACGGGGTGGGCATCTGTGGATTTTCATGGAGAGGCCTGCCTTAGCTCGCGAGTGCCGAATTTACATTTACAACTTGGCGTTGAGACTCGGGGTGCGAATCAAAGGCGCTGACTTGGCGGAGGGCATCGAAATCTTCCCGAAGCACGATGAGCTGCGAAAGGGAGAATTTGGCAACGCCATTCGTGGACCGCTTGGGATTCATCGCGGCGCAAACCGACGATTTTGGTTCTACGGAGCGGACTACGATCTGGAAAAACAGATCTCCTATCTGAACCGCCTTCGCAAAGTGGGCGAGGAACAGATACGGACGTTCATCGCCGGCAAGACCATGCCACCGGAGTTTGATAGACAACGCTCTTCGGCAGATCAGTCTGCTCCCTTCGTTCACGCATCCGGTCGCGAGTTTCGAATCCTCGATCATGTCGGAAAGGTTCGCAAGGTTGGCAGGAACTACGTTACGCAATGTCCATCCTGTGCCGAAGCCGGTCAGGATCGAAGTGGTGACAACTTGGCGATCTCCATTGAAGACCCGCGAAAATACCTGTGCTGGGCAGGTTGTCGCAAAGAAATGATTCGCCGAGCGGTGGGTTGCCCTATCCCCGTTCGGCAATCCGCGTAAGGAGGTTGCACATGCCGGACAAGCAAGATTCTTTGGCGCGTCGGGGGCTCACCCTGCCGAAGCGAGTGCTGCGACGCTTGAATGAAGTAGGCATATTTGCGCAATCCCAGGTGAGCCTCGAACACCAGCATCTGGCCAAACGCTATGTGGTGCGAGGGATAGAATCAGGCGGCGCCGTGAAGGACCTCGGCCGGTACGTTACGTTCTGTGGGCCGGATGGCGAGCCACTGCCCTATCTCCATCCAATCGATGCCATCGGAGTGAACGGAGTTCACGCAGTGGTAGTAGCTGCAATCCTTGTGCGAATCGAGTTATTTCGAACCGGCCGAACCTGCCAATTACTCATTACGAAGCATGAGCCTGGAACGGTCGAACATGGCAGGCGCCCTCCACTGGAGAACAGAGTTCTCTTTCGCGGAGTGAATGGGATCGTTGACCTGGAACTCTTGCGTGCAGACGCTGATTTGGAGGGACGATCGGTCATGCCCGAGTTCTGCTCACGCGCCGGCGAGACGCTTGAAATCCCCCCGGTATTTGTCGCAGCCGTTGCGGCGGCGACGAAGGCCGTGTGTTGTGTCGGATGCTCGCATTCGCACTACCTTGTCACTCCTATCGCCGACGCAGCCGGCGCGGGCGCGAGCGTTTGATCATGCTCGATCGGTGTGGAGGAACAAATGCTAGCAGAAAACTCAGCCGCCTTAGCGGTACCACCTGGTGCATCTCCGGAGCAAAGTGAAGAGAAGAGAAAAAAGCTGTTAGCGGGGCACCGGAACAACGGGACCTGTTCGTCCGTGCCCAACGGCGTAAGCTGCCGGATGAAAGGAAGTCCCTCACGCACAAGTTCTCTATAGGCGGCCACGAGGGCTACATCATTGTCGGGATGTACGAAGAGGGAGGACCGGGCGAGATCTTCATTAAAATGGCGAAGGAAGGCTCCACGCTTTCGGGTTTCATGGATGGACTCGCGCTGTCGATCTCGATCGGCCTGCAGTACGGCGTCCCACTCAAAGCGCTGGTGGACAAACTAACGAACACACGTTTTGAGCCCTCAGGATTCACGGAGAATCCGAGGATTCGCTACACCAGTTCCGTCCTGGATTACCTTGCCCGTTGGCTGGGCGGCAAATTCCTCTCATCGGACTACCTCAAACCGAGCGCCGCATCGAGCGAGGGTATGATTCACCCAGCCATTAGTTCCCCAGCGGTAAATGCGGGAAACCATAAACCGATTCAGTCAAGCAGTGGCGGCGGCACGGCCGGAGATGCCCCTTCGTGCTCAACTTGCGGCATGCTCATGGTGCCCAACGGAAGCTGCTACAAGTGCGTCAACTGCGGGAGCACAAGCGGATGTTCATAAAAACCGAACTCGCGGCCGAAGGGGCGTAGTAGTCCCTGATGAAACAGGACCTCATACTGAGAGGGTGTCGGAGTTTCCCTGGCTGGATTCATCAATGTGTGCAAACACTTCGCGAAATCCTCAGTTTCTGCACACATTATTCCAAAACAGGATGCTTCGCAGCTAAGGTTTGCTGGTTGGAGATTAGCCCTCGCCCTGTGTGTGGCTGCGATACCGACGGTGGATATCGGCAGGGCATTGTGATAGGTTACATGTAACCAGGAACGGAGCTAGATATGGGAACACGAAGTCGATCCAAGTCCTCTCGCGATAAGGTCAGGGCACATCGCAAGCGGTTGCGTCAACAAGGCTTACGGCCCATCCAGATCTGGGTGCCCGACATGCGTTCGCCCTCTTTCGTGGCAGAGGCACGCAGGCAGTCCCTGGCTGTTGCTAGGAGTCCGCACGCCAAGGAGGACCAAGACTTTATCGATGCCGTCTCCGATTGGGGCGGGAAGTGAAGCGCGGCGAGATTTGGACCGTTTCTGGCGGTAAGGACTACGCAGGAAAACCGCGTCCGGTGGTGATTCTCCAAGACGATCGTTTCGACATGACCGATTCCATTACGGTGTGCGCGTTCACAACCGATCCAACCGATGCTCCTCTTTTTCGACTCCTCATTAAGCCGAGTGACAGCAACGGACTGCGAACCGTTTGTCGCTTGATGGTAGATAAGGTCACGACTGTTCTCAAAACAAAAATCGGCGAGCATGTTGGCCGTCTTGCTGACGAGGATATGGTGCGGCTGAATCGCGCCGTTTTGGTCTTTTTGGGAATTGCTGCTCCAACTAGCAACGAGCAACTGGAATCGCCATAACTTGGAGCAGGCTCGCCAGGGCCTGCCAATCTACGTCTGGCGTGATGGCACGGTGGTAGAAATCCCTCCCGATGAATTACGGGCGCGATCGATCCTCTTGGGCGCGGAATCAAAGTACGAAGCACTCCTCCTTTTATATGAGCCTGTTGTCTGAGGTTCTAGGTTCGACCCGCGATAAAGTCTTCTAAAGAAGCCCCGCTAATCACGTCACACGCGCCCCGCTTCGCGCTCAGAGAACGAGCGCATCCTCCGTCTACTGTCCCTCCCAGCCGGATTCTCCCAATCGATGCTCGCCCCGAACTTTAATTGAATGCGGCCTGCTCACTCTCACAGCGAAATCCGAAGTCCGTGTCTTGGGGATTGCCTCGCTTCGCGGATCTCGGAGTTGAACCTCTGAATTGAAAGGAGAACGACAAAATGGAACAGTCTCAACTCTTGGCGCACTGCGGCAGTTCGAAAATCACCAGAGAAGAATTGAAGGTGATCCCGACGCCCGCAGGGAGCGCAACCCATCAACCCCTTCCCCACTTCGAGATTGTCGGGGCACTAGTCGAAACGCTCAGCTTCCGACAGATCTCGGTGGTGCGGGAGGAATACGCAGTTACAGGCGACGGCATGAAGATGTTCGGAGTCCTCGACCTCGAAACCACCTTCGACGGATGCCGATTCTCAATCGGCGTCCGAAACTCCAACGACAAGTCCATGAGGCTTGCCCTCACCGTGGGTTACAGGGTGCTGGTGTGCGACAACATGGCGTTCCATGGGAAACTTCGAGCCGATGAAGAAACAAGTGGACGCGTGGAAGGGGACGCGCCTGCCGGACGATACAGCGAAGCTCGTCATCTACCGGGCATTCGTGGAAGGTAAGCTCGACGCCCCGAAACACTTGGCCCGGCGCGTTCATGACGAGTATTTCAACCCTCGGGTCGAGGAGTTCGCACCACGAACAGTGTGGAGCTTGTCCAACGCGTTCACGA
>WNGQ01005179.1_pt1 | contig 12809 bp, 12 predicted proteins | sample 5407661 | NCBI WGS metagenome assembly WNGQ01 (sample SAMN13153382, study PRJNA577476) | soil metagenome | isolation source: 60 cm soil or saprolite under Garry oak tree replicate 2 | place: USA:California | collected 2016-06-15
TCCGGCAGGCGAGCCGCGCCCTCGGCGACGCTGAGTCCTGATCGGAAACATCATCCGGGAGCGTCGAGGCCGACGACGCCATCGAACAGATTGAGACCGAGCAGGAATTCGGAGCTGAAGTGCGTGCGCACGTGGGGCTCGACGACAATGCCGCGCGCCAGCAAGGCCGCCTCGTCGCGTCGCGCCGCGCGCAGGACGGCATCGACCGCGAGCACCCGATCGTTGATCGCGGGATCGAACGTATCGCCGAATTCGACGACCAGCGCGGCCTCTCCTGCATCGAGAAAGCGCGGAGCGGGCAACGCTGTCGCCGGACCGGGCTCGACCTGCAAGGTCATGTCGTAGCTGGCTTGAACGGCTTCAGGACGATGCCGGCCTGCTCCAATCGCTCGCGGACGCGGCTTGCGGTCGCAACCGCATGGGCGGAATCGCCATGGACGCAGATCGAACGGATCGGGGTCGGCAGATGCCTGCCGCTTGCGGTGATCACGGCTCCGGCTTCGACCATGTCGAGCACGCGCGCGGCGGCCTCTTCCGCGCCTTCGATCATTGCGCCGGGCTGGCCGCGCGAAATCAACTGCCCGGTTTCGGTGTAGCCGCGATCGGCATAGATCTCCTGATGGATCTCGAGCCCCGCGGCCTCACCGGCCGCGACCAGTTCCGTCAAGGCGTTGGCCAGCAATGCCAGGCCCGGGTCGACCGCGCGCACCGCCCGCGCCACCGCGTCGGCGACGCCGCGCTCTTCGCAGGCGATGTTGCCGAGCGCGCCGTGGGTCTTTACGTAGGTGATGCGATGGCCGGCGTAAGCCGCGAGCGCGGTGGCGGCGCCGATCTGATAGGCCACCAGCCTTTCGATCTCCCCGTTCGAGAACGGAAGACGACGGCGACCAAACCCCCACAGGTCCGGGAATCCAGGATGCGCGCCGACCGCGACGCCGCGCTCGCGCGCGGTGGCAAACGTCCGCGCCATCACCTCGGGGTCACCGGCATGAAGCCCGCAGGCCACATTGGCCGAGGTGACGATGGAGAGCATGGCGTCGTCGTCGCCGCAGCGATAAGTCCCAAAACCTTCGCCCAGATCGGAATTGAGATCGACGGATCGCATGGTCTCCTCCTCAGAGCCTGACTCGAAGTGTCAGGTGTTCATCGGCCAGAGCGCTTCGGCAAGGGCCACCGCCGCGGGAAAGATCGTGACGAAGTTGCCGCCGACATACTGGACCAGCACGGGATCGGCGTCGACATTCTGTCCGTCGGCTCCGAACTTGACGCGTTTCCACGGCATGATGGTTCGCTCGCCGGGGATGTCGGTCGCGGCCAGCGCCTCGCGGATCTTCTCGCCGTCGGTCGATTTGGCGCGGTCGATCGCGTCGGCGAGGACGAGCAGCCCCATCAGCTCGCGCGAGGTGGAGTCATTGAGGTCGCGACTGGAGCGCGCCTTGTACATGTCGTTGACCTTGAGGACGCTCGGCCGCTTCGCGGCCATGTCGAGCGAAAAACTCGCGCGCGAGATGACGCCGGCCGCCTTGTCGCCCACCGCGTCGAAAAACGCCTTGTCGGAAAAGCCGCTCGCTTGCGCGACGATATTCTTGGGTCTGTAGCCGAGTTCGCCCATCGTCCGCATCAGGAGGATCGCATCGGTGATGTAGCTCGACGGCATCAGCACGTCAGGATCGGCGGATTTGAGCTGCTGCACCTCGACGCTCAGCGACGGCGTGTTCGATTTGTACTTGATGTCGGCGACGAGCTTGTAGCCGCGCTCGGCCGCGAGCTTGCGCTGGATGTTCGACGAATCGGTGCCGAAGATCGTGTCTTCGAAGAACAGGCCGACGGTTTCGATCTTCTTGCCCCTGGCCTTCTGGGCATCGAGGAAATCGAACATCGCGGCCGAGAACATCTCGTCCTGCGCGGCGGGACGGAAGAAGAATTTGAGGCCGCGGCGCGCCAGGCTTGGCGATGAGGAATCGGCGCACAGGAACGGCAAGCCGTAGCGTTCGGCGACGGCGCTGACGGTGGAGGAAACCGACGACAGATAGCACCCGATCAGAGCGCTCACCTTCTCCTGGGTGATCAGGCGCTCGGCTTCCGCCCGGCCCTTCTGCGGATCGGATTGATGGTCGGCGAAGATCAGCTTGATCTTGGCATTGCCGAGTCCGGCAAGACCGGCGTTCTTCGCCGTCGGCAGATCGAGATCGTAGGAATTGTTGATGATGTCGGCCGCCGTTTCCATCGCATGGCGCGCGTCGACACCGACCTGCGCGTTCGCTCCCGACATCGGGAACAACACACCGATGACGACGTCCGGACTGGCTTCAGCGATCGCAGGTCCGGCCAAACCCGCAAGCGCAGAGAAGGACAGCAGGGACGCACCACTCATCAGCAACTGTCTGCGATTCATTCGATTGTTCCTCTGTGGGGTTTGGTCCGTCGTTTTCGAAACGGTCGGTCTCGCGGCGGTTATTGATGTGACCTCTGGCCCATTGCTTTATTGTTGCCTAATGTACAATTACCGACATTCGCCTCGTCAAGCCTGATTGGCGGGCAGTGGCTGCTTAGCGCGTCAGCAGCGTCGCTATTTTGCGTAGCACCTCGAAACACGCATTGGCCATGACATCGGGCGTGCAGAGATTCATCATGAGCCCGACAGAGAAGCGTTATCCTGCATTGTCAAAGAGCCGGGATAAGAACATATGTGCTCTTCCTGCACTTCAATATCTCGAACGAATGTGGCAACGGCACCGACATGACACTCGCAACACGGATAGACTCAATTCTCCAGGGTTTTGGCGTTGACCGCGATCACTATCGGCGCGGCAACCGCATCGTGCGCTCGCCGTTGACCGGCGAGACCATTGCGCACGTCAATGACGCGGATGCCGGGAGCGTCACTGATGCCATCGAACGCGCGAGAACGGCGTTCTTGGCGTGGCGATCCGTTCCTGCCCCCCGTCGCGGAGAGCTGGTCCGGATCCTCGGCGAGGAGTTGCGCGCCGCCAAGACCGCGCTCGGCGAGCTCGTCACCATCGAGGTCGGCAAGATCCTATCCGAGGGCCTCGGCGAGGTTCAGGAGATGATCGACATCTGCGACTTCGCGGTCGGCCTCTCCCGTCAGCTCTATGGTCTCACCATTGCGAGCGAACGGGCGAACCATCGGATGATGGAGCAATGGCATCCGATCGGGCCGGTCGGCGTCATCACGGCGTTCAATTTTCCGGTTGCGGTCTGGGCCTGGAACGCTGCGCTCGCGCTGGTGTGCGGCAACCCGGTGATCTGGAAGCCCTCGGAGAAAGCGCCGCTGACGGCGCTCGCGGTGCAGGCGTTGTTCGAGCGCGCGGCGGCGCGGTTCGACGGCGCGCCGGCGGACCTGTCGATGCTCCTGATTGGCGGACGCGACGTCGGCGAGCTGCTGGTCGACGATGCGCGGGTGCCCGTGCTCTCGGCGACCGGTTCAACCGCCATGGGCCGGACGGTGGGTCCGCGACTGGCGCAGCGCTTCGCCCGGGCCATCCTCGAACTCGGCGGCAACAACGCGTCGATCGTATGCCCGTCGGCCGATCTCGACCTCGCGCTTCGCGCCATCACCTTCGCGGCCGTCGGCACCGCGGGCCAGCGCTGCACGTCGTTGCGACGGCTGTTCGTGCACCACAGCGCTTACGATTCCCTGGTGGCGAAGTTGAAACAGGCCTATGCCGCCGTTCAAATCGGCAATCCCCTCACGCACAGTGCCGCCCTCGTCGGCCCGCTCATTGACGAGGCGGCGTTTCACCGAATGCAGGAAACGCTTGCAGAGGCGCGAAAGCTCGGCGCACGGGTCACCGGCGGCGACCGTTTCGAGGTCGAGGGATCTTCCGCTGCTTATTATGTGAAGCCGGCGCTGGTGGAGATATCAGGACAGCTTGGCCCGGTCCTGAAAGAGACTTTCGCGCCGATCCTCTATGTCATGACGTATTCCGACTTCGACGCGGCGCTTACGCTGCACAATGATGTCCAGCAGGGCCTGTCGTCATCGATTTTCTCGACCGACCTTCGTGAGATGGAGAAATTCCTCTCGGTCGTCGGTTCGGATTGTGGCATCGCAAACGTCAACATAGGTCCCTCCGGCGCCGAAATCGGCGGCGCGTTCGGCGGCGAGAAGGAGACCGGCGGCGGACGCGAGGCCGGCTCCGACGCCTGGAAGGCCTACATGCGCCGCATCACCTCGACCATCAACTTCGGCAACGAGCTTCCGCTCGCCCAGGGCGTCAGGTTTGATATCGGCTGAAACTGGCGCGGCGCCGGCGTGAGCTGCCGACTGAGCTGACGCGCGGATGCTCAATCGAACTGCACCGGATCCGGTCCGGGATAAGCAAGTGCGACGAACTCGCAGAAAGCGCGGGCGGCCGGCGAAAGCCTGGCTTTGCTCTTCCAGGCGAGGCCGATGTCCATGGTGTGGACCTCGTCGTCCAGCGTCTTCAGATCGATGCGATGTCCCTCGAGAGACCATGGCCGATAGACCATGTCGGACAGAACGGTGATGCCCATACCGGTCGCCACCATGCTGCGAACGGCTTCCACCGAGAGCGTGCGGAAGATGACGTTAGGGACATGCGGCGTCCGCTGCCAATAGCGCATCGCGGAGCGTTCGGCCTCATCGACGGTCAGCATCAGAAATGGTTCGCCGGTAAGATCGGCCAACCGAAGACTGTCCTTGTGCAACAGCGGGTGATTGGCACAGGCCCACAGGCGGCGCGGCGAGCGCAACAGGAGGCGGGAGCGGATCGAGCGCCGGTCGTGCAGGTTGGACACGAGCATGACGGCGGCATCGACGCTGCCGCTCCTGAGGCTGTGCTCGATGGCATCCCGCTCGAACTCATGGAGCCGCACCGTGATGCCCGGAAAGGCGCGCCAGAAGCGTGACAGCAGAGGCGGCAGGAAGTAGCCGGCCACGGTGTAGCTCACGGCAACATCGACGGTGCCATCGACCTGGGTCCCCCAGCGATGCGGGCCCCGCATCGCGTCCGAAACGCTGGCCTCGATGACGCGGGCCCGCTGCAGGAATTGCTGTCCGTCGAATGTGAGGGTGACGCCGTTCGAATGCCGGTCGAACAGTCGCTGCCCGAGTTCGGCTTCGAGCGCCTTGATTGACGCGGTAACAGCCGACTGCGTCACGTTCAGACCGGCAGCGGCTGCCGAAACCTGTCCGGCTTCGGCTGTGGCGACAAAGTGGCGGACCTGACGGAAAGTCAGAGCCATAAAAAAATCCGATATCAGCGAGCTATTTTTCGAATTTTACAATTGTCGCTGCGACGCAAAAAATCAAGTTGGTTCATGTTCGATCGCGTTTTGAAAAGGCGTCTACTCAATGGCTTCCGGTGACTTGGACTTGGTCGCTCGCGGTGTCAGCGTCCAGTTCGAGGGCTTGAAGGCCTTGTCCGGCGTCACCTTGACGGTGCCGCGGGGACGCATCACCGGGCTGATCGGCCCCAACGGCGCCGGTAAAACCACACTCATCAACGTCTTGACCGGGTTTCAGCGTGTCGGCGCCGGGACCGTGGAATTGGAAGGTGAGACGGTCAGCGGCATCGCGGCTCACAAGCTGCGGCGCAAGGGCGTGGCGCGCACGTTTCAATCCGGACGCCTGTTTCGCGACTTGCCGGTAGTGGACAACCTCGAGGTCACGGGCGTGGGCCTCGGCCTGACGCGCCGCGACGCGATCGCGGAGGCCGAGCGCCTGATGGAGTGGCTGGGCATATCGCACCTCGCGGGCGCGATCGCGGGCGCCCTGCCCTATACCGACGAGCGGCGCGTGGCGATCGGCCGGGCCATCATGTGCAATCCGCGCTACCTGCTGCTGGACGAACCCGCGGCAGGCATGTCCGAACATGAAAGCCATGATCTGGCTGCCATCATCAAGCGGATCGCCGGAGACCTCGGCGTCGGCGTTCTCTTGATCGAGCACAATATCGGCCTCGTGCTCGAACTGTGCGAACGCATCTTCGTGCTCGACTCCGGCGAGACCATCGAAGTCGGTCCACCGGACCAGATCCGCAACAGCGATGCGGTTCGTCACGCCTATATGGGGACGCAACGGGACGAAATCATTCCCGCGCTCGCGACTGCCGAGGCGGTCGCTCCATGACGCTGCTGGCCGTCGACAACGTCACGGTACGCTATGGGCGCCTGACGGCCTTGCGCGGCATCACGCTAAGGATCGCCGAGGGTGAAGTCCTGTTCGTGACCGGCCCCAATGGCGCCGGAAAGTCGACCTTGTTGAACGCGATCGCCGGCGTCGTGCCGCCGATCTCGGGATCCATCACGATCGACGGCGCGGCGGTGACCGGCGCGCCGCCCGAACAGATCGCGCGACGGGGATTTTCGCTGGTGCCGGAAGGGCGCAACGTCTTTGGCGGGCTGACCATCGAGGAGAATCTCAAGGTCGGCACCGGCATGCGGGCCGACAGGCAGAGGGTCACTGAGGATCTCGAAACTGTCTACCAGGAATTCCCTGTCCTGGCCGAGCGACGGCACGCAGCCGCCGGCATGCTGTCCGGCGGCCAGCAGCAGATGCTCGTCATCGGCCGCGCCCTGATGGCCTCCCCGCGGCTGATGGCGATCGACGAGCCGTCGCTCGGACTGGCCCCCAAGATCATCGATCAAGTCTATGAAATCCTGGTGCGGCTTCGCGCGCAGCGCAAGCTGACCCTTTTGATCGTCGAGCAAAGTTCGGCGCGCGCCATGATGACCGGCGGACGCATGATCCTGATGCGCGGCGGGCGCATCGTGCTGGAGGGCGAGGCAGGCGAGATGGTCAAGGACGAGCGCCTGAAGCAGGCGTATTTCGGCTTCGGAGACCATTGAGCATGACGGCACTGCTGCAGATCCTCTTCGATGCACTGAGCCTGGGCAGCCTTTATGCCCTGGGCGCGCTCGGCATCGCGCTGATCTTCGGGGTGATGCGGCTGGTGAATTTCGCGCATGGCGATTTCATCGCCTTCTGCGTGTTCGCGATGCTGTGGCCGTCGACCGGTGCGGCTGCCGTCGTCTTCGCCGGCGACCTGCCGTTCTACCTTCTCGTTCCGCTGCTGCTGCTGGTCGGCGCCGCCTTGTCTGTCCTGTCGGAGGTGATCGTCTTCCGCCGCTTCCGCAACGCCAACCCCGCCACGATGATGATCGCCTCCTTCGCGCTCGGCTTTGCGATCCGGAATTTTCTGTTGATGCTGTATTCGAGCCGGCCGAAGTCGATCACGCTTTGGCCCAGTCTCAGCCTGCCGGTCGAGCTTCTCGGGGCCCGCATCCCGATGCTGCAGGTCGTGACGATCGTCATCACCCTGGCCGTCCTCGCTGCGCTGACCCTGTTCCTCAAGCGCACGCGCTACGGTTTGGAAATGCGCGCCGCTGCCGAGAACTTCACCATGGCCCGCATGCTCGGGGTCCGCGCCAACGCGGTCATTCTGCTGGCCTTTGCCATCAGCGGCATGCTGGCGGCGGCGATCGGGCTGATCCTGGCGACCAACTCCGGCACGGCGGATATCGGGATGGGCGCCAACGTCATGCTGATCGCCTTCATCGCCACGGTGATCGGTGGTCTTGGCAGCGTGCCGGGAGCGGTCGCCGCCGGCTTCCTGATCGGGGGCGCCAGCGTCGTGTTCCAGGCGACACTGCCGCATGACGCCCGCGTCTTTCGCGATGCCTTTGTCTATGGCGCCGTGATCGTGGTTCTGCTGGTGCGCCCGCAAGGGCTGTTCGCGCCCAAATCCGCCAAGCAGAGGGTCTGATCCATGTCGCAGCGCCGATCGGTCATCTGGCGAACGATTGCGACACCGGTCGTCCTGATCGTGGTGCTGCTCGCCATGGCGGCGCTGACTTATCAATTCGGCAGCAGGCCGTTCAATCGTACCGTGGTCGAGATGTTCATCAACATCATGGTGGTCGTTGGCCTCTATGTCTTCGTCGGCAATTCAGGCCTGTTGTCGTTCGGCCATATCAGCTTCATGTGCCTCGGCGCCTACATGACGGCCTGGCTGACCATACCGCCGGTGATGAAGTCGATCACGCTCAAGGGGCTGCCCGCATGGCTCTTGCATACACAATTGCCGATGTGGGTCGCAACGCCGATCTCGGGCGCGTTTGCCGCCGCCTTTGCGCTGATCGTCGGGCGCGTCATCATGCGCCTGTCGGGGATCGCCGCCTCGATCGCCACCTTCGGGCTGCTCGGCGTCGTCAACAACGTCTACTCGAACTGGGACTCGGTGACGGGTGGACAAGGTTCGATCGTCGGGATCCCGCCCACCATGAATGTCTGGGTCGGATGGCTCGGCGCCGCTGCGGCCATCGTGATCGCCTATCTCTACTCGATTTCGCGCTCCGGCCTGGCGCTTCGCGCCACCCGCGACGAAGCCGTGGCCGCCGGCGCTTCCGGAATCGACATGGTGCGCGAGCGGCTGATCGCCTTCGTCGTCAGCGCCTTCATCATAGGCCTTGCCGGCGCGCTCTACGCGCATTTCCTGAGTATCGTCAATCCGGGCTCGTTCTATCTGCGTACGACGTTCGTCACCCTGTCGATGCTGGTGGTCGGCGGCATGTACAGCCTCACCGGAGCGGTTGCCGGGGTCGTCGCGATTTCGGCGCTGATCGAGATGTTTCGCGACCTGGAAAAAGGCGTCAGCCTCGGCGGTCTGACGGTTGCCCTTCCGAACGGGGTTCAGGAGATCGCGATCGGCATCATCACGATCGTCATCCTGATGTACTTGCCGACCGGCCTCACCCGCAACCGGGAAGTCTCCTTCGGCGGATGGCCGCTGCAACGGCGCCTGACGCAACCCGTGAAGACGGCCCTGAAAGAATTGAACTGAAGTCCCGTAGAGTAAAAATGGAGGAGTGTCTGATGCGTTTCAACACAGTACTAGGCACCTTGGCTGCGGCGTTCGCGCTGGGGTGTACGCCGGCCCTGGCGGCCGACGAGATCGTCGTCGGATTTGCCACCGCGGCGTCCGGGTTCATGCAGGCCTATGACAAGCCGGCCCAGGATGCGGCGCTCATCCGCATCGACGAGATCAACAAGGCGGGCGGTCTGCTCGGCAAGAAGATCAAGGCGGTGTTTGCGGACACCAAGACCGATCAGGCCGAGGGCGCCAAGGCGGGCCTCGCGATGCTCGATCAGGGCGCGGAGATGGTGGTGGTCTCGTGCGATTACGACTTCGGCGCGCCGGCAGCCCTGCAGGCGCAGGCCGCCGGCAAGGTCTCGTTCTTCCTGTGCGCAGAATCGATCAAGGCCGGCATCCCCGGTGTCGGTCCCTTCTCGTTCTCCGGCTCGGTGCTGGCCGCCGTGCAGGGCGCGACCATGGCCGAGTGGGCCTACAACAAGAAGAATGCCCGCAGCTTCTACCGGCTGCTCGACAGCTGGACCGTCTATAACAAGGGCATCTGCGACGGCTTCGACTGGATGATGCCGCGTCTGAAGGATGCCGCGCTCGCCGGCAGCGACACCTTCAAGAACGATGACGCCTCGATCGCCTCCCAGATCACCCGCATCAAGAGCCTGCCGAAGGAGCCCGACGCCATCATGCTCTGCACGATGATGCCGGGAGCCGTCTCGGCCATCAAGCAGATCCGGGCCGCCGGCATCAAATCGATGATCCTCAATGGCTCTGGCGTTGACGGCAGCTATTGGCTCAACGCCGTTCCCGACCTGTCGAACTTCTACGTGCCGGTGCAGGGCTCTGTCTACGGCGACGATCCCAATCCGAAGGTCACCGAATTCAACAAGAAGTACAAGGATGTGACCGGCGGCGACCCTTCCAGCCAATACGTCTATCCGGGCTATGTCCTGATCGACGTCTGGGCGAAGGCCGTCGAGCGCGCCAAGACGACGGATGCCGCGCCCGTCGTGGCTGAGCTCGAGAAGATGACCAACGAGACCACGCTGTTCGGGCCACGCACCTTCAACAAGGACATCCACCACCAGAACCAGGGCCGCTACCTGATCGTCGATACCGAGCAGGGCAAGCCGAAGGTGGTCGATCAGTGGACGATTTCGGAGAAGATCCCGGTCGACTATCTGGTGTCGAAGTAACTGGCGGCGCGCCGCCGCGGCAGGTTTCCCGGCCTGCGGCGGCGCTTTGGTCTCCTAGCGCCGATCGCGATCACCGTTGCGCCTGCTGACATCGGCAGGTGTCGCGTTCGACAAGACTTAGGGTTTGCGACGGCTGCCCCTGGAATGCAGCAGCCGGGACAAGGACGAGGTGAGATGGTCATCATCAATTGCGACATGGGCGAGGCCTTTGGCCTCTACAAGATGGGCGACGACGACGGATTGATGCCGCTGATCGACGTGGCCAACGTCGCCTGCGGATTTCATGGCTCGGATTTCAATCACATGCGCAAGACCGTGCGGCTGGCCAAGCAGCATGGCGTCAAGGTGGGCGCTCATCCCTCGCTGCCCGACCTGCAGGGCTTCGGACGCAGGGAGATGAAGATCGATCGCGAAGAGCTGGCGAACTGCCTGCTCTACCAGATCGGTGCGCTCAAGGCGTTTCTGGACGCCGAAGGCGTGGCCCTCAATCACATCAAGCCGCACGGCTCGCTCTACGGCATGGCCGCGCGGATGGAGGACATCGCCGAGGCCGTGGCCGACGCAGCCGATGTCTACAAGGTGCCGCTGTTCGGCATGAAGGGAACGCTGCACGAGAAGGTCTATCAGCGCCGTGGGCACGTCTTCGTCGCCGAATATTACGCCGATCTCGACTACAATCCCGAGGGTGGCCTCATCATCACGCGCGAACATGAAGCCAAGGACCCGACCGACGCGGCAGCGCGGTGCGTGCGCGCCTTGACCGAAGGCAAGACGCGAACGGTGGCCGGAAACGACGTTGCCGTCGGGTCCGATTCCATTTGCGTGCACTCCGACACACCGAATGCCGTCGCCATCGCGCAGGCCGTTCGCGACGCAGTCCGCCCCTATCTGACGGTACACTGACCAAGGTCGAGGCGATCACAGGACGAGGAACTCATGGGCATACAGCAAATCTTTTCGCCGCTTCCGGGCATCTTCTACCGCAAGCCGGCACCGGACAAGCCAGTCTACAAATCCGACGGCGACATCATCACGGAAGACGATACGATCGGCCTCATCGAGGTCATGAAGTCGTTCAACGAGGTGAAGGCGGGCGCGGCCGGCAAGATCGTGCGCTTCCTTGCCGAGAATGAGGACGCCGTGATGGCCGGTCAGCCGATCGCCGAGATCGAGGTCTAAAGGCCTTCAAACAGTCCATGACCATCCACAAGCTCCTCATTGCCAATCGCGGCGAGATTGCCGTGCGCATCATTCGCGCAGCACGTGAACTCGGCCTTGCAACCGTTCAGGTCTACAGCAAGGCCGACAAGGAGCAGCTTGCCGTGCGGCTCGCGGACGAGAGCGTCGAAATCGGCCCCGCGCAGGCGTCGAAATCATATCTGTCCCGTAATGCGATTCTCGCTGCGGCGAAAACAACGGGCGCCGACGCCATCCATCCGGGCTACGGGTTTCTTGCCGAAAACGCCGAGTTCGCCGCCGCGGTCGAGGCGGCGGGGCTCATCTTCGTCGGACCGACGGCCCGCTCGATCCGGCTGATGGGCGACAAGGTTGCCGCCCGCGAGGCCGCGGCGGCAGCAGGCGTGCCCACCGTTCCCGGCAGCAACGGCCGCCTGGAGTCGCCCGAGGCGGCCTTCGCCCTGGTGCAGACGACCGGCTTTCCCGTGATGATCAAGGCGGCGGCCGGCGGCGGCGGCCGCGGCATCCGCATCGCGCACTCGGCGGACGAGTTTCATCACCTGATGCCGCAGGCGCAAGCCGAAGCACTCGCCGCCTTCGGCGATGGCGGGCTCTATGTCGAGAAGCTGATCGAGGGCGCGCGCCACATCGAGGTCCAGGTGCTCGGCGACGGACGCGATGTCATCCACTGCTTCGAGCGCGAGTGCTCGCTGCAGCGCCGCCGCCAGAAAGTCTGGGAAGAGGCGCCCTCGCCCTCGCTGACACCTGTCATTCGCGAGAAGCTCTGCGCCTCCGCCGTGGCGTTGGCCAAGGCGGTGCACTACCGCGGCGCGGGCACGCTGGAATATCTGTACGATGATCGCAGCCACGCATTCTACTTCCTGGAGATGAACACCCGCATCCAGGTCGAACATCCGGTGACGGAGATGGTCACCGGCATTGACCTGGTGCGCGAGATGATCCGGATCGCCGGCGGTGAGCCCTTGCGCATCCGTCAGGATCAGGTGCGCATCAACGGCCACGCGATCGAAGTCCGCATCAACGCCGAGGATCCGGCGAAAGGTTTTGCGCCGAACCCGGGCACGGTGACCGCACTGAACGTGCCGGGCGGCAACGGGGTGCGGTTCGACAGCATGCTCTATCCCGGCTACACGGTGCCGCCGTTCTACGACAGCCTGCTCGGCAAGCTGATCGTCCACGACGAGGATCGCGCGAGCGCCATCCGGCGGCTCGATCGCGCTCTCGGCGAGCTGAACGTCGAGGGATTGGCGACCACCAAACCGCTGCACCAGGCGCTCGTACGCGACGGCGACGTGCAGGCCGGGCGCTTTCACACCGCCTGGCTCGAGCCATGGCTGGCATCGCATGCTGCAAGCCTTGCCGCGGCAGGGGCCGTGCCAGCCGCACAAGTTATTCCAACCACCAAAAGAGAATCCGCCGCGTCAGCAACAGGAGGCCACAGCCCCATGCAAACTCGATTTTCCTTCGGCGGCGACGAGCACATCTTCGCCGAGGTGGATGACGCCATGTCACTCGAGGCCTTCTTCAAGAGCCTCTTCATCACCAATGCGGTGCGCGACGCCAG
>WNGQ01008429.1_pt1 | contig 12809 bp, 10 predicted proteins | sample 5407661 | NCBI WGS metagenome assembly WNGQ01 (sample SAMN13153382, study PRJNA577476) | soil metagenome | isolation source: 60 cm soil or saprolite under Garry oak tree replicate 2 | place: USA:California | collected 2016-06-15
TTTTGCCGGACTTAATCTCACTCAACTCGCCTTGCGCGGAGCGCAGAAGAATTTTGCCAAAGCTAAAATCGCTGACGGCCGCGGCGTGAAAGACCGCCTCGACCGGTTGGCCGGCCAGCGCGCGCAGGCGCTGGCGCAAGTCGGCGGTGGTAGTAAAGGTTTCAACCTCCCGGGCCTGGCGCTGGCCGCGATAGGTGGCTAGCTGGCCAATGAACAGCGCCACCTCATGCCCGCGCGCCACCAAATAATTCGCCAACTCCGAGCCGAGCCGGCCCGTGGAAAAGTTCGTCAGCCGCCGCACCGCATCGAGCGGTTCAAAAGTGGGCCCGGCGGTGACCACGCAGCGCATGGCTCCAAGTTAAGACAGGGGCAACGGCAGGCAATTTGTTTCTACGGCTTCAGTTCCCGGCAAGGACGCAGTCCCCTGCGTCCCTGATCTCGACGCACTGGCAGGCAATCTGTTTCTACGGCTCCAGAGCAAGAAGAGCGCAGGCAGACTTTCGAGTTGCCGAATGTCCCTGGGCAGGATGGGATATGGGATATGGCATATGGGATGGGGTGTTCCATCTTCCATCTCCCATCTTCCAGGTTAGGCCATTAGGCTGGCGGCCTGAAGTTCGCTTCGACGTGGTGGCACAGGAGCCGGTTCAATGACCGGAGCTTCAATCAATTCCAAAAGCTGCCGGCGGTTTTCGCGCAGCGATGCCAGAAGTCGTTGCGGCGAAGGAATATTTTCTTTGACAATGTTCTGTGCCAAAGCTGGCGAATGATCCAGGTTCAACAGAACCACGAGCAACCACACGGCGCTCATTCCGGCTAAGTGCCACCGAAATGAGAGCAGGAGTTCGCGAACCCCGGGCCGGTCTGCGGGCCGGAGCGCGGCGGTCCACCTCGGCGCGCACGGTTCACTGACGGACTCGCGGACGCGGACCTCGGCGCGCCTTTGGCCAAGGGCCGCGAGCGCTGCTTGCCGAATCGCGTCGAGTTTGGGTTCGGCGGATTGGTGTCGTTCGAACAAAACTTCGCGTGGGGTCTTCATGATGCGTTCTCTTCGATCAGTTTCTTGAGCGCCTTCTTGGCGTAATGCAGGCGAGATTTGACGGTGCCAACTCGCGTCATGGTTATGCTGGCGATTTCTTCGAGCGAATAATCTTCGACAAAGTGCAGCAACAACACGGAACGTTGCGGCTGCGGCAATTGATTGAGCAGTTGCATAAATTCAGCCTCCTGTTCCTGCCGTATGAGCCATTCGGCCGGGTCATCCTCAACTTCGGCCAGGGCGGCAGAAAACTCTTCGAGCGCGGTTTCTTCGCTGCGCCGCTTGCGCCACCTTTGAATGCATTTCTGGTGCGCGATGCCGAAGAGCCAACTGCCGAACTTCTCATCGTCGCGCAATCCGCCGAGATGCCGGACGGCGTTGATAAACGTCTCCTGCACAATGTCGAGACTGGCCTGCTCGTCATGGACCAACTCAAAAACATAGACATACAAGGGCAACTGATAACGCCGGAACAGAGTGTCCCACGCCTGCGGCTTTCCGGCCCTGGCCTGCGGCACGGGCAGTTGTTCGCGTTCAGCCACTACCAGCATTTACAACCAGTGGAATGCCTAAGGCGAGAAAAGGTTCAAAGGGGCCTGACTCATGGTAAGCTGGCGGCTATGCCGGAGTTGCCGGACATCACCATCTATCTTGAGGCGCTGGAGCGCCGGGTGCTCGGCAAGACTTTGAGCCGAGTTCGCGTTACGAGTCCGTTTCTGCTGCGGACAGTGGCGCCACCCCTCGCCGGCATCAACGGGCGGACGGTCACGGCCCTGCGGCGGGTGGGAAAGAGGATTGCTTTCGGTTTTGAGGACGAACTGTGGCTCGTATTGCACCTGATGATCGGCGGGCGGCTGCATTGGCGCGAAGCCGGCGCGAAACTCGCCGGCAAACACAGTTTGGCCGCTTTCGATTTTCAGCATGGCTCGTTGCTGCTGACCGAGGCGGGAAACAAAAAGCGCGCCGCTCTGCACCTGGTGCAAGGGGAGGAAACCCTGCGCGCGCTGGATAAGGGCGGGCTGGAGGTCCTCGGTTCATCGTTGGATGCGTTCTCTGCTGCGCTCACACGGCGGAATCACACGCTCAAACGCGCGCTGACCGATCCGGGCCTGTTCAGCGGCATTGGCAACGCCTATTCGGACGAGATTTTGCATGCCGCGCGGCTTTCCCCTGTGGCGCTGAGCCAAAAGCTCTCGGCCCGCGACATAGCGCGTTTGCACCAGGCCACGCAGGAAACGCTCCGAAGTTGGATCAGGTTGTTGCGACAGCAAACCGGCGATCAGTTCCCGGAAAATGTCACCGCGTTCCGCCCGGAAATGGCCGTGCACGGGAAGTTCGGACAGCCTTGTCCGGTGTGCGGGGCCAAAGTGCAACGGATTCGGTATGCGGACAACGAAACGAATTATTGTCCCTGGTGCCAAACGGGGGGCAGGCTGCTGGCAGACCGTTCGCTGTCGTTGCTGCTCAAGAAGGATTGGCCGAAGACACCTGATGAACTGGAGGAGTTGCGGAATCGCTAGAAGCGTTAAAGCGCTGGATCATCCGCGCTGCGAGAGTTGAAGGGCTGGCCGGCGATAATGTTGTGCGGAAGTTTCTCGAGGAACCAGGACGAGAGGAGGGAAGCGGCTTGACGGTTGATGAATTTCGATAAACGAACGCGCCGTGGCCAGCCGCGGAAATAGCAATGGCCTTGGTCACAGGGGCACAGGTAGTCCCGTATTTCTCAGATGCCGGCGCTCTCGCGATGGGAGGAAGGCGAGAGCTTGCGCGTCGCCCGCCGCAACCGCCCTGGCGTCGCTCGAAAGAAAGAAGAGTTGAACGAGAAGCGTTTCTTGGAGGTCGCTGGTTTGGTCTTTGGCACATCGGATGCGGTGACACACGCAGTATGCGCGGAAGAGGAGGAACTGGGAATCGGGGAACACCCTGATCTTTGCATAGGGGCGTTTCCTACTCGAAGCGATTGGATGTCTCGCACCTTGGGCAGCGGGCGCGCCGATTGCACTTCGACCGTATTGGTTTGTCGGGGGCCGCTTTGAAAGTCGTCGATCCCAGGACAGACAAGAAAGAAGAACGCGCCATCCAGGCGCCCGATCACGCGTCGTGCGTGCGGCCTTTGATCGAACTGATCGAAGAACGGATGTGCAACGCCGTGCTCAATGCCATAGGCCATCGCATCGTACATGGCGGCCCGCGCTACCGCGAGCCTCAGCGGGTGGACGCGGCGATGCTCGAGGAACTGCAGCGCCTCAGTCCATACGATCCCGAACATTTGCCCTCCGAAATAGCCTTGATGGAAAGTCTGGCCGAGAGCTACGTGGAAGTGCCGCAAATCGCATGTTTCGACACGGCGTTTTACCGAGAGCTGCCGCCGGTGGCCAGGCTGCTGCCGATTCCGCGAAAGTATGCGGCAAAGGGCGTGCAGCGGTATGGATTTCACGGGCTGTCCTACGCCTACCTTATGGGTGAGCTGGAGCGGCTGGCCGGGACCGAGGCGGCGCAAGGCCGGGTTATCCTCGCGCACCTGGGCAACGGCGCGAGCATGGCGGCGGTGCGAAACGGGCGGTGTATGGATACGACCATGGCGTTCACGCCCGCCGCCGGCCTGGTGATGAGCACCCGCTCGGGCGACATTGACCCGGGGCTGGTGGCTTACCTGGCGCGGACTGAAAACATGACGACCGAGCAGTTCCACGAAATGATCAACGCGAAATCGGGGCTGCTGGGCATTTCGGAAATCAGTCCCGACATGCGCGACTTGCTGGAACGGGAGAAAGCCGATGAACGGGCTGCCGAAGCGCTGGGTATCTTCTGCCAACAGGCCAAGAAATGGATCGGCGCACTGGCGGCGGTGCTCGGCGGACTGGACACATTGGTTTTCGCCGGGGGCATTGGCGAGAATGCGCCGGTGATTCGGGCACGGATTTGCGATGGGCTGAGTTTTCTGGGCATCGAGATCGACTCGAAACGAAACGAGGCCAACGCGGAGATCATTACCACCGACAACAGCGGCGCCACCGCGCGCGTCATCCGTACCGATGAGGAGCTGTACATGGCGAAAGCGGTCATGCAACTGCTGGCAAAGGAAAAATCCGACACCAGATGGGGCGGGATATGAGCGTTGCTGCAACTCTGTGGCCGCGGTGTCCGCGCTGCGAATCAGCCGCCGTATGGCTTTGTGAGCTTGCCGCCCTTCGTGTAGATCCCTGCACGAACCAGCGTTTGGAAGAACTGTTCTTTGGACATGCGATCCAGTTTCCTCAGAGCGCGGTCAAAAGCCGCAAGCATCTCCTTTCGGCTGTGCGGAGCCGAATTGGATCTATGAGTGAATGCTTTCATGTCGCCATCAACTTAAGCCTCTTCGGACGATTAAGTCAAGATTGGGTTTGAAGTACCCGATGATAACCGAGGCATCGCGCACCGCAATTTGGATATGAGATTTCGCAAATATCTTCGAACCTGGAAACGCGGGTTGTCCCTCCGAGAATACACAGCGCACGGTGTGAAAACGAAGACCCAGATCGCCTTCGAGGTAATCAAGTCCCCAATTCACCACCGCGCAGTCCAGATACCGCAACAACAAGTCATTCGCTGCCTCTCCCCGGGCGGGCCGGTTTTGAGGCAGAACGGCCCCAGTTTGTTCGCAGTGGCGGCGATAACGCTCGAACAGCTCTCGCAACACGTCGGTGTAAGCAGTGTCAAGCAAATCGAAGCAATTTCCGAGGTGCAGAAACGCGCCGAGCACGCAGGGTTTCCGGACCTTAGTTTCCGCAGCCCACTCAAGGGCACGCTGGGGTCCATGCTCCCAGAAATAAATCCCGCGACCCAGCCAGTCGTAAGGGTTTTCGCTGGCGCGAAGTGGTTTTCCGCGGAGGAGCACCTCCACCAACATGAATTGATCGCAGCCGTGATAGGCGGTCACCGTCCGCTGATAACTCAACTCACCCATTCCAGCACGATAGGGAACAGGTTCAGGTGCTGCAATCTGATATGCGCCAATTCAAACTATACAAAGGAGCGAACGACATGAACAAAGTCAATGAACGCCCTCTAGACTCTGACTTGCTCAGGAGGATGCACGCTTACTGGCGGGCGGCCAATTACCTGTCCGTGGGCCAGATTTATCTCTACGACAACCCGTTGCTAAAGCGGCCCCTCAAGCGCGAACACATCAAGCCGCGACTGTTGGGCCATTGGGGCACAACGCCCGGATTGAACTTCATTTACGTTCACCTCAACCGGGTTATCAAAGAACACGATCTGAACGTCATTTACATCACCGGCCCTGGGCACGGCGGTCCGGGCCTGGTCGCCAACACTTACCTCGAAGGCACCTACAGCGAAATCTATCCGAACATTTCGCAGGACGAGGAAGGTCTGAAAAAGCTGTTCAAACAGTTCTCCTTTCCCGGCGGCATTCCCAGCCACGTCGCGCCTGAGACCCCGGGTTCCATCCACGAGGGCGGCGAACTGGGCTACGCGCTGACCCACGCTTACGGCGCGGTGTTTGACAACCCGGAGTTGCTCGCCGCCTGCGTCGTTGGGGACGGCGAGGCCGAGACCGGGCCCCTGGCGGCGAGTTGGCATTCAAATAAATTCCTCAATCCCGCTCGCGACGGGGCCGTGCTGCCAATTCTTCACCTCAACGGTTACAAGATAGCCAATCCGACTTTGCTGGCCCGCATCCCGGACGATGAGCTGGAGGCGCTTTTCCGCGGCTACGGTTACGAGCCCTACCTGGTGGCGGGAGACCACCCGCCGGACGCACATCAGCAGATGGCGGCGACGCTGGATGCCGTGCTCGGCGAGATCAAGAGAATCCAGCATGAGGCGCGCAGGCGAGGCTTCCGGCGACGACCAGCCTGGCCGATGATCATTTTGCGCACGCCCAAAGGTTGGACTGGGCCAAGAGTGGTGGATGGCAAACCGGTCGAGGGCACTTTCCGCTCGCACCAGGTGCCGATGAGCGACATGGACCGGCCCGAGCACATCAAAATCCTTGATCGGTGGTTGAAGAGCTACAAACCGCAGGAATTGTTTGATGCGGGCGGCAAGCTCGTCGCCGAACTGGCCGAACTGGCTCCCAAAGGCGAGCGACGCATGGGCGCAAACCCGCACGCTAACGGCGGCCTGCTCCTGCGCGATTTGCGCCTGCCGGATTTCTGCGACTACGCGGTCAAGGTCCCGGCGCCGGGCGCTGTGGAGGCGGAGGCCACCCGGGTGCAGGGACAATTTGTTCGCGACATCTTGAAGCAGAACCAAGGCATCTTTCGAATCGTTGGCCCGGACGAAACCGCGTCGAATAGATGGAATGCCCTCTTCGAAGTGGACCAACGCTGTTGGACCGCCGAGCAGTTGCCGACCGACGAGGACCTCTCACCCACCGGCCACGTGATGGAGGTGCTGAGCGAACATCTATGCGAAGGCTGGCTGGAGGGCTACTTGCTCACTGGCCGCCACGGTTTTTTCAACTGTTACGAGGCCTTCATTCACATCGTGGATTCGATGTTTAATCAGCACGCCAAGTGGCTCAAGGTCACGCGTCATATTCGCTGGCGGCGGCCCATCGCGTCGTTGAATTACCTGCTCAGTTCGCATGTGTGGCGGCAGGACCACAACGGGTTCAGCCATCAGGACCCGGGCTTCATCGATCATGTGGTCAACAAAAAGGCCGAAGTCATTCGCGTCTATCTTCCGCCAGACGCCAATACTTTGCTGTCCGTCACCGACCACTGTCTGCGAAGCCGGAACTACGTCAACCTCATTGTCGCGGGCAAACAACCCGGCCCGCAGTGGCTGAGCATGGACTCGGCCATCAAACATTGCACGGCAGGCATCGGCATCTGGGCCTGGGCCAGCAACGATAAGGACAGCGAGCCCGACGTAGTGATGGCCTGTTGCGGCGACGTGCCGACGATGGAGACCCTCGCGGGTGTGGAATTGTTGCGAGATTATTTTCCGGAACTGAAGGTCCGCGTCATCAACGTGGTCGATCTCATGCGCTTGCAACCCGCCGGCGAACACCCGCACGGCCTGAGCGACAAAGATTTCGACATCCTCTTTACCAGGGAGAAGCCCATCGTTTTCGCCTTCCATGGCTATCCGTGGTTGATTCATCGGCTGACCTACCGGCGCACCAACCATCATAATCTGCACGTGCGTGGCTACAAAGAAGAGGGCACGACCACCACGCCATTCGACATGGTCGTGCTCAATGACCTTGACCGGTTTCATCTGGTGATGGACGTGATTGACCGCGTGCCGCAACTCGGGCCGCGCGCCGCTTACGTTAAACAATCGCTGTTCGAGAAGCTGGTGGAGCACAAACGCTACATCGCAAGCCACGGCGAGGACATGCCGGAAATTCGGGCTTGGAAGTGGAAGTGGAAAACGAAAGCTTAAACCCGGTGACAGGCCAGAATCTAAGAACCGACAAGATCATTTGCTCATTTGCTACATTACCGGGAAGGCTTCATACCCCTGACAGTACCGCTCTCGTGAGCGCCTCCCGTCAGACGCATGCTTCCGTGGGGTACCTGCGGTGACACGCAGCGCTTGGTCCGGATTGCTCCAGCCAAGCAGTACCGACTGCAACTTCATGTCACAACTAACGACAAGGACCAGCCACGACGAGGGGTGCGCCAGCGACGACCGATTGGAACAGCAGCATGAGCGCGCTCCTCGTCATTGGCTCGATCCACTTGTTCGTCTTTTCACGCTGCCCCTGCATCTCTCAAACGTTTGAGGAAACCCGAGAACTCCCGTAGCAACTTCAAATCCTCGTCATCCAAACCGTCAGGATCAAAGTGCATAACGTCATTTCTAATGTCGCGGATTTCTCCGAGTCGCTTCGTAAATTCCACCTTGTCAATTTCAAGGCCGATCTTTTGCCAGTTCGGTTCTGCCTCAAGCAATCGAATGTACTCACCGAAAGTCAGGCCAGAGATAGCTTCTACAACGCGATCTTTATCGTCGGGATTCTTTACGGAAGCTAACTCTTCCTTTGTGAAACGACCATGAAGCATACGCCGCACACCATTCTCGATCTCACCCACCAAAAGAAACGGCTCCGCCAACTTTTGAAACTGGATGGTCAGGTCGCTCGCTGTGATGATGCCACATATCTGGTTATCCTTCGCTCGAACTAGGACATAATCGCATTCAGCGACTGCACTGATCGCTGAAAATAGGGAGTCGTCCACTGCAAGTTCGCGGGCAGGGTCCATACACTCGCGAGCACATGTGCAGGGACGCTTTAGCGCTAAACGACTTCCAATGGACTTCCAACTCACAACTCCCTTTAGGTCTCGAGGAGACGTCATCACCGGCAGCTGCGAGTAATCATAAGTCATCATCAACGTAATTGTCTGTTGCAGCGTGCTGTCCGGCTTAACGCTAACCGGAGCACGATTCGCAGAAACCAATCGCGCGATACGATGCGTCGGGTCTATCGCTGAATTCTCCTGGACCGCATTTGGCGAGGCATCCTTTTGGAATGAAATCTGGCCGTCAATGTATGCATATTCAAAATCGGGCTCGGTGCGCAGACCGTGGTATTCCAGGTGATTTTTGATTCTCCGGCTAACACGATAACCTCGTCGAGACGCGCCGAACCAAAGCAAAAATGTCCGGACCGTCTCCCGCTGAGGTACCACGCCTTTCCTAAGTTGCTCAACGATGACTTTGAGTTTCTCTTCGGGATCAATCATAGGAAAGGTGTTTGTCGCACGTTCAAAGTGAGCCACAGATACAAGCCACGCCCCAAAAGGCTGAACCTAGCCAAGATCCCTGTGCGCGGCCTGTGGCTGTTGGCTCCACTGGCTTGTTAGCCAGTCTCTCCGAAAAACTTCCCAAAAATCATAATGAAGTACGAGGATGCATTTCACATATCTAAAGTAGATGACACACCAAACATATATAAAAACGAAATGCAATCATGTCTCTAAAAAATCTAAAAATCTACGTGAACTTCTGCAAGGGGAAATTGACGAAGAGTATCTAAAAGGTCTGGACGCGACCGCCAAAGATTTACGACCCGCTCCGTCCAGCGCCACGGATTGATACGAATGAAATGACCAGAATGAAGATCGTGGAAATACTCAGGCAAATCCTTAAACTCAGCCTCAACCGAAATCAAATGGTTCCAGGTCTTACCATCCCACTCAACAGTCATGGGCATAAAATAGTGAGCTATGCCGACTCGATACATCTGCCAAAAATTCTCGAGCAACTTCTGATCAGTCATTCCAAGAATCGGTAGGGCAAATTGGTAGAAAAATGCAATCTTTTCCTCTTTATTCATCCGTCGAATTCCGAGCGTTTCTTTTTCGGCACGCATTCTTGATTTAACAAATCTTTCAAACATGGAAAATGAAACGCCTAAAACAATAAACGCGGCATCGGCAGAAGTATCCTCGATGCGTGAAATCGGCGAAGCGAACCACTTCTCGAATTTTTCAATAGGCGTCATAGGGTAGGCTAACGAGCCCAGCGACCGCCGCTGGCGAGCAGGGTGGAGCGTGAGGCGCGTCCGAAATGCCGCACCGCACCGGGGGAAGAAGCATAGCGCCGGTTCAGCGCCCTAGCCGTCATGGTTTTCAGTTTCTGGCTCTGGAACAAAATCCAAAGCCTCTTGGTAAGTCGCCTGCAAATACTGAATGAGCCGAGGCACATCATCACGATGAACATGAATGATGGCAGCCGGCTCAAATCCCGTATCCTGCGCCATGCAAACATGGCCACTCTGGCCAACGTAAACCTCTACTCGGTCTCTCGACTCAATAATACGAAGCTCGTTCATGGTGACAAAATAACCAGAAAATGGCACTCTGGTCAAGCTAACTGCTTCTTGAGCAGGCCCTCGCTCATGCGTTGCAGTAAAATGGAATTCCCAAGTTCGCCTTTCGACCATCGCCGGCACAAACGATTACAGAATCTGGGCACGTTTGGCTGTTCATGCGAAAGTTTCAGTGCTTTCTGGGCTCGCCGCTTAAGTTACTATCACTAGCCAAGAAATACAACGTAAAACTTTTCTGGCAAGGAGCCCGTGTCAGCGAGGTTGCCGAGCCGCAGGCTCGATCCCCGTCCAAGGGTCCACGGTGATGCACCGGCAAAAATGTCTGACATCCCGCGTCACCCTCTTGGCGTCGATGCTTCTGGCAATGGCCCCGATGAGCGGATCCCCAAATGGAATCGGCTGATACCGCGCTTCCGACAGGAGCCGTGCCCACTCGATCGCGGCCGCCCCGTCGAAGACGCAAATTGCTCTGTTATAGTCCTCCAGTACAAACCGGAATTTCGCTCACCGCTTGCGGCTCTCCCCTCTGGGCCTTCGCGTCTTTGCGTCTTTGTACTGATAGTCCAGAATGTTGGCCTGGCCTTTACAGGAATCCAAAACCCTGTTTCCATGAGCGAACATGCAACTTGGAATGATCGGACTTGGAAGGATGGGCGCCAACATGGTGCGCCGGTTGATGCGCGCAGGACATCAATGCGTTGTGTTCGACATGAACCCCGAAAATGTCAAGGCCCTGGCTGGGGAAGGCGCCGTCGGCGCAGCGTCACTCGACGACTTTATTGCCAAGCTCAACCCACCCCGCGCCGCGTGGCTCATGGTGCCGGCGGCTGTCGTGGACAACACGCTGCGCGACCTTGCCGCGCGGACGCAGGCGGGTGACATCATCATTGACGGCGGCAACTCTTACTACGTTGATGACATCCGACGCGCCGCCGAACTCAAGGCTCGAGGCATCCACTACCTCGACGTGGGGACCAGCGGCGGCATCTGGGGACTGGAGCGCGGCTACTGTCAAATGATTGGCGGCGAGCCGGAGGTCATCAAACAACTCGACCCCATCTTCAAGGCGCTGGCTCCCGGGCGGGGCGCCATTGGCCGCACCCCGGGCCGCGAGAAGACCGGCGGCACTGCGGAGGAGGGTTACCTCCACTGCGGCCCTGCCGGCGCAGGTCACTTCGTGAAAATGGTTCATAACGGCATCGAGTACGGCTTGATGGCCGCCTACGCGGAGGGACTGAACATCCTGCACCACGCCAATGCCGGCAAACAGAAGCGGGCGGCGGATGCGGAGACTGCTCCCCTGCGTCATCCTGAGCATTACCAGTACGACTTTAACCTCGCGGACATTGCCGAGGTTTGGCGGCGCGGCAGCGTCGTCGCCTCCTGGTTGTTGGATTTGGCGGCCATCGCGCTGCTCCAAAAGCCGGAGCTGGCGGATTATGCAGGGCGCGTGGCGGATTCCGGCGAAGGCCGCTGGACGCTCCTGGCGGCCATCGAGGGATCTGTGCCGGCCACCGTGCTCAGCGCTGCCTTGTACCAGCGGTTCACTTCGCGCGGCGAGGAGGACTTTGCCGACAAGGTGCTCTCGGCGATGCGCTCGCAGTTTGGCGGGCACGTGGAACGGCCTACCGGAGGATAGCCGCTATGCCGTGGCGGGGGCTGGGCCGAGCACGTTGCGCGGCGGCCTTAACCCGACTAAGACGATGATAACAACGACCGAGGCGACCCAACCCAGCGCCCAACTGCAACCTCACGTAGCCGATCCCTGTGTCATGGTCATTTTCGGCGCCAGCGGCGACTTGACCAAACGCAAACTGCTCCCGGCACTGTGCAATCTGGCGCGGGCCCGGCTGCTTTCCGACCGGTTTGCCATCGTTGGTTTTGCCTCCAACGATCTGACGACGGAGACTTTTCGCCAGCAGCTCAGCGAGGACATCAAGCAATTTGCAACCTGCCCGCTCGAGCCGGAGACCTGGGCCTGGTTCCTGAACCGCATTTATTACGTTCGCGGAGATTTTAAGGACCCGAACGCCTACCAGCGATTGAAGGAACAAATCGCCCAGGCAGACAAAGAACATGCCACCCAAGGCAACTATTTTTTCTACCTCGCGGTGGCTCCCTCATTTTTCAGCGAAGTGGTACGCCAACTCAGCGCCGCCGGGTTGACCCAAGAGCAAAATCGCCGGTGGCGCCGGGTCATCATCGAGAAACCGTTCGGACGCGACCTCGAATCAGCCTGCTCGCTCAATGCCGAGATCAAGCAGGCGCTGGAGGAGCGCCAGATTTATCGGATCGATCACTACCTCGGCAAAGAGACAGTGCAGAACATCATCATGTTCCGGTTCGGCAACGGCATTTTCGAGCCGATCTGGAACCGGCGCTACATTGATCACGTGCAGATCACAGCCGCCGAGACCGTGGGCGTCGAGTCGCGCGGCGGTTACTACGAGACGGCCGGCGCGTTGCGCGACATGGTGCCCAATCACCTGTTCCAATTGGTTTCTTTGACCGCGATGGAGCCGCCGATTTCCTTCCACGCCAACTCAGTGCGCGACGAGCAGGCCAAGGCGCTCCACGCCATCCAGCCGCCGGCGCCTGAGGCAGTGCTGGCCACGGCTGTGCGCGGCCAATATGACGAAGGCCGAATCGGTCAAGAGCAAGCGCCGCCCTATCGGGCCGAATCGAATGTCGCGCCCGACTCCAATACCGAAACCTTCGTGGCGCTGAAATTGAACATTGATAATTGGCGCTGGGCTGACGTGCCGTTTTATCTGCGGACGGGCAAGCGGCTGGCCAAACGCGTGACGGAGATTTCGATACAGTTTCGTCGCGCGCCATTTCAATTGTTTCGCAACACCGCGGTGGAGACTTTGCGAACCAATCGGCTGGTCATTCACATCCAGCCCGATGAAGGCATTTCGCTGCAGTTCGGCGCCAAAGTCCCGGGCGCCATCATGCGCATGGGCGCGGTGGAAA
>WNGQ01005180.1_pt1 | contig 12808 bp, 14 predicted proteins | sample 5407661 | NCBI WGS metagenome assembly WNGQ01 (sample SAMN13153382, study PRJNA577476) | soil metagenome | isolation source: 60 cm soil or saprolite under Garry oak tree replicate 2 | place: USA:California | collected 2016-06-15
AAGACGCGATAGCATGCTACTTTCCGTTGGGAGAAGAGATCTGGACCCAAACAGGCGGCAAGCTAGACGGATTTGTTCAAGCCGTCGGTACGGCTCACTCGATTCACGGCGCAACCAAGGTGCTATGGAAACATAATCGATCGATTCATGTTGCAGCCGTAGAACCAGCTGAATCGGCGGTTTTGTCGGGAGAACCGACCGGTTCCCACAAGATTGAAGGTGTAGGAATAGGCCTCATCCCACCGCTCTGGGAACCTGATCTCGTGAACGAGATAATCAAGGTCACGACGGAAGAGGCTAAAGAAATGACCAGGCGTCTCGCGAAGGATGAGGGACTCTTTGTAGGAACATCCTCTGGCGCTAACGTAGTAGCTGCGTTGAGAGTAGCAAGGAGACTTGGACCCGATGCGACTGTTGTCACGGTTATGGTTGATTCAGGTCTCAGGTATCTTAGCACAGGACTATTCGGCTCGGTCTGACAAAACCCTGCCCATTCGAATCATCATGAGTTCAAGGGATTCCGGAACTCTGATTGTGGGGTGCAGGCGGCGTGTTCTTGTAGCGTCGAGTATCCGCTTCTATCTGGAGAACCATCATGAGTTCTTGCAGTTTCATAGGCATAGCGTCCTTACCCTCCCAACCCTCACATGCATCGAGTACTTCCCTGACGAATCCAGAAGCCAACATGATGTATTCCAGTCCCATGACTTCTCTTCCATTGATTACTTCCAGACATGATTTAGACTGGTAAGTTCCCAGAATCTATTCTAGGCTGGATAGCATTGTCGAGAACATTGCAACCGGGAAGGGCGTAACTGTAGTCTTGGCGAGCGGTTAAGTTGAAGGAGTGCTAGAGTTACTCTTATGGTTCGGGAGCTACCGCTTCTACTGGGAGCGATAGGTACAGTCCTAGGGTTTGTTACTCTTTTGTGGTTATTTTTCTTGGTAGCCCTCAGCACCGCCTTCGGTGGTCTCTCTCTTGAAAGTGAGTTATTCGCGGTAATGTGGGCAGTCAGCCCCTTCCTTGGTCTAGCGGGTGCTTTCAACGTCAAGAAACATGGAAAACTAGGCGGGCTCCTTTTCGTGGCCGGGGGTACTCTTCCTTGGCTTGGTATTTCTCTCTCTGGCCTTGCGGCCTTCTTCTGGACTCCATTGCTGGTTTTCGCCGGCATACTGGCTATCTTGAACTGGCCGGGTCCATACGTAGACGCGGAAGAGAAAGACGGTATGGCAGGCGAGAGGTCCATCTCGCAATCGTGACGGCTCTTAGAGGTTCGAATTTACACAATTCTGTAAATAGGGTAGTCAGGCAAACAGAGCCCAGCTTGAAGATTAGAGAATAGTTGCCGAAGAGAATTGACTCGAATGCGTCAAAGCTCCGTCGCGAACGGGTGAGATGTCCTCCTCCGAGATCTTGACACGTGCGAGGAGGAATCCGTGGTTGTGGCGAAGATGTTAACTATGTAAAATGGTCATATTGGCAATTTCCGGCAAGACTATTTCTTGAAATCCGGTATGCCCACCATGTTCGAGGAAGAACCCAAGGCACGATGCCCAGATTGCAGTCAGTCCCTCACATTCATCAGGACAAAATCACACCAGAAAAGATGGTACTGCTACGCCTGCGAGAAATACATCGACCGTCCCTCGGAGCCAACGCTCATCAAAGACGCGCATGCTAGGATAGAGGCTCTCAACGGCCTCCAAGTAATAGATTCTCACGGAATGATCGTCGGCCGAGTCCGAAAGGCCATCTCGAACGATACGGGTGATGTTAGATCTCTCGTCCTATCCGTTGACAAGGAGCAGTTCAAGACTCTGCTTGACGAGAGAGATTTGCCACGCGAGTTCGAGCTGGGCCATGAGAAGATCGCAACCGTCGGAGATGTAGTAATCCTATCCGACGTATTTTCACCGAGCGCGCTGGCACCACCCAAACCACCAGAGGAATCCCCGATCATAGGCAAATGCTCGAGATGCAACGCCCCACTCATCGCCGGAGCAAAACATTGCATCAAGTGCGGAGCATTGCTGACCTCCGCCTCCTGCGTATCATGCGGAACATTGAACCCAACCGAGGCTAGGTACTGCAAGAACTGCGGCAACAAGCTGACCTAGTCTCGGATCTGGCTAACCTCAGTCTCAAGACGATGCCCCAAATATTTCGGTTGCTTCCGACTTGGGTACCTGGACTAGGCAGAAGTGGTTGCCGTCTGGGTCGACTAGTATCTTGAAGTCCTCATCAGGTTTGTAGTCCCGTGGATAGAGGCTGGCCCCCATCTTCAATAACCGCTCAACTTCGCCCTCTTGATCATCCGTGTAGAGGTCCAAGTGCAGCCTAATTCTGCCTTTGACGCTCTTTGGAATCTTGTTCAGAGAGACGTTCGGGTTTTTTCCTTTAGGATCTCGAAGGATCACCCATCCGTCTTTCGGTGGATATTTGGGAATATAGTGGAGCGTGTCCTGCCAGAATGCCAGCATTTTGTCGAATTCGTTGCAGTCGATAACTATCGAACCTATCTTCATGTGCAAGGAGGTCCTCACTTTTGTAAGGGCACGATAATTAACAATTGTTTTTGACAGAGCATCCTATCCCGTGCTGGAGAAAGGAATGGCTAGAGCGATGCTGGAGAGTAGGTTGGCGCTGATTCACAGGGTTCTAGTGCAAGACAAGGATTATCCGAAAGAGTATGCCATTCTAGTTACTGACAGCCGGTCAATCTTCATTCGCCAAGAGAAGACGAGGAGTAGTTATTGGCTTCGGGGCGAGATGAAGTTTGGAACGGCGCTAATGACCGACGTGATACCGAAGACTCTTGAAGACTACGAACAAACCAGCCTCGAATCACTAACGACTGATACTGCGAACCTCACCGTCCCACATGAGACAGTTACCTCACTAGTGATGAGAAAGGAAGAGCCCGAATTCCGGGCACGCGAGTTTTTCGTCTGGCTAACGATGAGAAGGCAAGGGCACAGATTCCAGGTATACCATTTTGAGATGAACTACCGGCGAAGTCCGAACTCTGAGACCATGATTAGGTTCTACATGGTGCCCTTGGGCGCATATTTCAAGCCCCGGAGACAAACCCAGGCGAGGGAAACAATCCTCCAAGAATACGCCACGAACGCGCTCGGGATTTTCCAGACGGTCCTCTCGGCCGAAATCGTGTCTTCGTAGGACAATTCAGGTCACAATGAAGTTCATCCTCAACAACCCAGTACGGGATCGCGAGCGACAATATAGAATGGAGGCTAGTCTTGGAGGTTCCTTGACTGCAGTTTTCTTGGTAGGAGTTGGAATATTAGTACCCCTAAGAGTCCTGCGAGAACGAGCACCGCGTTGTAGTTGAGGAAGTAGGTTCCGGGAGCGAAGTTGGCCTGGACCCAGTTCTGCATGTTCACGTTCGAAGCATACTCTCGTACAAGCCCGCCGTAGATAGTGATCAGTAGTACAGCTTCTGCGAGGGCAATCGCAAGGGCCTTTGATACCTGGTTGAATGACGGTAAATGGAGTGAACGTTTCTTGGTCTTCGCTTCCGGGAACCCTCGACGATCCAAGGAAGATCCTGGTACGGCGTTCTTTTGACCTACAAGCGCTTCAAGCTCGTACAGGGCGGATTCGATCCGGTTGCTTGCTCGCCAGGTTCTTCTCATCGCGAGAAAGTACGTGCAGAGGCCTACTCCCCCGATCAATAATGGAATGGAGATGGGGAGGAGAAGAGCAGAAGCGGATTCGTTCCATGGGATTAGGTTGCCGAGACCGAATCCTCCCAGCGCCCGAGTCGTGTACGTCCATGAGGCAGTGCCTGCTCCTATCGCAATCAGTCCGAGGGTGAGCTGGGCTCTTCCTTTCCAGTTGGTGCTCGGCGTGAAAACTGCTTGTACTCCTTTCTGAGCTGGCCTTCGCTTTCTCTTAACGCCAGTCGACAAATGAGATCAGTCTACTGTGGATCCGAGCTTGGTTAGTACTGTGTCAGCAAGGGATCCCTCAAGCAACTCCTTCGTGAGCCGCCTATATTCTTCTGAGGCAGTGTTCCTCGGGCTGTAGATTATCCCGGGTATTCCTTTGCTCGGGGCTTCTGCCATACGGATTGACCTCGGGATGACGATCTTGAGTATGTGGTCGCCGAACGAGGTCCTGAGCTGTTGGACGACTTTCTTCGACAGTCCTGTTCTCTTGTCAAAGAGTGTTAGTAGTATTCGATAGTCGAAATCTGTTTTCGCGCGCGATTTTACAATTCTCATGAACTTCAGAAGTGTCGGCAGTCCGTCCATCGACAAGAATTCGGATTGCACCGGCACGATCATGAGGTCGCATGCGACGATCGCGTTTACTGTCAGAATTCCAATATTCGGCGGGCAATCGATCAGGATCGCGTCGTACTTGTGTCTGGCGACTGCGAGAGCCTCTCTCAGGACGAATTCGCGGCCGGGGATCGAGGAGAGTTCGACCTCTGCTCCCGCGAGATCCAAGTTACTAGGCACTAGGGTGAGGTTCTCGACTTTGGTCCCAAGCATTACCTCTTCGATCTTTCTCGACTGTGCGAGTGCATCGTAGACAGTGTAGAGTAGTTTGGATTTTTGGAAGCCGAGGCTTACAGTGGTGCTTCCTTGTGGATCGAGGTCCACGAGGAGTACTTTTCGTCCTAGTTGTGCCAGCGCGGTGGCGAGGTTGACGGCCGTTGTGGTCTTGCCGGTTCCTCCTTTGTTGTTTGCGAAGCTTAGGATCATGGTCGGGAACTGCTCGTAGCCGGAGGGTTTGGTATGAAATTCATGCGCAGATCGAGTTGAACCAAGCATCGTCCTCGTGTCGTGATTAGGCAAGAAAATGATCGGTTGTTCGGGACTTTCGGAGATTCCCGTCTGACAGTATATTACTGGTAGCTCAAAGCGAGCAAGCACGTTGTTAGATAGTGGAGGAGTGATTACTCCATCGGCTCTCTAATCTTCACTTTCTCGGTGCAAGAAACACGGGACCTGACCGGCAAGATTCACATTTTCGTGTAAATCGCAAATTGTCTCTAACAACACGAGTCCACTAACAATTTCAATACTATTCGGCCTGAACCCTAGGCCTACTTCCGTCGAGAAGTTATCGGATGTAAACGAAGTCTTAATCAGCAGACGGCTCATTTTCCGACTTTATGAACCGCGAAAGCATTCCTCTCCAACTATCCACTGCCAAAAAGGAAGCTGCTACTCGCTTTTTGACCGACAGCGCAAGGGCGGCCTACTCGACCAGAGCCATAAGTTACCAGCTCGACCTTAACATTGTCGGAGTGGGAATCGGAAAGAAGATCAAAGGCGGCCAACCCACAGGCACTGACGCGGTTCGAGTATACGTTAACAGGAAATTCCCGAAAGCCCAGATACCCCAGCCACAACTCGTGCCTCCGACAATACGGGGCGTCCCGACTGACGTGGTTGAAACCGGCCGATTCAAGGCCTTCACCATGCCACCAGCACCAATCACCCCTAGAGACCGCTGGCGGCCTATCCGACCTGGAACGTCTATCGGTCCTCCACCCATCGGAAACATGGTCGAGGCGGGGACTCTGGGCGCTATCGTGAAGAGTGGAGGCGCTCAATACATACTGAGCAACAACCACGTGCTCGCCAACGAGGACAAGCTCCCAGTTGGAACCGCGATATTCCAGCCTGCCCTGCTCGACAAGGGAGTTCAGGCAACCGACAGAGTCGCATCCCTCTCCAAAACCGTCCCTCTTTCGCCTCGAGGAAGCAATAGTGTCGACTGCGCAATAGCCGCCATCGACAAGACCATCACCGCAGACCCCACGATCCTGCCAAAGGTGGGCAAGCTCGCAACCACATCTCCCATCGACGCTACGGACGGGATGAAGGTCCACAAGGTCGGCCGGACAACCGGCTACACCACCGGGTCCGTACTCGACATAAGCGCAGATGTTAACATACAGTATGATATCGGAACTCTGACGTTTCAGGGCCAGATTCTGATCGCTCCAGACCAGGGTCAGATGTTCTCAGACGCTGGAGATTCTGGCTCGCTGATTGTAGATAGAGGGTTGGGCAGAGCGACCGGTCTGCTCTTCGGCGGTTCACCGAAGTCGACCATAGCCAATCACATCTCCGACGTTCTAACAGCGCTTCAGATCCAGCTTGCGGGATAGATTCAAGAGAAAGACAGCCGAAACCCCTGGATCTGAGAGAGTTGGCCCCGTCCAAAACTCCTCCTGATCCCCGAGCTCTGAAGCGAAAGGTATCCTCGCAGATATTGCAGCTTCCGGGAGTCAGCGGGATAGGCGTTCCGAAGGGGCGACTTACGGTTTACTTGGAAGCAGATTCCGAAGACATTAGAGAACGAGTGCGAGAGGTACTGAAAACGGTCTCTCCGGAAGCAGATGTTGTTTTTCTGGTCACCGGAAAATTCTCGAAGCAGGATCCCGACTGACACATGTCCTTGGCGCGTGCTCAGGAGAAGGGAATCGCCGAGACCTTTGACGATTTGGCCCATGACCGTTGTTGTAAGTACAAGTCGAACGGCCTTACCTCCAGCAGCCAGGTTCTGCTGAATTTCATCTTGAAGAAGGGATTACTCGGGAAGACCGTTTTGGAGATCGGGTGTGGAACAGGATTCTTCTCTTTGGAGACCCTCAGAAATGGAGCTTCTTCTTGCATTGGCGTCGACCTCTCCTCAGCTGCGATCCACGAAGCAAACGAGTTTGCTAAAGAGTCCGGCCTTCAAGATCGGGCAAGATTCGAGGTTGCAAACGCAGCCTCGGCTCGTCAGCCGGCCTCCGATGTTGTCGTGATGGACAAGGTCCTCTGCTGCTATCCTAACGCGGACGCACTTCTGAAGACCGCTTCTGATTCTTCAAAGGAATTGTTGGGTTTTGTTGTTCCACGGGACGAAGGGCTGATGAAGCCAGCGATGAAGATAGGAGCGGCGCTGATCAACCTGGTTGAGAAGTTGAGAAAGAGTAGTTTCCGGCTGTATCTTCATCCGCTGCGTTCGATCGACCAGCTTCTCTCTGAGAGCGGTTTCCAACAGTCGGACAAGGCCAAGTCTCGTTTCTGGCTTGTCTTCCTCTACAAGAGAAGCGGACCAGCTGCGCCCGGGCGGGAGTAGTGGCGGGGGTTTGGAAGTCAAACAAGTCGTCGATCGGCTAAAGTCCCTTGGCGATCCGAAGGCTGTCGAAGGTATGGCGCGGTTCGGAATCCAGTCAAGCAATTCATTCGGGGTTTCTGTTCCTAAGCTCCGGACCCTTGCACGCGAGGTTGGACGCGATCACCCCTTGGCCCTGCAGCTCTGGGAAACCGGGCTGCACGATGCAAGGCTCCTAGCGACGATGATTGACGATCCTGAGGAGGTAACCATAGATCAAATGGACAAGTGGGTTCGCGACTTTGATTCATGGGATGTCGTTGACGGGTCTTGCGGGAACCTGTTTGACAAGACACCATTTGCCGTGGCGAAGGCGAAGGAATGGTGTAAGCGCGAAGAGGAATTCGTGAAGCGGGCAGGCTTTGTCTTGATGGCTGAACTCGCTGTCCATGACAAGAAAACGAAAGACCAAATCTTTCTCGACTTTTTCCCGCTGATAATAGGTGGATCATCGGACAACAGGAATTTCGTCAAGAAGGCGGTAAACTGGTCGTTGAGACAGATCGGCAAGCGCAATCTGAAGCTGAATAAGGCTGCGGTTTCCACTGCTCTTAAGATACAGAAGATGGAGTCAGGGGCTGCGAAGTGGATCGCCTCAGACGCTCTGAGAGAGCTGAAAAACCCTAAAGTCCAAAAGAGGCTCCGGGAAACCAAGTAACCCTGAGAACACGAAACCCTCCTTCACAACCGTTCCTCTTCTAACATTTGTTTTCCCGTAACTATTCTTTTCTTGCAACTATTTTTCTCTGCTAACTATTATGTGACCCCCCGGGTTGGTCTTTTTTCGCGCGCCTCGCCCTTCGTGAAACGCTGAGAATCTCACGTTCACGCGCTCCCGCCGGTGCCTCCTTCCTTCGCGAAGCCTGACCGGGAGCCCTTGTACAGACCGAACCAGCGCGCATTCCAGCCTTGAAGGGGAGATGTTTTCCTTGTGGGATGAGACTTGCTCAACATGTGTTACCTTGTTGCATTGGGGTAGGTTACGATAGAAGCATTTGACGACGGCCACGTTCAATGATTCTTGCCGACCTATCCAGAGGAGTGAGAGGAAACTATGTTCCGAAGGTTACTCGGGAGCAAGAAAGGCATTGACACCATCCTCGCTTCACTTCTAATGGTCGTCATAGTCGTAGCCGCCTCGGTCATGGTGTTCGTATACGCCACAGGACTCTTCGGAGCCCTAACACAAGCGCCGAACCTCCAGAAGGAAGCCCTGAGCCTAGAGTTCGCCAGCTTCGGGCCAAACAACCCAACCTACAACGTAACCCTGTACCTACGAAACACTGGTGGCACTCCGATCAGTCTCGTAAGCTACTATGTGAAGAGCGCGAATTCTAGCCAGTACGCGAAGACCACTTGGAACGGCCCAACGTCGATAAACCCGACAACACTGGGACAGGCGCAGATCCTGATATCCGGTTGTAGCTGCACAAATGCTGGCGGAGCGTTCACGTTCACAGTAGGGAGCTCCTACGCGATAACCCTACTGTCCAGCAGAGGCAGCCAGTTCTCATACTCCGTTGTAAGATACTCCTGATCAAAGCCCGCTAATCTTCTCGTAAAACTCGACCAGGCTCCGAGCCGCAGGCTCCTCCTGGTTGAAAGCGAAAATCTTCATCCCCTTCTCATACCTCTCAAAGAGCAATATCTTCGATTTCACCAACGGCTCAGCGATCCTCGCTACGGTCGAGGGTGACACGTCAAGCACCCGAGCGAGCCCGGCCTGGTTGAAGACCTTCTGACGATTCTGCAACAGATGCTCGACCAACCGAACCTGAGCCTTCGACTGAAACAGATCAACCAACCTCAACACCGCCACCTCTCCTAAGAGTAAACCACTCTCGTCCCGACATCCTTGCCTTGGAGAGCAGCGAGAATATTGCCCGGGTCTGCGAGAGATACGAAACGAGTGGGCATCTTGGCTCTCTGCATGATCTTGATCGCCAGCGGGTCAAGCAATTCGTATCGGCCAGCGAAAACCTCTCCTCCCATAGCCCAGCCCAACAGCTTGTCCACGTTGACCGAACGGATGAGCTTCGCCTTCGGATTCTGCTTCGGATCCTCAGAATACACCCCGTCCACATCCGTACCGTTAACAAGAATCTCCGCTCGAGTAATCTCCGCGGCAAGGGCAGCAACAGCATTAGTCGACTGGCCAGGTTGAAGTCCACCCATAACCACAGCCTTCCCTGATCCAACGCAATGAGGCAGATCCGACAAGGTTGTGGGAATCTTAGACGATGCTATCGAGCCCATCGCCAAACGCAAGAGCTCCGCATTCGCCCTTGTAATCTGGATTCCGAGGAGATCACATGTGGACTCTTCCGCGCCAAGCTTCCTTGCGGCCCCAATGTAGGTTCTAGCGTTCTCTCCGCCCCCGGCGACGAGCACGAGCTGGTTACCCTCCCTAACAAACCCGCTGAGAACCTTCCCCATGTCCTTGAGGGCCGCCACGTTCGGCTCACGACGGAATAGTGCGCCCCCGAGTTTCACGACTGCGCGCATTCTCTCTCAACCTTCCGGCAGAGGAGAACTCGGTATATTAGAATGGAATGGAAGCCATCCGAGCGGTCTAAGATTCTTTCAAAAGCTCGTTGGAAAAGCTGAATAGCCGTTCAGTCGAGCAAAAGCGACTCTTTACCGATGCTGTCATACGCGCTGAAGAGAATTGTACGTTCATGGAAACTCTACGCGTCATTGATACTCGGCATGATGCTCGCGGCCACATTCTTCGGCGGAATAAATGTTGGAGCCGACACCATTGGGAAACAAGCTCTCGACGCTCAGCTCGCAAACACTCCCGTCGACATCTCGCTCGCCCCAATATCGGGCGGAATGTCGGCTCCCCGGTCATCGTTCGACAATGTCATCCAAAGGGTACAAGGTGTCAGCGGAGTCGTTTCTGCCGAAGCCGTCGGAAGCGTAAACGAGCAGTTCTATCCCTACAACGGCTCGATTCCATACATTAAAGCCATACAAGACAGCTCGCTTCTCTACCAACATCTTACGCTCGTAAGTGGCCGAGAGATTTCCAGTGCGAACGAATCCGTAATCAACGCAGACTCCCAGTTCGCGCAGAACTACAAGCAGGGCCAGACTGTAAAGTACAGCTTCGGACAGTTCGGACCGAGATTCAACGTTACACTGAAGGTCGTTGGCGAAGTACAACTAGACACGGTCGCCGTCAACACTCTAGGTGCTAGCCCGATCTACTATGGTCCCTCGGGATCGACGGCAAAACCGGCCAGCACACTCATCGTGAGCTGGGACAAGACATTCAATCATATCGCCGATTGGGCCTACAACCAAACCAGATTCGGGAGAGGAGACTACTCCATTACAGGAACTGTGAATGTCTACCTTGACAGACCAAAGCTTCTGAGCGCCTTCAATGTCGAAGGCAGCATTACCCAGGTCCAGCAGATCGACGACCAAGTTTCAAACGTGGCCGCGCTGAACGGGTTCAACTCACAACCGAACCTGATAAGTCCTCTTCAGCAATTCTCTTCCAGCATATTCGGGCTCAGGCTCACGTTCACCATCTTCTCAATCCCGGTCTTCTTTGTAGCCTGGTTTGTTGGAAGAACCGTTTCGCAAGCATCCTTCAACCTTCGCCGAAGAGAAATTGGATTGCTCATGACGAAGGGTTTCTCCCGGAGCCAGCTCTTCAGACACTTCCTAGTCGAAGCCCTCTTGGTCGGACTGATCGGCGGAGGGCTAGGACTCGCGGCGGCCGTGCTTCTGAACCCGTACTTTGTCCAAGTGCTCAGCGGCAGCTATCAAACTGGAGTGTTCCTCAGCCAGGACACTGCCATCGCTACGATAATCTTCACCGTAGTTCTCACTCTACTTGCAATCTACTCACCGGCCCGCGCAGCCGCAAGCATGGAACCCGCAAAGGCCTTGCGGGAGTACGTCTATCTCGAGGATACGCATCCATCGAAGAAGCGGGGCGCGATTATAGCCTTCTCTCTTGGCCTCTACAAGATCATCCTCCTTCTACTTGGGATAAATTTCCAGAACATCGGCCGCTACCTCTTTGGCGTAAACTTCCTCCTCGCCATTGTTCTGATAATCATGGCAGTCCTCGACTACGGACTGAACATCATCGGCCCGTTCCTGTTCCTCTACGGAGCCACGCAATTGTCGACAGGGCTAGCACTGCGTTTTCACAAGAGGTTTGCGTCACTTTCCAAACGCTTGGTTGGAGATATCGCCTCTCTTGCCTCCAAGAGTGTTTTTCGAAACCCGCGCCGTGTCACCGCCCTGGTTTTTCTAGTTGCACTGATAGCCGGATACTCCGTATGGGTCATCGGCGACATGGCCAGCCTGCAAGACTACAACGTTCGCCAAGCGGAGGTCCAGGTAGGCTCGGACCTGCGCGTTTCCGGGATCGGAAATTTCAACCTCACCTACGCCACACAGGTAGCCAATCAACTGCGCGGCTGGACCAACATCACCGGGGCGACGCCAGAGTCTGACAATACTCTCAGCCTCTCCTCTCGCGCCTCAATCACGATCAAAGCCATAGATCCAGCAACATGGAGGGAGGCAGCATACTTTGAGCCTGAGTGGTTCAGCGGAAACATTAACACAGTTTTCCAGAACATGCAATCGAACAGCCAAAGCATCGTGCTCGACCATGGCCTCGCTTCATACTACAGTATTCAACAGGGAGGGACAGTAATCGTAAGCCAGAACGTGAGCCTCACTGTCATCAGTTTCTTTGGACCTGACTACTCCCAACAGTCTCAAGGTCAACCATTTGGGTATTCCTACTTTCAGCCCGAAGGGTGGTCATTCGTCCCATTGAACTTGTTCATGCAAAATCCCTCTATTTCCGGCATCAACTCTGTCTTGGTCAAAGCTGAATCTGGAGTCTCGTTCACCGACCTTGCTAGCTCGATACGGAAGGCCTATCCAGCCCTCGCAGTAAGCACAGCGCAAGATCTTACACAAGGAACAGGAACCGCTGTTCCCAACGGAGCCCAGGCAAGTGCTCAAAACGCAGGAGCAGTAATCGCGAACGGAACCCAAAACGTTCTGCGGCTCGGAACAGTTTTCGCCGGACTTGCCGCGTCAATTGGAATCGGAGCAGTAGCTTACACCGGCTTCAAGGAGAGGGAAAAGGAAACCACGATGCTGGCTGTTAGAGGACTATCCTACAAGCAAATGCTAGGGCTCCTTGTCACGGAAGTCCTACCGTTGGTGATCTTTGCACTGATACTTGCGACAGCTGTCGGACTGATCACGGTCCGCGGGGACAGCCTCGCACAGAATTCCCTGACACCGAACTATGCGAGCCTCCTAGCTCCTCGGAGAGTCGTCTTTCCACTGTGGGCCTTAGAGAACATCTTGGCAATTATCGGTCTGCTATTACTAGGCGTCTTTCTACCCGCCATAACCGCTGCACGGAAAGACCTTTCAAAGATGAGCAGAACGGTGAGATTCGCATGACCGCCGTTCCGGTTACAGTGGATTCTCTCGTCAAAGCCTACAAGCTCGGCAGAGTGGAAGTGCAGGCGCTACGCGGAATCAATCTCAAAGTCGAAGCAGGAGGCATGGTCTCGATCATCGGCCCCAGCGGCAGCGGAAAGACCACCTTGCTGAACATTCTAGGAGGACTTGACAGAGCCACCGCAGGAAACGTTCACGTTGGCA
>WNGQ01014593.1_pt1 | contig 12805 bp, 9 predicted proteins | sample 5407661 | NCBI WGS metagenome assembly WNGQ01 (sample SAMN13153382, study PRJNA577476) | soil metagenome | isolation source: 60 cm soil or saprolite under Garry oak tree replicate 2 | place: USA:California | collected 2016-06-15
TTACTTGCCGGCTACCGCTTTTCCTTCGATGGCGGCGTAAATCGCGGGATTGGCGCAGACTTCGTAATACCAGCGATCGGTCCATCGCTGCAAAGAGAAGTTGGTGAGATCTATCTCCGCGATTCGGCTTCCGCGCACCACAATTTTGCGAAAAATATCATTGCCCACCGGCACCAGGGCGCTGTAGAGAAGATAATCTTCAGTACCCCAGAGTTGGGGGAAATCGAGCCGGCAGGGTTCGATAGAAATCTCCTGCTGAAGCCTGCGGAATGCGGCTTCACTGATGCGAATACCGTTCACGTTGTAGGGAAGAATGAAGTCATCGACGTTCTCTGCGGCCTCGGCATCGCTGACGGTTTGAAAGGCATAGACGTTGAATGGGCTTTCCATGCGCTCGATCGCTATCCGGACCCGTTTCTTGCAGGAGGAGAGCCGGTCACTTTCATTCAGCGCGTCGGAGATCATGATGCGCTGCTCGCCATCCATAAGGTACATAGGCGCAGAATCCTGGAATGAAATTCCTAATCCCAATTCCAGAGTTGGAAGGCCGGCCCGGCTCAACAGCTGGTTATAGCCGCGCACGATTTCAATAATTTCTCGCGCCAACACGCACGCCCGGCTCACACTCAGACCCGCTTCACCTTCGCGCTCAAGCAATGCGAGAATGATTGCGTCGCCTTCCAGGAAAACTTTGCGGGCGCCATATTTGGCCAACAACTTGTTTACCGGATCGTAAAAATTGAGGCTGAAATAGGAAGCTGGATTCATTCCACGCTCGAGCAGAGAGCGCGTCAGACGTGATGAATCTCGCACGTCGGCTTTGAGCACCACGTGGCGGAGAACCTTTTCCTCGGCTTGTTTCTGTTCTTCCGGCAGGAAAAACTCATATAGCGTGCCGTTCATCGCGGAAAGTTCCCGCAATTTGTCGTTGCCAATCAGATTGACGCTGTCCAATGCTCCATTGAGGGCTTCAAGACGCCTCAGGTCGCGATGATAGCGCATGAAGTCTCGCAGGAAACGTCCTGCTACCTTGGCACGTTCGGCGCCTCGACAATTGGATACCCGAGCCATCGCAGTATTCAGGCTGTCGGTTGAAAGTTTTCCGTGTTCCTGAATCAACTTTTCTACGCGCTCACGCTCCTCCCGGGAGATCAGGCTATTTTTTAGTTGTTGCGCATTGATACGAGGCGAGTATTCAGCAAGCAGCGGCACGACTTCATAGGCGGCTATGACATCATCCATAATATTTTCGTGCTGCAGCAGTTCCACCCACATCCCCAATCGTGCTTTCTGAGAACGAATATTTTGCGTGGAATCCTCGGGACTGCCTGCCCCAACCAGTTCTTCCGCGTTTTCGGGAACGTTAAGCCAGCTATCCAATACGGCTTCCTGGTCAGTATTGGGAACGGTAGCGCAGGATTGCAGAAACTGACTGGCAATTCGGCGCACATTGGAAAAGCGATCGCGGTCACGATCAAAGGTTCCCAGAAGAACGTAATGCTCGGCGTTGAGGTAGATATCGCGGCCGTCTTCGGTGAACATTAACGGATTCAGTAACAGTTTGTAGCCCGTTTCGCCGCGATTTCCAAAAAGAGAGCGCCGCATTTTCGCCAGCGTTTCTTTGTCGATCTCGCGCATGGTGCGGAATAATTCCTGGCCGGTCTTGCGCAAGACAATTTTTTTTGCCACCTGGAATGTGGCAACCCGCTCCCTGTATTCCAGGCCCTTGCCATGCCGCCCGCCTTCAGAGTTCTTGAGCATCATGCGACATCGCTCGAGCACTTGTGCAAACTGTCCGTTCAGTTCAATTCGGAGAAACTTGATAATGGCCACTCGAGCTAACATGTCTAATGCGAGGTTCTCGGCGGCTTTGGCGCGGTTTAGGGCCGCTACGTGGATTTCGGCGAGCAGCGGTTTGAGTTCTGAGGGTCCAGTCTTCGGCCGTGTGTTCTGAGCTCGCAGCGATCCTATAAATCGATTCAGCTGTGGGATATCAGGCGCTTCGACCGCAAGGAATCCTTCGACGTTGCCAAAACGTATGATCAAACGCGCAATGTGTAATCTGGCCTGCTCCACAAAGCGGGGGCTCAAGTGAACATCATGGCGGAGATTGTCGATGCCGAGTTGAAGTCCCTCGAGCGAAAGAGAGGGTGTATAGCGAGCTAAACGGGGACGCCCCGTTTCATGGGAAGTTTGTCCGAGCTTGAAGACGGGAATGCGTGGCATTGACGGGCGTTTCTCCGCGCTACGGTTGCCAGGGTCTCGATCGTGGAATCAGGGTCGAACCATTCGGGTGAGCAGCCCCGATAGAGGCCGATTCCCCACTTGTGCGCAGCCTAACACGGGGTATGCGACTCGCCAACGTTACGCAAGTTACGCCGCAAACTATTGATTGTGCTGGTCTTATTGGATGATAAACGGGTTCCCTAGATTCGATTGTCAGATTTTCAGAAATACTTTTGTCTATAGGATTCGGGTGAAATCTTCTTAAGGTCGTGTATCCAGCGGATGCTTAACTTTCTCGAAAAACTCATTCTGAATCTTCAGGCTCTCTTGATCAGCTTTGACCGCACGGATGGAATTCACAATCGCGTCCTGCCACACTTTCATTTTGAACTCGCCTAATTCGTGCGTTGCTACGGACCCGTCTCCAGCATAGTGATTTGGGAAACGCGCATACCACCAGATTCCGGTGTAGAGGTACGGAGGAAGCTTCACCCGAGCCTGGTCAGATCCGGACTCGCTCTTGGCGCGGTCCATGTGTACGAGGTGGGGATGAGACACCATGGTATTGGCTGTTTCTTGCTCGCCCGCGTGCATGTCGATCGAACTTTTCTTGGCGGGTCCTCCCGGCGGCGACTCCACGAATCCTAGGATGTAGACCACATAGTCATGAGGCTTCTGCAATTGACTCTGAGCAAAAAAAGGTAGCAGGTGCTCGTTGCCGCCATGGCCGTTGACAATGATGACTCTTTTGCAGCCATTTCGTGCCATCTCGTCAGTGGTTTCCTGTAACAGTGCCAACTGCAATTGCGAGCTGTAGGCCACAGCCCCGGGCTCATGTTGCGCCTCAAAGATCTGGCCAAAATAATATTGAGGAAAGACTATGGCGTATTCCTGCTGGGCAGCCTGCAGTGTTACATATCGTACATTCAGCAGATCGGTGCCCAATGGCAGGTGTGGTCCATGCTTTTCCAGAATTCCGAAGGGCAACAAGCAAGTCCCCTGGGATTGCTGGATGGCGTTGCGGAAGTCGCCTGCGGTCAATTCCTCCCAGTGCACGGACAGCTTTGCCTGGGACCAACAGACCGAGCATAAGAGCAGCATTTGAAGCAGGATCAATGCTTTGCGCATGAAATGTTCTCCCGAAGGGCGCATTCTAGCACTCTGCCCTGGCGCCGTAGAATCTGAACAGCAATCAGAACGTGGGGACGAGCAAGTTACTCCCGTCATCATGCTTTGTCACCAATGTGAGGGTATGATCGCGCAAACGGGGCAGATATGAAAAAACTGAATTTTCTGGTTTCACTAACCACCAACGACAACGATTACCAGATGGAACAGGCAGTGGACACCGAAGCCGCCGCTCGCCGCTTGGGTGTGGACGTGCAAGTCATTTACGCAGATAACGACGCCATCACGCAAAGTCAGCAACTGCTAAAGGTCATTCAGTCGCGTTCGGATTCACACCCTGACGCCATCATTTTTGAACCAGTCGGTGGGACTGCGCTGCCTCAGGTAGCCCGTGCCGCTGTCGCAGGGGGCATCGGATGGGTAATTTTGAACCGCGATGTCGAATACATTTCGGAACTACGCCGGACACATCGCGTCCCCATCTTTGGTGTCACTTCGGATCACGAAGAGATCGGCCGCATCCAGGGCCGTCAATTTGCCGCATTGCTGCCCAAGGGCGGATCGGTTTTGTACATTCAAGGTCCGTCAGAAAGCCTCGCTGCCAAACAACGGACTACCGGAATGTACGAGACAAAACCCGCCGAGGTACAAGTCAAAATCATGAAGGGACAGTGGACTGAGGATAGCTCCTATCGTGCCGTCAGTTCCTGGTTGCGACTGTCTACGTCGCAGCAGACTCGTATTGACCTGATTGCGGCCCAGGACGATGCTATGGCCTTGGGTGCGAGAAAAGCTTTCCAGGATTTACCTGACAACGCCGCCCGGGAGCGCTGGTTAAGCATTCCTTACATCGGGTGCGACGGCCTGCCCAAGACCGGACAAGCCTGGGTAAAAAGAGGCCTTCTAGCCGCCAGCGTTTTCGTTCCGCCGAACGTCGGACGCGCCATGGAAATGCTGGTACATGCAGTGAACACCGGAACCATGCCGCCTGAGCGCACGTTAACTGTTCCGGCATCTTTTCCGTCGCTTGAGGCGCTAGCCTCAGCACGCGCGGAAAAAGCTCGTGTCATGTCAGTTTAGGTCTCTCGAGAGATGAGTCAGAGAGGCTAGGGCGCTTCGATCAATTCCATTTTCCCGTCCCTGGTGCGATGCAAGATCATCAGCTTACCTTTGGGATCGCGAAAGACAAATACATCGCGGTCGCGGAAATGCGCTTCCTTAATCGCTTCTTCCAGTGTCATGGGACGCATGGCGACAGCATCATTCGAGCGCGAAAGGTGTACTTCCGTACTTTTGGCCACAGACGGAAACTTGTGCACCACCATGGGCAGGGCTGTGGTTTCGGAGAGTCCAACCGCTACCTGCACGTTTTCCTGAGTTGAGTTGCCATTCCATTTTTGATTACTGTTCTTGTGGTTATGACGTTTCCGGGTGCGCCAGCGCGTCTTGTACTTGACCGCTTGTTTCTCCAGGTGGTCGAGCGCTTCGTTCACCGCGGCGATCATATCCCCGGCTTGAGCAAGGCCAACCAACGGTCCATTGCGCGGACTAATCGTGATCTCCGCCTTGTGGCGATGCTTCTCCACGGCAAGAACCACCTTGGTCTCGAATTGGTCACCTAGAATCTTGCGGATTTTTGCCAGGCCGGTTTCGACTGACTTGCGGATGATGGGAGTGATTTCATAGTGCCTGCCGGTGTATTCCACATTCATGAGCGCCCCTCCTGAAATCTTGCGTCGTATAGCTGGGCACCACATTTGGAACAAGTCATAACTGAGTCAGAAGGCTGACTTCCAACTCCTGCATTCCCTTATTTCTTCACTCTGCGCTGGTGAGTGCTGGGGATGCGCATGTCTTCCCGGTATTTCGCAACCGTGCGGCGAGTGACCTGGATACCCTGGGACTGAAGGATGCGGGTGATCTGCTCGTCGGTCAACGGGCGGGTGGGATCTTCTTCCTCAATGAGCTTTTTGACCCGGCGTTTCAGGATAAGCAACGAAGTGTTGCCGCCCTGGGGACCGTTCACGCTTTCGCTGAAGAAGTACCGTAATTCAAATACACCTTGGGGAGTGTGAGCATATTTATTAGCCACCGCCCGGCTGACGGTGGAAGGGTGTACGCCAATTTCTTCGGCGACCTCTTTGATCATCATGGGTTTTAACTGGTCAATGCCTTTTTCCAGAAAGTCGGGCTGACGGGTTACGATCGCGTAGCACACTTTCAAAATCGTCTGCTTGCGTTGCTCGATGTTCTTTATGAGCTGGATGGCGCTCTTGTAGCGCTCCTTCACATAATTGCGCGTGTCTTTGTCCTGGGTGTCGCGACTCAGCAGTCGTTTGTAAGCCGGATTCAGACGTAGTTGGGGAACGTCATCGTCATTCATCATCACCAGCCACTCGTCCCCATGCTTCACAAATGCTACGTCAGGCTCGATCAGTCGAGGTTGAACCTTGTTGTAGCGCAGGCCCGGTCGCGGATCGAGCGTCCTGATGTATTCCAGCGCTTGCTGTACGGCTTCGATGGGGCGGGCAATTGCCTTGGCTATTTCCTTGTATTGCTTATTCTGCAACGCGCGAAGATGCTGGTCCACAATCGGAATCGCATCCGAGAGCACCTGGGCCGTCGCTTCCCCGTTGCCGTTCTTACTTACCGCAAGCTGGTGCTGGTGGTAATGCAACTGACAGAGCAGGCACTCGCGCAAACCTCGGCAAGCCACTCCGGGAGGATCCATTTGGCGCACCAGTTCGAGCGCTTCATGCAGATCGCTAAGGCTGAAGTTGGGACGGTAGACTGGTTTCGGAACCGGATTCGCTTCGGGCACCTGTGCAACAGAGACCTTAGGAGTAGTGTCTAAAGCTGGCGCAATGCCAGTTGCCGCAGTGCTGCCGGCATTCTCGAACTCCTGCTTATTTAGAGTCTGGTTTCTTGAATCCGGCGGTTCTAAGTCCTGGGGTCCTAAATCCAGGGCCTCATTCTCGTTCCACTCCGACGGGATATGTGCGTCACTATCCGGTTCCTCGATTGCCGTGGCCAGTCCCAACGCTGCAGCTTCTTTGACAACGTTCTCGGCAATGGTGGCGTCCACTTCGGGCGGAGCCGGCGGGGCAACCCCCATCAACTCGTCGTCGCTGGCAATGAGGTATCCATCCTCGCTGAGATTGCCAATTATCAGCTCAGCAGCCTCGCGGACTGCAGGCCGAGTCGGGATCGCGCCCAATTGCCATGTGAGGTGGTCGGTTAGATTTCCTGGCTTGGATAGAAAGTTTTCGAATGATGGCCGTTCGATTTCTTCCATCTCGCCGGGACTGCGGTAGCCAGGATCCAGGTACTCCTGGAAAAACGAACCGAAATCGATCTCTTCGAAAGGATCCTTTTTCTCGACGGCAGTTACTGTGTTTTCTTCAGGAGTTGGACGATCGCGATCCTCCTGGCGGCGTCCCAGTTCGTCAATCAGAGGAACCGAATCTTCCAGTTCCTCTAACACCGGATTCTCCACCATTTCGGCGGTAATCATGTCTCGCAGCTCGAGTTTGTTGAGCGCGAGAACGCTGACCATCTGGACCAGACCAGGGGTCAGTATCTGTCTCTGGGAGACTTTCAGATGCAACTTTGGCTGCAACAACACCATGGCTGGTCGTTGGTCCTTGGTCTTCGTAGTTGGTCATTCGCCCTTGGCTGTTGATTGCGGGTCGTTCTTGATTGTGCGAACGACCAACGACCAAGCGCTAACGACGGCTTTCACACTAGCGAGAAACTCTCGCCCAGATATACGCGCCGCACTTCGGGATCGCCGCCCAACTGCTCTGGCGTTCCTTGGCGGAAGATTCGTCCTACATTAATAATGTAGGCGCGATCGGTGACCGAAAGCGTCTCCCGCACATTGTGATAATCGCTGATAATCTTCTGCAAATCGAGCACAGCAATCGGGTCGATCCCGGAAAACGGCTCATCCAGCAAAATAAATGTCGGATTGATGCACAAGGCGCGCGCGATTTCCACCCGTCGCCGCTCGCCCCCGGAGAGCGCGTACCCGCGATTTAGCCGGATATGCTCCAGTCCTAACTGATCGATCAACTTCTCCATCCTCTCCCGGCGCTCATGCCAGGAGATAGGCTGCGCTTCCAGCACCGCGAGGATATTTTCCTCAACGGTCAGCTTGCGAAACACAGAAGCTTCTTGGGGGAGATAGCTGATTCCAAACTGACGCGCCCGCAAGTACATGGGTACGTCCGTGATATCTTCGTCGTCGATTAACACCCGGCCTGTGTCAGGGGGGATCAGGCCCACTATGGTGTAGAAGGTAGTGGTTTTGCCGGCGCCGTTAGGTCCAAGTAAACCAACGACTTCGCCCTGCTCGACGCGGAGGCTGACTCCATTTACAACCCGGCGACCACGATAAGACTTGCCGATTTCGTCCGTGGCCAGAGTACGCATTTATCGTGCCACTCGCGTCTGCGTGACGGTGGGGGATGAATTGCTTCCTTCCACCAAAACCCTATCATCGTGTATGTAGAAAGTCAACGAAACCCCGGTAATCTTGCCATGTTCGGCATCAAAAATGCTAGGCGGTCCGCCGGTCAATACGACCTTATCCTCCGCAGCCGTATAAATCAGCTGCTGCCCTGTCGCCCGGCGAGCTGGCTGAGTCACCACAATCTGGCCCTGGGCCACGATCCGTTCTACTTTGCCCACTGTCGTAACCGACTGATTGGCTGTTGCTTGCCCTCTGGCTTGCAAGAAAACATCCATCTGGTTCGCGCTAATCGTCAGGTCGGCGCCTTTGGCAAGCACTCCTCCATCGAAATGAGCCTTACGTTCATTATCGGCATAAGTGAGGCGAGCTGAAGTGATCGCCACCGGAGTCGTCTTGCCGTTCTTGTCGGTCCGCACCAGCGCGGTGGAGACTTTTTGCGCACCAGTTCCGCGAGCGATAACGGATCGCTTATCGCGATCAAACTCAATGGTGGGCGCTTGCACCACATTGGCGTCCTGCCAAAGACGAGCATTGTCGGTGTACACCGCGATTCCCGGAGAGCGCTGAGCCCTCATGGATTGCGAAGTCACATGAATCGGAGATGAAGAGGCCAGCAGCGCTCCATTCGGTTGTGCCTTAAGTTCGCTGTAAGTACTCTTGACGTTGCCATCGGCAAGAGCCTCTCCTGTGGATCGGTTCAGTCGCATGGTGTTGGCCGTGGTGGTCATCCCTTGTTCGACCACACGCGGAGCTCCGACAAGTACGAGCATCTGGTCGGCAGGCGTGTAGCGAGCACGTTCAGCCCAAGCTTTGCGGCCGCCGTCCACATAAGCGACGGCACCTTGCTGCACGATTGAATCAAGAGCGCCGCTGGCGCCAAAGCTTGCGTCAACCGTATTGCTGCTGCTGATCCGATCAGGTTGGCCAGGATTGCTGGTGGTGATGCGCGCATTCGGGGCGCCGTGAACCGATGCCAGGCGACCCAGCTTGCTGAAGCGTGCTTGAAATTTTCCCGCAGTGACTACGGTCTGCGGTCGCGCACCGCCCTCCGTAGTGCGCAAGGCTATTTGTGCAGGGCCGGAAGTGTGAGCGTGGTCCAAACGATTTCCGCCCGCCAGAAAAAAATCGATGGCCGAGGCTGTGACTTCGAGATCTTGTGCGGGCGATGACGGGGTAGTCGATTTTTGATGCTGCACTAACTTGACACTTCCCTCGGTGTGCACAGTGTTCAACAGGTTCTTAGCCAGAAAATTCATGACCACACGCCCTGCAGTCCCCTGCATGGCCTGAGGTCCTGCCCTATCCAGTTGAACGTTGCCAGAAAGCACAGCTTGGCGGAATGTATCGCCCTTCGCACCGATGAGGGCGTCCAGTTGGGCAGCGCGAATCCGTGTGATTGGATCGGTCTCCGATTGCACGAGGACATTGCCGCTGGCGAGAACACGATCCAGCACATTATCTGGACGGAGAAAGAGTGTCGCCTTGTCTGCATCCAGTTGTTTATCCCTGCTTTGCAGATGCGGGTGTTGGAGCAGAACCTGTTTTGGGTTTTTGGTGATAGTTCCATGATCGGCTGTCAACTTTGAAGGGGTTGGGCCGTTGAAAATCACGTTCACCTGCGATTGCAGCGTGAGCACGTTGTCCTTGCCCACATAGTTCACCCCCACCGCTGACCCATTGGCCTGCGGAGTGCTGAACTGGACTAGTTCTTTTGTATAAGCGTTCCCGGTTTTCTGATTGAAGATCAGGCCGGTGGTCTTCAAGTGAATGGGATTCTTCAATTCCTTGGGAGGCGCCTGATCGGGTTTGATCAAACCTTCCGGATTGGCTTCGAGATCGATATTGACTTCACCCTTGGCGGTGATATCCCCGGATTGGGTATCGTATTCAAAATCGGCGCCATATATCTGATCGAAGCGGGTGGAATCATGTCCGTAGAGGGTGATCATCACATCGTGTAACTCCGCGCGAGCACCCTCCTTGAATTTCACCGCTCGATTGGCTTGAACTTTGAAAATCGTGCGGCCTGCCGCGGAGCGCGATACCGTAAATCCTTGCGCAGTCTGTTCGATATTGATCCCGATTTTTTCCGGTACCTCCTGGAGTGCATTACTCACCCGCCACTTAGCATAGAAATAAGCGCCGGCAACGAGTAAGACCACGAGGATGGCGCCGCCAGCAAACCATCGACGAAGACGAGGAATTCGAAGAGGCATGTGGAAGTAGTGTAATGCAGGGTGGCGTCAGGTGCCCGGTATCAGGTCTCGAGCTTACCGTCGCGATCACGTGTGGAGAATCAGGTCGAAGAGAAGAGTAGCGCCGGCGTCCCGCCGGCAATCCCACAGGCAGCGGCCTCAGCGGCGAACCACCACTGTACTGGCGATTATGTCGTGCAGCGCCTGCTTGCGCTCGGTAAAGCCAGCCATGATGTAACCGATGAACAGAATCATGCTGGAAAGATATTTCGCAAAGTGACGCCCGGTGGCGCGCGCGAAGGATATGCGGTTGCGGTTCAGGTCTGTGACCTTCATCCCGAATATCATCTTGCCCAGTGTCGCTTGAAGAGATGAACTTTCCATAGCGGCTTCGTAGATCCACGAAGCAAGTAAGCCGAGTGCGGCCCCAACAATGACAGCAACCAGTCGCGTTCCCTCTCCAGGCATGCGTGCAGCCACACCGGCGACGCCAATCATCCCGCCCAAGAGGGCGCCAACCGGAACGACAACGACTTGCACGAGAATGCCATCGATGATAGCTGCCACGAACCGAATCCAAAAACCGCCGTAGCGGACTGGCACAGCCAACGGATGAGCGGAAGTAGCTGCGAGAGGTTGAGCAACGCCGCCAAGGGAACCGCCACATTTCGAGCAGAAGGTTGCTCCCGCCGTATTCTGACTCCCGCATTGATTACAGAAAACGATTTGGTCTGGCATGCAGGGGTGAATATTAGCTTCGCAAGGGTTTTGTGTAAAGCAAGGATTTGAAAATGAACAGACACGAAATTCAGCGAACGATCAGTTCCCTATGGCGCGCATCAACTTGTTTTCCGCTACATCCGCGGTTTTGGCTTTGATGTCCCGCAGCGAGAGTTCTAAGCCGCCGAATTCAGGATGGTCGTTTTGATCGATGCTGAAGGCGATATCGAGAGTATCGCCCGGTAAGAGTTGGGCCTTCTGCACCGCCTCGGCCATGTGCCACCCTAATGCGTCGAATTGAAGCGATCGTCTCCAGTTCGGTTTAGAGGAACCTGCTTCTTGATTGTCCAGTGATGGCGCCAGCTTCAGCTTCACGTGCTTATCTTTGATGAGTCGCGGCGGAGCCGTCGTGCGAACAGCACACGCGCTGAAGACGGGTTCCGGATTTCCCATGCCGAATGGTTCAAGGCGGCAGAGAGCCTGAAACAGCTCAGGCGTGATGTGCTCGAGTGGAAGGGGAGCATCGAGATTAAGGACCGGCTCGAAGTCAGCCATAGTCAGACGCGCATGGGCATATTCGTCCAAATGCGTGCGCAACTCGACCAAGCGGGAGCTGGAGAGAGAAAAACCGACAGCGTGGGCATGTCCGCCATATCGGGTAAAAATATCGGCGCATGATTCGAGTGCATTGAGCAGGTGGAATGCAGAGATGGAACGTCCAGAACCGTGGCATTCGTCACCTTCTCGCGAAATTACCAGTGCGGGCCGGCCATAACGCTCGACGATCCGCGTGGCGGTGATTCCAATCACGCCGCGATGCCAGCCGTCTCCGTCAATTACGATGCAGAAAGCATCGTGCAGCGCCGGGTCGTCAATGAAGCGGGCGTCGATCGCATCCAGAATGCGACGCTCTTCTTGCTGACGCTCAGCATTGAGCTGGTCCAGCCGGTTCGCGATCTCTTTCGCCCGCGCGGAATCTTTTACACTGAAAAGCTCGATAACGTCGCGAGCCACGTCCATGCGTCCTGCCGCGTTCAGTCGGGGCGCAATGCGAAATGCCACTTCTCCTGAAGTGAGCGCCCGTCCGCCGACTTGCGCGACTTCGAATAGTGCGCGCAGGCCGAGGTTTACTGGAGAGCGCAGCGCTTCAAGTCCAAGTTTGGCAAACACGCGGTTTTCTCCGGTGAGAGGAACAGCATCGGCGATGGTCGCGATCGCTACCATCTTCATGAACGACGTCAAGAGGCGTGACTGATCATTCTGTGCCAGCCGCCGTTCCATCAATCCTTGCGCCAGCTTGAATGCAACTCCCGCTCCGCAGAGGTCTTTGCATGGATAATCGCAGCCCGGCCGATTGGGATTAAGCACGGCAAGCGCACTGGGCACACCATCTTTTCCCGCCAAGTGGTGGTCGGTGACGATCAAGTCAATGCCGAGTCGCTGAGCTGTTCGCGCCGCATCGAGAGCCCGGATTCCAGTATCAACACTGATGATCAGGCGAATGTCAGCAGCGGCGGCGCGCTCGATGACATCATCTTTCATGCCGTAGCCTTCGCGAATACGGTGTGGAACATGGAAGTCAGCAGCGCCTCCACAGAGTTCGATGGCGGTCTTGAGAATGACAATCGCGGTGGTGCCGTCAACATCGTAGTCGCCGTAAATCAGGATGCCTTCCTCGCGTTCGATGGCCGCTTCCAATCGATCGATTGCGGCCTTCATGCCGGTCATGAGGTGAGGTGAGTGCAAATGTACAAGCGACGGTGCGAGATAACGTTGGGCGGATTCAATGTCCGTGATACCACGCAGTACCAGCAACCGAGCCAGAGTTGAGGCGAGGGTGGAATTATTCAGACGAAGCGCGGAATCTGAACGTAGATTTTCAGCAAGATCCTGGACTCGGGCCAGCTCGGCGGTTCGAAGAACCCAGCGCACGGCTAGCTTTCGTCATCCTGATCAGGTTCGTCGATGGGAATGCCACCGAAGTCTTCGGCGACCTCGAGCAAGCGTTGATAGTGCTCGTACCAGGGAGTGGAAGACTCATAAACCAGCATGATGCCTTCAT
>WNGQ01005183.1_pt1 | contig 12804 bp, 8 predicted proteins | sample 5407661 | NCBI WGS metagenome assembly WNGQ01 (sample SAMN13153382, study PRJNA577476) | soil metagenome | isolation source: 60 cm soil or saprolite under Garry oak tree replicate 2 | place: USA:California | collected 2016-06-15
TAGGCGACCTTGGTCTTCGGGAACTGCACCTTGACGACGTACTCGAAGCCCCCGGCGTCCACCTTGTAGATGGTCAGGAAGGTCGTCCGGCCGTAGACCTCGACCGGCGACTCCTGGCGCAGCTCCTTGCCGGCCGTCGTCGGGACGGCGGTCAGCTTGGCGGGATCGTCGGCCGTCTGCACCAGCAGGGCGCCGCCGTCGGGGCCGCTGGAGCCCGTGAACGTGGCGGGGTTGCCGCTCGTCGGCGCCCACTCGGCCGGGAAGAGGATGGAGTAGCCCGACCCCTGCTCGACGTGCAGCGACACGGCCCTGTGGATCACCAGGTCGGGCCGGTCCAGCACCCAGCCCTCGAACTGGCCGCTCTCCGTCTTCACGTGCAGCCAGCTGTCCGAGCCGACGGTCCGCTTCTCCGTGATGTCCAGCTGGGCGCCCTGCGTCAGCGTCGTGATCCGGTCGGCCTGCGGGTCCGGGGCGGAGCGCACGTTCAAGCCGACCGTGCTGAGCACCCAGACGCGGGTGGCGGTGAGGCCGGACTTCGGCACCTCGGTCACCTGGACGCGCGGCGCCGACGCCGCGGACCCGGTGGCAGGCGGGTTGAGCACGCACGCCGACGCGGCCACGGCGAGCGCGAACGCCGAGATCGTCAACCGTATAATCGGCAACACCTTACCTCTTGAGGGAAGAAAGACCACTCTCGGCCGTCATCCTAGCCGCCGGTCTCGGCACCCGCATGCGATCCCGCATCCCGAAGGTGCTGCACCGAATCGGCGGGCGGCCAATGATCGACCTGGTGCTGGAGGCCTGTGACGGGGCGGGCGTCCAGGACGTGACGGTGGTGATCTCCCCCCACCACGAGGCGGTCGCCGCCCATCTCGACGGCGTCTGCGGCATCGCCCTCCAGGCCGAGCAGCGTGGCACCGGGCACGCGGTCGCCCAGGTGCCGGCCGAACGCCTGGCCCGCGGGGACGTGCTGGTCCTCAACGGCGACCTGCCGCTGGTCCGCTCCGAGACGATCGCCCGCCTGCGCGACCTGCACCGGGCCGCAGAGGCGCCGGCCACCCTGGCCAGCGTCGAGGACCCCGACCGGCGGGACGGCCGCATCGTGCGGGCGCCCGACGGGACTCTCGACCGGATCGTCGAATACCGGGATGCCACTGACCACATTCGCGCCATCAGAGAGATCAACGTGGGCCTCTACTGCTTCAACGGCGAACGCCTGCTGGAGGCACTGGGCCGGCTCGAGCCAGACAACCAGGCGGGCGAACTCTACCTTACCGACGTCTTCCGCCACCTACGGCCGGCCCGGGTGCTCCGGATCGACGATGCGGGCGAGGCTCTCGGGGTGAACGACAGGGTGGAGCTGGCCCGGGCCGAGCGGACCCTGCGCGAGCGCCTCCTGGAGGACCTGATGCGCGCGGGGGTGACCATCGTCGACCCGGCCACGACGTTCGTGGACGTGGGGGTCCGGGTCGGCTGCGACACGGTCCTGGAGCCGTGCACGGTCCTGCGGGGCGGCACCGTGATCGGCGAGCGGTGCCGGATCGGGCCCTTCACCGAGATCCGGGACTCCGTGATCGGCGACGGTGCCACCGTCGAGCACGCCTGGCTGGACGGCGCCGAGCTGGGCCCCGGCTCGGACTGCGGGCCCTTCGCCAAGCTCCGTCCGGGCACCCGCGTGGCCGGCGGCGTGCACATCGGCAGCTTCGCCGAGCTGGTGCGCTCCAGCGTGGGCAGCCGCAGCAAGGTGCCCCACGTCTCCTACCTCGGCGATGCCACGGTGGGCGAGGACGTCAACGTGGGGGCGGGCACGATCACCGCCAACTACGATGGGGTGCGGAAGAACCCGACGGTGATCGAGGACGGCGCCTTCATCGGCGTGGACACGATGCTCCGGGCTCCCGTACGCGTGGGCAGGGGCGCCCGCACGGGCGCTGGCTCGGTTGTCACCCGGGACGTGCCGCCCGGCACGACGGCGGTCGGCATGCCGGCCCGGGCCATTCGCCGCCGCGACCGCGGCGAGGCCGCGGACCCCCCCGCCGAGGGTGAGGGCCGCCCCGGAGGACAGCGTTGATCGGAAGACCTCTGACCGCCGCGGAGTTCACGAGCGAGGACACCTCGCCCTGGGGCGAGCTGAAGCTCATCGCCGGCACGGCCAACCCGGAGCTGGCCGGCCTGATCTCGGGGGAGATCGGCGTCCCGCTGACCGACCCGCGCGTCAGGCGCTTCGCCGACGGCGAGATCGACGTCAAGATCCAGGACTCGATGCGGGGCCACGACGTGTTCCTCATCCAGCCCACCTGCAGCCCCGTCAACGAGAGCCTGATGGAGCTGTTCATCCTGCTGGACGCCCTGCGGCGCGCGTCGGCGGGGCGCATCACGGCCGTGATCCCGTACTACGGATACGCGCGCAAGGAGCGCAAGTCCCAGCCGCGCGAGCCGATCAGCGCCAAGCTCATGGCCAACTTCATCACGCTGGCCGGCGCCGACCGGGTGCTGCTGCTCGACCTCCACGCGGACGCCATCGAGGGCTTCTTCGACGTCCCGACGGACCACCTGACGGCGCACAAGATCCTGGCGGCCCACATCCGCGGCCGGCGGCTGGCCAGCTGCTCGGTGGTGGCACCCGACGCGGGCGGGGCCAAGCGGGCGGAGCACATGGCCAAGCTGCTGGGCGCGCCGCTCGTGTTCGTCTACAAGCGGCGGCCGCAGGACGACGCCGCCGAGATCCTGGACATGGCCGGCGACGTCCAGGGCCGCGACTGCATCGTCGTCGAGGACATCATCTCCACCGGCGGCACGATCGTGGAGGTGGCACGTGCTCTCAAGGCGCACGGCGCGCGCCACGTCATCATCGCCTGCACCCACCCGGTGCTCTCCGACGGGGCCGTCGAGCGCATGCGCGCGGCCCCCATCGACGAGGTCGTGATCACCAACTCGATTCCGGTCCCGCCGGAGAAGCAGGGACCACCGGTCACCGTGCTCAGCGTCGCTCCGCTGCTGGCCGAGGCCATCGTGCGCGTGCACGAGAATCGCAGCGTGAGCGAGCTCTTCCGATAGCCGGCGGCTGTTGGCGATGAGCGCCCAGACCTGGGGCGAGATCATCCTCCTCGGGGTGTGCGTGGTGGTGGCGGCGCTGGCCTCCGCGACCGAGACGGCCATGACGTCCGTCGGCCGCCTGCGGGTCCGCCACCTGGCGGAGGAGGGCAGCAGGGCGGCGGCGGTGCTGGAGCGCCTGCAGCAGGACCCCGCCCGCTTCCTCTCCACGGTCCTGGTGGTGAACACGGTGGCGCTGATCCTGGCCTCGTTCGCCACCACGCTGCTCAGCGTCCAGTTCGTCCCGCGCTGGCTCGGCTTCTGGGGCGACCTGGTGGTCTCGCTGCTGCTCTCGATCTTGCTGCTGATCTTCGCGGAGGTCACGCCCAAGACCCTGGCCATCCGCCGGGCGGAGCGACTGGCCCTGCTGGCGGCGGGACCCGTCGAGGCGCTGTCCAACTTCCTGCGACCGGTGCTCTGGTTCATCACGCTGGTCTCGCGCGCGATCACGGGCGGCCGGGCCGCCCGCTCCCCCTACCTGACGGAGGAGGAGCTGATGACCGTCCTGCACGTGTCCGAGGAGCAGGGGGTCATCGAGGAGGAGGAGCGCGAGATGATCCACGGCATCATCCAGATCGGCGACAAGTCGGTCCGGGAGGTGATGGTGCCGCGGACGGACATCACGGCGATCCCGCGGGATGCGAACCTGGACGAGATCGTCCGGGTGTTCCGCGAGTACCGGCACACGCGCATGCCGGTCTACGACGGCGACCTGGACCACATCATCGGGCTGATCAACGTCAAGGACCTGCTGCTCGTGGTCGTGGACAACCCGTCGAAGTTCCGGCTCGAGCAGGTGATACGGCCCATCCGCTACACGCCAGCGTCGAAGAAGGTGGACGAGCTGCTGCACCAGATGCAGACCGAGAAGGTGCACATGATGATCGTCCTGGACGAGTACGGCGGCACAGCCGGCCTCGTCACCCTCGAGGACCTGCTGGAGGAGATCGTCGGCGAGATCCGCGACGAGTACGACTCGGCCGAGGAGGACCCGCTGGTCATCATCAGCCCCACCGAGGCGGTGGTCGACGCCCGGTACTCGATGGAGGGGCTCAACGAGCGCCTCCAGCTGGGGCTCGAGGAGAGCGAGGACTACGACTCGGTCGGCGGCTACATCTACGCCACGCTCGGCGACGTGCCCGAGGCGGGCGAGAGCTTCGACGCCGGCGGCGTCCACTGGATCGTGGACAAGGTGGACGGCCGGCGCATCGTCAAGGTGCGGCTGCAGTCGCGCCGGCCGTGGCCGGACCAGGTGCTGGTGGAAGCCGGGCGGGAGCCGCCCCAGCCGGACGCGGCCCAGCCGGACGGGGTCGAGACGCACGTCAGGGGGGCTGCCGAGCATCAGTAGCTACCGGGACGTGGCGGTGGTCCTGCGCAAGCTGGACTACGGCGAAGCCGACCGGATCTACACGCTGCTGACGGCCGAGCACGGCAAGGTCGGTGCCATCGCCAAGGGCGTCCGGCGTCCGGCCAGCCGCCTCGCCTCGGCGCTGGAGCTCTTCGCCGAGGTGGATGTGCAGCTGGCGCGCGGTCGAAACCTGGACGTGGTCACCCAGGCCGTGCGCCTGCCCGGCCCCCGCCTGGAGGCGAGCGTCGACCGCACGGCCCACGCCGCGCTCGTCGTCGAGCTGGCCGACCGGGTGAGCGAGGAGCGGCACCCGATGGACGGCCTGTTCCAGCTGACGGCGGGCTCGCTGCGCGAGCTGGCCGTCGAGGCCGACCCCCGGCGCGCGTCCGCCTGGTTCATGGCGGCGTCGCTGGACCTGCTGGGCTACGCGCCGCAGCTGCAGGACTGCGGTTCGTGCCAGCGCCCGCTGCCGGAGGCGCCGGCGGGATTCTCGGCGGCCGCAGGCGGGTTCCTGTGCGGCGACTGCGCGCCGCCCGGCATGCACCCGGTGCCGGTGGCGGCGCTGAAGGTGCTGCGGGTGATGTCGGCCGGTGGCATCGAGCTGTACCGACGGCTCAAACTTGATGGGCTGCTGGTGGGCGAGGTGGAGCGGGTCCTGGAGGCCCAGCTCGAGTACCACCTGGACCGCCAGCTGAAGTCTCTGCGGTTCCTGCGCCAGATGAGGTCCTATGCATGATCGGTGAACGTCAAGACCTGATGGAGAAGGTCACGGCGCTCTGCAAGCGCCGTGGGTTCGTGTACCCGTCCAGCGAGATCTACGGTGGCCTGGGCGGCCTGTACGACTACGGACCCTATGGCGTCGCCCTCCGGCGCAACATCCGCGAGCTGTGGTGGCGGCACACCGTCGAGCTTCGCGACGACGTCGTGGGCCTCGAGGCGTCGATCATCATGAACCCGGCGGTATGGGTGGCCTCAGGCCACGTGAGCGGCTTCTCCGATCCCCTGGTCGACTGCCTGGGCACCTGCAAGCGGCGGTGGCGGGCCGATCAGCTGACCTCGGACCGCTGCCCCGAGTGCGGCGGCCCGCTGTCGGAGCCGCGGCAGTTCAACCTGATGTTCAAGACGCACATCGGCCCCGTCGAGGACAGCGCCTCGGAGGTGTACCTGCGCCCGGAGACGGCGCAGGGCATGTTCGTCGACTTCAAGAACGTCGTCAACTCGATGCGTGTCCGCGTCCCGTTCGGCATCGCGCAGCAGGGCCGGTCGTTCCGCAACGAGATCACGCACGGCAACTTCATCTTCCGGCTGCGCGAGTTCGAGCAGATGGAGATGGAGTTCTTCGTCCGGCCCGGCGAGGACGAGCGCTGGCACGAGTACTGGATCGGCGAGCGGCTGTCCTGGTACACGGACGTGCTGGGCATCCGGCGGGACCGCCTGAGGCTGCGCCCGCACGAGCAGGACGAGAAGGCGCACTACGCCAAGGCCTCCACCGACGTGGAGTACCTGTTCCCGTTCGGCTGGGGCGAGCTGGAGGGCATCGCCAACCGGACCGACTTCGACCTGCGGGCCCACCAGGAGCACTCCGGTCAGGACCTGACCTACCTCGACCCGGACACGAACGAGCGCTACCTGCCCTACGTGGTGGAGCCGGCGGTCGGCGTCGACCGGATCATGATCGCGTGCCTGCTGGACGCCTACGACGAGGAGGACGTCCGCGGTGAGACGCGGGTCGTGCTGCGCCTGCACCGCGACGTCGCGCCAGTCCAGGTCGCGGTCATGCCCCTGTCGAAGAAGGAGGACCTCATCCGCGTGGCGCGGGACGTCCAGCGGACGCTGCGGCCGGCGTTCCGGGTGGAGTACGACCAGACGGGCGGCCACATCGGCCGCCGCTACCGCCGCCAGGACGAGATCGGCACGCCCTACTGCGTCACCGTCGACTTCGAGAGCCTGGAGGACAGGGCCGTGACGATCCGCGAGCGCGACTCGATGGAGCAGGAGAGGGTCCCGATCGACGGCCTGCTGGACCGCCTGCGCGAGCGCTTCGGCTAGGGTCCCCGGCGGAAATTCGTGACCAGGCAGGCAATGACTTGCTTTGGAGTAGCCAGGCGCACGAAGGCACGACGATCACAAAGGAACACGAAAGAGGAGATCGATCGACAACTTTGGAAGAGGTTCCTTGGTGGCCTTTGTGATTTCGTGGGCCTGGCTACTTCCAGGCGCGGCGGTGTCCCCGCCGAGCGACGCGACACGTGGTCATGGACTTACGCCATGCACCAGTAGCCGCCGGGGTCCTGGCCGGGGAAAAAGAAATGACCCCGACGAACCGCCGCTTCCGGCACCGCGACCAGGCCTTGCGGCCCGATCCCGGCTCCCTCAGCGCCCGTCCCTCGGGGCCGAGACGAAGCTTAGGGCAGGCGGGTCGCCGACCGCAAGTGCCAAATCTGCGGCATCGCCTGGCTACCGGATGTGGCCAGTTCGCGGTCTCGATACCATTGCCGTCCGGATGAGCGCGCGCAACGGGCGACAGAAGCACGGCGGCAAGAAGAAGAAGCGTGGCGGTGGCGGGCGGCAGCGGGCGCTCGACGCCGAGCAGCGGAGGCAGGCTCGAGCCGAGCAGGTCTTCGATCCCGCGACGTCGCCCGTCAGGGCGGCGGCGCTGCTGCGCGAGGAGTACGGCGACCAGCCGCTGGAGCCGGCGATCGCGGTGACGATCGCGGCCAGGGGCGACCTGGCCAGGGCCCGCGCGGTGGCGGGCGCCGCACTGGCCCAGGAGGCTGGACCGATGGCCCTCAGCCTGGCGGCCGACGTGGCGCTGATGGACGGCAGGCCGGACGAGGCCGAGGGCCACGCCGCGCGGGCGCTCGGGCTCTCCGACGATCCCGACCTGCACCTCCGCCTCGCGGTCGCGCGCGCCAACCAGGGCCGGCTCGCAGAGGGCATCGGCGTGCTCGACGAGGTGCTGGTCGAGAATCCCGGCCTGGAGGAGCTCCAGCTGGCCCGCGGCGAGCTGCTGGCGCGGCTGGCCGCCCAGGACGCCGGGTCGGGCGAGGATCGCAGCGCCCTCCGGCGCTTCCGCGACCGGGGCGCCCTCCTCCAGCTCCAGGAGGCGGTGGCGGCCTTCTCGCGATCCTCGCCCGCCCGCGAGGAGGCCTTCGCGGCCGGCCTGGCCCAGTGGGTCGAGGCCGGCGCCGTCAGCGGCGAGGAGCTGCAGGCCTGGGCGGAGGCGGCCGCGGCCGGTCCGTTCGCCCGCGAGGCGTCGCTCGTGCGCCTGATGGGCGAGTGGGCCTGGCTGGCCCCCGACGCCGACGGCGATTCGTCCCTGCTGGAGGCGTTCGCCACCGACCCCGCCACGGCCCCCGAGCTGGCCCGCCGGGCGGAGGACGTCCTCAGCCTCGCGCTCTGGGGCCTGTGGGAGCTGGGCGATCCGTCCGGCGCGCCGGGGGTCCGCCTGACCGAGCTGCTGAGCGGCGCCCGCGTCTACGCGGAGGTGCCGCCGGAGCTCGTCGGGGACCTGCCGCGCTGGTCGGTCCTGGTCGGCTACGTGGCGCCGGTCGACGGCATCTGGCGGGCGGGGAGCGGCTTCGTGACCGCAGGTCCCCTGGAGGGCCGGGAGGTGGCCCACGAGCTCCTCGACGGCCTGCTGGAGGTCCTGCCGGACCAGGTCGAGGGCGCCGACGAGCACATCAGGGCGCTGCTTCGGTGGGCGGAGGGCGTCCACGGGGAGCTGGACCTGCTGCGGCTGCCCGCCGAGGCGACGATGCCGTCTCCGCCGGCGTTCGCCGCCTACCAGGCCATGGTGCGCACGCTGGCGCCCGGCCTCGCCGGGATGGTGCGACAGCTGCAGGGCACCGCGCCCGAGCAGGCTCCGCAAGAGGTCGTCCGGGCCGAGCTCGACGTTCCCGATCCCGTCGCCGCGCTGGAGGCGCTGGAGGAGGTGTCCGGGTTCGTCCGCTTCGAGGACGAGGACGACCTGACCTGGGGGTCCGAGGAGGATGACTGGCCAAGGGGCTCGGTCAGGCTGGACGAGGGCAGGCTGGTGGCGCACGTGGAGTCCGACGAGGACCTGGAGGAGCTGGTCGCCCTGCTGGGGCGGCCCGGCCAGCCGGTGACCGTGCGTTCCCGCGAGGTGGTCGCGGTCGAGCCGGTCGACATCGAGCTCGACCCCGACGATGAGGAGGAGGGTCTCGAGGAGGCCGTCGCCGTGCCGGACCTGGGCGCCGCGGAGCTGCCCGGCTGGCTGCTCGGCTGGGCCCAGCTGCCGCTGGACGTCCTGGACGGCCGCACCCCGCTGGAGGCCCTGAAGCGCGACCCCACGCCGGTCGAGGTCCTGGTCCGCTGCCTGGAGCACGAGCTGGACGTGCGGGGCCTGCGGGAGGTCGACACGACGGCCCTGCGCGAGCGGCTCGGCCTGGAGGAAGAGGCGTAGGGGACAGGAGGTCACTCGTCGCCGCCGGAAACGAGTGACCCCGACGGACCACCGCCTCCGCGGCCCGGACCGGCCTTGCGGCCATCCCGGCGACTTCGGTGTGCATCCCTCGGGGCCGGCACAAGACTACTGCTGACCCGGCCGGCTTGCAATGGTCGGATTTTCCGCGTCGCCTGGCTACCCTGGACCGGTTGGCTACCGCGCCGTCCCGCGAGCGGGACGCCCCGGGGTGCGGCTGCGGTGCTGGAGTCGCTCGACCATCAGGGTGACCATGCCGTGGTCGGCCGTCCAGAGCCGGTGCAGGCGGCCGGCCGGCCACGTCATCCACTGCCCGGCCGCGAACGAGTTCACGCGGTCCTCGACGCTGATGTAGCCCTCGCCCTCCAGGCAGACCACGTCCACGTCGTGGCCGGCGGCGTGCTCGTCGATGGTCCCGGCCGGCTCGAAGCGCAGCATGGCGAGGCCCACCCCCTCACGCACCAGCAGCACCCTGCTCTCGACGTTGACACAGCCGGGCCTGGGGAGCGGCCTCCAGCTGCTGTCGAGCGCCGGCTGCGGTTCCTCGGTCATCGGGGGCAAACTTTACGGCCATGTCGACCGCAATCGAGACCAAGTGGGTGTACCTGTTCAGCGAAGGATCGAAAGACCTCCGTGACCTGCTCGGCGGCAAGGGCGCCGGGGTCGCGGAGATGACGCGCGCGGGGATGCCGGTGCCGCCGGGTTTCACGATCACCACCGAGGCCTGCCGGGAGTACTACGCGCTCGGCCGGAGGTTCCCCGAGGGCCTCTGGGACCAGGTGGCGGCGGCCAGGGCGGCCGTCGAGGAGCAGACCGGCAAGCGCCTGGGCGACGAGCGCAATCCCCTGCTCGTCAGCGTTCGGTCCGGCGCCAAGTTCTCCATGCCCGGGATGATGGACACGGTCCTGAACCTGGGCCTCAACAGCCGGACGCTGGAGGGCCTGCGCGACCTCACCGGCGACGAGCGCTTCGCCCTCGACGCGTACCGCCGCTTCATCCAGATGTTCGGCAAGATCGTCAAGGGCATCGACGGCGACGTCTTCGAGGAGGCGCTGACCGAGGCCAAGTCCAGCGCCGGCGTCCGCTCCGACCCCGAGCTGAGCCCTGACCAGCTGGCCGAGCTGGTCGACGAGTTCAAGAGCGTCTACCGCGAGCACACGGGCGAGGACTTCCCGGAGGACCCCGAGACCCAGCTGCGGGCGGCCATCGAGGCCGTCTTCGCGTCCTGGAACACGGACCGGGCCGTCGCCTACCGGCGCCTGGAGAAGATCCCCGACGACCTGGGCACGGCCGTCAACGTCCAGATGATGGCCTTCGGCAACATGGGCGACGACTCCGGCACCGGCGTCGCCTTCACGCGCAACCCGATCACGGGCTCGAGAGAGCTGTACGGCGACTACCTGGCCAACGCCCAGGGCGAGGACGTCGTCGCCGGCATCCGGCAGACAGAGCCGATCGCGGCGCTCCGGACGCGGCTGCCCGACGTGTACAGGCAGTTCCAGGACTACGCGCACAGGCTCGAGCAGCACTATCGCGACGTGCAGGACCTGGAGTTCACCGTCGAGCGCGGCAAGCTCTACATGCTCCAGACGCGCAGCGCCAAGCGGACCGGCGAGGCGGCGGTGAACATCGCCGTCGACATGGTCGGCGAGGGCCTGATCAGCAAGGAGGAGGCGGTCGCGCGCGTCGAGCCGCGCCAGCTGGAGCAGCTGATCCACCCGCGCGTGGATCCGTCCGCCAGCGCCGAGCCCATCGGCAGGGGCGTGCCCGCGTCGCCGGGCGCGGCCACGGGCCAGGCCGTCTTCGACGCCGACACGGCGGAGGAGTGGGGCAAGGCCGGCAGAGCGGTGATCCTGGTCCGGGTCGAGACCAACCCCAACGACGTGCACGGCATGATCCAGGCGAAGGGCATCCTGACCTCGACGGGGGGCACGGCCAGCCACGCCGCCCTGGTCGCCCGCGGCATGGGCCGGCCCTGCATCGTGGGCGCGAGCGACATCCACGTCGACATCAAGAACCGCTACCTGTCGGTCGACGGCACGACCGTCCGCGAGGGCGAGGAGATCACCCTGGACGGCACCACCGGGAACGTGTTCCTGGGCCGCGTGCCCACGATCGAGCCCAGGCCGACCGCCAACTTCCAGACGCTGCTCGGCTGGGCGGACGAGATCCGGCGGCTGCAGGTGTGGGCCAACGGCGACTACCCGCGGGACGCGGAGAAGGCCCGCGAGAACGGCGCCCAGGGCATCGGGCTGTGCCGGACCGAGCACATGTTCATGGAGGAGGAGCGGCTCCCCATCGTGCGAGCCATGATCATGGCCACCACGACCGAGGAGCGCGAGCAGCACCTGGCCAGGCTGCTGCCGATCCAGCGCGGCGACTTCTCCGGCATCCTGCGCGCGATGCACGGGCTGCCGGTGGTGATCCGGCTGATCGACCCGCCGCTGCACGAGTTCCTGCCCAACTACGAGGACCTGGTGGCCCAGACCACCGAGCTGCGCGTGTCGGGCCGCGACCCGCGGAAGCTGGAGGAGCTGGAGAAGCTCAAGGCCCGCGTCGAGCAGCTGCGTGAGGCCAACCCGATGCTGGGGCTGCGCGGCGTCCGCCTCTCGATCCTGTACCCGGAGATCACCCGGATGCAGGTGCGGGCCATCATGGAGGCGGCCTGCGACCTGGCCAGCGAGGGCGTGGACGCACGGCCGGAGATCATGATCCCGCTGGTGGGCACCCTGGCCGAGCTGCAGGCGGTCAAGGCGGAGCTGGGGCCGGTGGTCGAGGCCGTGCAGCAGGAGAAGGGCATCCGGGTCCACTACAAGTTCGGCACGATGATCGAGCTGCCTCGCGCGGCCCTGGTCGCCGGCGAAATCGCCCGGGAGGCCGAGTTCTTCTCGTTCGGGACCAACGACCTGACGCAGACCACGTTCGGCTACTCGAGGGACGACGCCGAGGGCAAGTTCATCGTCCGCTACCTGGACCACAAGATCCTGAAGGCGAACCCGTTCGAGACGATCGACCGCGCCGGCGTCGGCCGGCTGATGGAGTGGGCCGTGAACGAGGGCCGGCGGACCCGGCCGGACCTGGAGATCGGCATCTGCGGCGAGCACGGGGGCGACCCGGAGTCGATCCACCTCTGCCACGAGCTGGGGCTGAACTACGTCTCCTGCAGCCCGTACCGGGTGCCGGTGGCGCGCCTGGCCGCCGCGCAGGCCGTCGTGGCGGAGGGAACCACGACCAAGTGAGGGGCCGCGGGGTGGGCGGGCCAGGTGGTCCGCCCACCCTGCCCTCCTGATCGCGCCGCGCCAACCCAATCGAACACCGCGCTGGGGAGAAGGTGCCCCGGCAATGGTGGCCGGTGCTTGGTAATACTTCGTGGAATCATGCGGCCGCTGCCATCGGAAGACGCGCGCGACCAGGTGCGGTCGCGGCTCAACCTGGTGGACGTCGTCCAGCAGCACGTGCGGCTCCGGAAGGAGGGTCGCGAGTTCAAGGGCCTCTGCCCCTTCCACCAGGAGAAGACGCCCAGCTTCCACGTCAACGAGCAGAAGCAGTCCTGGTACTGCTTCGGCTGCGAGAAGGGCGGCGACATGTTCGACTTCATCGAGCAGATCGAGAAGGTCGACTTCCCCGGGGCGCTGCGGATCCTGGCCGAGATGGCCGGCGTCGAGCTGCCCGAGCGCTCCGGCCCGGCCATGGAGCGGGCGCAGCTCCGGCGCCGCCTGGTCGAGCTGAACCGGCTCGCCGCCCAGTTCTACGAGTACGTCCTCCACGCGATGCCGGCCGGGGAGCCGGGCCGGCAGCTCCTGGAACGGCGCCAGGTGGACGAGGCGACCGCTCGCCGCTTCGGCCTCGGCTACGCCCCCGGCGGCGCCAGCTTCGCCGCGTTCCTGCGCAAGCGCGGCCACTCCATGGCCGACGCCAT
>WNGQ01007071.1_pt1 | contig 12803 bp, 9 predicted proteins | sample 5407661 | NCBI WGS metagenome assembly WNGQ01 (sample SAMN13153382, study PRJNA577476) | soil metagenome | isolation source: 60 cm soil or saprolite under Garry oak tree replicate 2 | place: USA:California | collected 2016-06-15
AAAATGGATGGCGAGTTTGATCCTGGCTCAGGATAAACGCTGGCGGCGTGCCTAACACATGCAAGTCGAACGGCCTCGCTTTTCGGAGCGAGGCAGTGGCGGACGGGTGAGTAGCACGTGGGTGACCTACCCTTTGGTGAGGAATACCGCCGAGAAATCGGCGACAAGACCGCATGGGCTCTGCTTCTTGGAGCAGAGCAAAGCCTCTGACGCGAGTCAGAGGCGCCAGAGGATGGGCCTGCGCCCGATTAGCTAGTTGGTGGGGTAAGGGCTCACCAAGGCGACGATCGGTAGCTGGTCTGAGAGGATGATCAGCCACACTGGGATTGAGAACGGCCCAGACTCCTACGGGAGGCAGCAGTGAGGAATTTTCCACAATGGGGGCAACCCTGATGGAGCAACGCCGCGTGCAGGAGGAAGGTTTTCGGATCGTAAACTGCTTTTCTCGGGGAAGAGCACGGACGGTACCTGAGGAAGAAGCCCCGGCTAACTACGTGCCAGCAGCCGCGGTAATACGTAGGGGGCGAGCGTTGTCCGGAGTTACTGGGCGTAAAGGGCCCGCAGGCGGTGCTGCGCGTTTGCACTGACAGCTGCCAGCTTAACTGGCAGAGGTGTGCAAAGACGGCAGGACTTTGAGGACCAGAGAGGGACATGGAACTCCAGGTGTAGTGGTGAAATGCGTAGATATCTGGAAGAACACCAAAGGCGAAGGCAGTGTCCTGGCTGGTACCTGACGCTCGGGGGCGAAAGCTAGGGGAGCGAACGGGATTAGATACCCCGGTAGTCCTAGCTGTAAACGATGACCACTAGGTGTGCGGGGTATCGACCCCCTGCGTGCCGCAGCTAACGCAATAAGTGGTCCGCCTGGGGAGTACGGTCGCAAGATTAAAACTCAAAGGAATTGACGGGGACCCGCACAAGCAGCGGAGCGTGTGGTTTAATTCGACGCGACGCGAAGAACCTTACCAGGGCTTGACATGCCGCTGACTCCTCCAGAGATGGAGGTCCCTTCGGGGCAGCGGCACAGGTGCTGCATGGCTGTCGTCAGCTCGTGCCGTGAGGTGTTGGGTTAAGTCCCGCAACGAGCGCAACCCCCATTGCCGGTTGCACATGTCCGGCGAGACTGCCACGATCAACGTGGAGGAAGGTGGGGATGACGTCAAGTCAGCACGGCCCTTACGTCCTGGGCGACACACACGCTACAATGGCCGCGACAAAGGGGAGCCAACCCGCGAGGGGCAGCCAATCCCAGCAAAGGCGGTCTCAGTTCGGATTGCAGGCTGCAACCCGCCTGCATGAAGTGGGAGTTGCTAGTAACCGTGAGTCAGCACATCACGGTGAATACGTTCCCGGGTCTTGTACACACCGCCCGTCACACCACGAAAGTCGGCAACACCTGAAGCCGCTGGGCTAACCCTCTGGGAGGCAGGCGTCGAGGGTGGGGTCGGTGATTGGGGTGAAGTCGTAACAAGGTAGCCGTACCGGAAGGTGCGGCTGGATCACCTCCTTTCTAGGGAGTTCCGACTGAGCAGCCCTCAGTCCACTCCCAGGTCGATTTGTCTTGACCGACAAGTACCGAGTTTGTCAGAGATAGGTACAGGTGTTACCAAGTAAGCTTACCACTCTTCGGTTGAGCGGGGAGCATGGATCGATGCTTCTGCTTCGGGAAGTCTGGCACTCAGTTCTCGGCTGGGTGGGATCGCAGTTGGGCTTTTAGCTCAGGTGGTTAGAGCGCAGTCCTGATAAGACTGAGGTCCCTGGTTCGAGTCCAGGAAGGCCCACCCTGTTGCGCGGGGATGTAGCTCAGCTGGAAGAGCGCTGCCTTTGCAAGGCAGATGTCAGGGGTTCGAGTCCCCTCATCTCCACCACAGTTTGCATTAGGTCCGCTTGAGGATACTGCAATACTCGCTTGTACATGCGAGTGAAATGGTGGCTACAAAGCCAGCGCAATGGGCATTACACGTTGGACCCGATCCGTTTGAGGATGCTAAAAATGCCCGCTTGTACATGCGGGTGGGGTGGTGACTATAGCGGAAGGGAAACACCCGTTCCCATCCCGAACACGGTAGTTAAGCCTTTCAGCTCCGATGATACTGCAGGGGCAGCCCTGTGGGAAAATAGGACGTTGCCACTCCACTTGTATCGTGATGCTCACCAACCGGTGACCTGGAACAGGGCACAGTAGTAGGGTTCTGCATAGGGATATGATGTTCGTTATAACTTGCTCAAAGGAGAGGTAGCGTTAGGTATATAATGTTTTCTCTTCGACCAGTGCTTCTCATCAGCCTCGTTCTTATCATTATAACCTGTGCTTCTTGTTCACCTCAGCTAACGAAAATCATCCCTCCTGTCCTTAAACCAACATCATCTCCCTGTTGTTTACCTCAGTCACCCAGAGCCATTACTCTCGCTCCTAAACCAATAGCGTCTTCCTGCGGAACATTTCCGTCTGGAAAGCCTATGCCTGTTGGCAACATTCCGGGTTGGCGTCAGGTATTTGCCGACGATTTTAATGGCACCACACTTAACACTTCCAACTGGTATCCCTATTCCGGGCAGCCGGGGGGGGGATTCGGCCGGGTGGGGGGATCCCTCACACGTGGCTGTAGGTAACTGCCTGCTTACTCTCAAGGGTTACAAAGACCCTGCTGCCAAATCAGGTGTATTTGTGACTGGCGGGGTCGGCATGACAGACGCTCATGCCCAAACTTACGGCAAATACCTGGTTCGGATGCGGGTCGATAGGGGTGATGGCATATCTGCCATTGCTCTGTTGTGGCCGCAACCAGATGTCTGGCCGCCGGAAGTCGACTTTTATGAAGATGGCGGCGGCGATCGGAGCAGTATGTCAGCTACGCTACATTGTGGTTCGGATGGTAACGATAACTGCCAGGTGGAAAAGAATCTCACCGGCTATGATTTCAGCCAGTGGCATACCCTTGGGGTCGAATGGACCGCTGGCAAGCTGGTTTATACTATTGATAGCACTATCTGGGCTACTGTGACCAACTCCAGAATACCATCTATACCTATGGTCCTTGACTTACAATCTCAGTCGCTCGAGTGTTCGCAATACAATACTTGCTTTGATTCCTCGACGCCAGCCGAGGTTAATATGCAGGTAGACTGGGTAGTTGCCTATGCTCTGATATAATAGTCAACTTGATACGATCTTCTGGAAAAACTCTCAGTGCCAGGGTTGCCACCATATGCACATTCGCAACAGCAATCAGTCTGAGCGGCCCGCTAGAGTTATGTTGCAAATGACAACAGACTTGCCTTTATGAGCTTCATAGTTTTTCTGAGGAGACCAAATTTGTTCTTTAAGCTTTTTGTCATGAGGCACTTGAAGAACGCAGCTACAAATCACTTTTTGCTCGTAATACTTCTTCTCCCTCTTCTAACCTACTGCGTCAACACTACTGGACCTCTGGTGAAAATCCCTACTGATTTTTCTTCTCCTATTGGCACAAGTCATTTCTCGCCCGGTATAAGCCATGTAGACACTACACTAAATTACCCTTGGGACAACAACGACCCTACGGCGGTGAAGAATGTTAAATCATTAATCAAGCATGCGATAGCATATGAAAATACTCCTATTATGGCTTGGGGAGTAGATGATCCCTGGCCAGATCCTTCCCAGGCAGAACCCGGTAACTGGAGTACTTTGGATAGCCGATTGCAACTGATTATTGATACAGGCGGTATTCCGGTTATAACGTTAAGTGAGGCTCCCTGGTGGATGAAGGGAGAACTTCAATCTGATGGTAGTACTCGATTAATTATGCACTCTGAGGAATGGTCAAACATTGCATATTCTGCAAGGATTTTAGATAACAAAATGGATGCCTGGCTTCATCTTGTGCAGCGAGTAGCAGAGCGCTATATGGTTGCCCCTTACAACGTCAGATACTTTCAGGTCTGGAATGAATTAAAGGGCTATTATAATCCAATAACAAATTCGTACGATTATACCACAAGTGCCGGTGACCCAAGTGGCCCCAATGCTAAGCACGGTTATACTTACATGTATAACCAGACGTATGGCAGATTGATGCAGGTTGCTAGATCACTTGGAATAGTGACTGAGAGCATAGAAGTCGGTGGGCCGTATGTAGTTATGGATACCTGGTCTTCTTCAGCACAACAAAGCAACCCTTCACATATCACCAAAGCATACGGGACGTATGACCAGCGACCTCTTGATGTAGTGCAGTATTGGCTTCAACATAAAGCTGGTGCAGGATTTATTACTGTTGATGGTGATAATGGAAATAAGGATGGAGTTAATATAACCGATCCCTTTACTGCCTCTGAAAAGTTCGCTGATATAACTCATTGGATCAGGTCACTTAATAATGATATCTATCCAGGTGCAGCAACTCTGCCTATCTGGTGGGCGGAATGGTCTGCCTGGCCTTATACAAACCTTGCAGATGACAATTATAACAACGCTATTAAATCCTATGCTATGATCATGTTTTTAGAAGCGGGAGGGTCAGTAGCACTTTCATGGGGTGGCCTGGGTGATGGAACGGCCAGCAAAGGCCTCTGGACTACTACCGCAACAGGGGGCGGTCAACCTCTCCCCTGGTACTACTCCTCCAGTTCATCGTCATCTCGATTGTGGTACAGGTTTTCGGCCACCTCTGTAGACGTATTGGACAACAGTCGGTGATTACCTCCAATGCTGCATAGTGGTCTGTGAATTGCACTGCTAATTTTCGACTTCGCCAACGTTGTAATGGAGAGAAGTTTCTGAATAAACTCGTTAAGATCATCTAAACGATGTGGTAATCATCAAGATCTTAACTTGACATGTGGATATAAGCTAAGGCATACTTCTTGCAGAGTATAAATGAAGAGGTAATAGCGCTGCGTACAATACCTTTAAGTACTGTTTCCCAACCGGAGAGGTCCTGTGGCATGAAGACTGAGTGAGGTATCCCCACGACAAAGGAGAGGAGAGGAGAAAAATTGCACAGATCCACACAAGTTCTAGTGATAGGTGGAGGTCCAGCCGGCTCTACGGCCGCTACCTTCCTCGCCCGAGAGGGTTTCGATGTAACGCTGGTGGAGCGAGATGTTTTTCCTCGCTACCACATCGGTGAGTCGCTGCTGCCTTCTTGCCTGGAGATACTCGAACTAACGGGCGCACGCGAGAAGATCGAAGCCTACGGCTTCCAGCACAAGGGCGGCGGGTACTTCGCATGGGGAAAGGATTCGTGGGTATTGGATTTCGCGCCGCTGCGTTACCCATACAGCTTCCAGGTGGTGCGCTCGCAGTTCGATCACTTGCTGCTAGAGCATGCGAAGAGCCAGGGAGTGAAGGTCTTCGAAGGGACAGAGATTCGCGGCCTCTCCTTTGATGGAGACAGGCCGAGGAGCGCTACCTGGTCGCAGGTACTACCTTTCGAGCCTGCTGACCCGCAGGGTAGGAGCGACAGCTCCGTTGCAGGCTCGCATTTCAAGGGGGTTGGAGGGAGTGACACAGGTGAGATATCCTTTGACTACTTGATCGATGCTTCTGGTCGAGCGGGGGTGATAGCGATGCACTACCTGAAGAATCGGCATTACCACAACGCATTCCAGAACATTGCCATGTGGGGATACTGGACAGGCGCGGGGAGGATGTCCTTCGCACCCGAAGGCGCTATCGCTAACGGTGCCGTGCCGGAGGGCTGGCTCTGGGGCATTCCACTGCATGACGGAACCATGAGCGTGGGCCTGGTGCTTCATAAGACCACCTTCAAGGAGGTGAGGCAGCAATCCAATTCCCTGGAGCAGATTTACCTCAATGCCATCGACTCGTGCCCGCTCATAGCTGATCTCGTCAAGGCAGGCAAGCTTGTCACAAACATCAGAACCGAGCAGGATTACTCGTACATCGCTGGCAGTTTAACGGGGCCCGGCTACTTTTTGATCGGCGACGCCGCTTGCTTCATAGATCCGCTCCTTTCAACCGGAGTGCATCTTGCCACACATAGCGCGATGTTGTGTGCTGCGAGTATTGCAAGCATACTGCGCGGCGACGTTGCAGAGCAGCAGGCCATGGCATTCTTTGAACAGAGCTATCGCCAAACCTACCTGCGCCTGATGGTAATCGTATCGGGCATGTACCAACAATACGATGGCAAGGATACGTACTTCTGGCAGGCACAGCAGCTTACCCACCATGACTACGACGATAACAGCGCAATGATGGGAGCGTGGCTCTACGTCGTATCAGGCATGGAGGACGTGAAGGACAGCGGGAAACCACGTCGTGAACTGGAGGCGGTAGGGCTGGCAGGTGTACATTCGCAGCCGGTAGAGGTTACCGATCGAGAAATGGCTCTCTATAACCTCTATAACAAAGTGTTTTTTGGAACCTCAATGTCTCCGGAGAGGGCCAGCGAAGGCCTCTACGTCACAACGAAGCCACGCTTAGGGCTAACTCTGGCCGAGAAGGATCGAGTCAAAACAGCTTAGAGAGCGGGATTGTTGGGGACTCTGTCCAACCGGGGTATAGAGCCCTGCCACTTCCCCTCTTCCTTATCTTTGCCACCTGCGACGGCAGGCAGGAAAACAGCCTGAAGGCTGAATAATTTCGATTAAGCAGGGATGTCAGGAGGATAGTATATGGATGCTGGCAATAATCCATCTGTGCGAAGTTCGATCAAATTCCTCAGCGGCCCCCTGGCAGGGAAAACCGTCCAAATCGACAAGCCGATTATGACGATAGGCCGCAGTCCAAATAATGACATTGTTGTCAGGGATGACCCCAGGGTTTCAAGACAGCATGCTCGACTCATTTGGAACAATAGGTCCTGGTCCATCGAAAAACATTCCCAGGCAGCAAGTGCTGTCACCGTCAATTCACAAAGCGTGCAGCAAGCGGCCCTTTCGGACGGTATGACTATCGGCCTCGGGGAGGACACCTCCTTCGTTTTTCTCACCTGGATTGAAACACAAGCCCCACAACGCAAGGCATCCGAGACATCACCATCGCAGCCTCCCGCTGCACCTGAGCAGGTGGCTACCGCTGCTTTACGCAGTAGAGCAGGGGAGTATAGACGACCCGACGAGACCGTCATTGCCCAGCCCGAAGTGCTAGGTGTACCTTCGTTGGAGTTGAGTGGCAACGCTTTTAATGGTAGGAAGACCTACCCACTGGACAGACCAATCATCAACATAGGGCGAGATGCCACCAACGATATTATCATCAACGATCGTATCGTCTCGGGCCTCCACCTGCGGATCGTGCGTCAGGGCAACCAGTTTATCCTGATCCATCCTAACCCAGACAATCCGAGACAGGGGACGCTCAATGGCCTGCTTTACCAGGGACGTAAAATCCGGGGCGATGAGCAATTCAGCAAGCCGTTGGCGAAAGGCGACATCTTCCGCATCGGCGATGAAAATGGCACCCTTGTCACACTGACTTACAATGACGGCACGGGCACGCAGGAGGATCTATTGCCCCCGGTGCAGCCGATCAAATTGACTGGCACTGAACTGACCATCGGGCGAAAACCGGACAACACCCTGGTCTTGTCTCACCCGCAGGTTTCCGCGCATCATGCGCGCCTGGTACGGGAAGGAGGCACCTATCGCATCCTTGACCTGAACAGCACCAACCACGTCTACGTCAACAACCAGCTCACGACCAATAGTCTCCTCAAGTTGGGTGATGAGATCCGTATTGGACCGTACAAGCTGATTTACGAAGGTAACCAGCTGACGCAGTACGACGAGAGTAATTTTATCCGCATCGACGCGCAAGGCCTAAGGAAGTCCGGCAACAACAATGTGACGCTGCTCAATAATATCTCCATCAGCATTCCCCCGCGCAAGTTCGTCGCCCTGGTGGGTGGTTCCGGTGCCGGCAAGTCCACCCTGATGGATGCGCTCAATGGCCTGCGGCCCGCACAGCAGGGCAAAGTGCTTTACAACGGCCAGGACTATTATCACAATCTCGCTGCCTTCAGTACGCAAATTGGGTACGTACCGCAGGATGACATCGTACACCGCGATTTAACCGTTGAGCGCGCACTCTATTATGCAGCCAAATTGCGCCTGCCAAGAGACTTCACCAATGAGCAAATCGAGCAGCGTATTAAGGAGGTGCTGGAAGATGTGGAGATGACCCGACGACGCAAGCTGCTGGTCAAGAAGCTCTCAGGTGGGCAGCGCAAGCGCGTCTCCATCGCTCTGGAGCTGCTGGCCAATCCCAGTATCTTCTTCCTGGATGAGCCGACTTCGGGCCTCGATCCTGGTCTAGACCGCAAGATGATGTACCTTCTGCGGAAACTGGCTGATAAGGGGCACACTATCGCCCTCGTTACGCATGCCACCAACAATATCAACAACTGCGACTATGTCTGCTTCCTCGCGCAGGGCGGGCGATTAGCCTATTTTGGGCCACCTGATGAGGCTAAAAGCTATTTCGGGAAGACCGACTTTGCTGAAATCTACACCAGCTTAGAGCCGACCGATGAGAACCCAGACATCCCTGAGGAGGCGGAGGCGAAATTTAAGCTCTCGAAAGAATACCAGGAATACGTTGTCAAACCAATGAAGGCGGCGCCAGCCGAGACTGGCCCCGGCCTCAACGGCTATGCAAAGCCCACGAAACGAGCGAAGGGACGCAACCCGCTCAGGCAGTTTCTCCTGCTCGCCCAGCGCAACATCGAGTTACTCAGAAACGATACGAGCACCCTCACCATCCTGCTCCTGCAGGCGCCGCTTATCGCGCTGCTGCTGGTGCTCCTGTTCAGATTTGAGGTGGGGTCAGGCCTATTTGACACAAACAAGGTTGTCCAGTGTGCTCCGAGGATCTTCACATCTTCGGCGATCAGTGCTACGAACCCCTCTGGCGCTCTGGGCATCAACACGAATGGGAAGAACGACCTGGTTGACTGTAACCGTATCGTCAGTTTTCTCAAAAACGACGCCAACGGAATCCAATACGCTCAAAAGAAAGGCAGTGTGAACACTGCCCTGCAGGATTTTATCACTACCAGTACGAGTGGCCTCAATGCTCAAAATGCTCTGTTCATCATTGCCTTCATTGCATTACTGTTCGGATGTATCAACGGGACCCGTGAGATCGTCAAGGAGTCATCCATCTACCGCCGCGAGCGCACCGTCAATCTTGGCATTCTGCCCTACGCGTTCTCGAAGATTCTTGTGCTGGGCGTGTTCTCCGTGTTCCAAAGCGCTGCCATTCTCCTGATAGTTCACCTTTTCGAGCCTTTTCGGGAGAGTATCTTCCTGCCTGTCCTGCTGGAGGTCTACATCACTCTGGTGCTGACTGGTTTAGCAGGTCTACTGGTCGGATTGGCAGCCTCGGCCTTTGCTGCCAATGAGGACACCGCCAATAGCCTCCTGCCATTCCTGCTCATTCCACAACTCGTCTTTGCAGGAATCGAAATCCCGCTAAAGGATTGGCCATTGCAGATTGCCGCGTCACTTTTCCCAAGTCGCTGGGCAATGACGGCATTGGGATCAACGGCTGGCCTGCACAGCGACAAATTAGGTGGGGATACCCTGTTTGGCAACGATACCACCTTTCACGGGGCACTCTTTTCGACTTTTAGCCATGCAGATGCGATGCATCGTGTGCTGCTGGCCTGGGGAGCCCTGGGTGTGTTGATTGTTGTTCTTACTTTCCTAATCTGTATTGGTTTGAAACGGAAGGATGTCCGTGTGTAAGAGAAAACAAGGAGGCTATTGCAATGGCGAACAGGCAAGCCCTTCCACCCGGCCCTAAAGGACTACCTTTTCTTGGGAACACCTTGCAGTTTCGCCACAACCAGCTCAGCTTCCTACTACAACTAGAACAGAGCTATGGCCGCATGGCTACCATTTATATCGGAAAGACGCCCATCGTCCTGCTCTTCCGGCCGGAGCATATTCGCTACATCTTGACGGAAAACCCCCGCAACTTCACCAACCGCGAGGTTGCCGGGGGCCTCATCTTCGGCAACATGCTCGTCCTCTCATTGTTGGCGCGCAGCTTCACCGACAAAGTGACCCAGGGCCTGCACGATATAGTCGGAGACGGCCTGCTGACGACCGACGGTGATTTTCATCACCGGCACCGCCGTCTCCTACAGCCGGCCTTCTCCAGGCGCCGCGTGGAGAACCACGCGGACATGATTGTTCAATACGCACGAGAGACGGTAGAGCGGTGGCAACCCGGGGCGGAGATTGATATTGCGCACGATATGCAAGCACTGATCCTGCGCTTGACGATGAAAATACTCGTCAACATCGATTTGCTCAACCAGAGCATTGAGTCCAGCAAGATCATCGACGACCTGGTCGGGCATCCTATAGGGATCTTCGAAGGGTTGTCGAACTTGCAGATTGATTTACCGTTTACTCCGTATGGTCAACGTATGGCTGCCAAACGCAAGGCAGACGCCTTCATCTACAACCTCATCGACCAGCGACTCGCCGATAAGCGTGATGTGGGCGACATACTCTCGATACTGCTCCAGCCCCAGGATACCCATGACGACGATACAATGACCAGGCAACAAGTACGTGACGAACTGGCATCGCTCATCGCCGCTGGTCATGAGACCACTACCAACACAATTAGCTGGACCTTCTACTTACTCTCAGAACATCCAACCATTCTCAAGAAAGTGCTGACCGAGCTTCAGACTGTACTTGCCGGACGCGACCCACAACTAGACGATCTCCCACAACTGACATATCTTGATTGGACCATCAAAGAGTCTATGCGCCTATATCCCTCGGCATGGACGCAGGGACGCAGGGCAGTCGAGGCATTCGATCTCGATGGCTACCACTTTCCTGCAGGCACGATGATAATGTTCAGCCAGTGGGTGCTCCACCGCCTTCCCGATGTCTGGGCAGATCCAGAGGTATTCCGCCCAGAGCGCTGGGACCCTGTGAATGGACAGAAGGTACCACAATGGGCTTACTTCCCGTTTGGCGGGGGTTCACGCATTTGTATTGGTATGCCATTTGCCCAGCTACAGATACGGCTGGTGCTGGCTACCATTCTTCAACACTATATACCTTGCGTTGTGCCAGGCCATCCGGTGATGCCACTACCACTCATCACGCTGCGTCTAAAGCATGGCCTTCACGTAAGGCTGGAACCTACCACAACATCAGCATTGGCTGATGCCGTGTTTGAGGCATAGAAGGAAGGAAAAGTACATGCAGCGACGAGTGGTTATCACGGGCCTCGGAGTGGTGGCTCCCAATGGCATAGGAAAAGAGGACTTCTGGAGGGCCTGTATCTCCGGACGATCAGGCATACGGCCTGTCACTCACTTCGATGCCAGCCCGCTGCCAACGCGCATAGCTGGGGAGGTAGCAAACTTCGAACCGGAAGCATTGGGTATCACGCGCGAGGAGGCTCTCTACACCGATCGCAACACGCAATTTTCTCTTGCTGCAGCCAATCTGGCCTTACAGGATGCTGGACTTTCAAATGAGCTGAGCGAGGCCGAACGCGATCAGATGGGCGTGTATATCGGCTCGGCGATGGCCTCTATTACAGCCGGAGAGCAGCTTTGGCGCCAGGTGACGGATCGTGGCGCACATCCCCCACGGAATACCACGAATGGGACAGTTCCCATTACGCTGCTTATGACCCATGCACCTGCCGCTGCGATTGCTGCACACTACCAACTGCACGGGCCGTGCATGGTCATTGCAACGGGGTGCTCTGCCGGAGCCGACGCGATTGGCGAGGCTTTCTGGGCCATCCAGGAGGGACAAAGCGATTGCATGCTGGCAGGGGGAGCAGACTCAGCAATCAGCTATGGCGGGTTCGCTGCCTTCTGCGTGCTAGGAGCGATGAGCACACGCAATGAAGAACCGGAGCAGGCATCGTGCCCGTATGATAGGAGGCGAGATGGTTTCGTCATGGGCGAGGGGGCGGGCGTGCTGGTCCTGGAAGAACGGGAGCGAGCGCTGGAACGCAATGCGCACATCTACGCGGAGGTGATCACCTTTGTCTCCAACAGCAACTCGCATCATATGACCGCCCTTCCTTCCGATGGGGCACCGCTCCAACAACTTATCAGGCAGGCATTAGACGAAGCAGAAATCATACCCGCTCAACTCGGCTACATCAATTCACATGGAAGTTCAACACCTACCAACGATAGTGTAGAGACGGCATCGTACAAGGCCGTCCTCGGTGAATACGCCTACCGTATTCCCATCAGTGCCACAAAATCGATGATTGGACATACGCAGGGCGCGGCCAGCGCCATCGAAACTGTCGTTACCGCCCTGGTCCTGGAACGCCAGGAAATTCCACCAACGATTAACCAGCAGTATCCCGATCCATTGTGCGATCTCGACTACGTGCCCAACGTCGCACGCCGGGCTAGTATCGATGTGGCGCTTACACACTCCAGCGGTTTCGGTGGTGTGAATAATGGACTCATTCTCTCACGGGCCGATTGGCGTGAGGGATAAACGTAAATCAGCCTGCGCGAGAAAGACAAGCATGGAACATAATACAGAGCGACGTGTGGTTATTACAGGCTTAGGCGTAGTAGCGGCAAATGGTATTGGAAAAGAAGCATTCTGGAGGGCAACCAGCAGAGGAATCTCCGGTATCAAGCCTATTTCACGCCATCCCACCTCGGATCTGCCAATTGCGGTAGCCGGTGAGGTCAGCGATTTTGTGGTGAATGATTACATCGAGCGCAAGCTGGTAAACCGGACTGATCGCATGACCCATTTCGTCCTCGCTGCTGTCCAGGAAGCACTGCAGGACGCAAAAATAGCGCTGGAACAGGAGAATCCGCAGCGTGTGG
>WNGQ01007880.1_pt1 | contig 12803 bp, 6 predicted proteins | sample 5407661 | NCBI WGS metagenome assembly WNGQ01 (sample SAMN13153382, study PRJNA577476) | soil metagenome | isolation source: 60 cm soil or saprolite under Garry oak tree replicate 2 | place: USA:California | collected 2016-06-15
GAGCTTCGAGTAGAACTCGCGCGCCCGCTTGACATCGTTGGTGTGCAGCTCCACGTGCACGAATGGGTTGCCCATTGGGACTACCTCCTTGGGCGCAGCGTACCGCCGCGGTCGACTGTTGGCCACTTGCCGCTGCATCCGGCGAGGCTGGTGAACCATAGTCGAAGGCGGTGGTAACGGGACGCCGAGCACCGGCAACGTGATGGAGGCGCTGCTGACGCTGTTGCTGGCCGAGCGCATGGGCGGTGACGCTCCGTCGAACCCACCAGCCCCACGCAGTTCTGCCGCCGAGGCAATTCGAAGCCGGATCGAGCAAGGGCTACGAGAGCAGAAGTAGCGCGCCGGCGCTTCTACGCGCCGGCGCCTCTAATCGACCTCAATATTCTGGACAGCAGTCGGACGCCGTCACGGCCACTCCCGGGAGCCTCTCCCTCCACGTCGGCACCGTGCCGCTGGAGTTCGATCTACGGCGCGGCTGGATCACCGTCGCGAACGGCGCGCCGAGGACCGGCGGCCCTGTCTGAAGCTTCTCGTAGCACGCGACGTGGATCCCTTGGACGCCAGCGCGGTAGTGTCCCTCGCCACACGAGATGAGATTGCCGCAGACCTTGCACGCAAACGGCTTCTGGCTCATGTTATGCGTCACCGCTTTGACCACCGTCGTGAACGTGCCGAGGGCGGCATTGATCGCATAGTTGTACGCAGTGCCCCACACCGTGCTGGGCGGCGTCGGGATCGCGGCCATGAACGGACCGGCCGTGATGTTCTGCGGACTGGTGGCGATCGCGGTGAGCAGCCCCAGCACGCTCGGCAACGTCCCCATGTGCGCCGCCCAGGCCGTGACGGCCGAGGCCATACCCCGGATGTCAGCCTGGGCCTTCGCTACCCGCGCCCGCGCCTGCATGTTGGCGTAGAGCGGAACGGCGATGGCGGCCAGGATACCGATGATCGCGACGACGATCATCAGCTCGATGAGCGTGAAACCGCGCTGATTGCCGAACTTCGCTCGCTTGGTGTACCAGAATCGTGTCATGCACTCTCCTTTTCTAAACCCTGAAGCCGCAATGCGAGGAGGAGGTTGCACGCCGAGTGCCATGCGAGCGCTGAGATTCGAAGGTGTGCAGTTCTCATGACTTGGAGGTTGGCCGCCATTCTTCTGGGCGGCGGCGGCGGTGGCGAATCTTCGCGGCGCCCAGGAGAAACTCCTTGGCGTGAAGCGCTGGAGCAGCACACGGCGACGGTCGAGGTCCTGCGAGTGATTTCGAGCTCGCCCACGAATGGTCAGCCGGTCTTCGACACCATCGCCTCGAGCGCGGTGCGACTATGCGGGGCCCGGATCGCCACCGTCTTCCATTTCGACGGCGAGTTGCAGAACGATTTTGAATCGCGGCGTTGTCCACGTCGAGGACGCTCTGGCTGGCGCGATCTCGAGCTGAGTCATGGTCATAGCCGCGCCGTAGCCTATCAGAACGACTTCACGCTCGGCCAGTCAGCTTGTCCACAAATCCACCACCATCCACAACCCGAAATTCTGACGAGCAGGCGCGGCGTGGCGGCGGGAGGCGGCGTCCGCGCCGCGTAAACACGGCCTGAAAAGAGGTGAGGACCTAACCGTGGCGCTCGGAGGGCTCGCCTTCGCGGCGATGATCCAATCAGCCGCGATTCTTGCGGGCGAGCGCATCGTTGATCTGGCGATACCGCGTGTCGTAGCCTCGCCGCAACGCGTCTGGTCGTCTTCACGTCAGGACGGGTGTTCCTTCACCATCGTCCGGATCTAAGTTGGAGAACACCATGCTGTTGCGCTTGATGATCAGGGTGACGACCTTCGCCGGAGTCTTGGTCTGGGCGGCTTCCGCCTGGGCAACCGTCGTGGCCGACTGGAATGCGGCCGCCCTCGCCGAGGTGCGACTGAGCAAGTCGTTACGCAATGGGCCTCCGATGGTGGCACGGGCGCTGGCCATCGCACACACGTGCATGTACGACGTGTGGGCCGCGTACGACGACGTCGCCGTCGCCACGACCGATACCGGTGGAAGCCGGCGTCAACCGACTGAAGAGCACACCGACGACAACAAGGCCAAAGCGATCAGCTTTGCCGCGTATCGCTGTCTGCGGAACCTGTATCCGGACGGCTCGCTGCCGGCGCCCCTGGCGCAGCCCAGCGTGCGGTTGAACGCGGTGCTCCTCGGCTACGGGTACAGCCTGGACGAGGCGTGTGTCACCGACGATGATTGCCGGAGCTCCGATCCGACCACGCCGGCAGGCATCGGGAACATCGCCGCGCAGGCTGTGATCGATGCCCGGCGCAACGACGGCTCGAACCAGTACGGGGACCTGACGCCGGCGCCGTGTCCGATGCCCACACCGTGGCCGCTGCCATGCGCGGCCACGGCCTATGGGCAAACGTCGGCGAATCCGGACCGGACGGGAGCATATTCCGACTACATCGCGGCAGACTACGACCCTTACGTGCCGGTCAATTCCCTCATGGGTTACTGCAACCCACTGGTCCTGGTGTGTGAACGCCAGGACATCGTGGATCCGAATCAGTGGCAGCCGCTGATCTTTTCCAATGGCCAGGCGTGCCTGGATTCCGGGCTTGGGACAGAAGAAACGTGTCCAGGAATTCAAGTCTTCATCGCCGCCCACTGGGGACGGGTGACGCCGTTCGCGCTGACGTCGGCCGACCAGTTCGATGACATCCTGACGATCCCGCCGCCGGACTACGCAAAGAACTCCGGTCAGTATCAAACCGACGTCAACAACATGATCCAGTACAGCAGGAGCCTGGATATCGGGCGCACGCAGTTCGTCTCGCAACGCGACAGCCACACCATCGATCAGGACGCGAAGATGTTCTTCGCGATGCACAACGCGTCGTTCGACGCGGGGATCGTGGCCTGGCACATCAAGCGGAAGTACAACGGCGTGCGTCCCATCACGGCGATCCGCTTCGCGAAACAGGGCCAGAACATCTTGGCCTGGGGCGGCCCCGGCCGGCCGATCGAGCACATCCCAGGGGAAAAGTGGTCGCCCTACAACCCCGGCACCAATTTGACGCCATCGTTCCCGGGCTACTTCTCGGGTCATTCGGTGTTCTCGCGTTCGAGCGCGACCGTGTTGTGGCTGTTCACGGGCGACGATTTCTTCGGCTTCTCGACCGTCTTGCCGGCGGGCTTCGGTCGCGTGGAGCTGGGGATCCCTCTTGTGCCGACGACATTCTTCTACGGGACGTTCAGCGATGCGGCGAACGAGGCGGGGCTGTCACGTCTCTACGGCGGCATCCACTTCGAGGACGACAACACGACCGCCCAGACCGTGGGCTCTCTCATCGGCCTGCAGGCGTGGGCCAAGGCGTTGAGCTATTTCAACGGGACGGCTCCTTGATCGGGCCTACGACCGGGCGGCCAGCACCTCGCTGACCACGCGTCCAACCTGCTCCATCGTGAAGGGCTTGATGAGAAAGGGCCGCCCGGTGTCGTCGAGGAAGCCCTGGGTCTCGGCGCTCATGATGTCGCCTGTCATGAACACGAAGCGGTTAGCCAGCCCGGGATGGGAAGCGAGGGCACGCTGCCAGACGACCTGTCCGTCCACATCCGGAAGACGCAGATCGAGCATGACCAGGTCATAGGCCCATTCTCGCTGGAGCCGCGCCAGTGCCTCTTCGCCAGTCGTCGCCTCCACGACCTGATGGCCGAGGCCATGAATGACCTCGGTGAGCAATCCCCGTAGCGAATCCTCGTCCTCGACCACCAGAACGTCGGCGGCGGCCACGGCCGGTAACGGGTGCGCCGGCGCCTCGGCCGGCGCGGCCTCTGCCTCGTCCCCAATCGGCAGGTACACGGAGAAGCGCGCCCCTGTGCCCCGCAAGTTTTCGGCGTGCATACGGCCCCCATGGGCCTCGACGACGCCAATGGCCAGACTCAGGCCGAGGCCGGTGCCCGAGCCCGCGGCCTTCGTCGTGAAGAACGGATCGAAGATTCGGCCCAGGTGCTCGGAAGGAATGCCGGGGCCGTCGTCCTCGACCTCCACGAGCACTTCGGATCCCCGCGGCACGGATCTCACGGTCAACGTGCCGTGGCCGCGCGCCGTCTTCATGGCGTGAATGGCGTTGCTGAACAGGTTGAGGAAGACTTGCTGAAGTTGGTTGAAATCGGCCCAGATGGGTGCGGCCGGCTCGAGACTGGTGACGAGACGAATCTTGTTGAGCTCGAGTTGCGGCGCCTGAAGATTGAGGGTCGACTCGATGACTTCGCGGAGATCCACCCGCCGCCGCTCGGGAGGATCTCGGCGCGCGAAGACCAGCAGGTCGCGGATGATTCGTGAAGCGCGCGCGCATGCCGTTTCGATGATCTCCACGCGCGCGGTCAGTGACGGGTCCAGGAAGCCCTTGCGCCTGAGGAGCTCGACCGACAGGTGGATCGTGGAGAGCGGGTTGTTGAGCTCGTGGGCCATACCCGACAGCAGCGTGCCGAGGGCCTTGAGCTTATCGGCCTGCATGAGCTGGGCCTGGGTCTCCTGGAGTCGATGCAGGTTGTTTCGGAGCTCGGCATAGACGCGTGCTCTGTCCAGAGCCACCGCGATCTGGTGGACGAGGCTGGTGAGCACGCGTGTTTCCTCGTCGGTGAAGCGGCGAGGTGTCCGGTTGCAGGACATGAGCACACCGAGCGGCTGCTCCTGACCATCCAACCGCGCCATGATGACCGAGCGCACGCCCTGCTTCTCGAGGTCGTTCGTGATAGAGAAGCGTGGTGCAAGTGTGAGGTCCTCGACCTCGATCGTCTCCTCGCGAGCGAGGGCGGACCCGGCGAACGCTTCGATGGCAGCGGTGTCGATCTCCGCGGCATCGTGCCACCAGCCCAGCCCCGCCGCCAGCCGGGGATGACCGCCGGAGCTCACGAACAGAGCCACGCTGTCGGCGTGCAAGAGCTGGTGCGTCGTGTTGACCGCGTCGTCGACAACCTCGGCTTCGGTCGCGGCCTCCAGCAGGCGCCGACCAAATCCCTGCAGGGCGGCGTTGTGCGTGGCCTGAAGCGCCAGGCGGTCGAAGGCCCCGGCATTCTCCAGGGCCACGGAGGCCTGGGCGCCGAACGCCGAGAGAAGCTCCACATCCGCTCTGGCGAACGTCCTCGGCTCGCGATAGAGGACCGACAGCGACCCGAACACCTGGCCGCCCTGCGCGAGGAGGGGAACGGCGAGAATGGCGGTCAACTCTTCTCTCGCCAACCGCACCCCGACATGGGCCGGGAGGCGTAGCGCAGCGTCGGTGTGGACGTTCGAGGTCCACACTGGTTGTTGCTCGAGGGCGGCCACGCCCGACGCGCCCCGCCCGATTGGCAGCTCGAGGTCGTTGACACGCAGGCTGGCCGACCCGCAGCTCGTGACGCCGCGCAGCACCTGGGCGCGGGTGTCGAGCCGAAACAGGATCGACGCATCGGCCCGCATGATCGTCAACCCCTTGGCGGCAATCGTCCGGATGATCTCGCTCGCGTCGAGGCTGGTGACGAGCGCCTGACCGGCCTGATTGAGCTGTCCCAAATCGCGCACACGCGCGCGCGCCTCGCTATAGAGCCACACCTGCTCACGCAGCAGGGCGACGAAGATCACGAGGACGCCGATCGGACGCGCGACTCCGGCCAGGTACCAGCTGACGGCGTACCGGTACGGAAACAGCAGGAAGCCGATGAGCCCCAGCACCCAGATGAAGGCCGCCAGCGCCAGAAGGTTCACGAACCCTTGCTGCGAGCCGGACGCCCTCAGGCGACGTCGCCAACTCCAGAGCGCCCACACTGCCACGACTCCGTTGAGTACGCCGCCCGTCCAGACCGCGAACGGCGTGAGCCGGCCCGGTTGCATGACCAGGGAAGGCAGGAGCGGGTGGACGAGGAGCACCACCAGAGCCATGACGGTACAGACAGCGATGCAACCCGCGACGATCGTCCACCGACCGCGATCCGTGAGGGGCAGTTGACGATCGGCGAAGTGAGCGCCGAGTCCGACACCGGTCAGGGCTGCGAGGTAGCTGGCGAAGAAGAGATACGGGGCGACGCCCGGGTCCAGGCTCGGCGTGCCGGGGTAATCGGGCTGCGTCAGGATGTGGCCGGCCGCCAGCAGCGCGGCCACCCAGAGCGACATGCCGATGGCCGCCGACTGGAAGTCCTGGCGCATCCGGTGGCGCTCCAGGCAGAGATAGCCGATGCCAGTGGCCACCAGCACGAACGGTGTGTCGAAGATCGGGACGGCGTATGGGATCGGAAAGCGGTACGGCGCCAGAAAGGAGGTGAAGAGGAGGATGGCCTCGTACGCGAGCCCCAGAGTCGCGACGAGCAGGAGCAGGATCGGGACACGTTGTCCTGGGGCCGGCGAATGGATGGCGTCATCGGGCGATTCATCCGCACGTCGGAAAATCGGTCGCTCTTTTTTCATCACATCCTCGACGGGGTAAATCATCGCGGAGTTATCGAGTGCAGCGGGGAACCGGACAGCCGTTCCACCGTGCCAGAGGAATAACGCTGGTGGACCAACCGGTCAAGTCCAAAGTCACGAGGTCTGTTAAGGGCGATCGAATTCTTGACAGGCTGACCGACGAGGCGCTATGAATTCGTTGCGTCGCGGCAGTTCCTCTCACCGGAGGAGGCGGGCTCGGGTGCTGCGGCGGTGACGTCGCCTATTCGCACGATGCTGCAATCACGCCTTCAAGGCGCTCGCGTGAGGCGATTCTTCGTGCTCCTGGCGCTCGCTTGCGCCGGGTGCAATCAGGGGGGCCACACCGAGCGGGTGAGCAATCGCGCCGACCTGGGCGCGGTCATCGCCTCGGAGCACCGCACCGACAACGCGTTCCTGACGGCGGCGGACGTCAACGACATCGCGCGCCGGGCGGCCGAAGCGATCGACGCGACGACGATGGTCATCGCGGTCACCGACCGGGAAGGGCAGGTTCTGGCCCTGCTGCGCAAGCCCGATGCGCCGGCGACGGTGATCGGAAACTTCGGAGCGACGGTCGTTGCCAACGACTTTGCCGTCTCGCTGGCTCGGACGGCCTCGTTTTTCAGCAACGACCAGGCGCCGCTCTCGTCTCGGACCGTGCGCTTCATCAGCGGTGTCCATTTCCCACCCGGGATCACGAACAAGCCGAACGGTGCCCTCTACGGCATCGAGAACACGAATCGTGGCTGTCCGCTGACGTCGCCGCCGGCGACGCCGGACTTCAATCCCGGCCAGGCCGTCGACCCGTCGACATCGCTCAACGGCCTCCCGTGCAACGCCGTCGACGCCCGCGGCTGCGGAACCGGGATCGCGACGGGCAAGCCCGACACGCTCGACAGTGATTTCACGTCGGTGACCGGCGGCGGCGTCCCGATTTTCAAAGACGGCCAGGTCGTCGGTGGTGTGGGTGTCGCGGGCGTCGCGCCCAACCTGGCGGAGTTCGCCGCCTTCGTGGCGAGCATCCCCAGCGGGAGGTTCGGACCGCGCCCAGCCGATCCCGGCGTCATCCTCCTCGACGGAATCCAGCTGCCGTTCGTCGCACAGACGACGCGGCCGCCCGGTTCCAGCACCGGCACGCTCGTGGGCAGCGCGTTCGTGGTCGCGCCCATCGATAGCCCGCGAATGGCCGCCGGTGTCCCCGACGGCTGGCTCATCGGCCCCGTCGCGAGCACCGAGCTCTCGCAGTCGGACATCACGGTCATCGTCAGCCAGGCCGTGGCGCAGGCCGGCGTGACGCGGGCGGCGATCAGGCTCCCTCTGGGCAGCACGACGCGAATGGTCATCGCGGTGAGCGACCTTCAAGGGGCGATCCGCGGCCTCTTCCGCATGCCGGACTCCACGGTCTTCAGCATCGACGTGGCGGTGGCCAAGGCCCGCAACGTCATCTACTTCAGCAGCTTCAACCGGGTCCCCAGCGATCTGTCCGGAGTTCCGCAGGGGACCGCGGTGACGAGCCGCACGATCGGCTTCGGCGCTCAACCGTTCTATCCACCCGGCATCGACGGAACGCCGCCCGGCCCGTTCTTTCAGCTCTACCTGAACGACGTCGCGACACCGTGCCGGCAGGGAAGCCAGGCTCCGGACGCGAACCATCAGAGCGGCATCGTGTTCTTCCCGGGCAGCATGCCGCTGTACCTCAACGGTCAGCTCGTGGGTGGGCTGGGGGTGAGCGGAGACGGCGTCGACCAGGACGATCTCGTCACCGCCGCCGGGGCGACCGGCTTCGCGCCTGCCGAGTCGATCCGGGCCGACCAGATCGTGATCGGCGGTGCCCGGCTTCCATTCTTGAAGTTCCCGCGTAACCCGGACGGGCCCTGAGAGCCTCGCGCGGTGTGATGGGACGGTCGGCAGCGCGACGGTGGGTGAGCATCCTGGGGTGTGGGGCCGTCGTCCTCGCCGTGCTCGCCAGCTGCACCGCCAGAGCGCCGAGCCTGAGGTCGTCGCTGTCGGCGCAGCGCGCCGAACCGCTCGTCCCGCGCCAGCCGCCGGTCCCGCCGTCCGAGGTTCCGCCGCCGTCACCGACGATCCCGCCGCCGCAGGCCACCCCGCCGTCGGCGACGGAGCCAGCTCAGCGCACCAGACCGGACGCGGGCGACGACGGCCGGCAGCGCACTCGCCCGTCGGCCGACATCGCGCGCTCGGTGCAGCCGGAGGGTCGCGGCGGGCTGGTGGCGCTCGACTTCGATCACGCGGACATCACGGCGGTCGTTCAGACGGTCAGTGAGATCGTCGGGTTCAATTACATCCTCGCCCCGGACGTCCAGGGCACGGTGACCGTCCGCACCCTCGGTCAGATCTCGCGTAGCGATCTGTTCGACGTCTTCCGGGCCATCCTCGACGTGCACGGATTCACCGCGATCCAGGACGGCGACGTCTACAAGATCGTTCGGCGAGACGGGGCCCGGGCGCGAGCTGTCCCGACCGTCATCGGCTCGTTCACCGACAGGACGCGGCCGGGCGATGAGATCATCACCCAGATCGTGCCCGTCCCGTCCGCCGCGGTCGCCGAGCTCGTTGGCCTGCTGCAGCCGCTGATCTCGAAGGACGGACAGCTCATCGCGCGTCCCGACGAGCGCCTTCTCGTGATCATCGAGACGGTCTCGAACGTGGCTCGCCTGCTCGGCGTCATCAGCCGCGTCGATCGGGAGACGCTCGGCGATGGGATCCACGTCATCCCGGTTCACTTTGCCGATGCGGCCGCGCTGGCCACGATCTTGAACCAGCGTGCGCTCAGGCTCGCCGGAGCCGGCAGCGGAGGCTCTCCGGCGCTGGTGATTGCCGAGCGCCGCTCGAACTCGCTCGTGGTCCAGGCGCACGGGGCCGAGCTGGAGGCGATCCGTCGCCTGATCAGCGGGCTCGACGTCAGCCTGCCCTCCCGCCGGCTCTTCATCTATTTCGCCGAGCACGCCCGGGCGAAGCAGTTGGCGGCGACGCTCACCGCCATTTACGGCGAGACCGCGGGAGGGCCGGACGGGCCGGGTGGGCCTGCGAATCCAAGCCGTACCGGTCAGCCGATACGGATCGTCGCGGACGAGACGACCAACGGCGTGATCGTGATGACGTCGCTCCACCAGTGGCCGGAGATCGAAGCCAACATCAAGTCGCTCGATTACCGTCCCCGGCAAGTCCGCATCGAGACGCTCATCGCGGACATCACGCTCACGGAAGACTCGCAACGAGGCGTGGATTGGGCCGCCGCGATCGGCCACGCCCGACTCGTGTCGTTGACGAGCACGACGTCGCCGGTCCTTCCCGCCGTCGCGGCGTCACAGGTCGCGATCCCCTCGACGATCACGCTGCCGCAGCCGGGGCTCACCGCGGTCACGGTGAATGCCGACTCGGCCATCGCCCTGCTGAACGCCTTCGCCTCCGAGCAGCGGATCGCGCTCTCGGCCAGCTCGTCGGTGGTCGTCGTGGAGAACCATAAAGCGGTGATCAACGTGTCGGACTCGATTCCGATCGTCACCAGCATGCAGACGCCGATCGGCGGCTCCACGACGGTGGGGCCGAACCTCACGCCGGCCATCGTCGGCTCTCAGTCCGTCGAGTACCGGGATGTCGGCACCGTGCTGACGGTGACGCCGAGGATCGGCGAGCGCGGGACGGTGGTGCTCGACGTCAAGCAAGAGGTCAATGACGTCGGGTCTCCCGAGCCGCCCACCGGCTCGCGGAGCATCATCAAGCGCGAAGTGGAGACGGCCGTGGTGCTCGGCGACAACGAGACGCTCGTGCTGGGTGGCCGAATCCGCGACCAGAGGACGACCACCCACCGCGGCATCCCGTTCCTCAAGGACATCCCGATCCTCGGCACCGCCTTCGGCACGAAGATCCACGCGATCGAGAAGAGCGAGCTGCTCATCCTGATCACACCCCGCGTGATCGGCGCCCCGCCGGTCCCTGCTCCGCTCGCGGCGCCGAAGTAACCACGCGGCGGCGCCCCTCCTTCGTTACTTGAAGCTCTTGTCGAAGGCCTTGACCTGGGCCACGAACTCCTTGGCGTCGTACTTCGCCGGGTCCTCGACGGCTCCGAACATCGCGTCGAGCGCGTCGCTCACCGACTTGTCGGCCTTGGCGTTGATCCCCTTGAAATACGTCGAGGACAACCGATCGAGCGACATGGCCGCGAGCTCGGCCGCCTTGATGCCGGCCGCGCCGATCGCATCGGCGTCGCCCGCCACGCTCTTGATGAGGCGCTGGGTGGTGGCCTGGTCGAAATCGCGGGTGGCGATCTTCGGCGCTTCCTGAGCGGCCGCGGTCGAGATCTTCGCGGCGAGCGTCTGGGCGGTGGCCTTGTCGCCCTTGGTCACGGCGTCGTTCAGTGCGGCGACGTCCTGTCCGAGCCCCGTCGCCACTGGCGGCGCCGTCACCGCCAGCAGGTGCTTCGCGATGACGAAGTGGCCGCGGACCTTCGACAACGCTTCGTCCATGAGCTTGGCCGAGGCATTGGCCTTGGCCCGAGCCCCGACCTGCTTGGCTGCCTCGCGCAGCGAGATCACCTGGCCGAGGCCCCAGATCCGCGTCCGCGTCCACGCCCCCTTCGTGGCCCAGTGCGGTGGCATGTTCTCGCTGAACGTGTCGAGCTCGATGGTGAGCGGCTCGGGGTGACCCGCCGCCACCATGTCGGTGTCGATCTGCAGGTGGCACGACACGCATTTCTCGGCCCGGAGCAGCAAGTTCTTCGTGTCGTACATCCCGACCTTCACCGATTGCTCGTGTGTCCAGCCCTTCTCGGCGTGGGGCTCCAGCCACTTCTCGGCGGGCCCGTGGCAGCCGTCACAGTGCACGCCCTCGGTGACGTCGAACTTCGGCCCGCGCAGCGCCACCGGCACGTTCACCGCGTGGCAGGTGAGACAACGCTCGCTGGCCTCGGCCTTGGCGAGGTTCAGGCCCTTGGCGATCTTGGACGGGCTCACCCCGGACTTCAGCTTCTCGTTCAGCAAGGTCGCGTAGGCCTGCGCGTGCCGGTCCTTCTTGGCCCACTGGACGCTCTCGTCGAGCTTGGGAAAGTCGGCCTTCGGCTTCGTGCTGCCGTGGCAGTTCGAGGCGCTGCACGAGGCCGCGCCCGTGGACTTGTTCTGCTGCGCGTGGGCCGGGCGCGCCTGGGGCCCGCCAACCAGCCAGAAGCATCCGACCAGGCCCATCGCGATGCCGCGAACGCCCCACCTCCTGAACACCATAAACGACTCCTCTCTCGAGAATCTCGGGTGACCGACGGCCGGCGGCGGCCTGACTAGCGCGGACGCCGCAGGCGCGGCCCCTCCGGCGCGGATGGCGCGGACTCTTCTCGCCGGGGCGCGGCTGGCCCCCGGGGCTCGGTCGTCGGCTCGTCGCTGACGGCGTACACCCGGCCGTCGCGCAGGTACAGCCGCTCCATCTCCGCGCGGTTGAACGGCCGCGAGCCGAGCCGGTTGAAGACGGCGATCTGGTTCCCGCTCTCGTCGACTGCGCGGTCGCGGTCGGTGCCCTTCGACACGGCCAGCGCCGCGCCACGAGTCGGCTTCGTGGCGATCAACCGCGGGGCCGGTCGCGGGCTGAAGCCGAGATAGGTCGGCGTCTCGGCCGGTGACGTGAGCTGGACGACGCGCAGGCCGTTGACGCCGTCGGCGACGTAGGCGAACAGGCTCGTGTTCGTCATCCCGACCTTGACGTCGCGAGCGTCGTTGATGATCCCGCCCGCGTCGAACACCTGGTCGATCGCCGGCGTCTCGGGCCGCTCGACGTCCACGATGACGAGGCCCTGCTTGCCCGCGGCCACGTACGCGTACGTGCGCGCGAGGTACACCCCGTGAGCGTCGGGCAGTCGCACGGTCGCCGCCGGCACGGGCCGTGGCCGTTCGGGTGTGGTGACGTCGATCACCTTCAAGCCCTCACGGTCGGTCACGAACGCGTAGCGGAACTGCACCGCCACGGCGCGCGGCTTGACCACGTTCGGCGCGCCGACGACGGCCACCACGCTGGGCTTCAGTGGATCGGCCAGGCTCACGATCACGAGGCCCTTGTCGGCCAGGACGTAGGCGTACGTGCCGGCGACGGTCAGGTTCACCGCGCCGTCGAGCACGCCGTCGGGATTGAAGGTCGCCGCCCGCTCCAGGAAATTGTTGGTCGGGTCGCCGTCGAGCAGCGTGGCCACGCCCGGCCGGTACTTGCTGTCGAGCGGATTGCCGATCACGACGAGGCCCTCGTACTTGTCGGCGACGTACAGGAACGCGTAGACGAGCGGGATCTTCTGCTCCTGGTTCTGCGGGTACTGCGTTCGCGTGGGATCGACGGCCAGCGTGGAGGGCGACGCGACCGCGGTGGCGAACTTCGTCTTTACG
>WNGQ01005184.1_pt1 | contig 12802 bp, 5 predicted proteins | sample 5407661 | NCBI WGS metagenome assembly WNGQ01 (sample SAMN13153382, study PRJNA577476) | soil metagenome | isolation source: 60 cm soil or saprolite under Garry oak tree replicate 2 | place: USA:California | collected 2016-06-15
GCCCGTCACGCTGCACGCTGTAGTAGAGCCTGCCCTCGTGTGTGTCGACCATCACGACGTTCCGCCTGTCGGGCGAGGCGACGCGGAGCTGGCTGGTCGCCGTCGAACAGGGGATGAGTAGCGCGAACAGCGCCGGCCAGGCCGGCCCATAGATCCTCATGAATGCGTCTCCACTGGCGAGATGTGCGATGCGGGCACTCCGTCCGACCGATATATTTGTCTGGCGGACTCCCTCAAGGGGCTGTCTAATGGCAACCGTGACACGCGCATTCCTGTCGCTGCTCCTGCTCGCGGCCTGTTCACGTCGGACGTCGCAGCATTCGTCCCCCCCAACCGATCCCAACAGGCCACCGGGTACCGTCCTCACGGCGGAAGACATCCAGCGCTCGCCCGGGCAAAGTCTCGAGCAGTTATTGCTGGCGCGGGTACCAGGCCTGACCATGACGCGCGCCGCCGACGGTCACGCCGTGCTGCACCTGCGCGGCACCACGACGTTGTTGGGTGACGAAGAGCCGCTGTTCGTCGTGAACGGCATCCCGCTCGGGCCGAACGCCGCCAACCTGGCGGCGATCGATCCGCACGATATCGAGACCGTGCAGGTCCTGCGTGATGCGGCCTCCACCGCCGCCTACGGCATCCGGGGCGCCAACGGCGTGATCATCATCCGGACCAAACAAAGCTAGCGGCTTTCGCCCGCTGCCGGCTCGAAAAAACAATGGCCGATCGTTGTTGCGCGCGACGACGTATAGGGCCCCCGTTGGCGTCCGCAGCCCCTGGATGTCGCGGGCCTGTCCGGGCACGAAAAACCCGCTGGCGGCCGCCCGGAGCGGCGTGAAGCTACCGTGCCCATCCCCGCGGAGCAGCAAGCCGTAACTCGCGTGCATACTGCCGATGGCAGGCTGCACGCCGTCAAAATTTCCGGCGAGCAGCAGGTCGAGCTTGCCGTCATGGTCGAAGTCGCCGGAGAGGATGCCGTAGACCGGTGCCATCTGCGCTTCGCGCGGCAACGGCACCAGCGTGAACGAACCGTCGCTGTTGTGGCGCGCAAAGACCGTTGCAAACGTTTCAGCCTGCTTCACGACCGCATCGCTCAAGGCGCTGCCGAAGATTTGCTCGGCCGTTTGCCCGGCGTAATCGGCGTACTTCGGGTAGCGGGGTTTCAAGTAGGGCAGGGCGGCGGTAAGCTCATCGCGCAAGAGCAGCGGATACGAGGCACCGTTCTCGGAGCAGGTCACGATCTGTTCGGGGAAGCCGTCGCCGTCGAAGTCCTTGACGTACATTCGCGCGGGCTCGGACGGTGTCGTGTGCAACCGGGTGTTCAGCCCCAAGTTGCCCACGACGAAATCGACCCGCCCGTCGCCGTCGAAGTCGCCCGCAATGATCCGGTTCCACCAGCCCGCACTGTGCTCGATGCCTTTCGTCGCGACGCGCTCGAGCTTCGTGCCCGTGTTATGGAAGATCGTGATCGGCATCCACTCGCCGACCACGACCAGATCGGGGCGGCGGTCGCCATCCACATCGACCCACAGCGCGTCCGTCACCATGCCGATGTGGGCAAGATCGGGCGCGACCTGCGCCGTGACGTCGGTGAAGTGCCCGTGACCATCGTTCTTCAGCAGCGTGCTGGGCGGATCGATGCCGTAGTGTCCCGGGACGACCCGGCCACCGACGAACACGTAGTCGTTTGAGACGGCCACGCGCGAGCCGCTGCCGAACAAGGGCGGCAGCCGGCCCGTCGTCTTGCGGAAGTGGCCATGCCCGTCGCCGAGGTAAAGCCGGTCCTCGAGCGCGGGGGCGAGGGCGGAGAACTCGTTGCCGCCGGTCACGACGTAGAGATCGAGTTTGCCGTCGCCGTTGGCGTCGAAGAACGCCGCGCCCAGATCCTCCGATATGCGATCGGCGTCGAACAGTGCCTGATTCGTCGCGGCGAATGTGCCGTTCGGGCGTTGCACGTACAGCGCGCTCGGCTGGCTCTTGGCACCGCCGATGAAGAAGTCGTCCAGGCCGTCGCCGTTCACGTCGCCGACCGTTACAAACGGCCCTTCTGCGGAGAGCATCTTGGGAATGAGCCGCTCTCGGTCGAAATCCACGAAGTCGTTTTCGTGGTGGACGAAGTCCAGGCCGACCTGGTTCGTGACGTCGGTGAAGACGGGCCGGCCTGCCGTCGTGCCAACGTGTGTCGTGGGGTGAGTGTCCCGTTCCCGGATCGTTAGGCGCTGGTTCGTGCCGACGTGTGACATGCCACTCGTGCGACCATCAGGCCAATCGACAGTCACCGATTCCAGCGTATCGATGCGGCCCACGCCGAACGTGAGTGTGTAGTCCACGCTCGACTGAAATCCGCGCGTGGGCTCGAGCTCTTGCATGAACTCGCGGCCCCCGCCACGGAGCGTCACCCGTGCGCCGACGGCGAACGGGTTGGCACTGTCTCCCGTGAGGCGCACCTGGAGAAAGTGGTTCGCGGGCAATTGCGTGCGAGCGTTGTTGCGATAGATGAACGCTTCATCGTTGACGTTGTTCACGACGAGATCCGGCGCGCCATCACCGTCCAGGTCACCATACGCCGCGCCGTTCGAGAAGCTCGGCAGGTCGATCCCCCACGCGGCGCTCACATTTGTGAACGTCAGATCGCCGTTGTTGCGGAACGCGTAGTTGGGCAGCTTCGTGGAGCTCATGGCGTTGATCAGGCTCATAAAGTCCACGCGTTCGCCGCGCGTCGCGGCGAGCACCGTTTGATCGCTGGCGAGGAACGCGATGTAGTCCTGGGACGTGACGTCCCGCGCGAGCCCGTTCGCGACGAAGATGTCTTTGTTGCCGTCGAGATCGAAGTCGGCGATGAGCGCGGCCCAGCTCCAGTCGGTGCGCGCGACGCCGGCGAGCTGGCCGATGTCGCTGAACGTGCCATCCCCGTTGTTGTGTTGGAGCATGTTGCGCATCAGCTGGTGGTCGAACCCCTCGCGCGCTTTGGCCTCATACAGCTCCCACGACTCGAACGCCGACGTCGTCTTCAGGCGGTAATCGTCTGCGGGCAGCATATCGGCCGTGTAGATGTCGGGCCAGCCATCGTTGTCGATGTCGGCGATGTCGAGTCCCATCGAGAAGTAGCTGGAGACCGGCATCGCGCGCTCGAGCACCTCGTCGAACGTCCCGTCGCCCTTGTTGATGTAGAGGTAGTCGCGCTCGAAGAAATCGTTGGCGATATAGACATCGGGCCGCCCGTCGCGGTTGACGTCGGCGACGGCGATGCCCAATCCGAAGCCGATCTCCGGGCCGTAGATCCCCGCCTGCGCGCTCACGTTTACGAAATGCCCGTGATCGTTACGGTACAGCTCGTGGCCGCCGAGCGGGTCGCGGACCATGCGCTGATTCCGCACGGCGATACTGGCGACCGCTTTGGGCGAGTTCCGGATCAGGAAGAGATCGAGGTCGCCGTCGCCGTCGTAGTCGAAGAAGGCGGCCTGGGTGGAGTAGCCGCTATCGGCGATGCCGTACTCCGCTGCCATCTCGCGAAAGCGCGGGATGCCGTCCTTCATTCCCTGGTTGATGTACAGCGTGTTCGCGCGTAACGCACCGCTCTTGAGACCTGCATGGCAGACGTAGATGTCGAGTTTGCCGTCGTCGTTCACATCCGCGAGCGTGACCCCTGTGGTCCAGCGATTGCTCTCGCCGATGCCCGCTTCCTTCGTGACGTCGCGGAACTTGAAGTGACCGAGGTTGAGGTAGAGCTTCGGGCCGTCCTGGTTGGATGTAAGCACGATCTCGGGCAGGCCGTCGCCCGTGAGATCGCCGAGGGCGACGCCGCCGCCGTTGTAGAAGTTGCGGTAGGTGAAGACGTTGAAATCGCGAGTCTCGGTGAGGCGGTTGGCGAAGGTGACGCCGGTGTAGCTCGAGGGCAGGAGCGTGAAGAGCTTTCCGCCCGCCGCGGGAGGCGGAAGTGCGGAGTCACGTTTTGTGTCGGAGCAGCCGCCGGCCAGCGCGATGAGAAACAGAAGGAGGGGCGCAGCATGCTGCGCCCCTCCTCGATGCATCTTCAGCAATCAGTACCCGGGGTTCTGCTTGAGCAAGGGGTTGGCGTCGATCTGCCCCTGGGGAATCGGCATCAGGACGCGTTTCGGATCCTGCCCCTCCGGGTTGGTCTTCCATTCCCACGACTGTGTGTACGCGCCAAACCGGATGAGATCCTGCCGGCGTTTTCCCTCACCCGTGAACTCGTACAGCCGCTCACGCAGGATTACGGGCACCGTGACCGCGCTGAGCGTGTCGGTCGTGAAGGCACGCGCGCGCACGGCCTTCACGAGCGCCAGAGGAGTGGAGGTGCCGGTCGCGCCGTCCAGTTCCGCCTCCGCCTTGATCAGATACATCTCCGACAGGCGGAACCAGGCGAAGTCATTGCCGTTGTTCTGCGCGACGTGGCCCGGATCGGCCGGCCACTTGTAGATCCGGGGCCCTTCGCCCTCGGTTGCCGAGGTGACGTTCGCGATGGTGACCGTAAAGACGAGTGGATTGCCGGCGCGGTCGTTGACCGGCTGGCCGGTCAACACGTTCACCTGCGGTCCGACCAGGAAGATGGACCGGCGTTTGTCGGCCGCATCGAACGCGTTGTAGGTCTGCGCCAATGCCGCGAAACCGTTCCAGGGCGACGGATTAAACTGATTGTAATGCAACGCCCGCATGACGAAGTTGAGTCCCAGATCCGTTGCGTCGGCGAACTTGACCGCGAAGATGATCTCGGGGGACGTGTTGTTATCGGGGTTGAAGTTCTTCGTGAAGTTGGTCGCCAGCGCATATCCGGCCGAGGAATTCAACAGGCTGTCTACGCGGTCCACGGCGGCCTGACAGGCGGTCTTGCCGCCGGCGACGGTGATGCCGGCGCATGAATTGTAGGCCGTCGCGCTGATAGGGCTTGCCGCCGTGCCCTCTTTGGTGAACACCCCGGCATTGATGTACATGTTCGCCAGCATCGCGTCCACCACGCCCCGCGTGATCCGGCCGTTGTTGGCCGCGTCCCGCGTCACGGGCAGGTCGGGTCGAACCGCCAGCAGCTCCGATTCGATGAACTTGAACGTCGAATCGCGCGTCTCGCGCGGCCGCGCCATGATTTCAGGGGTCGTCGCGATCGGCGCGCCGCCGAACATGTCCAGCAACAGGTAGTAATAGAAGGCCCGCAGCGTCCGCGCTTCCGCCCTGATGCTCGTAATATTCGGCACGGACGAGCTCTGCACGGCGTCGAGGAACGTGTTGGCGCGCGCTACGCCGCCCATGGCGGTGTTCCAGGCGCCGTTCATGAAGCTGAGCGTGCCCGGGCTACTGGCGGTCCATTGCTGGCGATGCGTCTCGAGCCACGTGCCGTTGTCGTACCAGTCCGAGCCGCGGGTCGGCACGACCATCTCATCGGTGCTGATCTCGCTGAGGTTATAGTAGTCATCGAGCGTGCCACGCAGTTGCGCGTAGACGCCCGCGAGCCCGGCGAGGACTTCGCCCTCGTTGCGGAAGAACTGACTTTTGACGATTTGACTCGGTGGCGCCTCGGTCAGGTCCGTGCATCCCTGGATGGGCACCAGCAGCAGCGTAGACAGCGCCAGCGCACCGAAGGACGTCGTCACAAACAGTCGCTTCATATGACCAGCCTCCTCAAAAGACGAGACGGATGCCGCCGGTCACCGTGCGGTACCGGGGGTAGCTGAGATAATCGACGCCGCGTGCCGCGATGCCGGCGTCGGGGGTGAGCGAGCTCTGGTTCAGGTTCGAAACCTCCGGATCGAGCCCCGAATACCCCGTGACCACGAACAGATTATCGACCGACACGAACAGGTGCGCGCTGCGGGCGCTCCGCGTCAGTGCCGGCAGATCCAGCGCGTAGTCGACCGTGAGGTTCTGCAGCCGTACGAACGAGGCTTTCTCGACCCAGCGCGACGAGTAGATCGCGGGCTCATGCAGCCCCGTCCCATCGGTTAGTGCCGGCCGCAGGAAATTCTTGTCCTGGAGCGCGTCGCTCTTGGTCGAATACACAAGGGCCGTGTTGTTGAACACGTCCTGGCCGACAGAGCCGCGAATCAGCGCGCTGATGTCGAACTTCCCGACGCTGACCTGGTTGCGGAACCCGAAGGTGAAGCTGGGATTCGCGTTGCCGATGATCGCGTAGTCGGCGGAAGCGGGCCCCAGCCCGTTGGTGGTGCGGCCGCTGGCGCAGCCCGATGTTGCCGCCGTGCAGGCAAACTCTTGATGGCCGGCCGCATCGACGCCCAGGAACACCGGCCCATAGAACGTGCCGAGCGGCTGTCCCGGGATCAGGCGCTCCGCCCATTGATCGGATTGTCCCTGCCCGCTGACAACTCCGGACCGCAGGAAGCTGAACGGACCCAGCGTAACGACTTTGTTCCGCTGCGCGGCGAACGTGAGCCCCGCGCGCCAGGTGAGACTCGGCCGCGACGCGACCAGTGCGTCGAGCGTCAGCTCGATGCCATGGTTGCGCAGCTTGCCAACGTTCTGGAGGGTCGTGGAGCTATTGGCCGGCTGCTGCGCCCCGACCAACTCGAGCAGGTTCGAGGTGTTCTTCACGTAAAACTCGGCGGTGCCGGCAAGGCGATTGCCCCAGAGGCCGAAGTCGAGCCCCACGTTGTATTGGTCCGTTTGCTCCCACTTGAGATCCTTATTCCCGTTGCCAACGGGAAACACGCCGCTTTGCGGGGTGTCGCCCCACGGATACGTGCCGCCGGTGCCGCCGCTCATCAGGACGAGAGACTGATAGGGCGGAATGCCCGGATTCCCCTGGCGTCCCCAACCCACCCGCAACCGGAGATCCGAGAACGGCAAGCTGCTCGCGAAGCCTTCCTGGCTCAAATGCCATGAGGCCGAGAGACCGGGGAACAGTGCCCACTGATGTCCGGTGGCGAACACCGATGATCCGTCATAACGGAGGATCCCGGTCACGAAATACCTGTCTTTGTAGCCGTAGTTCGCGCGCGAGAGGAAGGAGGCGAGCCGCCAGTTGGTCGCGTTCGAATTAATGGTGCGCGAGGAGGCGACACTCAGGTTATTGAAACCGTACGCGTCGGTAAAGAATCCGACTCCCTGCGCCCTCACGAGGTTATTGTCGAATTTCGTGTACTCATATCCGCCAACGACGTCGAAGCTGTTGTTGCCAGTTTGACGATTGAACGTGAGCAGCGTCTGCAGGGTTTTCGTCGTGTTGCCGAGCTCGGCTTGTTGGGCCAGCCCGCCGCCGAGTGCCACACCAACGGGATTGGCGTTCGGGAAGTAGATCTGGCGAAGGCCGTCCGAGTGATCGAGGCCGACGGCGACCTTGGCGGTGAGTCCGGACGTGAGGTCGAACTCGGCACTCGAGTTCCCCAGCGTGCGCGTCGCGTTGCCGACGTTCGCGACCTGCCGGGCCAGCGCCACCGGATTCCGCACGGAGGTTCCGCCGACCTCGTAAAAGCGCGTCCCGGTGGAGTCGGTCACCGTGACCGGCTGGGTGGGATTGAAGATCGCCACGTTCTGGAAGACGCCGCCTTCGAACCCACCGGTATTTTCGTACGTGATGTAGGTGTCGTTTTCGCGCGACGTCGTCACGGTCACCGCCAGCCGCAGGCGATTGTCGAAGGCGCGGTGATTGGCGCTCAGCATCCCCTGGATCCGCTCCAAGCCGTTGTTGATCGCTACGCCGGGCTGGTTCATGTAGTTGAGCGAGGCCCGATAGCGGGTGTCCTCGCTGCCGCCGGAGAACGACAGGTTGTGATTATGCGTGACCGAGGTGCGCGTGACCGCGCGCTCCCAATCGGTATTCGCGCTGCCCAGGTTGGCCAGGTGTTTGGGATCGAGGCCCCGCGCCGCCGAGAAGCACGTCTTATAGGCGGTGGAATCGGCCGGCGTCGGGACGGGGCACAGCGCCGTATCCGCGACGAACTGCGCGACCTGGTTCGTGACGAACTGGCGGTACTCGGGACCGGTGACCAGGTCGAGACGCTTCGATGGGGACGCAGCGGCGACGTAGCCGTCATACTCGACGGTGGACGAGCCGGCCGTGGTGCCGTGCTTCGTTTCGATCAGCACGACACCGTTCGCGGCGCGGCTGCCGTAAATGGCCGTCGCCGAGGCGTCCTTAAGAATGGTGATTGAAGCGATGTCGCCAGGATTGAGCATGTTGAGCGGGTTACGCGGCAGCGGCGGTGCTCCACCGGCGCCCATCCCCTCGGGCTGGGTCGCCACGTTATTGATCGCCACGCCGTCGATCACGTACAGCGGTTCGTTGGTGTTGCTGATCGAGCTGCCGCCGCGGATCAGGATCTGCATGCCGGCGCCGGGCTCACCGTTGTTCTGGATGATGTCTACGCCGGCAGCGCGGCCCTGCAGCATCTGATCGACGTTGGTCTTCACGCCGACGTTTGCCGCGCCAGGGTCCACGGTCGAGACAGACCCGGTGATCGCTTCGCGACGCTGCGTGCCGTATCCGGTGACGACGACGGGCTCGAGAATCGAGGCCTGCGGCGCAAGCACGAACCGCTCTTGGGCGGTCCCTGCCGCCGTCACATTCACCGATCGCGTCTGCGGGCCGTAGCCGATGCGCGTCACCTTCAGCACCACCGTGCCGGGTGCCACATCGCTCAGGGTGAAGTTGCCGTCGGCGCCGGTAGCAGTCTGGCGCGGCTGCCCCTGGATCAGGACGGTGACGCCGGCAAGGCCCTGCTGTGTGACGCTGTCGACGACTTGCCCGCGGATGCCACCGTTCTGCGCGACAGCGGCGACCTGTGCGGCGAGCGGAGCGGCGAGAAAAGAGAGGAAGGCGAGAATAGGACCTGCGTGTCGACTCAGACGCATCATGTGACCTCCGTGGCGTGTCAGCTGACCAACGGAATGACGGATATTGCCTCCGAATTGTCGCTCGTTCCAGCCCTTGTCAAGGGTGGCCTGTGGGCGGAGTATGTACGCCCATGCTGGCCTTTCTGCTGATGCTTCAGACTGCATCCGCGCGGGAAGTCCCGCCCGTCCTGCAGTTTCCAACCCCCGGACTCGACGACCCTGCGGCCTACGAGGGCTACACGGCCCGACTCTATCGGGATAGCCGCGGGAATTCCGTTGAGATCTATATCGAAGGGAAGACCGGTCGCGTGGTGCATCTCTGGGCGGACGGGTTGAATGAAAGCATCGGCTTCACAGCGCGGCGGTCGGGCGGTCAAGATACAACGGCGGCGGTCGCGGCGGTCGCGTTCGGTGCAGGGCAGGCCACGGTTGGTGCGACCGGCGGTCGGCGCTGGTTGCGCTATACGCTGACGGTGCAGGGCGGGCGGTCAATTCAGATCGGCCAATTTCTCCTCGGGTCCATGCGCATCGAGCGCGACTTCGGCTACACGGGCCGAGTGCGCGACTCGATCGATGCGCCGACGTTCATCGTTCCGGAAATGGCGCAGTTCGCCGCGAAAATGGGCCGACCGTATACCGATCGCCTGACACCCAGCGTCGTGCTCATCAACACCGCCTCGCGCTGGACGGTCCGCGTGTCGCAGCCGAGTCTCGACGGGAAGAACCACCTGTCGCTGGCGCTGAGCGGCGACGCGCGCCGCTCGCGCGCCACGCTCACCGGTCGCGTCGTGACGATCCGGCCACTCGGCACACAGCCGATCACGGTGAACGTCGAGATCGCCACCGATGGTCCTCCGCTGAGCCCGCTCGATCGCCGACAAATCTTCAACGATCGCTTTCGCCGCTTCGCTGATTCGGCAAAGTCTCCGCGCATCGAGCGCGAAATCCGCGGCTTCGAGCTGCTTAGCTCCAAGGAGAAGCTGTTAGCGGCTCTGCCGACCTACGCCACATACTTCGGGCGCGACATGCTCTTGACCGCGCTCCTGATGGAGCCCGTCTGGTCCGACACGATGGCGGAGTTTGTGATCGGCGCGGCCCTGGCGAAGCTCGCACCGACCGGTGAAGTGAGCCACGAAGAGGCCCTCGGCGGCCAGGCGATTCGCGAGAATGTCGCCGAGTTCCTGAGGACCGGCGACCGCACGCTGCTGCGCAATCTGCAGGCGACGCGGGAGAACTACTGGATGGTGGACGACGACTTTCAGCTCCCCGTCGTTGCAGGACGCTACTTCGCCAACGCCAAGGTGCCCGATGCGCGCAAGCGCGCCTTCGTCCGCCGTTGGGACACGGCGCTCCGCAAGAATCTCGCGTACGCCTGGACGCAGGCGGCGCTGTACGCGCGCGATCCGGTTGCCACGAATCTCGTCAGCTTCAAGCGCGACCCGGACGGCTACTGTCACCCGGGCAGTTGGCGGGACAGCCGCGTCGGCTACGCGGGGGGCTGCTTCCCGTTCGACGTCAACGTCGTGTGGGTGCCTGCCGCCCTCCGTGCCATCGGGACCATCGACAGCGCGTTCCGCGCGCTGGGCGAGCCCGGTATCGACAACGCGCCGGATATCGCGCGCGCCGCCGAGACGTGGCGCGGGACCGCCCGCCACTTCATGGTGGCGCTGGCACCTGCGGACGTTGAGGCTCGGGTGCGCGCGAAGCTCGCGTCGCTGCCCCCCGCGGAGCGGGCGCATTGGGAGTCGGTGCTGACGCGCTCCGGATTCCCAGCCGATACCCTGCGCTTTCCCGCGGTCTCGCTCGACAGCGCGGGACAGCAGATCCCGGTGATGAGCACGGACCCCGCGATGTGGCTGCTGCTGGAGCGGCAGGACGACGCGCATGAGGCCGAGCTGCTGCGGCCGTTCCTGCTCCCGTACCCCGTCGGGCTGTTCATCGACGGCGTCGGCCTGGCGGTTGCGAATGACGCCTACGCCTCTCCCAACGTCTGGCAGATGTTCGAGCGCGATCTGTATCACTCCCCGCGCGTCGTCTGGAGTCGCGAAGTGAACACGTTGCTCGTCGCGTTGGCACAGGGCGGCCGCAACCGCCCGGGCGTGATCGATTCCGTACGCGCGGCCGCCAGGCGCTCTGGGCTGGAGTACTCCGAGCTGTGGAGCTACAAGTTCGAAGGAGGGGCTTTGCGGCCGGTGCGCTACGGCTCGAGCTCCGATGTGCAGTTGTGGACCCTGGCCGATATCGCAGTTCAATATCTCCTCAACTCTCCAAGGCACCCGCAATGAGCAATCTCCACGCGTTCGACCTGCTGTTCATCGCGGTCTACTTCATCATCCTGTTCGGCATCGCGTGGTGGGCGGCGCTGCGCGAGAAGAACGTGAGCTCCGACTATTTCCTGGCGAGCCGGGACGTCGCGTGGTTCGCCGTCGGCGCGAGCCTCTTCGCCTCGAACATCGGCTCCGAGCACCTGGTCGGGCTCGCGGGGTCCGGGGCGGCGAGCGGGCTGGCGGTGGGCCACTTCGAATGGCTCGCGTGCCTCATCCTGCTGCTGCTCGGCTGGCTCTTCGTTCCCTTTTACCTGAAGAGCGGCGTCTACACGATGCCGGAGTTCTTGGAGAAGCGGTACAACTCGGCGGCGCGGACGTATTTCACCTGGGTGTCGGTGATCGGCTACGTCCTGACGAAGATCAGCGTGACGCTGTATGCGGGCGGCGTGGTGATTCGCGCAGTCACGGGGTGGAATTTCTACACCGCGGCCATCGTCCTCATCGTCGTCACCGGGGTGTATACCATCTTCGGCGGACTGCGCGCCGTGGTCTACACCGAGGTGCTCCAGGCGATCGTGCTGATTCTCGGCTCCATCACACTCATGGCGATCGGGCTCTCGCGGGTCGGCGGCATCTCGGGACTCGAGGCAAAGGTTCCAGCCGGCTTCTTCTCGATGTGGAAGCCGACGAACCACCCCGACTTCCCGTGGACCGGTATCGTCTTCGGCGCACCGATCCTGGGCATCTGGTATTGGTGTACCGATCAGCACATCGTGCAGCGCGTGCTCGCCGCCAAGAACATCAAAGAGGCGCGCACCGGGACGATCTTCGCGGGCTACCTGAAGATTCTTCCCGTCTTCATTTTCGTGTTGCCCGGCATCGTGGCCCTGGCGCTGTTCCCCGAACTGCGCAGCAACGCGGACTCCGCGTATCCCACGCTGGTCACGCGGCTGCTCCCGGACGGGATCAAGGGCTTGGTGCTCGCGGGAATGCTCGCGGCGCTGATGAGCTCCCTGGCCTCCGCCTTCAACGCGTGCTCCACGCTGTTGACGTGGGACGTCTACAAGAAGGTGCGCCCGCTGGCGACCGAGCAGCAGCTCGTGAAGGTGGGCCGAATTTCCGCCGGGGTTATGGTGTTCCTAGGCTTGGCGTGGATTCCGTTCATGAAGTACATCTCGTCCCAGATTTACATCTATCTGCAGAGTGTCCAGGCCTACATCGCACCGCCGATCGCGGCCTGCTTCCTGCTTGGCCTGTTTTACCGCCGGCTGAACGGTTCCGGCGCGATTGCATCGCTGATCACCGGACTCGTACTCGGTCTGTTGCGCCTCATTCTCGAGCTCACGAACAAGGCGTCGGGCGGCGGTCTCACTCCCGGGACGCTGTGGCATTGGATCGCCACAATCAACTTCCTGCACTACGCGGTGCTGCTGTTCGTCATCTGCACGTTCGTGCTGTTTGCCGTGAGCATGGCGACGCCGCCGCCACCGGCCGAAAAGACCGAGGGCCTCACCTACCGCAAGTCCGCCGTCGCGGTGACAGACGCCGAGTCCAAAGGCGAGCGGAAGTTCGAGGTCGGGCTCTCGGTGCTGCTCGCGGCGCTGCTCGGGATCCTCTGGATCGTGTTCGCGTGAAAAGACCGTGCGTCGTGTGTGGTGCGTCGTGTGTCGTGGCGCTCCTTCTGGCCACGGCGTGCCGGCCGTCGGGCCGTCCGGCCGTCAGGCCGTCCAGTTACG
>WNGQ01014491.1_pt1 | contig 12802 bp, 17 predicted proteins | sample 5407661 | NCBI WGS metagenome assembly WNGQ01 (sample SAMN13153382, study PRJNA577476) | soil metagenome | isolation source: 60 cm soil or saprolite under Garry oak tree replicate 2 | place: USA:California | collected 2016-06-15
CTCAGCCCGGGCCGTGATGCACGACAATGGCGCACCCGGTCGGAGCTTCCCTGGCGGAGGGCGTTGATCTGCGGGGATACTTCGTTTGGTCGCTATTGGACAATTTTGAATGGGCGGAGAGGTATGGGAAGCGGTTCGGGCTGGTACACGTGGACTGCGAGACCCAGCGACGAACCTGGAAAGACAGTGCACACTGGTACCGCGAGGTGATCGCGGGTGGGGGGGTCCCGGTAGATCATGGATGAACAATGAGCGAGGGAACTCGGATCGCCATGGCTCGGCACCGGCCGACCCTGGAGCAGGTGGCTGCCCGGGCCGGTGTCTCAAGGGCCACGGTGTCGCGCGTCGTTAACGGCTCGACCACCGCGGCGCAGGAGATCCGTTCCCGGGCATCATCCGCGGGGTGAGCCAGGAGATGGAGGCGTCGGACAAGCAGCTCGTCCTCATGATGGCCAACTCCACCGCCAGCCACGACCGGATCGAGCAGTACGCGATGGCCGGGCACGTCGACGGGGTGATGATGGCGTCGCTCCACGGTGCCGACCCGCTGCCCACGACGCTGGCCCGGATGGGGGTACCGGTCGTCTGCAACGGCCGGCCGCTGGGCCGCTCGCCGGTGCCGTACGTGGACGTGGACTCGTTCGCAGGTGCGGTGGCGGCGATCCGGCGGCTCATCGACCAGGGCCGGCAGCGCATCGCCACCATCGCCGGCCCGCAGGACATGGTGGCGGGCATCGACCGGCTCGCCGGGTACCGTGCCGAGCTGCGCAACTCCAAGCGGCGCTCGATCGTCGCGGTCGGCGACTTCACCCGGGAGTCGGGCGCCGTCGCCATGCGCCAGCTCCTCGACGACGACCCGGGGCTGGACGCCGTGTTCGTCGCCTCCGACCTCATGGCCCACGGCGCGCTCAGCACGCTCAAGCAGGCCGGCCGGCGGGTACCCGACGACGTGGCGGTCATCGGGTTCGACGACATCGAGCTGGCCCGGTACACCGAGCCGCCGCTGACCACCGTGCGGCAGCCGATCGTGGAACTTGGTCGGGAGCTGGCCCGGCAGCTCCTGCGCCTGGCCACTGGTGAGGAGATCGAGCCGGCGCTGGTACTGCCGACCTCCCTGGTGGCCCGCGAGTCGGGCTGAGCGGCCGCCCGGCTGTGCCGTCAGCCGTGCCGGCCGTCGTGGCTCGCCACGGTGGACGAGACCGGGATCGGCAGGGTCGCGTTGAACTCGGCCAGCGAGACCGGGTGCGGCCGGGAGTTGACGGCGGCCAGCCGCCGCACCGCAACGGCCGGCCGCGCGAAATCCTCCTCCGTCGCGGTCTGCAGGGCGCCGAAGGCGAGCGCCACCAGCGCGACGCTGGCGATGACCACGATCGGCAGGATCAGCACGATCGGGTCGATGCCCTCGACCGGGGTACCGTCGTGCACCAGCTCGACGTGCAGGGCCGCCATGCCGGTGTAGTGCATACCGCACACCGCCAGCGCCATGATGCCGGCGGAGAGCAGGATCAGCCCCCGGCCGCGCACCGTCACCGACAGCCACAGCGCCACCGTCGCCGCCGCGATCGCGATGAGCACCGATGCGCCGACCACGGGTGGCTGGTACTCCACGCTTCCCGCGATCCGCATGGCGGCCATGCCGGTGTAGTGCATGGCGGCCACCCCGGTACCGGTGAAGACGCCGCCGAACAGGATCTTCCAGAGCGCCCGCCGGCCGGTACCGACGAGCGTGAGGCCCAGCCCGACCACGACGACGGCCAGTACAGCGCTGGCCAGCGTGATCCGGGGGTCGTAACGGACCGGGCTGTCCGGGATGTCGAAGCCCAGCATCGCGGTGAAGTGCATGAGCCAGATGCCGCCGCCGATCGAGAACGCGGCGGTGATCAACCAGCGGGCGCGCCGGCTGGGGGTACCGGCGGTGGTGGCGCGCGCCATGCTGGCCAGTCCCAGCAGGGCGCCGAGGAACGCGAGGGCGTACGCGGCGACGGGGTTGATCGGGCCGTGGGCGAAGTGGTGAACGACCGGCATTGGGCGATTCACCCATGACCCTGCGTGCTCGGGCCGGACATCCTGTGCGCCGGACTGTCGTACCGCGGAGATCATCCGTACCCTTCGATCCATGGCGATTGTGGGACGTGCCCGCACGGCAACGGGCGCCGGAGTCATCGCGACGGTGCTCCTGGTGCTGGCGTTCGGCAACCAGGCGTTCACCGAGTGGGTCGGGCGGCACACCGACGGGAACACGGTATGGGGCTGGTTCCTGCGTACCCTGGCCTGGCCGGCGTGGACCGTCCGGTCCACGGCTCCGGTACGCGACCTGCTCGCGCAGGACCTGCGGGCGGTACTTCTGGTGGTGTTCGTCGCGGTGGTGCTGGGCTTCTCGTCGCGGGCGGTGACCGGTACCGGCGGGTTCCTCCTTGGCTGGGCGTCGCTGATCTTCGGCTCGGCGCTGGCCGCGTTCGTCACCGCGTTCGTGGCCTCGCACTCGTCGTGGCTGGGCGCTTTCGAGGCGGCCGGGGACGGGTCGAAGTACGGCCTGTTCGTCGGGTGGCTCGTCGGCATCGCCGTGGCCGGCGCGAAGTCCCGCGTTGCGGCCGCTACCTGAGTTTCGCGCTCAGCGGATAGGTAGCGCGGTGCCCGCCCGGGCACGATGGGCGGATGCGGCTGCTGATCCTCGGCGGTACCCGATTTCTCGGGCGAGCGACCGCGGCACACGCGGTCGCGACCGGCCACGAGGTGACCTGCGCGGCCCGGGGGCGGTCCGGGCCGGTTGCGGCGCCACCCTCGGCGGTTATCGCCGCGGGCCTCACCTACCGGCACCTTTCGGACACCGCCCGCGACACCCTCGACTGGTACACCGTGACGGGGCTGCCAACCTAAAGTCCGGGCTCGACCCTGCCGATGAGGCAAGCGTGCTGGAGGCGTGGGGCAAGTCCCGCGCGTGACTGGTGGGGCAGGTGAGGCACTGTTGGGGCAGGTGAGGCACTGTCAGGTCCGCCCCAACTGACTCCCAGCCAATACTCAGGTCCGGATGCGAACCTGGAGCAGGTCCAGATACGTAATGAGTAATGAGTGCATCGTGCCGCCGGTCGTCACGAAGTTGTGACGCAAACGGCAGACACCGCGGAATCAATGTAAGGCGCCGCCTGTTGTGTCTGGGGCAGCGAGGGTATAGAGCAGGAAACGACTGGGGGAGGCCCGAGCCGTGGAAGACGTGGCGAAGGTAAAGGTACTGCGCACAGACGAGGTCGCCGAAGAGCGCGACCTGGTCGGCGTGTACCTGCACGAAATTTCCAGGACCCCGCTGCTCGACGCCGCCCAGGAAGTAGAGCTGTCCCGTGCGATCGAGGCGGGCCTGTACGCCGAGCACCTGCTCGACGAGGGCGACATCCCCGAGGGTGTCAAGAAGAGCGAGCTGAAGCTGCTGGTCAGCGAGGGTGAACGGGCCAAGGACCTGTTCATCCGGGCGAACCTGCGGCTGGTGGTCTCGATCGCCCGCCGGTACGTGCGGTCCGGCATGCCGATGCTCGACCTGATCCAGGAGGGCAACACCGGCCTGGTCCGCGCGGTGGAGAAGTTCGACTACGAGCGCGGGTACAAGTTCTCGACCTACGCCACGTGGTGGGTCCGCCAGGCGATCAGCCGGGCGATCGCGCAGCAGGAGCGGACCGTCCGGCTGCCGGTACACCTGGTCGAGGACGTCAACCGGATGCGTAACGTCCAGCGCCAGCTGACCCGTGAACTGGGCAGCGACCCGGAGCCGGAGCAGGTGGCCACCGCGCTCGGCGTGCCGCTGGACCGGGTCATCGAGCTGATGCGCTGGTCGCAGGACACTGTGTCGTTGGACACACCGGTCGGCGACGACGGGGACACCAACCTGGGCGACCTGGTCGCGGACAGCGACTCGCCGTCCCCCGAGGACATCGTGCTCGGTGCCCTGGAGCGGCAGCGGATCGAGAGCCTGCTGGGCCACCTCGACGACCGCTCGGCCGGGATCATGCGGGCCCGGTACGGGCTGGAGGACGGCCGGGAGCACTCGCTCACCGAGGTCGCGTCGCAGTTCTCGCTGTCCCGCGAGCGGATCCGCCAACTGGAGATCCAGGCGCTGGGCCGGCTGCGCGAGCTGGCCCGGGCCGAGGGCTTGCAGGCCGCTTAGCCGATGGTACCTTTCGGCGCCGGTGCCCCCGTGGACACCGGCGCCGTTTCGTATTCTCAGAACCCGACCGCCCGCCGCAGGGCCCGGGTCACCAACCCGAACTCGTGGGCGTCCCGGGTGGTGAAGAGGGTGACGTCCTGACCCCGGTACCGGGCGATCAGGCCGAACTCGGCCGGCCAGCGGATCGCGCAGATCACCCCGACCAGGCAGGGGACGCTGAGGGCGATGATGCCCACCAGCATGATCATCGGTGCGGCGAGGATGCCCACGAGCGGCGCGATCACCGCCAACTCGACGACCGCGGTCGCGGCGCCGATCTTCACGCCGGGGTGCGCCGAACCCCGGATCAGCATGATGTCCGCCAGCTCGTCGATCTCGTACCGTTCGGTACGGACCGTCAGATGGCGGCTGGTCACCTCCACCCCGCGCTGCCGGTAGTGGACTCGGTCGGGACGGGGGGTGCGTCGAACACTTTCCGCACTCATGGTGCTGCTCCCTGGTTCGTCGGGGCGTGACTCGGGGCGCCGGGTCGGCGCCGGGGCGGCCTTCCAAGGGATGCGGAAGGACCGCCCGTTAGTGGGTCGGAGAGCGGGATCGATGGATGCGTACAGGCGTCGGGCCGGGAGATCAGACCCGGCTGGTGCGGTGGGAGTGACCTGCACCGACTCCGTTGTCGTCTTAACGCCTATTCAGGCATGCGGCAGTCACAGAATGCAAGTGCAAAAGTCTGCGGCGTTGTTGCACTATGTGCCGCAGGATCACGCTATCGTCTGCATGATGGCATCGAAGCCGAGCCCGACTCTCCTTCGCCGCCAGCTCGGAGCGGAGCTGCGCCGGTTACGTGAGCGCACCCACCGGACGGTCGCCGATGTGGCCGGTGGGCTCGGCTGGTCGCAGTCCAAGCTGAGCCGGATCGAGACGGCCACTATCGGCATCCGCGGCGACGACCTGGAGCGCCTGCTGGGCGAGTACGGCGTCGGCGACAAGGAGCGGTCCCGCCTGATCGCGCTGCGCGGGCAGGCTCGCCAGAAGGCGTGGTGGGAGGCGTACGGCGACGCGCTGCCCGACGCGTACGAGACGCTCATCGGCTTCGAAGCGGAGGCGAGCGTGATCTCCACCTACGAAGCGCAGGTCGTCCCCGGGCTGCTCCAGACCGACGAGTACGCCAACGCCGTCACCCTGGCCGACGGCGTCTACGACGACCCCGACGTCCTCGGCCAGCGGGTCGCCGTACGGATGGCCCGGCAGGCGGTACTTATCCGGGAGCCGCCGCCCCAGCTTCGGGTGGTTCTCGACGAAGCCGTGCTGCGCCGCCGGATCGGCGGGCATGACGTGCTGCGTCGCCAACTGATGCGCCTGGTCGAGGCGGCCGAGCGGCCGACCGTCACGCTCCAGGTGTTGCCGTTCGACGCCGGCGCGCACCGGGCTCTCGCCGGGTCGTTTATCATCCTGGAGTTTGCAGATGGCGCCGACCACCCACTCGTCTACTCCGAGGGAATGACGGGTGGCGTGTTCCGGAGCCGGCCCGAGGAGCTTCGCAGCTATCTGACCAGCTTCGCTGCTCTTCGAGACGTGGCACTGAGTCCCGAGCGATCCACGGAACTGATTGCCGCGCTGGCACATACCACGAAGTGATCTCTTACCCATACGAGAGGAAGTGGCGCACATGTCTGTTGCGCCCGAGGGTGCGGACCTGTGCTGGCGGAAGAGTAGCCGCAGCGCGGGCAATGGCGCCTGTGTAGAAGTTGCCGAGCTAGCGCACCTCATCGCGGTACGCGACTCGAAGGATCCCGATGGACCGATGTTGAGCTTCGGTTCGCAGCCCTGGCAGGACTTCATCGGTTCCGTCCGGTCGGGCGAGTTCGACCTACCGGCCACGGACTGAGTGGTACGCGTTCGGGGCGGCTTCGTCAGAACGGACCGCCCCAACGTCTCGGCATGCTTTGTTTGTGAGATGGAGGCTGGCATGAACGCTGCGGCGGTCGGTGAGCAGATGCCGCCCCATATCACACTCGATGACGTGGCTGCCATGGCGGCGGCCGACGAGCACCACCGGTACGAGCTCAGCCGGGAAGGGGTCTTGTCGATCATGCCGCCGGCCACGCCTGAGCACGCCCTGATTGTCGGCCGGCTGATGTACTGGTTCTACACAAACGGGTTCGGGCCACAGCAGGTAACCCCGGATTGTGGCATCGACGTCGGTGGTGGTCGGCAACCGGACCTCACGGTATGGGCGCTCGACAAGCCGCCGCGGTCTGCGCGCTCCAGCTATGCCGGCCTGGATGGCCTGCTGCTGGCGATCGAGGTCATGGCGCCCGACAGTGAGCTGACTGACCGCGTGATCAAGAAGGACGAGTACGCGAAGGCGGGAGTACCCCGCTACTGGATCGTCTCTCGGGACAAGGCCGATGCGGTCTACATGTACCAGCGCAGCGCAGACCGGTACGAGCCCGAGTGGGAGCCGCAGCCGCTGGCGCGGCTGCTGGAAACCCCGGTGCCTGACCTCAGCGGCGGTACGCGATGACGAACAACCGGCGGAACGGGAGGACCGTACCGTAGTCGTGCGGCGGGAACGCATCGCGCAAAGCGGCCGCCACCTCCGCCCCGAACTCCGCATGGTCACCAGGCGCCAGCGCGTCGAGGAACGGCCGCAGCCCGGTACCCGAGTACCACTCCAGCACCGGGTCCTCGCCGGGCAGTACGTGGAAGTAGGTCGTTTGCCAGGCGTCGACGCGGTGCCCGGCGCCGGCCAGCAGGTCCACATACTCCTCGCCGGAGCGCACCACCCCACCCGACTGCGACGGCCCCCAGGAAGCGGCGACCGATGCGAGCTGCCCGGCCCAGCGCGGCCGGGTCGCGACCGCGCGGAAGGCCTCAGCTGCACCGCTGTCCACATTGGACGGTACCTGGAAAGCGAGTGCGCCGCCCTCGGTCAGCACGGACATCCAGCGCGGTAACAGACCCGGATGGCTGGGTACCCACTGCAGAGCCGCGTTCGACACGATGACGTCGACCGGCCCGTCCGGGTGCCACGCCTCGATCACGCCGACGGCGAAGTCGAGCCGGGGGCCGGCGAGTTCGGACGCCTTGGCCACCATCTCGGGTGACGAGTCGATCCCCCGTACCGTCGCGGTCGGCCAGCGGTCGAGCAGGCTGGCCGTGGCGTTGCCGGGACCGCAGCCGAGGTCCACCACCCGGGCCGGTGCGTCGACGTCCACCCGGTTCACCAGGTCATGGAACGGTCGCGCCCGCTCGGACTCGAACTTCAGGTACTGCGCGGGATCCCAGGCCATGCCGCCATCCTAGGAACGGGCGGCCCGCCCCCGCGGGGAGACGGGGGCGGGCCTTGGTGTGGGAATCAGCGTCTAGCCCCGTCTTTATCTGGTTGTTGCCGACGTAGATGCCTACGTGTCCCAGGCTGTTGTAGAACACCAGGTCGCCCGGCATCAGGCTGCCCCGGCTGATGTGCGCCACCACGTCCCACTGCATGGCGGCGTTGTGGGGCAGGGAGCGCCCGGCGGCACCCCAGGCCGCCTTGGTGAGGCCGGAGCAGTCGAAGCCGCTCATGGTCTCGCCGGCGAACACGTACGGGACGCCGAGCGCGTTGTACGCGTAGCGCACCGCAACGCCGGCCGAGCCCGCGACCGCGGGTGGGACCGCGTTGGAGCGGCTCGGCGGGTCGGTCGGCCGGCCGTACGCCTGGGTACGCAGGGCGTAGAGGGCCTGGAGGTCGCTGTTGATCTTCGCTTTCTGTGCGTCCAGCTGCTGCTGCTCGGCCGTCTGCGCGGCCTGCGCCGCGTCGAGCTGCTGCTTCTGCCCGTTGTACTTGGACTCCGCCTGCTGGTACCCGGAGATCTCGGTCCGGTGCTGCCGGCCGATCTGGTCGAGCGCGCCGAGCTGGTCGATGAGGTCGGCCGCGGATCCGGCCTCGAGGAGCGCCGCACCGGTACCCAGCGGAGCGCCCTCGTACGCCTTGACCGCGACGTCCTGCACCGCCGAGTACGCGGCATCCATGCCGGCCTGCAACGGCGCGAGCTGCGTAGCGAGTGACGCCTGCTGTGCCTGGGTGGCCTTCAGCTCCTCGGTGACCTTGTCGTACTGCTCAATGGTCTTTTCCAGCGCCGCGGACTTGGCATCAATCTGCTGCTGGAGGTCTGCCGGGGTGGGCGTGGCCGACGCCACAGCCGCCGGGAGAACGATCCCGACGCTGGCGGTTCCGACGAGCAGGGCGCGCACGAACGTTCGTGCAATGCGCAAGGACTCCAGTCCTCTCTTCCCGTTCGAGGGCCGGCGCTGGCCGGACCCTCGCCGCGTACCGGGTTAGCTGACGGGTTCGGACCGGAAGTCGCCCTACCGCGATCACTCGCGGATTCACCCCAACAAACCTGGGTCCCCGGTTCGCTGCTGCCAACGGAGGCAGCGACGCGATTCGTCGGCACCGGCCGGCGTCGCCCGGGGGTGGACGACCGGCTAACCGACCGGCGAACTGACGGTAACCCGGCACGGCGCGCCAGCCCAAGTCGTGCGACCGCAATGCGGTACTAAAAGAGCTATCTATGTTTCGGGTGGAATGTCCAACCGGATGCGGTCGCCGGCGTGGTCGAACAGGAACACCCGGTCCAGGTCAACCGCCATGACGAGCTGGTCACCCAGGTGCGGTACCGGGGCGGGCAGTGTGACCCGGATCGCCAGCGTGCCGCCGAGCGCGGTCGGTTGCAGCTGTTCCTCCGGCTGCTCGTAGACCGGGTAGAAGCCGTACGGGGTGCGGGCGGTGGCCGGCGGGGGGGTGCTGTGCGCGTGCGGTACCAGCCGGGCCAGCGTCTCGCGCAGCGCGTCGACACGGTGGTGCCCCGCCGCCTCCTCGGCCACCGCGTCGGTGAGTGCGCCGGGGGTGTCCACCAACTCAAGTTGGCTCACCGCGACGGCCGTGGGTACCCCACCCACGTCCACCAGAACGATCGCCTCGTTGCCGAGGTGCTCCACGTGGACCACCCGGCCCTGCAGCGTCATCCCGCCGGTACCGGCCTCGACGACCCGTAGCGCCTCGGGCCGCAGGCCGACGGTGATCCGGGCGGTGTGGTGCGCGGCGAGGGCCGGCGCGCGCGGATCCGACCAGGGCAGCGACATCGCCTGCTCGCCGAGGTCGAGGATGGCCTCCGTACCGGGTCGCCGGTACACCGCCGCCTGGAGCAGGCTGGTGCGCGGGGTACCGACGAACGCCGCGACGAACAGCCGTTGCGGATCGGAGTAGATCTCGTTGGGGGTACCGACCTGTTCGATCCGGCCGCGCCGCATGACCGCGATCCGGTCGGCCATCGTCATCGCCTCGGTCTGGTCGTGCGTGACGTAGAGGGTACCGACGCCCAGCGCCTTGGTCAGCCGCACGATCTCGCCGCGCAGCTCCGCACGTACCGCAGCGTCCACATTGGACAGCGGCTCGTCGAGCAGGAAGGCCTTCGGCCGCCGGACGATCGCCCGGGCCATCGCGACCCGCTGGCGCTGCCCGCCGGACAGCTGCGCGGGCCGGCGGCGCAGCAGGTCGTCGACGCCCACCAGCCGGGCCACCTCCAGTACCCGGGCGTTGACCACGGCCTCGTCGGACGACGGCTCGGTGCGCAGCGGAAAGGCGATGTTCTCCGCCACGGTCAGGTGCGGATAGAGCGCGAACTCCTGGAACACCATCGCCACCCGGCGCTGCCGTATCGGCAGGTGGTCGACCGGCCGGTCACCCAGCTGTACGGTCCCGCTGGTCGCCGGCTCCAGCCCGGCGACGATGCGCAGGATCGTGGTCTTGCCGCAGCCGGTCGGTCCGAGGAGCACGACGAACTCCCCTTCGCCGACCTCCAGGTCGACCCCGTCGACAGCGGGGGTGTCGCCGTCGTACACCTTGGTCACGCCGGAGAGCGCGATGGCCGACATGTTCCTATCTGACCTTCCGCGCCCCGCCCGCGCAAGGCTCCCCGGCGTAGTGTCGGTCCGTGAAGCTCAAGCTGGACCTCCACGACGTCTACAACCGCGGCCAGGACATCGACCGGGCGCTGCGCGCCGTCATCGACGAGGCGGTCGCCAAGAAGATCACCCTCGTGGAGATCATCCCAGGTAAGGGGTCCGGCCAGCTGAAGAAGCGGGTACTGCGCTTCCTCGACCAGAAGGAGATCAGGGCGCTGTACCACCGGGTCGAGAAGGACGCCCAGAACTGGGGCCGCCTCTTCATCCACTTCCGCTTCAAGTGAGACATACACCTGTGGCCGGCAGGTGCAGCCGTCCTTCTTACGGCAGTCGGTGGACCTTCACGACGCGGTGGTGCACGGGGCCGAAGGAGGGGGCGGTGGCGGTGACGAACAGGGCGATGTGGTCGTGCAGTGGGGGGATGCCCCACCGGCCGCCTTCCAGGCCGGCCTTGACGAGGTGGTAGGTGTCGCGGCGGTAGGTTTCGGCGCAGGAGGGGCACACCTTGGCGCGGCGGTTGCCGCAGGGGGTGTAGATGACCCCGTCGGGCATGTCCGCCGTGGTGTAGGTGGCGATGCGCTGCCCGGCCTGGTTGGTGACGTGGATGTCGCCGTCGAGGCGGATCGGGTGCCGGCAGCCCGACGCGGCCCGGACGTGGTGCAGCCACTCGTGGTAGTCCGGGGTGGTGGTGCGGGCCATCACGGTCGGGTCGCCCACCGCAGGACGGGCACCGGTCGGCATGGGTTTGGTCGGCTGCGCCCAGGGCCAGTACCGGTCATCGCCGGGAGGGTCGGGGGTCGAACAGGGTGGGCTCGGTGTAGGCACCCGTACCCGTGAAGTTCTTCTCGGGTGCGAGTGTCCGCGTCGAGCCGGTCATGCGGGCACCTTGGTGCCGTTGTGGGTGCGGGTGTTCGGTGCGGTGGGTACCTCGTCGAGGGTGTTGAGGATCTGCTCGGACGCCGAGCACCGGGGCTGAGCTAGCCCCAGTTTCCTGGCTAGTTCGATCTTGAGGTTTGGCTTGTGACGCCCCACGGCGTAAGACCTGCGGCGACACGCCGAATGGGTACTTGCATTTCCTTGATCAAGTGTATTACCTAAATGGATGGCGTCGGTGATCAGGCGATGGCCGGCGCGACCCGCATGCCGACACGCAGCCGGCACCTGGCGTTCGGGGACCTCGCCGCGGCCTGGAACGTGATCGAGAAACTGGGCGTGGTTGAGATCGTCGACGAAGTCGCCGGCCCGCGACGCGCCGACGCGGGCGCATCAGTGGGGACCTACCTGGCCCTCGCAACGCTGAACCGGGTTGTTGACCCCTGCTCCAAGAGTGCCTTCGCCGACTGGTGGGCCGGCACGGCCGGGAACCGCCTACTCGACGTAGCGCCCGCGGCCTTGGACCCCCGCCGGCACTGGGACGCCACCCGCCCGCTGAACGCCGCGGCGCTGGCCGAGATCGAACGGCGAATCGCGCTGCGCGCCATCACCGCGTTCGAGCTGGACATCTCCTCCCTCGCACTGGACATGACCAACTTCGCGTCGTTCATCGACTCGACCAACACCCGCGCGTCGCTGGCCCAGCGCGGCAAGGCCAAGCAGAAACGCTTCGACCTGCGCCTGGTCGGCCTCGGCCTGGTCGTCACCCGCGACGGCGGCATCCCCTTGCTCTCCCACGCCTACCCCGGCAACAAGACCGACGTCACCCAGTTCGCCGCCATGATCGACGAGTTGTCCCGCCGCCACCACGCACTCGGCGGCGAGCCCGGGGCGCTGACCGTCGTCTTCGACGCCGGGCAGAACTCCGAACCGAACTTCGCCAAACTCGGCCAGGCACAGCTGCACTACGTCGGCTCGCTGCCCCCTTCCGACCACCCGGACCTCCTCGCGATCCCGCACACCGACTACCACCCCATCACCGAGTTCGACCGGCTACGCGCCCACGACCGCAGCGTCGAGGCACTCGGCCTGACCCACCGGTGCGTACTCACCCACTCCGAGGAACTGCACGCCGGCCAGTCCCGCGGGCTGGACCAGACCCTCGCCAAAGCCGGGCGTGAGTTGGACGGGATCCAAGACGTCCTCGCCCGCGGGCGAGCACGCCGATCCCGCACCCAACTCGAAGCCACCATCGACAAAATCGTCAACAAACAATACGTACGCGACGTGCTCGCCTGGACCCTCACCGGCGACACCCCACCAAACATCCGGCTGGACTGGCAGATCGACCACGCCGCCCGCGCCGCCCTGGAAGACCGCGTCTTCGGCAAACGGTTCCTCATCACCGACCGCCACGACTGGACCATCCCCGAAGTCATCGCCGGCTACCGCTCCCAATCCGAGGCCGAGTTCGGTTTCCGCCAACTGAAAGACCCCCACGTGGTCTCCTTCAGCCCCATGTACCACCACACCGACGCACAGATCCGCGTCCACGTGTTCTGCTGCGTTCTGGCGCTGACGACCGCGCACCTCATGCGCCGCCAAGCCGACCGCGCCGGCGTCACACTCTCGGTACGCGCGTTGCTTGACACCCTCGCCGGAATCCAACAGACCGTACTGCTCTACCCCGGCGACCGCGGACGCCCCAAAGCCAGACACATGATCACCGACATGGGCGACACCCAACGGAAACTGTTCGAGATCTTCGAACTCCACCGCTGGGCGCCCACCAGTTAGGTAATACACCACACCTAGATCGACATCATC
>WNGQ01019024.1_pt1 | contig 12799 bp, 9 predicted proteins | sample 5407661 | NCBI WGS metagenome assembly WNGQ01 (sample SAMN13153382, study PRJNA577476) | soil metagenome | isolation source: 60 cm soil or saprolite under Garry oak tree replicate 2 | place: USA:California | collected 2016-06-15
CTAAGATTGCAGGCCTTGCCGCAGACCTTTCTTCATCTGATGGAGTTACCAAGGTCATCGAGGCGCTTCCGGAAATAGACATACTTGTAAATAACCTGGGGATCTTTGAGCCTCGGGCGTTCGAGCTGATATCTGACGCTGACTGGTTCAGATTCTTTGAGGTGAATGTAATGAGTGGAGTCCGGCTAAGCCGGCACTATCTTCCTCAGATGAAGGATCGTAATTGGGGGCGAATTGTTTTTATCTCGAGTGAATCTGGAGCCAACATTCCAGCGGATATGATCCATTATGGAGTGACGAAAACCGCGCAGGTGGCCCTTGCTCGGGGCATAGCTGAAACAACTATTGGGACTGGGGTTACGGTGAACTCGGTGCTTCCTGGCCCAACGCGATCTGAGGGTGTTGGAACTTTTCTCCAGCAGTTAGCACAAGAACGGCGCGTTACCCTTGAGGAAATGGAGAAACTATTCTTTGAGGAGGCTCGCCCCTCGTCCTTGATCAAAAGATTCATACAGCCTGAAGAAGTGGCATCTCTTGTTGCCTACGTTTGCAGTCCGTTATCGGCAGCGACAAATGGTGCAGCATTGAGAGTAGAGGGTGGTGTGGTCCAATCCATCTTCTAAGTGCCCGCCTCTCCCTTTGCACAACTCCCTGGATTGGCTGGCACGGGATACCACGCTCCCGATCAAAGTGGCGATTCTTTTTCCGAGAATTTTCCAGGCACATCCGCCAAGTCCGCCAACATTCCGTCAACGCTTCTTCGCCGCGTTCAAAAACCCTCACTGATTCAGCCAATTCCGAAAGCGGTCGTTCTGGTATCTGCATTGCGCTGACAACGGAAGCGAAGAAGAACCGCTGGGCGTGTTGGGCTACCTTCGCCAAGGTCGATACAAAATGGAGAAACCATAATGGAATACCAAAGTGTCAACCCCGCCAATGGCGAGATACTTCGCAGTTTCGATCAGCATACCGATGAGCAGATGCGAAGCGCGCTGGCAACGGCTGACAACACATATCGAAGCGTCTGGTCCAAGATGGCGATCAGCGACCGCGCCAAGATTGTGGGCCGAGCAGCTGCTCTGATGCTCGAACGCAAAGAAAGTCTTGCACGCCTTGCATCACTTGAGATGGGCAAGCGCGTCTCAGAAGGCCGTAGTGAGGTTGAGCTTAGTGCCGCCATTCTTCAATACTATGCAGACAATGCGGAGACGTTCCTTTCGCCACAGATCATCGAATCGAAAATCGGAGACGCGCGCCTTGAATACTCCCCGCTCGGTGTGCTGATCGGCATTCAACCCTGGAACTATCCCTACTATCAACTCTCGCGATTTGCCGCGCCTCAACTGATGGCCGGCAATGTACTCCTTGTGAAGCATGCACCGAGTGTACCTCAGTGCGCGCTTGCATTTGAGCAACTCCTCACCGATGCGGGATCGCCCGCTGGCGCTTACACAAATCTATTTCTTTCGAACGATCAGGTGGGCACACTGATCGATGATCCGCGCATTCGCGGCGTCGCGCTTACCGGATCGGAGCGAGCCGGCGAATCACTTGCGTCGCGTGCCGGCAAGAACTTGAAGAAATCGACGATGGAGTTAGGTGGCAGCGATTGCTTCATAATGCTGGAAGATTGCGACCTAAGGTATGCCGTCAATATGGCGGTCGAAGGGCGTATGAGCAATGCTGGCCAAACTTGCATCGGCTCGAAACGCTTCATCGTTGTTGGAGTGCGTGCAGAGCAATTCCTCAGTGCGTTTCGTGATGCTTTCGAACAACTCAAGCCGGGCGACCCCTTGGATGACGCGACGACGCTGGCGCCGTTGTCCTCTGATGCCGCATTGAACCTTTTGCTCAATCAGGTCCGTGATGCAGTGGCCAATGGCGCGCGAGTCTTCACCGGAGGAGATCGGCTCGGTAATACGGGCGCGTATATGCAACCTACAATCCTCACCAACGTCACTCCCGACAATCCGGCGTACCGGCAAGAATTCTTTGGCCCGGTCGCGCTTTTCTTTACCGCCAAAGATGAGGACGAGGCCGTAGCTATTGCAAACGATTCGCCCTTTGGGCTGGGTGGTTCGGTCTATACCTCCGATATTGAGCACGGCAGGAAGGTTGCGAGCCGGATCGAAACCGGCATGGTCTTTATCAATTATCCATCGATGAGCGCCCCGGATCTTCCATTCGGCGGCATCAAGCGTTCCGGATATGGCAAGGAGCTTTCCCATCTCGGCATTGAGGAGTTCGTGAACAAGAAACTGATCTGGGTATCCCCTGCGCGACCTAGCTAACATGATTGACCTTGAAGTAATGGACGAAGCCTGCGCCTGTCGAGGGCGTGGAACAGGTTGCGGCAACTTGGTCTCCTTGGTTGCCTGAAGTGGCTCATGCGAGTCACCGGAGGCGTGAAGTAGAGATTTCGCTGACGCAACCAACTCAACAATCAGCAAGACAGGAGGCCAGACATGACCACCCAAACGCAAGAGAAGACAGGATCGGAGCAGCAGATTCAAGGGGAGACACAGGAGACCCGTTACGAGCGCGGTCTGAAGAAAATGAGCGAGGTTTACGGTGTCCCCGTTGAGGAGGTCGTCGCGCCCCTGCGTGACCTCGGGCGCTACATGGTCGAGTTCCCTTACGGTGACATCTATAGCCGCGACGGCCTGGCCGTACGCGACCGCGAGATCGCTACCATCGCCATGCTCACGGCACTAGGCGGTCGGGAACCCCAGCTTCGGGTCCACATGGCTTCGGCGCTGAACGTTGGACTGACTGCCGACGAACTGTACGAGATCATCATCCACACTGTTGTCTTTGCGGGTTTTCCCACCGCCATCAACGCGTTGAGCGTCCTTGGCGACTTTCTCTCGCAACATCACGGTGGGCAAGAGAACAGCTGAAAGCTGCCCGTCCGGTTCACTAACACAACCAATTTAACAATCAACAAGAAAAGGAGGCCTAATAAACATGGCCATGCAAACGCAAGAGAAAACCGGATCGGAGCAGTCCTCGGACATCGAGCAGAAAGTGCAGAAGCTGCGTGAGCTTTACGCCGACGCGTCAGAGATTGGGAAAACCGCGCTGGAGAACGTGATACGCGCTCTAAGGTCGCGTGCACCGGCAAAGGAACCGGCAGCACGGATTGGAAGCGCCGGTCGGATCGGCCGCCGTCAGGGCAAGGTCTCAGAGCTGACGGTGATCGTCCCCCTCGCACCAGGCGGAGCCAAGCGGCTGCGCGGTTTTCTGGAGATTCTGCACGGCAGCATTGGCAATGAACTCGTGGACATGGTTGGCACCGTCCACGACATGCGGTTCGTGTTTCTGGACAACGACACGAAGCTGCTCTTCTGCACTGCCTACGATGGCGACTGGGACGTCTACATCGAGGACTTCGCGACGAAGATTCCCGACATCCTTGACCTCCAGTTTGGCGATACCGAGGGGTGGCCGGGGGTTCGTAGCCCGAGGGTAAAAGATCACATTGCGAGCCACCAGATCACGGCGGACTTCTGGTACGTCGCCAATCCGAATCTGACCGTGGTGGAGACTAGACGGCTTGAGCGCATCGGCAATGCGATGGAAGAATTTCTCGACAAGATCAGCTGACAACAGAAGAACGCCATGTCAATCGAAGTTCACCGAGGCGAAGAACTACGCCATAGCCCCGCCGTGGATCTTCACGACATTCAAGCCACTGTTCTGCGCTATCGTCCGGAGCCGTACTTTGGCACGCACTTCTTCCTGCACATCAACGATGCGCACGGCGGCCGTGAGTTCTTGCGAAGACTCGCGCCGCACATCAGTTCTGCCTTCGATTGGTGGAATGCCGAAGACCCTTGGATCGCGGTTGCGATCAGTTATCCGGGGCTGGTGGCGTTGGGCCTGCCGGAAGACTCCCTGCGAAGCTTTCCGGAAGCATTTCGTGTCGGCATGGCTGCGCGTGCCGAGAAGCTTTGTGACTACGGAGCAAACGATCCGAAGTGTTGGGACCGGCCGTTCGGTAGCGGACAGATTCACATTCAAGTCAGCATTATCAGCGATACCGAAGAGAAGTGGCGCCGCACCATGGAGACGGCGCGTCAGCAGCATCAGGGCTTTTCGGGCGTTACCGTTCTACTGATTCAAGATTTCGGCGCTCAGCTGGGAAGTCTCAACTCGCTCGGCTATAAAGACAGCATCGGCCAACCCGCCATTGAAGGCAGTGGCGTCGAGCCGCTTCCCGGTCAGGGGCAAGCGATCAAAGCGGGGGAGTTCGTCCTCGGCTATCCAGGCGAGAGCGGTGTGCCGCTTGCGATGCCTCAGCCAGACGTGCTGGGCCGTAACGGCACTTACGTTGGCTTGCGAAAATATCAGTCGCGGGTCGGAGCGTTCAACCGGTTCCTGCGAGAGAACTGTCAGACCGACGAGGAGCGCGAGCTGCTGGCGGCGAAACTCGTTGGGCGCTGGCGTAGCGGCGCGCCATTGACGCTCGCACCGGCGGAGGACGATGCGGCGCTCGGCGAAGATCCACAGCGAAATAACGATTTCACCTACGCCAGTGATCCTTGCGGCAAACGGGTGCCGTTGGGTTGCCACATGCGTCGCATGAACCCGCGCGACACGAAGATGCCGGTGCTCACGGATGTTAACATCCATCGCATCATCCGTCGCAGCACGACTTACGGAGCGCCGTACGACCGGAACGCGATCTCGGAGCACGATGATGAAGAGGCGCGAGGCATCTATTTCTTGTTCATTAGCGCCAAGGCGATGAATACCCTCGAATTTCTCCAGCAGGAATGGATCAATGACGGCAACTTTATGAACCTGGGTAGCGAACGCGATCCCGTTGTTGGTCTTCAGGAGGAGGGGGCACCATTCACGATTCCGAAGGAGCCGGTCAGGCACCGCATACACGGCATTGAAACGTTTAATGTGCTTCGGGGCGGCGAGTACCTCTTCATGCCGAGTTTGTCTGCGCTAAGTTGGTTGGCCGGCTTGAATGGGAACGCATTGGAAAGTTAAGGGAAATTCACACATGTCTGACCACATCTCGGGACCTCGCGCGATCGCCGACCCGGTCACTGATATCACGGACGTCTTTGCCTTTCCCTGTCCCGAGAGTCCGCAGCATCTCGTATCGCTCCCAGCAGACGCGCATTCGCCGTCGGAACCGATGAGTTCACATTCGATTGCACTTTCGATGTCCCAACTAGTCCAGAGGGCGGAGAAGAACTAGTACAACAGGGCCGCTGCAAGATGCCAAACGGCGAGATTATTCTCTTTCGCGTGAACGACGAGAACGGCGGCAGTCTAGAAGGTTTGAATGTTTTCGCAGGACAGAGGTCCGATCCGTTCTTCCTTGACGGTCCGATGGCCGCACAAACCCTCGCGACGAGACAACTCGCGTTCAAGCAAGTCGGTTCCGACAGACTTTACGGCAAGAATGTTTTGGGAATTGTGCTGAAAATCGAGTGGGCGACTTTGCTTCAGGGCGGGCCGATGTTCGCCCTAGTCTGTGAGACTCTGACGTCTGGCAAACGGCCGATCCGTTTGGAACGCGTTGGCCGGCCGGAAATCAAGAATATCACTCTCGGTGCGAAGATATTCGATCCGGTTAATCGGGATCTCGAGATTCGCGACCTGTACAACAATGAAGACGCCTTCAGCCTTTCCGAGCACTACGTTGGAGCGTATCGCGCACGGCTAAACGCCAATCTCGCTTTCTACGATGGCCTCGACGGAAAAACTGATTGGCCGCTCGACGAGCATGGGAACCATCCGCTGACGGAACTCCTGCTCGCGGATTACCTGGTCGTTGATGCTTCTGAACCGTTCTGTGAAACCAGCTACTTTGATATTGAGCAGGCGATGCTTAAGGAGCGCGCGCATAGTACATGCGGAGGACGATGGCTCAATGAGGACGTAGTCGATTCTATTCTTACGCTGTACGTGAACGCCGGAAACGGTCCTCGCATTAGCGATGGTGTCGATGGGCCGATAGCGTGGTCCTCTAAAGTATTTCCCTACATGGCGCCACCGAATCGCCTACAGGCTGCCTCGTGATGATTGCCGCAACACACATGAACGATGTCGCCGAGCTGCCGGTCACAGATGGGGCCATTGCGCTGCTGAATCTAGAGGCGCAAATCGACGGTCTGGAGCCGGACGTCAGGCTCAGTCACGCTAGCGTTGAAAGTCGAGTTGGTCTGATCGAGCTGATCACGCTTCGCGGGCTCATCCTCGGCCACATCGCCGATTATCAACGGGCAGACGAGATGGCGGAACAAATCGTACGCGACGCAGCCACTGACGGGACGGCTTTTGTCGCACGTGCGCGAACAAGGGCTGTCTTCCATCGGTTTACCGATGCTTTAGACGACATCGATCGAGCTGAGAGACTCGGGCTCAATGCCGAAACTACAAATGGCGACCGTGCCGCAATCTTCCAAGCCCTCGGTCGCTATGATGAAGCGCTCGCCATACGCGAAGAAGCCGCAGATCGTCGAGCGAGTTTTGAAAATGTTGCGGCCCTGGTCGGACTCTATTCCGAAATCGGCGAAATCGACGCAGCAGAACGAATGTACGCGGAAAGCCGCCGGCGATACCGCGGTGTCTCACCCTTCCCGCTGGCGCTCCTCGACTTTCAGTTGGGCTTTATGTGGATGAATAAGGGCCGGTTGGATGATGCACGCACCTCATTCGACGCCGCGCGACGCCGTGTCCCGGCTTACGCGCCGGCGCAGGGCCATCTCGCCGAGGTCGAAGCAGAATTGGGGGAAACCGGATCAGCACTCGCCCGTCTGCATTCATTAGCAGCATCTTCGGATGATCCTGATTACGCTGCGCAACTCGCGCGCATTCTCAGGGACGCGGGCTGCTCTCAATTCCGGCATTGGTCCCGGCTGGCCGCCGAGCGTTATGACGAGTTGGTCGCGAGTCACCCGGAGGCCTTCGCCGACCATGCAGCCGAATTCTGGCTTGCGTCAGGCGCTAATCCGGACAAGGCGCTCCCGTTAGCGAGAATGAATATTGAGAATCGCAAGACTCCGCGCGCGTACGACTTACTGGCGCGGGCCGTCGCCGCAAACTAAATCGCAGGGAGGGCAGTTGATGAAAATGCATGAGTAGTAACAAGGTTCAAGCAGCTTTTTGCGCCTCGACACCACGCGGGCAGCAAAAAAACGTATGAAGTCGGACAAGGTGCCACGCTGCGCCAACAGAAACTGGTTATGCGCCCCCACTGGGAATCGACGTCTTCTCACTGCCTCTGAGGTATCATGTCCCGTTACGCATTGGTGGGTCGCGTCTGGCGGCGAAGATATGACGCGCGACGCTGTTGTGCGCGAGGCTTGACCTAGATAAACCTGTAGGCGCGCGAGACTTCTGTAAAGGTCACAACCGCATCACAGCATCAAGTTCACTCATCTAGTCAATCCGCCGGTAGACCGTTTGCAGGCTCGTTAGAGGGCTCCCAGATCGACATCGAAGCTCCAATCTGTAGGTGTCCGATGAATCCATACCGTCACCTATGCTGGTGGCTCATCCCTGCGATGCTCTTGTTCGGCTCGTTCTCCACCGCCGCCCAAAATCGAATCGACATATGGACAACTGACAATGGACTGCCACAAAACTCAGTCACTGGTCTCGCGCAAACACCAGACGGCTACATCTGGTTCACGACAAACGATGGACTGGTGCGCTTCGACGGATTTCAATTCAAGGTTTTTAATAAAGGAAACACGCCGGCGATCAGCAACAACCGAATGTTCGGGGCTTTCTCTGATAAGAGCGGGAGGCTTTGGATACACCTTGAAGATGGCGGGATTCTCCTCTATGAAAAAGGCGTCTTCACTCTGGCGTTGAAGACTGACGAAGTTCCACCGGGTTTACGTTCGCCCTTTTTTGACGACCCGGCCGGCGCGGTTATTTTTTATGTAAATCTGAACCTAAACCCAAATCACAACAGGCACTATCGTTATCAAAACGGGAGATTTGTTCCTTTTGAGGTCGCGGGAGTCTCCGATGACGCTGTTCTACTTTTAGTCGACCGAGAGGGTGGTCTATGGTTTGGAAATAAAAAGGGTGTTCTATCGGTCAAGGACGGAAAAACGGACCTTTACGATTTCAAGGGTTATAACACTGGTGAAACTTACAGAATCGCTTATCAAGATCGCTTGGGAAATATTTGGATAAGCCATTATGAGCTAAATCATCAATCGCTGATTAGGATTCGGAATGGCGGTCTCCAGAATTTTCCCTTGCCTTCGGCCCCGGTCACTCACTTCGCAGAAGACCGGTCAGGTAGCCTTTGGGTTTCGCTATACAAAAAAGGCGTGTATCGTATAGCGAAAGACAAGCTCACCGCGGACCAACCAGGTATAAATGTTCTCGAACCAGTCTGGCCCTTTGAAGGGACCAACAATATCTCCAGCGGTCACCTTTGCCCGGATCGCGAAGGCGGAATTTGGGTTGGCACAGACCGTGGGTTAGTTCGTATTCTGCCGCAGATAATTCATGTGTTCTCAACTCGAAATGGTCTGCCGGAAGACAACGTCTACCCAATATATCAGGATCGGGCCGGAAAAATCTGGGCCGGTCTTTGGGAAAGCAGTTTGGTGAAGTTTGAGAACGGGAGATTTACAAATCTTCTTCACGGCGAACCCGAAACTCAATATATCGCTTCATTGTTTGAAGACCGAAGCGGACGTTTTTGGGTTGGGAACCTTGGTCACTTGCGTTATCTGAACAACAGGAAGTTAGTTGACTTCACAGTCGCGGCCGGTTTTTCAGTGGACACAGAATTTTCGGTGATTACGGAGGATCGGCAGAACAATTTGTGGTTTGGAACGAATCATGGGTTGGGCCGATACTCCAGTGGAAGGTCAACTCTGTTCACAAAGAAAGACGGCCTGCCAGATGACAATATTGTTGCCCTTTTGCCCACACCTGCCGGAGATCTCTGGATAGGAACTCGTGCCGGTCTAGCTTTGATTCAGAACGGGAAGATTAGGACGTTTTCTGCGGAGGACGGATTAGCAAGCAACTTTATCCGCAGCCTCTATGAGGACTCGGATCGAACTCTGTGGATCGGAAGTTACGATGGGGGGCTGACAAGGTTCAAAGAGGGAAAGTTCACTCGCTTTACGACGAAAGAAGGGCTGTCGAGCAATGGAGTCTTTTGCATTCTGGAAGACGACAGCGGCTGGTTTTGGATGAATTCGAATCAGGGCATCTTTCGTATCCGCAAACAGGAGTTGAATGATTTCGCAGACGGGAGGACAAAATCTTTAACTTCAATTTCCTACAACAAGCAGGACGGTTTATTGAATATCGAGGGGAACGGAGGACGCCAGCCAGCAGGAATTCGGGCGCGTGACGGCACACTCTGGTTTCCTACCGCTCAAGGCATTGCTGTGGTCGATCCTCAAAAAGTCGCGACGAATCAATTGCCGCCGCCGGTAATGATTCAAGATGTGATAGTTGATCGGATTTCAGCCGACATGGGCAAACTTCAATCTGGATTGGAAACCCAATCGGAAATTACCTTGCGACCGGGTCAGAACAATCTTGAGATCGATTACACCGGTATTAGTTTCATTAACTCGGCCGAGGTAAAATTCAAGTATCGACTAGAAGGACTTGATCGCGATTGGAATGAGGTCGGTACGCGTCGAGCAGCGTATTATTCCTACCTGCCGCCCGGCCACTACACGTTTCACGTCATCGCCGCTAACCGGGATGGGATTTGGAACAATGAAGGCGCCATTCTGTCTTTCAGTGTTGCACCTGCCTGGTACCAAACCATCTGGTTTCGCTTGTCATGCGTGGCCGCGTTTCTTGTATTGGTCTGGGCTCTCTATCAGCTGCGCCGACGTCAACTGGCCCACCAGTTCAGCATGGGTCTGGAGGCACGTGTCGACGAGCGGACACGAATCGCGCGCGACCTGCACGATACACTGCTACAAAGCTTCCATGGACTGTTGCTTCGCTTTCAAGCTGCCTCGAACCTGCTTCCGACGCGCCCCGATGAGGCCAAACACCGGCTCGACACCGCGATTGATCGGGCGGCGCAAGCGATCACCGAAGGCCGCGATGCCGTACATGAGTTGCGCTCTTCAACGGCTGTGACTCCGGATTTGCCCGTAGCCATTAGTGCCCTGGGTGAAGACCTTGCGGCAGACCAGGCCGGCAAGAATCTGCCCGACTATCGTGTGCAGCTAGAAGGTACACCGCGCAATTTAGATCCTATCCTTCGAGATGAAGTCTACCGGATTGCAGCCGAGGCGATGCGCAATGCATTCAGACACGCTCAGGCCCGACAGATCGAAGTGGAAATCCGCTATGACGAACGGCAGCTTCGACTCAGGGTTAGGGATGATGGAAAGGGGATTGACCCGAAGTTCCTTGGAGAGCAAGAGCGCACAGGACACTGGGGGTTGAATGGCATGCGCGAACGCGCGAAAGCTGTGGGAGGTAATCTGGCCGTCTGGAGTGAGGTGGATTGCGGTAGCGAGATTGAAGTCACGATTCCAGCCTCCATCGCTTACGCGAAATCGGGTACGCATCGTTCCTGTACGCATCGTTCCTGGTGGACTGGAAAGTTTAGGAGTAGGGAGATCAAACCATGAATGGCGACAAGAATGATGGATCCGACTTGATTCGGATTCTGACCGTCGATGACCATCCCCTCCTGCGTGAAGGAATCGCCGGACTCGTCGCCGATCAATCGGACATGAGTCTGGTTGCCGAAGCCTCAAATGGACTCGAAGCGATTCAGCAGTTCCGTGAGCACCGACCGGACATTACCCTAATGGACTTGCAGATGCCCGATATGAACGGTCTGGATGCAATGGTCTCCATTCGCAGCGAATTTCCCGAAGCACGAATCATCATCCTGACCACCTATACCGGTGATGTCCAAGTGTTGCGCGCCCTCAAAGCCGGGGCCCGGGGTTACCTGCTAAAGAATATGTTGCATAAGGAACTGCTGGAAACGATTCGCGCCGTCCATGCCGGAAGGAAATCTCTTTCGGCCGAGGTCTCCTACCAACTTGCGGAGCACGCCACTGACGACGCCCTGACTCCGGGCGAGCTCTCCGTACTGCGTCTGATTGCCGATGGAAAAGCAAATCGCTGCTCAGCTCTCGATCAGCGAGGAAACCGTCAAAGGCCGCGTGAAGAACATCCTCTCCAAATTGGGCGCTAACGATCGCACCCACGCCGCCATGATTGGGATTAGGCGCGGGATCATCGAATTCGAATTCTAGTCCACTCTAAAGAGTGAACGTCCCGCCCTTTTGGGGCTTTCGCTCGCATCCCGAATCTTCTAGCCTCGCAAGGGGCTCATGCGACGTCTATTCTCCACCTTCGCCCGTGGTTTGCCTGGCACCGGCCTTCTCTTGATGCGTCTGGTTGCGGGGATCGCAGTGATTGCTCGCGCGGTTGCTCTACTTTGGGGTGGGCCTAAACTTGGACCAGCAATCCTGCAAGTGCTCGCGGCTGGTGTAGGACTTCTCCTTCTCGCAGGTTTATGGACGCCTGTCGCCGGAGCGCTGATGGCGGTGATTTACATCTGGGACATTTGCTCGAATCCTGGAGATCTGTCGACAAAGATCCTGGTGGGAACCCTTTGTGCTGCCTTGGCGCTGCTCGGACCCGGCGCCTGGTCGGTTGATGCCCGTCTGTTTGGGTGGAAACGCATCGACGTTCGCGATCGGCATTAACTCATCCCTTTCGAAGGTCTTCCCTATTTAAGGGAAGGCTGCGGGCGTCCCAAAATAGTGGACAGAATGACTCGATATAGGGTTGGCCCAAAAGCGGCACCAATTCCACAATGCCTAAGCAGAAGGAGACGCGAATCTAACGATGTTAGGACGTAACCATCTTGGATCGAGACGCCGAACAGTTTCTCGAGTGCTGCGAGACATACAGTATCAAAGTGGAAAATTGCGCATCGTGCATTCGGTGAATCGATTCAGAGAGAGAAGCAGGTAACGATCGTCAAGTCATCTAGTTTCTCCGGAGTTCTAACCATGACTTTGAATGTTCTCTCTTTTCCCGACATACAAAGGGAAGATTCCCAGTTCGTGAGGGTGTGCCGGACTGAGTCGAGCAGAGCGAAACTGGAATCCCGTGCAAAAGAAAGCATCCACAGTGGAGCGAACTTTGCGGGAATCGTGGGTCAGAGTTCGGCGCTACGGCAAGTCCTGCACCTTGTGGAGATGGTAGCCACCAGCGACACCACTGTACTTCTGCTGGGTGAGACCGGCACGGGCAAGGAACTGATCGCCCGCGCTATCCACGAACGGAGCCTCCGGCAAAAGGAACCCTTTCTCACGCTCAACTGCGCCGCTATTCCGAGTTTGCTGTTCGAGAGTGAACTCTTCGGACATGAGCGCGGGGCGTTCACCGGCGCATACATCCAGAAGCCGGGCCGGCTTGAATTGGCGGACCATGGCACCCTGTTTCTCGATGAGGTGGGTGACATGCCGCTGGAGCTGCAGCCCAAAATTTTGCGCACTCTGCAGGAACGTACGTACGAGAGGGTAGGTAGCGCGCGGACCAGGAGCGTTGACGTACGGCTGGTGGCGGCGACTAACCGCGATCTAAAAGAGATGATGACCGAGAGACAATTCCGGAGTGATCTCTACTATCGGTTGAACGTGTTCCCGATCCGTATTCCGCCTTTGCGTGAACGTCCCGAGGACATTTCATTGCTGGTAAGACACTTCACGCAGAAATACGCGGCTCGGATGGGCAAACGAATCAATGCAGTGCCGTCTGCGACGATGCAGAAATTGGAGCGCTTGTCATGGCC
>WNGQ01005188.1_pt1 | contig 12796 bp, 10 predicted proteins | sample 5407661 | NCBI WGS metagenome assembly WNGQ01 (sample SAMN13153382, study PRJNA577476) | soil metagenome | isolation source: 60 cm soil or saprolite under Garry oak tree replicate 2 | place: USA:California | collected 2016-06-15
CGTGTGCACAGTTCCCGTATGCGCTGGAGAAACCCGGGTCGCGGCGCGATCAGGTTCATGTTTCCTGGGACCGGCTCGACGATGACGCAGGCGATCGAATCGCCGAGCTCGTGAAACGCCGCGTCAAGCCCTGTCGCATCGTTGTAGGCAAGAACGAGCGTCTGCGCCGCGGTCTCGGCCGTCACTCCGGCCGAACTCGGGTTGCCCAAGGTAAGCGCGCCCGAACCGGCCTTGACGAGCAGGCTGTCGGCATGTCCGTGGTAGCAGCCCTCGAACTTGACGATGCGGGGCCGGCCGGTGAATCCACGCGCGAGCCGCAGTGCCGACCTGGTCGCCTCGGTTCCGGAACTGACCAGTCGCACGAGCTCAAGCCCGGGGACGAGTCGCACGAGCTGCTCGGCCATCTCGATCTCGGGCTCGGTCGGGGCGCCGAAGGAGAGTCCGCGGCCCGCCGCCTCCCGCACGGCAGCGATGACCTCCCGGTCTGCGTGTCCGAGAACGAGCGGTCCCCAAGAGCCGACGTAATCGAGGTATTCGCGACCGTCGACGTCCCAAATGCGGCTGCCTTTGCCGCGCACGATGAAGCGGGGCGTACCGCCGACGGCGCGAAACGCCCGCACCGGGGAGTTGACCCCGCCGGGGATGGTTTTCTGTGCGCGGGCAAACAGCGATTCGTTCTTGCTCACGGGTTCTTCGTGTCGAAAAGGCGACTGAAGCTCCGCGCGGCCGCCTCGATGTCGGGCGCGTCGAACAGCGCGCTGATCACCGCTACGGCGTCGGCCCCTGCTTCGATCACGGTACGCGCGTTTTCGGACGTGATGCCTCCGATCGCGACGACGGGCGAACTGAGGCGCCCCTTCGCCTCGCGATAAAGGGAAAGCGGCGCACGCGTTGCTCCCGGCTTGGTCGCGGAAGGGAAAGCGCTGCCAAAGGCGACATAGTCTGCACCGGCTTCGCGCGCGGCGAGAGCGAGTTCAAGTCTGTCGTAGCATGAAGCCCCGAGCAGCTTGTCTTTTCCCAGCTGCGCGCGCGCAGCTGCGACCGGCATGTCGTCGCGGCCAAGGTGCAAGCCGTCCGCGCCGATCCGGCTGGCCAGATCCAGATCGTCGTTGATGACGAGCGGAATGCGCGCTTCGCGACAGAGTGCAAGCAGCGCCGCGCCCTGCTCGCGGCGCAGCCCGGCGCTAGCGGATTTATTGCGGTACTGCACGATGCGTGCTCCGCCTGCAAGTGCCTTGCTCACTTTGCGAGCGAGCAACCCGATGTCGGGCTCATCGGGTGTCACGGCGTACAGACCGCGAAATCCCGCATGTGAAATCACCCGGTGCTCAGCCTTTGCCCGCGCCTGGCTCATCCATTTCCCGCGCCCAGAAAAACCGGTCCGGTATGTATTGACCCATGCCGGGACGAAACCCCGCGTTAAGCGTTTGCCACGTGTATTCCTGGGCTTCGCGCACCGCCTCGGGCAGCTCGAGGCCGTTGGCGAGCGTCGCCGCGATCGCTGCGGCAAGCGTGCAACCCGATCCGTGATAGCTTCCCGGCAATCTTTCCCAGCTGTCGGAGCGCACCACGCCTTCCGGGCCGTAGAGCGTGTTCACGACTTGCGGCGTGTTCTCGTGCGTGCCGGTAATGAGCACGTACTCGCAACCCAGGCCGAGAAGTTTCTCAGCAGCGCCGGGAAGGGCAAGCTCATCGTCGTCCTCGCCGTCGCCCTGAACGAGGCGCCGAGCTTCGCGGCTGTTGGGGGTGAGAATTGTAGTCTGGGGCAGAAGCAGCTCGCACATGGCCGAAATCATGTCCTCGGTCGCAAGTTCGTCCCCGCGCCCGGATGCAAGTACCGGATCGAAGACAAGGGGCACGTCAGGATAGTCGGACACAACCTCCGCGATCGCCGCGATGTTCTCGATGCTGCCGACCATTCCGACCTTGAACGCGGCGACCGGCATATCCTCGAGCACCAGTCGCGCCTGGTCCACCACCCACTCTGGATCGACGGCCTGCAAATTCTCGACGCCGGCTGTGTCTTGGACGGTGATTGCCGTAATTACAGAGAGCGGGTGACAACCCATCGAGGCGAGCGTCAGCAGATCTGCTTGCACTCCCGCGCCGCCGGTCGGATCCGAAGCGGAAAACGCAAGCACGATAGGGGGAAGGGTAGCGGAGGACATGGGCAGCGAAGAACCGGCGGTAGCGGGCAGGCGGCTCGTCGCTTTAGGTTATGATGCGGGCCCATTCATTGTAACCCATCCCAACCTGATGACGGAAAAGCAAGATTTCAAAACCTGGATGTGTTTGATCTGCGGCTTCCTGTATGACGAAGCGGAGGGCCTCCCCGAGGAGGGAATTCCGCCCGGGACCCGTTGGGAGGATGTCCCGATGAATTGGACTTGTCCCGAATGTGGCGCCCGGAAGGAGGACTTCGAGATGGTCGAACTTTGAAATTCGGGCATGACCCCTGCTATACCCGTTGCTACATCCGATTAGAGTAGCGATGAGCGACTTGGCGATCCTGATAGCGCTTCTGAAATACGCGGCACAAGGCTTTGTTTTGACTGGATTTGGTTGTATAGTGTAGAAACGTGTACGAGGTGGAGTCAAGCCACCGCTCATGAGGGCCGACGAAACTGTCGGAATACGAGAAAGACAGGACGTTTGCGGGGGTGAAGGTCGTGAGCGAAACCGCGAATCTTGCCGGCGTCAAAGTGATGGTGATCGACGATTCGAACACTATCCGCCGAAGCGCCGAGATTTTCCTGGTTCAAGCCGGTTGCAAGGTGATCCTCGCCGAAGACGGTTTCGACGCGCTCGCCAAGATCACCGACCACCAGCCCGACATCATCTTTGTGGACATCATGATGCCTCGCCTTGACGGCTATCAGACCTGCGCGTTGATCAAGAAAAACACACACTTCGCCACCACGCCGGTGATCATGTTGTCGTCCAAGGACGGCCTGTTTGATCGGGCGCGTGGCCGAATGGTGGGCTCGGACGAATATCTGACCAAGCCATTTACGAAGGATAGTCTTTTGAAAACCATTGGAGCGCACGCGCCCGTTCGTACCTGAGGAGATCGCCATGGCGGTAAAGAAGATCTTGATCGTGGATGATTCGCCGACCGACCGGCAGTTTTTCATGGAAACGCTGTCCAAGCAGGGGTACCAGGTTGTGACGGCGGAGAACGGCGATGAGGCCATCACCAAGTCGAAGTCGGAGAAGCCCGATCTCATCCTGATGGACGTGGTCATGCCGGGTACCAATGGCTTCCAGGCGACGCGTGCCATTACGCGCGACGAGGCGACCAAGCACATCCCCGTGATCGTCGTCACGAGCAAGAACCAGGAGACCGATCGCGTCTGGGGCATGCGTCAGGGCGCGAAGGATTACCTGATGAAACCGATCGATGCCAAGGAGTTGCTGGCGAAGGTCGCCGCGATCAAATAGGTCTAGACCATGGCAAAACAGATCAGCCTACGTGAGTTCCAGCAGGGACTCGCCCAGCGGTTGCGGGAGGCTCAAACCGAAACCGAGCCCACCTCGAGGCTGGCGGTCCAAGCGGGTAGCGGGAGCTGGCTGCTCAAGCTGGACGATGCCGGGGAGATGCTGCCGCTGCCGGAGTTTTCCGGCGTTCCGCTCACCAAGACCTGGTATCTGGGCCTGGCGAACATCCGCGGAGTGCTCGCGAGCGTCGTGGATTTCGCCGCCTTCATGGGCGGGGAGCATACGGCGCGTACGCCAGATTGCCGCTTGTTGCTGATCGCCGAACGCTTCCATTCGTTCAGTGGACTGGTGATCAGCCGCATGCTCGGCCTTAAAAACGTGCAGACCATGCAGCCGGCGGAGAAGGGGACCGAAAAGTCCTGGGTCGGGGCCGCCTACCACGACGAGGATGGCCGCCTCTGGCACGAGTTGGACATGGCCGCGCTCGTGGCGCACGACGATTTTCTTCAGGTGGGCGCCTAGCGGGCATCCACGCCAATCCGAACACAGGAGGGACCAATGGCATTTCTCAGATTTCCAGCCAAGACGGGAACCAAGAAGGACGGGACGCCCACCACGCAGGCTCCGAGAGCAATCCCTCGAGCCGTGCCCAAGCCCGCAACCAGGTCCGCACCCGGCCCGACAACCGTCATCGAAGGGCCGAAGCAGCGGATGGCCGGTCTCGGAACGGTCCGCGTCGGCCGGCAGTACACGATTCTCGGAGCGACATTTGCGGTGCTCTTTGCCGCAGCCGCGTTCATCGTGTTCAAGGACAACCGCGAAGCGACCTACGGCACGATCTACGTGTCCACTTCCGCGCAGATGCGCATGCTGTCTCAACGCATCGCCAAGGCGGCGCAAACCGGGCTCATCGGCAGCCCCGAGGCGTTCACGCAGCTGCAGCAGTCGCGCGATGAATTCATCGCGGCGCTGAAGCTACTCACGCAAGGTGGGCAGGCGGGCGACGTATCCCTGCCATCGACATCCGACACCGTGAAACCGCAGCTCGATGCGTTGACCAAGGAATGGGAAAAGACCGACCGAAGCGTGCAGCTCGTGCTCGCGCAAAGCAAGAACCTCATCGGACTCGCTGCGGCGGTGCGCCTGATCAACACCAACAACCCCTTACTTCTCGATCTTGCCGAGCAGGTTCAGGCGCTCAAGCTGCAGTCCCAGGCCCCCGCGCGCGAGGTCTCCCTTTCAGGGCAGCTGGTGATGTTGACGCAGCGGCTCGCGCGGAACGCGAATGCAATGCTCGGTGCCGACGTGATCGACCCGGAAGTGGCGTTTCTTATGGGTAAGGACACCACCACCTTCCGCGAGTTGCTGCAGGGCCTGACGAAGGGCAGCGACGTGCTTCGCGTTACCGCAGCGAAGGACCCGGAGCAGCAGGGAAAGCTTGCGGAACTCGACAAGGCCTACCAGGAATTCCAGGGGGCGGTGGCCTCGATCCTGGGAAATCTGCAGTCGCTGGTGAATGCAAAGCAGGCCGGCCGCAAGGTCGTGGACGACTCCGAACCGCTGCTCGCCGCGTCGCAAAAACTTGCCGACGCCTATGAGCAGGAACTTGGGGAGCGCACCACTAATTTCATAGTACTCGGGTTCTTGATCCTCGCGGCGATCGCTGTGATCTCGCTGATCGTCTTGGTGTACTTGGGTGACACGCGTCGGCGCGCCGAAGCGTCCGAGCACCAACGCGCCGAGACCGAGCGCACCAACCAGTCGAACCAGGACGCAATTCTGCGACTGATGAACGAAATGGGGAACCTCGCGGAAGGCGACCTCACCGTGAAAGCGACGGTGACCGAAGAGATCACGGGCGCCATTGCCGACTCGGTGAACTTCACTATCGACGAGCTGAGAACCCTCATCGGGCGGATCAACGCCGCCGCGGCGCAGGTGACGAGCGCCACGGAGTCAGCGCAGCAGACCTCCGCGCAGTTGCTCGCCGCCGCCGAAAAGCAGTCCGTCGAGATTCGCCAGACGAGCGCTTCCGTTCTCAGCATGGCAAAGGCCATGGACGCGATGTCGGAGAGCGCTTCACAGTCGGCCAGCGTGGCGCGTCAATCCCTCGCGGCCGCGCAAAAAGGCACGCAGGCGGTGCAGAACTCGATCTCGGGCATGAACGAAATCCGCGAGCAGATCCAGGAGACCTCCAAGCGCATCAAGCGGCTGGGCGAATCGTCCCAGGAAATCGGCGAGATCGTGGAGCTGATTTCGGATATTACCGAGCAGACGAACGTACTTGCTCTGAACGCCGCGATCCAGGCGGCTTCGGCGGGTGAAGCCGGGCGCGGCTTCACGGTAGTGGCCGAAGAAGTGCAGCGGCTTGCGGAGCGCTCAGCCGAGGCGACCAAGCAGATCGGCGCGATCGTCAAGACCATTCAGACGGACACGCAGGATGCCGTCTCCGCGATGGAGAAGAGCACGCAGGGTGTGGTCGAGGGCGCGAAGCTCTCGGACGCCGCGGGCCAGGCGCTTTCGGAGATCGGATCGGTGTCGCAGCAGCTCGCCCACCTGATCGAAGGCATCACGATGACCACCGAACAGCAAGCCAGATCCGCAAACACCGTGGCGACCAGCATGCAGGACATTCTGAGCATCACTCAGCAGACCACCGAGGGCACCAAGCGCACGGCAGTGTCGATCGGCCAGCTTGCCGAGCTCGCCAAAGAGCTGAAAGGTTCCGTGTCGGGCTTCAAGATTGTTTGAGGCGGGAGAGCCAGGTCGGGAGCGATGACTGCGCGCGCCGATTTCGACGTCGGGCCCCTTTCCTGGGTCAAGGGCGAGATCGACCACGCCATCCAGCGCGCCCAGGAAGCGCTGCGGGCGTTCGCGGTGGACGGCGCGGACGCGGCACAACTCAAGGCTAGCCAATCGCACCTGCACCAGGCACACGGCGCGCTCTCGATCGTGGGTCTGGAAGGCATCACTCGTGTGTCCGAGGAGCTTGAAGGGCTTCTTGCGGGCATCGAAAAGGAGGCTTCCCTAAGGAAGAACGAGATCTTCCGGCTGGTCGAGCGCGCCCTCAACGGAATCCGCGCCTACCTCGACCAGCTGATGGCGGGCAACCCCAATCAGCCCCTCAGGCTCTATGCCCTGTACCGCGACGTCGTTACAGCGCGGGGCGGGCATGCCGATCCGACAGATCTCTACTATCCGAATCTCACTTTCCGCCCGCCCAAGCGCCACAAGCTTGCGGGCGCACCGAAGGCGGCCGAATCGGACAAATACCTGCGCGCGCAGCGCGGCCGCTACCAGCGCGGATTCCTCAAGTGGCTCAAGAACGATGCCAGCGGGGCCGAAGAAATGCGCGCCGCCATCGATGCGATCGAGGCAGTACAGGGTCCTACTTCTCAGCGCGCCTTTTGGTGGGTATCGCTCGCCTTTTTCGATGCCCTCGCGCACAAGGCACTGCCCCAGGATCTCGACGCCAAACAGCTGTGCAACCGCATCGAGCAACAGATCAAGCGTCTACTTGAAGGCACGCCGAGCGTCGCCGAGCGGCTGATGCGCGAAGTCCTCTACTACGTGGCTCGCGCCAAACCGGCGACCGCGCGCGTGCGCGAAGTTCAGGAAGCCTATCATCTGGACCAGACCATCCCGGCGGCCGAGAGCGACGGCGACACGGTCGAAGAAAATCCAGCGCTGAAGTCGGCGCGCGAGCACCTCACTCATGCGAAGGATGCTTGGAACAAGTTCGCATCAGGCAATCCCCCGTCGCTGCTCGCATTCCGTGACAGTGCATCCGCGTTGAAGGGTGAGGCGGACCGACTGGGCAACGCCGACCTCACCGCGCTCGCCGGCGAAGTCGCCGAAGTCGCCGCGTGGCTCACTTCCAACCGCGAAAACATGAGCGAGGCGGTCGCGCTCGAAGTCGCAACGGCGCTCCTGCTGTTCGAAAATGCGCTTGCCGGCTTCGCGCATCTTTCCAGCGAGTTTGCCCAGCAGGCGCAGCTTCTGCGTTCGCGCCTGGAAGATTGCATTCTCGGCAAGCTCCGGCGCAGCGCACCGGAGATCCCCTTGCTCGACGAGATGTCGCGCAAGGCGCAGGAACGGCTGCTCATGAACCAGGTTGTCTCGGAAATGCGTGCCAACCTGCGCACGATCGAGCAGGTTCTGGACGCCTTCTTCCGCGACACAGCGAAGCGCGATGAGCTCGCGTCGCTCGACAAGCCCGTTCACCAATTGCTCGGGGCGCTCGAGATGCTGGACGAGCAGCGCGCGCGCGATTCCCTGGCTGCGGCCGCGGAGGAGATCCACCGCTTCTCCGGCGCGGCCCACAGCGCGAGTCCGCAGGATTTCGAGCATATCGCACAGACCCTCTCGGGCCTTGGCTTTTACATCGAGAGCTTGGCCCACGGCAAGATCGACTTTGAAGCCGCGATGCAGCCGATCGCCGCGGCAAGAAAAGAAGAAGCCGACGCTGCCCAACCGCTCGCCACCGTCGAGGCACAGGTCGCCGAGCAGCAGCGCGAGACGGCGAGTCTGTACGAGGAGTGGAAGACCAAACCCGAGGACCGAGTCCTTCGGGCCGAACTGAAAAAAAACCTCGCCGCACTCCAGAAAGACGCAGGACTCATCGCCGACCAGAAGCTGGAAGATTCCGCGGGGAAGGCGCTCAAGGCGCTCGACAAGACGAGCACCATGCCGCTCACGCCATTCCTAAGGGAAGCCATCGAGAAAATCACCGCGGCGGCGGCGCCCTCTCCGTCTCCCGAAGCCGCCAAGCTCATCGACGCAAGCGCCGAGGCGATCGACGCCGAGCTCCTAGGAGTCTATCTGGAGGAGTCCGACGAGGTGCTCGCAACGATCCGCGAACACCTCGATACGGTACGCGAGCAACACGCCAACAAAGAAGCGCTCACCACGATCCGCCGCGGTTTCCACACCTTGAAGGGGAGCGGACGCATGGTGGGCCTCATGCGCCTCGGGGAAGCGGCGTGGGCCGTCGAGCAGACCATGAACGCGTGGGTGCAGGAAGAACGGGCTGCGACGCCGGCGCTGCTGCAGCTGATCGGGAAGGCGCACGAATACTTTTCCGACAACGTCAAGCGCCTCAAGGCGGGCGGAGTCTCGAGCGATGAGCGCTCGCTCGTCGCGGCCGCGGAGCGTGTGCGTCGGGGCGAAGGCACGGAACAGGCATCTCAAGAGGCGCTCGGAGCTCCCTCGGCCCCGGCGGCCGAACCTGCCGCGTCGGCAAAGGCCGAGCTCGCGCCCGCGACCCCCGTCCCGGTCGCGCCGGCAGAACCCGAGGAGTTCGTCCAACTCGGAGAACACCGGGTCTCTACGACGCTCTTCGCCATTTTCAGCGGGGAGGCGCGCGCGCACGTTATTGCGATCAGGGAAGAGCACGATACCCTGCGTCAGCACGGCGTGGTCAGCGACGGCTTGCTACGTGCGGTACACACGCTCGCGGGCACTTCGGGGACGGTGAAGATCTCGACCCTTTCGGATCTTGGCTATGCCTTGGAGAAGGCGCTGCAGAAACTCGCGACCAGCGAGCTTTCCGAGGAGGAACAGTCGCTGGTCGGAGAGGCGATCGACACGATCGAGACCATGGTTGCGAGCGTGGTCGAATTGCGCGTGCCGCGAGCCGTCCCGGAGCTCGTCGCGCGGCTGGAGCACATCGGGGAGCAGGCGGGCGTGTCTGGGGAAGCGACGACACCCGAAGAAAGGGAAGCGACCCCTCAGTCCCCTCAGTCCCCGCTGTCCCGCGAAGCGGTCGAGGAGCTCGTCGAGACCGAGGCAGGCGACAGCTCCTTGGATGACCTCGATCTTGACATTACGCTCGAGCGTCGGCAGCGGCGCCTCGACGACGACCTCGATCCCGAGCTCTTGCAGATCTTCATCGACGAGGCCCAGGAGCTGGTCCCCTCGGTAGGCGCTGCCATGCGCGACTGGCGCGACAGTCCGGCCAATTCGGCACTCGGCCAAGCGCTGCAACGCGTGCTGCATACCCTGAAGGGGAGCGCGCGCATGGCAGGAGCCATGGCGCTGGGGGAATTGACGCACCACATGGAGGCGCGGGTCGAGAACGCCATGTCGGTCAAGACGCTACCGACTGCTCTGTTCGAGGAGTTGGAAACGTCTTGGGACCGCATGGGCTATTTGTTCGAGCAGCTGCAAAAGCCCCGCGCGCCGGAAGGAGCCCTGCCCGCCTTCGCGGCGCCCCCGGAGCCGGTGGCAGTCGCCATCGAGGCGCCCGAGGGGGCGCCCGAGGGGGTGCCCGAGCCCGCGCCCCTGGCCGCGGCACCGGCTGCTGCTGCGAAGCCGGTACCGCTTGCCGAGCGCGAGCTACAGCCGAAGGCGCTGTTGCGGGTGCGCGCGGACGTCGTCGACCGCTTGGTCAACCAGGCGGGCGAAGTCGCCATCGCGCGCAGCCGGATCGAAGGCGAAATGCGCGCGCTCAAGGCGGCCATGCAGGAGCTGACCGACAACGTCGCGCGGTTGCGCGCGCAGCTGCGCGAGATCGAAATCCAGGCCGAGTCGCAGATGCAATCGCGCCAGGAACTCGCCAGGGAATCCATGCGCGAATTCGACCCGCTCGAGTTCGACCGCTTCACCCGCTTCCAGGAAGTGACGCGGCTGATGGCCGAGAGCGTCAGCGACGTATCGACCGTGCACGGAAACCTCGTCAACGCGGTTGACGAAACCGAGAAGGCGCTGCTCGCGCAGGCGCGGCTCAACCGCGACCTGCAGCAGGACCTGATGCGCGTGCGCATGGTGCCGTTCGGCAGTCTCCAGGAACGCCTCTATCGCGTCGTGCGCCAGACCGCGAAGGAAGTCGGCAAGCGCGCCAATCTGGATATCAAAGGCACGCAGGTCGAGCTCGACCGCTCGGTGCTCGAGCGTATCACCGGACCGTTCGAGCATCTGTTGCGGAACGCTGTCACGCACGGCATCGAAACTCCGGATAAACGCCGAGCCGCGGCCAAGCCGGAAATCGGCGAAATTCGTCTCGAGCTGAAGCAGGAAGGCAACGAAGTGCAGCTCTCGCTGTCCGATGACGGCGGCGGCCTCCCGATCGACCGGATCCGCGAGAAGGCGATTGAAAAGGGCTTCATTGGGCCCGGTACGACACTCTCGGAGGCGGAGATAGCCGATTTCATTTTCCGCGCGGGATTCTCAACCGCCACCGAGGTCACACAGGTGGCCGGGCGCGGCGTCGGCATGGACGTGGTGCGCAGCGAAGTCGCCGCGCTCGGCGGACGCGTGGAGATGCGCTTCACGCGGGGGCAGGGCACCCGGTTCACCATCTACCTGCCGCTTACCCTTGCCGTGACCCAGACCGTGCTGGTGCGCGCGGGCAGCAGGACCTACGCGATTCCCTCGGTGATGGTCGAGCAGGTGCTGCAACTGAGGCAGGAGCAACTGGTCTCCGCCTATGCGTCGCGCCAGACCGAATGGCAGGATCGGCGCTACCCGTTCCATTACCTGCCGCACCTCCTCGGGATATCCGACGCGGTCGCCGAACAGAAGCGCTTCTCCCCGACGCTGTACCTGCGCAGCGGCACCAACGCCATCGCGCTGCACGTGGACGAAATGATCGGAAGCAACCAGGAAATCGTCGTGAAGTCGATCGGTCCGCAGCTGCAGCGGGTCGCGGGCATCACGGGCGCCACGGTGCTCGGCACAGGCGAGATCGTGCTCATCCTGAATCCGGTGCTGCTCGCGCTGAAGGAAGTGGCGGCTCGCCCGGCGATCGTTTATGAAGCGCCCAAGCCGCAGGCCGCGGCCACGCAGCCCACGATCATGGTGGTCGACGATTCGCTCACCGTGCGCAAAGTCACCGGGCGGCTGCTCGAGCGCCATGGCTATCTCGTGGTGACGGCGCGCGACGGCGTCGAAGCGATGGAGAAGCTGCTGGAGGTCGTCCCCGACGTGATGCTGGTCGACATCGAGATGCCGCGCATGGACGGGTTCGATCTCACGCGCAACGTTCGAGCGGACAAGCGCCTCGCCCGGGTGCCGATCATCATGATCACCTCGCGCACCGCGGACAAGCACCAGAACTACGCGAAGGAGATCGGCGTCAGCTACTTCCTCGGCAAACCCTACCAGGAAGACGATCTCATCGAGAAGATTTCCGGGTTTCTCAGGGAGCGGCGGGCCGCCGCCTGAAAATCCCGCGCTCGCACGCCTGGGCGCGGCGCGAAATTGTGCGCGACCCTGCCGAGGGATTACAATAGGAACTCGCCTCCATGGCCCAGGTTAATCTCACCAACCATTTCCTGATCGCCATGCCCAACATGGTCGATCCGTATTTTGCCCGCACCCTGACGTTCATCTGCGAGCACAATGACCAGGGGGCGCTCGGCGTAGTGGTCAACCGCCCGATCGAGATGACTCTCGGAGCCCTGTTCGAGCGCCTGAGCCTGCGGCTGACTTCTCAGATCCTGCTCAATGAGCCGGTCTATTTCGGTGGACCGGTGCAAACCGACCGCGGTTTTGTCCTGCACCAGCCTCTCGGGGAATGGCAGTCCACTCTTGCGGTGCGCGACAAGGTGGGTCTCACCACTTCCAAGGACATTCTGGAAGCGGTCGGTCAGGGCGGTGGCCCGCGCAGGCTCCTCGTCACGCTCGGCTACGCGGGCTGGGCGGCGGGACAGCTCGAGAACGAAATCAAGCAAAACGCCTGGCTCACTGTCGAAGCCAAGGATGGGATCATTTTCGATACGCCGACGGAGGAACGGCTGCCCGCGGCGATGAAGCTGCTCGGGATCGACTTCGCCAGATTGTCCGAGGAGGCAGGGCACGCGTGAGCGAGGCGGCCGTGGCCCCGTCAAAGGTCTCCGGCCACACCGTACTTGCTTTCGATTTCGGCGCGCGCTGGATCGGCGTCGCGGTGGGTGACACCGAAACGCGACTTGCCAACCCCCTGGGAATGTTCGAGGCGGCAGGCGCGAGCCGGTGCATGGCGGAGGTCGAAACGCTCTTACGCGAATGGCGGCCCGAACTGCTGGTGGTCGGACTGCCGCTCGCGATGGACGGCAGCGAGCACGAAATGACACGGCGCGCGCGGCGCTTCGCGCGTCGGCTGGAGGCGCGCTTCCGGCTTCCGGTAGAACTCACCGACGAGCGGCTTTCCTCGACCGCCGCCGAAGAAACGCTTCGCGAAAGCGGCCTCGGCGAGCGCAAGCGCAAGCAGACGGTCCACGCCCTCGCCGCTCAAATCATCCTGCAGAGTTATCTGGATGGATCTGCCCGACGCTGAAGCGCTGTGCGAGGAGCTCGCGCGGAAGCTCCGCGCCGGCGCCACCGAATCCACCGGGCTCGTCGGCATCCGCACGGGCGGCGCCTGGCTTGCCGAGCGTCT
>WNGQ01013147.1_pt1 | contig 12795 bp, 13 predicted proteins | sample 5407661 | NCBI WGS metagenome assembly WNGQ01 (sample SAMN13153382, study PRJNA577476) | soil metagenome | isolation source: 60 cm soil or saprolite under Garry oak tree replicate 2 | place: USA:California | collected 2016-06-15
CGCACGTCACCTATTTCCTCAACGGCGGCGAGGAGAGGCTCTATCCCGGCGAGGACCGCATCATGGTTCCCTCGCCGAAGGTTGCGACCTACGACCTCAAGCCCGAGATGTCGGCGCCGGAATTGACGGATAAGGCGGTGGAGGCGATCGGTTCCCATCGATACGACCTGATCGTGTTGAATTACGCCAATCCCGACATGGTCGGGCACACCGGCAGCTTGGCAGCCGCGGTCAAGGCGGTCGAGGCGGTCGATGCCGACCTCGGTCGCATCGCGCAGGCAATCGGAAAGGCCGGCGGTGCTTTGCTGGTCACCGCCGACCACGGCAATTGCGAACTGATGCGCGATCCCGACACCGGCGGCCCGCACACCTCCCACACCACCAATCCGGTGCCGGTCCTGCTGTTGGGCGGCGGCAACGTCTCCTTGGCGTCAGGGCGGCTCGCGGACGTCGCGCCCACCTTGCTCGAGCTGATGGGCCTTCCCCAGCCCGGCGAGATGACGGGTCGATCCCTGCTGCGCGGGATCCAAACGCGCGATCAGCCGTCACTGAGGCCCAGCACGTCGGCCATCGAATAAAGCCCCGGCTTGCGCCCGCGCGCCCAGAGCGCGGCGCGCAGTGCGCCGCGGGCGAAAATCATGCGATCCTCGGCCTTGTGCACGAGCTCGATCCGCTCGGCCGGCCCGGCAAAGATCACGGTGTGATCGCCCACGACCGAGCCGCCGCGCAGCGAGGCATAGCCGATGTCGCCGGCGCAGCGCGCGCCGGTTACGCCGTCGCGGCCGCGCACGGAGCGCTGCTCGAGATCAACGCGGCGACCTTCGGCCGCGGCGCGGCCAAGCATCAGCGCGGTGCCTGAAGGCGCGTCAACCTTTTTGTTGTGGTGCATTTCGAAGATTTCGATGTCGAAATCCTCATCGAGCGTTTTCGCCACCTGCTTGACCAGCGCCGCCAGCAGGTTGACCCCCATGCTCATGTTGCCGGACTTGACGATCACGGCGCGCTTTGCCGCCTGCTCGATCAGCTTTTCATTCTCGCCCGTGAGCCCGGTGGTACCGATGACGTGGACGCAGCCCTTGCGCGCCGTATGCTCGGCGAAAGCGAGGGTAGCGGCGGGGACGGTGAAGTCGATGAGCCCGTCCGCCTGGGCGAGCAGCGGCTCGACGTCGGTGGTGACCGTCACGCCGTTTTTCCCCAGCCCGGCAAGCTCGCCCGCGTCGCGGCCGATCACCGCCGAGGAGGCCGCCTCCACCGCGCCGGCTAGGACTGCTCCGTCCGTTGCCGCGATGGCATGGACGAGGGTGCGCCCCATGCGGCCGCCGGCCCCAGCCACGATCAGCCGCATGTCGGACATGGCGTCTCTCCGGCCAATTCGGCCTGCGGGTATAGCGAGGTGGGGATGCGAAGGAAAGTAACGCGCCTTACCACCGCTTCCGCTTCCTCTCGAGCTCGGGCTCGGCCGCGGCGCCTTGCGCGCTAAGATTGCGCGTCACAGCCCTCGATGATGAAGAGATCGAACTCGGCTTTGCCTTTGCGCAGCGCGGCCGCCGCTTGGTACTCCGGCGAGCGGTAGCACTCGAGCGCGACCCGATAGCTCGGAAATTCGAGCACGACGGTGCGCCCACGCACCTTGCCCTCCACCACCTCGCGCTGGCCGCCGCGCACCAGGAAGCGCCCGCCATATTTGCCGAACGCCGCCATGTCGGCGGCCATGTAGGCCTTGTAGCCCTCGGGTTCGGTAACATCGACGTGGGCGATCCAGTAGCCTTTGCGGGGCGCGGCCGCCGGCTGCGACGCCGGCCGGTCCGGCTGCACGCCGTCGTAGCCCTCGATGATCACGAAATCGCAAACCGAATGGGGAAGGCGCAGCGGCTTCGCGCGCTGATATTCCGCGGAGCGGTAGCAGGCGAGCGCGGTGGCGTAGTCCGGAAATTCGCGCAGCACATTGCGCGAGCGGCTTCTGCCTTCCACCACTTCCTGCGCGCCGCCCCGCACCAGCGCGCGTCCGCGATACTTGTCGTGGGCCGCAGGGGTTGCGGCCATGTACGCCTTGTACCCTTCCAGGTCGCTCACATCGATGTGCGGAATCCAATAGCCCTTGGCCATCTCGCCCTCCCTGTCATGGCTGCGCCGCGCCGGCGATTTCAGCGATGATCGCGCCCGCAGCGGCCTTCGGATCGGCCGCCGCGAGGATCGGCCGGCCGACCACGAGATGATCGGCGCCGGCGGCAATGGCGGCGGCCGGCGTCATGATGCGCTTTTGGTCGCCGGCCGCGGCGCCGGCCGGCCGGATGCCCGGCGTCACCAGCACCATGCCAGCGCCGATCATCGGGCGCAGCAGCGCCGCCTCCTCGCCCGAGCAGACGAGCCCGTCGATACCGACGTCGCGCGCCTGCGCCGCGCGTTCGCCGACCAGCTCTGAAACCGTGAAATCATAACCGGCCGCGGCGAGATCGGCGTCGTCGTAGGAGGTGAGCACGGTGACGGCAAGAAGGCGCAAGGCGGAGCCTTTGCGCGCATCGACCGCGGCGTGCATGGTCTGGGGATAGGCGTGCACCGTGAGAAACGATGCCCCGAGCCGCACAACGCTTTCGACGCCCCTGGCAACGGTGTTGCCGATATCGTGCAGCTTGAGGTCGAGGAAGACGCGCTTGCCCGCGCTGGCGAGCGCGCGCGCGAAGTCGATCCCGCCCGCAAAGGCAAGCTGATAACCGATCTTGTAGAACGAGACGGTTTCGCCGAGCCGTGCGACCAGCGCCTCCGCCTCGGCAATCGAAGACACGTCGAGGGCGACGATCAACCGCTCGCGCGGATCAAGCTTCACGGCCGACCTCCTCCTCGTGTGTGGATGCGGTGCCGCGTCGCAACCCCCTCATGCCAAGAGCTTGGCGGTGTCGATGAGCTTGCGCACCACGACCTTGAGCTGGCCGGCCGCGCGCGTATCCTTGAGCTCGTCCATCTCATCAAAGGCCTGCTCGGCATTCGGCACCGTCACTTGCTCCGCGATCACCAGTGCCCGGCAGCCGACCGCCAGCACTTGGCGCAGCGCCAGCAAAGAATGCGTCGCGCCGGAACGCCCGGGCGAGGCGCCCCCCAGGGCGAAGACGCGGTTCTGGTAGGCCGCGAGCGGCGGATCGCCGCGCTCGCGCACCGCCGAGATCCAATCGATCGTGTTCTTGATCAGCGGCGTAATCGAGGCGTTGTATTCGGGACTGGCGATGAACACGCCCTGATGCGCGGACATCAATTGCTTGAGTTTGACCGCATTAGGCGGCGGCCCGGCGGTCTCGGCGCTGTCGGCATCGTAGATCGGCAGCGGATAATCCAAGAGCGAAATGCGGGTGACGTCGGCATCCGCCAGCATCAATTCCTTGGTCGCGAGCGCCGCAAGCCGCACATTGTACGACTTTGCCCGCAGCGAGCCGGGAATGACCAGGATTTTCGGGACGGCCATGGCAGACGATGGATGGCGGATTCAGACGACATGATACGCACATGTCCCATCGTTTGTCGTCAGTCCCTTCGATACACCCATACCCGCGCCGGCGGAAAATTCATCCACACCCGCTCGGACGCTTCCGCGCTCACGCGATCGAGCCGCTTCGGGATCGGCGCAACCGCATTGTAGGTGAACTGTACGAAGGGCGCGCCCGGCGACATCAGGCCGAAGGCTTCGAACAGCAGCCGCAGGCGCATGCGCAGCGGCTTGGTGAAGAGCGGCAGGCCGGATACCACCCCTGCAGCCGGTTGTTGCAAGACGCCGGTCAGCAGACGCTTAAGGCCGTAGGCATCGCCCTGTACCACGGTCGCGGCCGGATAACGCGCGCGCAAGAGGCGGCAGAAGATCGGATCGAACTCGACCAGCACGAGTCGCGACGGGTCAATCCCTTGCGCGAGCAGCGCCTCGGTGACCGGCCCGGTGCCGGGGCCAAGCTCGATCACCGGACCCGGCCGGCTCGGATCGATATAGGCCGCCATTGTGCGCGCGAGCGCCCGGCCCGACGGGGTCACGGCGCCGGTGGTCAGCGGCTTCTCGATCCAGGAACGGATGAAGCGCACTTCGTCGTCGAGGCGAATGCCGTTCCTCTGTTCGAAGCGGCGGATGCGCGTCTCGATCTTCTTTTTTTGCGTGTCGAATTTCTGCTCGAACTTTTTTCTGTGAGTTTCGAACTGATGTTCGATCTTTCTTTCGAACGCGCCCTTGCGCTGCTCGAACAGCTGAATGTGCTGCTCGATCGTTCTTTCGAGCGCGTCCTTTCTCAATTCGAAAAGGCGCTTCTGTTTTTCAAGCTTCTGCTCGAGCAGTTGCAGGGCTGGGAGCGGCATCTTGGGGCTAACGCTACAGAATAGCTGCCGATTTCACCCTGCAACCGGTAAAGGGCGCGAGTGCAAGGGTCAAGCGGCAATTTGCTCAAGCCGAGCCGGAACGACCCAAGAACTCCTTGACCTTGCCGAAGAATCCCGCCGCTTCCGGCTGCGTGTCCTGGGACGACAATCGTTCGAATTCGTTCAGCAATTCGCGCTGTCGCTTGCTAAGCTTTTGCGGCGTCTCGACCAGAACTTGAATGTACATATCGCCGGTTTGTTTGGAGCGCAGGACCGGCATGCCCTTGCTTTGAAGGCGGAAGCGCCTTCCCGATTGGGTGCCTTCCGGCACCTTCACGCGACTATGGTTGCCGTCGATGGTCGGCACCTCGATCTCGCCGCCGAGCGCCGCGAGGACCATGGAGATCGGCACCCGGCAGTATAAATCGGCGCCCTCGCGCTGGAAGAACGGATGTGCGCCGAGCGCGAGGAAAATGTAGAGATCCCCGGCCGGTCCACCGCGCACGCCCGCCTCGCCCTCGCCCGCGAGCCTTATGCGGGTGCCATCCTCGACGCCGGCGGGAATGCTGACCGAGAGCGCACGCTCGCGCGTCACCCGCCCCGAGCCCGAGCAGGACGGGCAGGGATTATCGATGACTTGGCCGCGGCCCTGGCAGGCCGGACAGGTCCGCTCAAGCGTAAAGAAACCTTGGGCGTGACGGATGCGTCCCTGACCGCCGCAGGTCGGACAAGCCTTGGGTTTGGTGCCGGTCTTGGCGCCCGAGCCGGAGCAGGCCTCACACGTCACCGAGGTCGGGATGCGCACCTGGGCGGTCTTGCCGGAATAGGCTTCCTCCAGGGTGATCTCCATATTGTAGCGCAGATCGGCGCCGCGCTCGCGGCCGCCGCCGCGTCCGCGGCGACCGCCGCCCATGCCGAACAGGTCATCGAAGATGTCGGCGAAGGCGGAAGCCACATCGCCGAAGCCGTGCGCCGCGCCGGGGCCGGCATGCTCGAAGGCGGCGTGGCCGAAGCGGTCATAGGCCGCGCGCTTGTCGGGATCCTTGAGGATCTCGTAGGCCTCGTTGATCTCTTTGAAACGGACTTCGCAGCTCTTGTCGCTGGGATTGCGATCGGGGTGCCACTTCATCGCGAGCTTGCGGAAGGCGGATTTCAGCTCACCCTCGGCCGCCGTGCGCTCGACCCCCAGAACGTCGTAATAGCAGCGCTTGGCCATGCCCGCGTCCACCCCCGTCATTTCCGCCGCAGCGTCGTCAAATCCGACCCGGTCACTCATGGTGCTTTGAAAAAGATGCACCCCTGGGGTTTTGGCCCCAGGGGTTTGGTTGCAATCGAAAACGGCATTGCAAAGGCCTCGCCGAGGTTAGGCCGATTTTTTGTTCTTCTTGTCGTCGTCGACCTCGGTGAATTCCGCGTCGACGACGTCCTCGTTCTTGCCGCCGGAGCCATCACCGCCGGACCCAGCGCCGCCGGGACCACCCGCCGCGGCACCTTCCTGGGCCTGCTTGTACATGGCCTCGCCGAGCTTCATCGAGGCTTGCGCCAGCGCATTGGTCTTGGCCGTGATCGCCGCAGCGTCGCTGCCCTTGAGCGCTTCCTTGAGGTCGGCCATCGCGTTCTCGATCGCGCGCCGATCGCCTTCGCCGACCTTCGAGCCATGCTCGGCGAGCGCCTTCTCGGTGGCATGCACCAGCGCCTCGGCGTGGTTCTTCGCTTCGACCTCGGCCTTGCGCTTCTTATCCTCTTCGGCGTGCGATTCCGCATCCTTGACCATGCGCTGGATGTCAGCCTCGGACAGGCCGCCCGACGCCTGGATGCGGATCTGCTGTTCCTTGCCGGTGCCTTTGTCCTTGGCGTGCACGTTGACGATGCCGTTGGCATCGATATCGAAGGTCACCTCGATCTGTGGCACGCCGCGCGGCGCCGGCGGCAGCCCGACCAGGTCGAACTGGCCGAGCAGCTTGTTATCGGATGCCATCTCGCGCTCGCCCTGGAAGACGCGGATCGTCACCGCGTTCTGATTGTCCTCCGCAGTCGAGAACACCTGGCTCTTCTTGGTCGGAATCGTGGTGTTGCGGTCGATGAGCCGCGTGAACACGCCGCCAAGCGTCTCGATGCCGAGCGAGAGCGGCGTCACGTCGAGCAACAGCACGTCCTTGACGTCGCCTTGCAGCACGCCGGCTTGGATCGCCGCGCCGACCGCGACGACTTCGTCGGGGTTGACGCCTTTGTGCGGCTCCTTGCCGAACAGTTGCTTGACGACTTCCTGCACTTTCGGCATGCGCGTCATGCCGCCGACCAGGACGACCTCGTTAATTTCGGCCGCGGACAGGCCGGCATCCTTGAGCGCCAGCCGGCACGGCTCGACGGTCTTCTGCACCAGATCGTCCACCAACGCCTCGAACTTGGCGCGGGTGAGCTTCATGGTCATGTGCTTGGGACCGGATGCGTCGGCGGTGATGAACGGCAGATTGATTTCGGTCTGGGTGGTGGAGGAGAGCTCGATCTTTGCCTTCTCCGCGGCCTCCTTGAGTCGCTGCAGCGCAAGCTTGTCGCGTCGCAGATCGATGCCTTGCTCCTTCTGGAACTCGTCGGCGAGATAGTTGACCAGACGCATGTCGAAGTCTTCGCCGCCGAGGAAGGTGTCGCCGTTGGTCGACTTCACCTCGAACACGCCGTCGCCGATTTCCAGAATCGAAATGTCGAAGGTGCCGCCGCCGAGGTCGTAAACCGCGATGGTGCCGCTCTTCTGCTTGTCGAGGCCATAGGCCAGCGCGGCCGCCGTCGGCTCGTTGATGATGCGCAGGACTTCGAGGCCGGCGATCTTGCCGGCGTCCTTGGTGGCCTGGCGCTGGGCGTCGTTGAAATAGGCGGGCACCGTGATGACGGCCTGCTCGACCTTCTGACCGAGATAGGCCTCCGCCGTCTCCTTCATCTTTTGCAGGACGAAGGCGGAAATCTGCGAGGGCGAATAGGTCTTGCCTTCGATCTCCACCCAGGCATCGCCGTTCGAGGCGCGCACGATCTTGTAGGGGACAAGCTTCTTGTCCTTGTCCACCATCGGGTCGTCGTAGCGGCGGCCGATCAGCCGCTTGACCGCGAAGATGGTGCGCTCCGGGTTGGTCACGGCCTGGCGCTTGGCCGGCTGTCCGACCAGCCGCTCGCCGTCATCGGTGAAGGCGACGATCGAGGGCGTGGTACGCATGCACTCCGCATTTTCGATAACTTTCGGCGTCTTGCCTTCCATCACGGCGACGCACGAATTGGTGGTGCCGAGGTCGATGCCGATGACCTTGCCCATGTCTCGCTTCCTCTTGCTCTGCGGCAGGTCGGCCGGGTCCTTTCGGGCGGAGCCCCCTCATCCGACCCCCTAAATGCACATCAATGCCGCCCCCCGGCGGCTCTTGGCTCATATAGGAGGGCGGGTTTGGGCCGCAAGACATATCATCACGGATTCGCGCGCCGCGGGTCAGCCCCAGGGCGCTGTGCCGCAAAGTGGACGCAGGCTCGCCGCACGACCAGGGACGGCGCTCGCACATGCCCATTTGACAAGGTGCAACGGCGGAGGACGATGGCGGCATGACCGCTGCGCGTCCGCTTCCAGGCTTTCGCCTCGTGCCGGGCTATCTCGATCGGCCGGCCCAGGAGGCGCTGCTCGCCGCCTTGCGCACGGTATTCGCGCGCGCGCCGCTCTATACCCCGCGCATGCCCAACAGCGGCAAGCCGCTCTCCGTGCGCATGACCAATTGCGGGCCGCTCGGCTGGGTCACCGATGAAGCCGGATATCGCTACCAGCCCCAGCATCCCCAAACCGGACAGCCGTGGCCGCCGATGCCGGATATCGTAATCGATGCCTGGGCGTCACTCGCACGCTATCCCGACGCCGCTGAATGCTGCCTCATCAACTATTACGGGCCGGCGGCGAAGATGGGACTGCATCAGGACCTGGACGAGCACGACTTCGAGGGCGACACCTGCCTGTTTCGGATTGGCGGGACTAAGCGCAGGGACCCGTCGCGCACCATGCGCCTCGCCTCCGGTGATGCCGTCGTGCTCGGCGGCAAGGCGCGTTTGGCGTTCCACGGCGTCGACCGGATCATACCCGGCACGTCGACACTGTTGCCCGAAGGCGGGCGGATCAATCTCACGCTCCGGCGGGTGACGGCGCCAATGCCGGGGCATAGGACCAGGCCCCAGTGACAGGGAGGACGTGCCGTTGCCTCCTGACTCGTCTACTGATCGCTGACCGGCGTGATCCAAGCCATCGCCGCCCCACCCGGGGCTTGGATGATCGCGATGCGTCCAACGCTCGGAACGTCGAACGGCTCTCGCATGACTTTCGCGCCGGCGGCCTTTGCCGCCTTGAGCCGAGCGTCGACGTCGTCAACGGCGACATAGGACAGCCAGTTTTCCGGCACGCTATCGAAGTCCGGCCCGATCATCGGGAAAATACCGCCGACGGGTTGATCGCCCATTTTCGCCACCCAATAGGTGCCGTTCGGCATCGGCATCGCATCGAACGTCCAGCCGATCGTGGAACCATAGAATTTCTTCGCCTGTTCGACGTCGCGCGCCATCAGCTCGTTCCAAAAGAAGCTGCCATGCGACCACATTGCCGTTCTCCATGGTTGATCCTGCCATTCTAACGCCGCCTGGATGCGGCGCCGATCACGCCTTTGCGAACGGCGGCGCAGCATCAGCGGTATTTTCCACCGTTCGATCGCGGTACCATGACCATCGCCATGATCCTGAGGCTCCTCACCGTACTCGCGCTTGCGCTTGGCGCCACGCCGGCGTCCGCTGCCGATGCCGCCTATCCGCCCGGCTCCCGCATCGGGCTCGCGCCGCCGGCCGGCATGGTGACGAGCAAGAATTTCTTCGGCTACGAGGACCCCAACAACAACGCCGCCATCATCTTGCTCGCACTGCCGGCCCAGGCCTACGCGGACTTGGACAAGTCCGTCACCGCCGACGCGCTCAAACGACAGGGCGTGACCTTGGAAACGCGCGAAGATGTGCCGCTTTCCATCGGCAAGGCCTTTCTAGTGACGGGGCACCAGGAGGTCGAAAACAACAAAATTCGCAAATGGATTTTCGTGGCCGGCTCGTCGGCACTGACCGCGCTCGTCACGGTGCAGATTCCCGACGCGGCGAAAGCGCTCTATCCCGATGCTGCGATCCGCGCGGCGCTGACGACGCTCGCCATCCGCGATAGCGTTCCGGTCGACGAACAGCTTGGTCTGCTGCCCTTCAAGGTCAATGAGCTCGCCGGATTTCGCGTCGGCGGGGTCGTCCCGGGGCGCGCGGTGATGTTGAGCGATGCCCCCGCCGATGCGCCGGGACCGCTGGATGTCCGCTTGGAGCCTCACATTTTCGTTGCCATTTCGCCTGGCGCGCCGATGCAAACCGCCGACCGCGATGCGTTCGCACGCGACGTCTTCGCGACGGTCCCCAACTTGCGGGATATTCGCATCACCACGTCCGAGCCGTTGCGGATCGGCGGCCAGCAGGGCCACCAGATCCTCGCCGAGGCCAGGGACCCGACGGGCACTAACGCGCTGACGGTCGTGCAGTGGCTACGCTTCGGCGGCGGCGCGTATTTGCAAATGATCGGGATCGCGCGCGCGGACGGCTGGAAAGATGCCTATCCCCGCTTCCGCTCCGTGCGCGACGGCATCGAGGCGCGCTGACCGCTTTCCTCCCAGTCGTGCGGACGGCGCCCGATTTATGTCAGTGAGAACCTCGCGGGTCTCGCGGCGATGCGCCCGCGTTGTCGTTGGCGGGCGGCTCTATCGAAGCCTTCGGTCCGCCCTTGGCGACGGCAACGAGCGCCGGCCGCAAGATGCGCTCGCCGATCATGTATCCGGGCTGTATCACCCGCGCCACGGTGCCCGCGGGTCGCGATGCATCGGGGAGTTCGAACATCGCCTGATGAAGATTGGGATCGAATTTCTCGTCCAGCGGTTCGAACTTTTTCACCCCGTGCTTTTCCAGCACCTTCAGGAGTTCGCGCTCGGTGAGCTCGACGCCGTCGAGCAGCGCCTTGGTGCCGGCGTCGGCCTTCTCTCGCAGCTCCGCGTCGAGCGCGCCGAGCGCGCGCTCCATGTTGTCGGCAACCGCCAGAATATCGCGTGCGAAGGCTGCGATGCCGTAGTCGCGGGCATCCGCCACCTGCCGTTCGGTCCGCTTGCGCAAGTTTTCCATCTCTGCGAGCGAGCGCAAGAGCTTGTCCTTGTAATCGGCGGCTTCGCGGGCGAGCGCGACCATGGGGTCCTCGTTTGGGGCGGCTGACGTCTGGTCGGCCGGGGAATGGATCGATGTTTCGGGCGTGGCCTGATCGGCTCCTTGATCGTTCTGATCGGTCGCGGCGCCCGGTGCGCGAACGGTCGGATCCGGCATGTCGTGTTCCCGCTTGCAGTTCGCCTCGCCCCCGATATCAGGGTTGAGGCTCAAAAAATCAAGCCGCAACGGCCACCGTTGCGGCGACATCATGCACCCGACATCATGCACCGATGAGCTTGCTCACGACCTTGGCGGTATAATCCACCATGGGGATCACCCGCGCGTAATTGAGCCGCGTCGGGCCGATCACGCCGAGGACGCCGACGATGCGGCCGGTGCCGTCGCGGTAGGGCGCGACGATGGTGGAGGAGCCCGAGAGCGAAAACAGCTTGTTCTCCGAGCCGATGAAGATATGGGCGCCCTCGGCACGCTCGGCCCGGCCGAGGAGATCGATCACCCCACGCTTGGTCTCGAGATCGTCGAACAGAAGCCGCACCCGCTCGAGATCCTCGAGGGCCTTGAGGTCGTCGAGCAGGTGAGCGGCGCCGCGCACGATCAGCTGGCGCTCGTCCGATGCCCCGCCGGACCAGCTCGCGAGCCCGGCTGCGACGAGCTTCTGGGTGAGCTGGTCGAGCTCAGCCTGGGCCACCGCGCGCGCTTTTTCGAGTTCGACCTTGGCCTCGGCCAATGTGCAGCCGCGCACATGAGCGTTGAGGAAATTCGCAGCTTCGGTAAGAGAGGCCGCCGGCAGCCCCATCGGAACGCTGATGATGCGGTTCTCGACCTGTCCATCATCCGCTACCAAGATCACCAGCGCTCGCTCGGGCTCGAGCCGAACGAATTCGATATGCTTCAATCGCACGTTCGATTTGGCGGTCAACACCACGCCGGCTGCGCGCGTGAGGCCCGAGAGCATGCCGGAGGCTTCGTTTAGCACGGCGTCCATGGATTTGCCGGCGGCGGCCACTTTGGCCTCCATCTCGCGCCGGTCGGATTCGCCGAGGTCGCCGATCTCCATCAATGCATCGACGAAGAAGCGCAAGCCGAGCTCGGTCGGCAGCCGTCCGGCCGAGGTGTGTGGCGCATAAATGAGGCCGAGCTGCTCCAGATCCGACATCACGTTGCGCACGGACGCAGGCGACAGCGGGGTCGTGATCAAGCGCGAAACATTGCGCGAGCCCACGGGCTCGCCGGTGGCGAGATAGCTCTCGACGATCTGCCGGAAAATATCGCGCGAGCGCTCGTTGAGCTGAGCGAGGCTCACCTGCGTCGCGCCGATCGGGACGTCGTGGGACAATGATCGCTCCATTCAAGCGCAACAGAATGGTCCATTCCGGCTGCGGAGTTCAAGCCTGACGGGCTTTGCCCGTTCGGCCATCGCTGCTAGCTTGCCAAGAACGATAATTTTAGCCGCGGGAGGATCGAGGATGACGAGGTTGCACAAACTTGTGATCGGCGCGGCCACCGTCGTTGGTCTCCTTTCAAGTCTGTCTACCAGCCCGCAAGCGCAGACCGTCATCGAGGAATGGGCCAGCGCCAAACTCCCGGCCCCGCCCGCGCTCAAGTCCGCGACGATCGTTCCGAACGAGACGGCGCTGCTGGTGATGGATTTCACCAGACAGACTTGCACCAACGAGCGCCGTCCGCGTTGCGCGCGCTCGGTTGCAAAGGTTGTCAACCTGGTGACGCAAGCGCGCGGCAAGGGCGCTTTCATCGTCTACAGCGTCGCGGTGCCGGGCTCGGTTCCGACCGACATTCTTCCGGAGTTCACGCCGGCGGCGGGCGAGCCGGTGCTGCCGCCCTTGGGGCCCGACAAGTTCATCGGCAGCGAGCTCGAAAAGACCCTCAAGGACAAAGGCATCAAAACCGTGGTTGCCATGGGCACGCAGGCGCAGACCTCGGTGCTGCATACCGCCGGCGCGGCTGCGCTGCGAGGATTCAAGGTGATCGTCCCGGTGGACGGCATGTCCGCCGATGACGTGTTCCCCGAACTCTATACCGCGTGGCATCTCGCGACGGCGGCGCGCATCAGCCCGCAGGTCACGCTCACCAAGTTCGATCTCATCGGCTTTTGAGACCGGCGAGCCGGGCGGATTTCGTCAAGATCATCGAGCGCGTCAAATTCGCTCACGTGAGGCATGCAACCGCTCCCCTCGCCCTCTTGTCGGTCGCGGCGCTCGCCCCTAA
>WNGQ01028224.1_pt1 | contig 12795 bp, 14 predicted proteins | sample 5407661 | NCBI WGS metagenome assembly WNGQ01 (sample SAMN13153382, study PRJNA577476) | soil metagenome | isolation source: 60 cm soil or saprolite under Garry oak tree replicate 2 | place: USA:California | collected 2016-06-15
GTTCTTGCTCCCGGTGGGCCGAGCCGGCGCAAGGGCTCGACGGCACATCGGGGCGGAACCTCATGGGGTCTGACCCGGCAGGTCTTTGATCGACAGGGATCCGTCGATGAGATTGCTCCAGTCGCCGAGCAGCAAGGCGCGCACCCGAGCGGGTGGCAAAGCGTCGAGCGCCACCCCAGCGCGGACCTCGGCCGCAGTCCAGAAGAGCTGTCCTCTGGAGAGCACCGAGAAGTAGACCGGGTCGCACTTCTCTCCGGGCGGACACGTCAGCGGTGGCTGAGCAAGTGCGGCTCGTGCCGCGCCGAGGGTTTCCTCACCGATCTGCAGTTCCATCCACAGGGCCACGGTATTCTGAGCTGGCGTCGGGATTCCGACCCGACTGAGGTCATACGAGCCGGTGGCGTCGACGAACAGGCAGTGGATGAGGTAGCCGGTCAGCTCCTCGGGGCGAAGGTTGAAGATGAGGTACTGGTTCTCCTGATACACGACCCGTCCGGGTCTTGCGTCGCGGCAGCCTTCGCCTGAGGCGGGGACCATCCGCAGCCGCGTGGGCGCGCCAGGGAAGCCACGGAGGAAGGTGGCCTCACGATCGAGGAGCGACACGAAGCGCTGCGCCAAGGGCTTTCCGTAAGCCGGAAACACGCACGCCGTGAGCGTTCGGCCGGAGGCACATGCCGTTGCCGTGCCGTCGTCCGGATAGACGAAGGGGTTGGTCAAGATCAAGCCGTTCAGCGAGTGGTAGAGGGGACGCCAAGCCGTTCGGTCAGGGCCGTCGGCGAGGACCGAGTCGGGTTGGCGGAGCAGGCCGAAGCCGGCCACCGAGGCGAGCACAACGCCGGCCACGGTCGTCATCGCACCCACCGAACGCAGCCGAGCGCGCACCCCGCCGTCGACTCCGGCCAGGATCAGGAGGCCGCCGACAAGCCCCATCAGGCCGAGCAGGAAGAGCGGGTGAAGCCGAAAGATGTCGGGCAGGAACCCGATGTCCACAGAGCGGTCCGGAAGCCGCGGGGTGGGAGGCAACCACTCGAATGACAGCCGGTATTTGGCGATGGTTGGATACAGCAGCGGCTGAAACGAGAGGAAGCCCCACAGCGGTGCTGCGAAGAGCGACAGCACCAGAGAGCCGGTCCCCGCTCCGACGGCGTATCCCACCCACGCTGCGAGGCTTGTCCCGAGGACGCCGTCGAGCAGCAGCCGGAGGTCCGGCTGGCCGAGGCCGCCACGAACAACGGAGGCGATCAGGCTGGCGAGGAAGACAAGAGCGAACGCACCGCCGGCCGCGATCGCAAGGGCGCCCAGCCGCAACGCCCACAGCTTCCAGGCCGGAGTGGCGGAGGAGCCCAGGACCTCGCGAACACGAGTGCGCCGGTCGCGGATGCCCAGCAGGGCCCCCGAAGCGAGCAGGAAGGAGCCGACCAGGAAGCCGTAGTGGTAGGTGAGGGCGTCGTCTCCTGCCAGTGTCGGCCAGTAGTTATGCATCGACCGCACGGCCGCGCTCGCGGAGAGAACGACACCGAGCCACGGGAGCGGTGAAGCGGCGAGATGGCGAACCTCGACGAGCACCAGGGTCCACCCAGTCGCGCCCACCCCGGGGGGACCTGGTCGATGCGGCGCGCGCTGGAGCGGCGGCGCGGTCGCGGCACTCATGCTGCCGCCGCCCTCGGCTGCGAGGTCAGGAAGAGGTACCCATCCTCGACGGTGGGCTCGACCGCGACCGCGTCGGCAGAGGGCCGTGGGCCGATCACCCGGAACGTGCCGGCCTCGGTTCGCCACGAGGCAACGGCTTGCGGAGGGCTCGCCGACGAGATCCACACCATGCCCTGTGCCGCAGCTCGCAGGTCGGCCGGCGCGCCCTTGAACAGGATCCTGCCGCCAAACAGGACGACGACGGAGGTGCAGACCGCGGCAACGTCCTCCACGAGATGGGTGGAGAGCACGACGGTGCGGTGCTCTCCCAGCCGGCCGATGAGTTGGCGAAAGCGGATGCGCTGCTCGGGATCAAGGCCTGTGGTGGGCTCGTCCAGGAGCACCAGTTCAGGGTCGGCCACGATGGCTTGGGCGATGCCCACGCGGTGGCGCATGCCCCCAGACAGGGTGCGAATCCGCCTGCGGGCCAGGTCCTCCATACCCACCTCGGCAAGCGCTGCCCGGACCTGCCGGTGGCGGTCAGCGCGGTCCTTGAGCTCCTTCAGCATCGCGATGTAGTTGACGAACTCGAAGACGGTGAAGCGCGGATACAGGCCGAGATCCTGCGGCAGGTAGCCGAGCCGCCGGCGGATCTCCACGCGGTCCCTCGCATCGGTGACATCCCACCCCTCGACGCGCACCGAACCGCGGGTGGGCCGAAGTAAGGTGGCGAGTATGCGGAGGAACGTCGTCTTGCCGGCGCCGTTGGGCCCCAGGAGGCCGGTGATGCCGAGGCCGAGCTCGACATCGACGTTGCGCAGTGCCTGAACGTCCCGGTAGGACTTGGAGCACTCCTCGAACTTCACCCTCATGTCTGTCTCCGATCAGGACAGCCGCTCTAGCTGCGGCGGGTCAGGGATTCCTCGTGCGCTCCACCGAAGGAGCAGGACAAGGAAGGCGGCCGATATGGCCGCGTACACGATCTGGGGTATGCGTCCCCAGAGCAGCGGCCCGGGGTGTTCCCGGCCCGCGGTCACCACCAAGACCAGTCCCAGCCAGGCGGCGCCGCCGACGCCCGAGCCGGTGAGCGGTTTCGTCCGCGAGGCGACGACTGCGGCGAGCAGCGCCACCGCAGCCATCGGCAGGATCCACGCGAGGCCGGCAGGCGGGGCCGCTCGGCCCGGGCCCACTGCCGCGACCACCATCACTCCCGTCCCCACGACGGCAGCGTTCACAACCAGGACGCCGGCGAGACGGACCAGCAGCGTCAGTGCCGGCGAGGTGGGAGTCGTCGCCACCAGTTCGTAGGCCGGATCTGCACCGGGGCCGTAGGCGAACGCGACCATGACCGCGGCGACGAGCGGCGCCGCGACGAGCAGCGGAGACACGCGCAGCGAATCGCCGGAGGGAAGCAGCGCAAGCGCCGTCGAAACTGCGATGACGCCAAGGCTGGCAAGCAGCCAGCTCGGCTGCAGGCTCGGAGCGACCCCGGCCATCCTGGCCCAGGACGGCTCCAGACCCGCAACGCTGAAGGCGCGCTCGAGCAGTCCCGGAGTGGGCGCATCCAGCTCGGCGGCGATTCCCTTGGCGACGTACCGCAGGTCGAGCGGTGAAAGAGCGACCAGGGCATCGGCGCATCGGTCACACACGTCGATGTGCGCGCGCACGTCCAGATCGGGCATGGCGCCCTCAGCGATGAGGGGGAGGATCTCGACGGGGTGGTCGAGGTGTCGACTCGCCCCCCCGGTCACCGCTCCAGCTCCTCTCTGATGCGTAGCCGGGCGCGATGGAGGCGGCTCTTGATGGTTCCCTCGGCGACGCCAAGGGAGGCTGCGGCCTCCGCGACGGACCGACCCTCGAACACCACGGCCTGGATCGCTGCGCGCTGGTCGACCGGAAGCCGGGCCACGGCCAGGCGAACATGCGCCGCATCCTCGTGCGAGATGACGATCTCCTCCGGACCGGGCGGCTCGATTTCCCTCTCCGCGGGCAGCGCCCCGGGCCGACGCCGCGCCAGGCTCACCAAACGTCGACGCGCGATCCCCCAGAGCCAGGCCCCCACCGGACCTTCTCCCCGGTAGTGCGGCGCTCCCCGCCATGCGGACAGGAAGGTGTCCTGGAGCGTCTCTTCAGCCAGATCGCGCGAAGAGGTGAGGGTGGACAGGCGCCCGGCTATCCACGGCGCATGGCGCCGATACAGCCGTTCGAGTGCGACCCGGTCTCCTGCGGCCATAGCAGCGATCAGCTCCTCGTCGGTGCTCACCTCTGCTGCCCTGTCGCTCGGGGTGGCCCTTCGGTTCCCAATCGTGGATGGAATCTCGGCTCCCCCTGCTGGCTCACTGGGGAAGCATGCGCGCAACGTCAGACTGCGGGTGTGAACGTCGCGCCTCTAGGGTCGCGGGCCGGGCCGTGACCCTGTCTCGAGATCGACTTGCGAGCGGAGCAGGGACGCCGCGGGCTGCCCGCGTCCTCTCAGCGCGTGCGCTGGTTGCGGAACTGCCGTCGGTCGCGATCCACGCGGTAGTCGGCTATGGGTCCCTGCGGGAGACCAAGCGCATCCCACAGCTGGCTGGTGTCGCCATCTGCGATCCCAGGCCCCTCAAGACCAAGAAGTGAGGTGGGCGGCGATTCCATTCGTGTGAACCCAGCAGGCACCAGGTGGCGCGTCATGACAGCCTCGAACCGATCACCATCCGGATTGAAGACACACATCCTGCACTGACCATGGTCGTGAACCCAACGGCATTCCGTTGCGGTGAGCCCATACGCCGACGGTCTTCTCGGTGAGTAACCACTCATCGGCGTTCTCCAGTCCCCGCTAGCCGCGTGGACGTTACCAGCCGCGAGACCCGGTCGCGTAGAGGGGAACGATGATGCTTACAGTCGCGAGCCCAGACGGACGTGTCAAGACAGCGCCAGACAACCCCCTCTACCTACGTCGCGGTGGTCTGTTGCCCCGTGCCGCCTGACCTTCTATGCACCGGGTGTATAGTGCTCTGGTCATGTCGCTCGGATATGCGCTCCTGGGGCTGCTGGAGGACCGACCCCGCCACGGCTACGACCTGAAGCGCCTGTACGACGGTCGGTTCGGTGGCTCGCAACCGGTGAAGTTCGGGCAGGTGTACTCGACCCTCGCGAGGCTGCGCAGGGACGGGCTGATCGATATGGCTGCCGTGGAGTCGGGCGAGGGTCCCGATCGAAAGCTCTACGTGATCACTTCCCAGGGGGTGATGGACCTCGAACGCTGGCTAGCAGAGCCAGAGCCGCCGCCGGGCTTCGGCAGGAAGGCGTTGTTCACGAAGGTCGTCCTCTCCTTGATGTCCGGGCGCTCCACGGTGGAGGTGTGGAGGTGCTGGACGCCCAGCGCACGATGCACCTGGTCCGGATGCGAGAACTGACGGAGCGCAAGCGGGCGGGCGACCTGACGGACGCGCTTGCGTGTGACTTCGAACTGTTCCACCTGGAGGCCGACCTTCGGTGGATCGAACTCGCTGGCGGCCGCGTGGATCGCTTGCGGCATGAGCTCCTCGGAGGGTGAGGACCATGAGCGAACCAGGGCAGCGGCCAGTCGAAGGACAGCTGCTCGTGGCCGATGGCGTGTCGAAGCGGTTCGGACAGACCGTTGCCCTCGACGCGCTGTCCATGGAGATCCGCGGCGGGGAGGTCGTCGCGGTGCTCGGCCCGAGCGGGTCCGGCAAGTCGACGCTGCTCCTGTGCCTCGCCGGGATCATCCGACCGGACCAGGGCGAGATCCGCTACCGCGGCCGGGCTCTGGGGTCGCTCTCCGACACCGTCCTCACCCGGCTGCGGCGGGATGAGTTCGGGTTCGTGTTCCAGTTCGGACAGCTCGTTCCAGATCTCACCGCGGTTGAGAACGTGTCCCTCTGTCTGCGACTTGCTGGGCTGCGACGCCGTGACGCGGAGGGGCGAGCCCGGGCATGGCTCGAGCGGCTCGATGTCATCGAGCACGCCGGGAAGCGCGTGGGCGAGATGTCAGGGGGCGAGGGTCAGCGCGTGGCCGTAGCGCGCGCCCTGGCGATTGGGCCGCGGGTAATCTTCGCCGACGAGCCCACCGGGTCGCTGGACTCCCTTAACGGCGAGGTTGTGATGGAGCTCCTCGTATCCGCGGCGCGTGATCAGGGGACGACGGTGGTGCTCGTGACGCATGAGGCTCGGGTGGCAGCGTATGCGGACCGCGAGCTGGTCGTCCGGGATGGACGCCTAGCGGAGACGCCGGCTCTCACGTGAGAACCCTGCGGTTCCTCGGTCTCGGGATGAGGGTCGCTGCGTCCGGAGGGCGGACCAGTATCGCGCGCCTCGGACTGATGGCGGCGGGGATCGGTGCGGGGGTCGCGCTGCTACTGGGGGCAGCCGCGGTGGGACATGCGATCCACGAGCGCAACGTTCGCGTCGAGGCGAGGATCCCCAACATCGACCTCCAGGGCGATGGGTCGCTGCCCGCGAACGTCACCCTGCAGTGGCCGCTCCGCACGGAGTTCAATGGCCATGACGTGCTCCTCATCGCCGTGCAGCGGATCGGCCACGGGCCCGTGCCCCCGGGGCTGTCCAGAGTGCCGTCCGCGGGCGAGGCGTTCGTTTCGCCGAGCCTTCAGGTGATCCTGGATGGGGCCGACGGTGCCCTTCTCGCCGCTCGGATCCCTGGACGCCTGATCGGTGAGGTTGCGCCCGACGGCCTGCTCCAGCCGACAGAAGCGATCGGGTACGTGGGCGCGCCGATGTGGCTCCGCAGGGACCTTGTGAACGTCGGAGCCTTCGTGCCGGGGCCTGGCTTGGTGGACCGCAGCGGCCAGGTGAGCAACGCATCTCTGCTCCTGCTTTTCATGGCGGCAATCGCCATCCTGTTCCCCGTCGCGCTCTTCGTGCTGACTGCCACCAAGTTGTCGGCCGCAACGCGCGAGTCGCGCCTGGCGGCGATTCGGCTGGCTGGCGCCACGGGTCCTCAGTTACGGGCCCTTGCGGCCATCGAGACGGCGCTTCTGGCGTTGGTGGGGTGTGCGGTTGGCTGGTCGATCTTTGTGCTGGCGAGGGCCGGAACCGCCGAACTTCCCGCGGTGCAGTCCCATTGGATCCCCTCGGATCTCTCAGCGCCAGTCCTCGCCGCCGCGGCGGTCGTCATCGGCGTTCCGCTGTTCGCTTTTGCGGTCACCTCGCTCGGAATGCGGCCGATGATCGTGACGCCCCTCGGAATCGTGCGTCGCACCCCGCGTCGTCGGCGCGGCGCCCACTGGCCGGTGATCGCGGGGCTTGGATTCCTCGTCCTCCTGATCGCGGCGGCACGACGAGACGGTGTGATGGCGATGTCCAGTCCGTGGCCCGGTGTGATCGTGATCGGTGCGCTCAGCCTCATCCTCGTAGGGGTGGCCGGAATGGCGCCGTGGCTCGGATGGCAGGCTGGGAGGCTCATCGCGGGCCGCGCACCGACCCCCGCGACGCTCCTCGGAGCCCGACACTTGGAGGCCGAGCCTACGTCGAGCGGTCGGGTCGTGATGGGCATCGTGGTGCTGGTGGCGCTCCTGGGCGTCGGCCAGGCCCTTCTGCTAGCGGATGCTCGCGACTCGGCGAGGTTGGGCGAGGGCTACCTCGCCCCATGGGTGTCGCACCTATCCGCCACGACGATCATCGCGAACGACTACGGCGAGCAGCCCCGCCAGGATTTCAGACGTGCGAACACCGTACCGGGCGTCCGTGCGGTCGAGGTCACCAAGACCGGGGTGAACGGCGCCATCAACGAGCGCGATGCAACGGCGATCATCGCGAACGATGGCAGTGGGGCGACCCTGGAACGAGTCCGAACCGCGCTCGCGTGGAGAGCCAGCGACGTGCGGACTGTTCGCGCCCTGCGCCAGACAGCGTCGCAAACATCGCGTCAGGAGACCGACCTCGCGCGCGTCGCGGTCGCTATCGCCGTCCTGATGCTCATGATTACCGCAGCAAGCCTGCTCGTCAGTACGGTCGACGGGATGATGGAACGCCGACGGCCAATCGCGGTCTTGTCCGCTCTGGGGGTTCCCGCGAGCGTCATTCGTCGCTCCGTCATCCTGCAGATTCTGTTGCCGCTCTGCTTCGCGTTGGCGCTGGGCACCGGGGTGGCGCTGGGCGTGACAGCCCTTCTGTTCCGGACGTTGAAGGAACCTCTGCTGCTGCCAATCCGTCAGCTAACTCTGACCGCCGCCGCCGTTGGCCTGGCAGTCGTGGTCGTCTCTGCGCTCTCCCTACCGTGGGTCCGCGTCACTCGCCGTCCGGAGCTTCTCCGAACCGAGTGATACGGGGAGATCCTTCTCCCTCGGGGGACTCGCGTTTACCATGCGTATCACGTGCCTGCAGCTTCGCCGGACGGCACTCCCGACGCCGTCTCTACTCTCACCGACCTTAAGGCTGGGTCCCCTCTCTGGCTTGGGCCCCTCCCGGCGCGCCGCCGACGAGGTCGTGCCGAGATGGGGGGTGCAGGTTGCGAAGCAAGTTCTGGATGGGAGCGCTCCTGCGCGGCGTCGTTAACCGAATCCGAAGGATGTCCCCAAAGATGTCCAACGATGCGTCCGAGCGCCGGGAAGCGTGGTCACGGAAAGTAGCGAGCGCCCAGACCCAGGTTGGCCGCGGGCTCGGCAGGTCAGTCGAGTCCGCGTCCGACCTTTTGCGTGGGGATCGTCGTCCACTGGCCATCAGGGGTCGGCATGAGAGAGACTTCGCGTGATGGGACCGCGTCGTCCTCACCCCCTCTGCCCACGCTCATTGACTCCATGGGCGAGGGCTCCGGGGGGGCAACGTCAAGGAGCCAGAAGGGTTCGCCCGGGGCAGGTCATCGTCCCCCTGATGTCCCACCACCTCCACGACGCTGCGGGGCCGGGGGTTCGGACCTTCGGAGGTCATCGACGTCACCTTCGACCGGGCCTCGCTGCGCCACGCTCTTACCGGGTCCGGGGGCGGGTTCCTCACCCGCATCGCCGTCCCGGCCACCGCCCTGCCCGGCCCCCACACGGTGGAGGCCACCGGGGAGTCCTCCGGGCGGTCTGCCCAGGCCACGTTTGACGTGCGGACCGACTGGGCGAAGTTCCACTCCGACGACGCGAACAGCGGATACAACCGCCTGGAAAACGTCCTCAGCCCATCGAACGTCGGCTCGCTCCAGGAAGCGTGGAGCTTTCAGGTGTCGCTGGCCCTGGAGGGATCCCCGGTGGTGGCCGGCGGATTGCTGTACGTGGGCTCGGAGGACGGCAACGTCTACGCCCTAGACCCCACCACCGGGACCCAGCGCTGGGTCTTCACCTCGGGCGGAGGCCTGGCCATGTACACGGCCCCGGCCGTGTTCCACGGCGTGGTCTATGTCAGCCCCGGTGACGGGAACCTGGACGCCCTGGACGCATCCACCGGAGACAAGCTGTGGAGCTCCTACGTGGGAGGCACCAGCCGTTCCTCTCCCGCCGTGGCCAACGGCGTCGTCTACGTCGGATCCCTCGACGGCAACGTGTACGCCTTCGACGCCGCCACCGGGGCGAGGGTGTGGAGCTTCCCTCGACGGGGACGAAGCGATGGCGCTTCTCGACCCCCGCGTCCGTGCTGTCCTCGCCGGCCGTGGCCAACGGCGCCGTGTACTTCGGGACCCTCGGGGACTACGTCTACGCGGTGAACGCCACCACCGGACACCTGGGATGGCGGGCCAACGTCCAGAACCAGGTGTGGTCCTCCCCGGCGGTGGCCAATGGCGCCGTGTTCGTGGGGGCATATGACCAGAACGTTCATGCCCTGGACGCCTTCACCGGGGCGTCGCTGTGGACCTTCCACACCGCCAGCCTGATCACCTCCTCGGCAGCCGTCGCGAACGGCGTCGTCTACGCGGGGTCCACCGACGGCAACCTGTATGCGCTGGACGAGGCCGCGGGGACGGAGCTGTGGAGCTTCTCGACCGGGGACACCATCGACGCCTCCTCTCCGGCCGTGGCCAACGGGATGGTGTATGTGGGGGCTGCGGAGAGCGCTGCCCTCTATGGGTTCGCCCTCCCATAACGGATCACGGACTACCTAGATCGTGGGCTCCAGTTCTCGTGGGACCGGCAGGGGCGGTCTTGTCCGTCTCCGAATGCCGTAAGAGGAAGCCTTCAGCGATTGGTGCGCCTGAGACCCGCTACCGGAGGGCTTACCCGGGGCTCGGTGGTGCCTGGGGTTCGTCGTCATGCGGCTGCTTCCACTCCTGGATGGCCTGCTCAAAGGCCTGGTGGTTGGCCGCGGCCTGCTCGCGCATCTCGTCATCGATCTGGCGGGCCGCCCGCCGCTCGGCCTTCTGCGCGGATCCCACGCCGTCGCCGCTCTCGCTCATGGTCGACTCCTCGCCGGTGGCCCGACCGGATCCGCTCCGGAACCGTTCGGGCCCCCCAACCTACTTCGTTCGAGCAACGGTCGACGAGCGGAATTGCGAAGATCTCATAGCGGTGGATCCTATCCTCCCATGCCCCGTCCCGGCTCGCGTCGGCATTCGCGTTGATCGCCCGGTGACGATCCAGTGACGGTGCGGGCGAACAATGCTGCCCCGTCCCAGTTCAAGGGCCGGGGAGAGGGAGGTGGCCCATGGCAGGCTCGATCGAGCACGTCGTGATCATCGTCAAGGAGAACCACACCTTCGATAACTACTTCGGGAGCTTCCCCGGGGCCGACGGCACCCAGCTCCCGCCGGCCCAGAACCCTCCCCCCGATGACCCCGACCACAAGCACCAGACCTGGATGGCCCGGGCCCACGACGCGGTGCACCACGTCGGGTACGGCCAGGCCGACATCCCCGCCTACTACGGGCTGGCCCGGGGCTTCACCCTATGCGACAACTACTTCTCCGAGGTGGCCGGGCCCTCCACCCCGAACCACCTCATGCTGATCTGCGCCGACGCCCCCATCATCAACAACCCGAGCCACCACTACACCCCGACCCCGGGGGACGCCTACGACCTCCCCTGCCTCCCCGCGGCCCTGGAGGCCAAGGGCCTCACCTGGGGGAACTACGGGGGCTACGCCTTCCAGTTCGTGAAGGCCCTCGCCGGGCACCCCGGCAACCACATGCGGGACACCTTCGCCCACAACGCCCAGGCCGGGACGCTCCCCGCGGTGTCCTGGGTCTACGGGGACGGCCGAGGCTCCGATCTCAGCGAGCACCCCAAGAACGACATCACGGCGGGCTCGCAGTGGACCGCCGATCAGATCCAGGCCATCGTGGACGGCGGCCTGTGGGGGAAGGTGGCCATCTTCGTGACCTGGGATGACTGGGGCGGGTGGTACGACCACGTGGACCCCCCGGTCAAGGAGCGGTGGGACCCGGCCATGGCCCAACGACCGCAGGACGCCTACCCAGAGTTCACGGGCGACCCGTTCCGGTATGGCTCCCGGGTGCCCTGCCTGGCGATCAGCCCCTACGCCAAGGCCGGCCACGTCTCCTCGGAGGAGAACTCCCACGTCAGCCTGCTCAAGTTCTGCGAGCGCACCTTCGGCCTCGATGCCCTCACCGACCGGGACGCCCAGTCCAACGGCATGGCGGACTGCTTCGACCTCACCCAGGCGCCGCTGGACCCCCCGGGCACGAGTGGCCCGGGGCAGCCGGTTGGCCCGGGGGCCCCCGCAGTGGGCCACGGGCTGCTCCGCTCGATCCGAGACGCCGCCACCCGGGCCAAGGCCAGGATCGCCGAGGCGGAGGCCGGCGGCGCGAACGCCCGGCGAGAGCTCGGCTACGCCGCGGAGGACGTCGACCGCATCCTGAGCCTCCTCTCCAAGCAGGAGAGCGGCGGATGAGCGCCTCGGGCCCAACCCGCAGGGCCGGGTGAGCCGCCCAGGGACCTCGGTGGCCCGTCCCAGCGGGAGGATCGGGCCTGGTATGAGGGCCCTTCCCCGGTCGGCTGGGGCGCCATGGCGGCGGTGGGCTTGGATGCTCCCGCTCGCCATGGCCGGTGCCACGCTCCTCGCCCGCCCGAGCCCCGCGGTGGCCGCCAGGGCCCCCTGCTCGGCGGCCCCGACCATGACGGCCAACCACCTGATCACCCAGCTCGCAGCTCATCACACGTTCGAGTGCCATGGCATCACGATCCAGGGGACCGTCCGCCTGGGAACGCTCAAGGCCATCGACGTCCCCCTGCGCTGCCTCGACTGCACCTTCACGGGGAGCGTCCTCGGGCGCTACGTCGATTTCGAGCAGATCGTCGACCTGTCGGGAAGCAGGATCGAGGGGGATCTCGACCTGCATGGGGCGAACTTCAAAGACGAGTTCCTGATGGTCGCCACCACCGAGCACAGGTCCGACGTCGAAGGCCAGGTCAACTTCACCCTCGCCACCTTCACCGACCGTGCGCTGTTCGACCGGGCGTGGTTCGAGGGTCCCCAATCGCTCTTCCAGGGCACCAGGTTCAAAGACGACGCCTCCTTCGCCGACGTGTACTTCCTACGCGGCGTGAGCTTCCTCCTGGCCTCCTTCGAGGGCGAGGCGCGATTCAATGCCCTCCCGAACCCGGGGAGCTCCGCACCTGCCGAGGCCAGCCGGAGGTGCCCAGCTGATGGGGGGGCCGCCTTCGGACCGGCGGACTTCGCTCAGGTCCGGTTCGCCCGGGGCCTGTCCCTGCGCTTTCGGTGCTTCGCTGACTACGCCACCTTCTTCGGAACCTCCTTCGGCGGCCGGGTGGACGCCACCGCCACCCACTTCTCCCAGTTCGCCGTGTTCAGCCTGACGGTGTTCAATGCCCCCGCGTCCTTCGACTCGGCGAAGTTCGACGCCACCGCCTACTTCGACGACGTGACCGGCACGGGGAGCCTGATCCTTGACGGGGCGCGTCTGCAGGGCCAGCTGGACATGAAGAACGTCAACCTTGACGGCGGGCTGTCCATGGACAACACCAGGTGCCTTGAGGGCATCAACCATTTCGTGGTGGCGGTGTCCTCCCTCGACATCTCGCTCCCCCAGATCCAGACGTTCCGCAACGACAAGACCCGGGATCGGGCCCTCAAGCTGGTGGTGGCCACGGCCAAGGGGGACGGTGATCTCGGCCTGGCCAACCAGGCCGAGTATCGTCATCTGGCCCTTGAGAGCAAGGGCAACGGAGGACTGCGCTGGATCGTCGATCCGTTGCTGTACCGGGGGGTCCTGGGCTACTTCGTCCTGTTCTGGCACCCCCTCGCGGCGCT